>PPYF01411165.1_pt1 | contig 180039 bp, 187 predicted proteins | sample 1559871 | NCBI WGS metagenome assembly PPYF01 (sample SAMN08240021, study PRJNA423297) | Human gut metagenome, whole genome shotgun sequencing project.
GTATTAATTATAGTAATAAAACTCTTAGCTAAAGCTTCTTCCTGAGCGACAGGAAGCTTTTTCATGTCATTTGTAAGTTTGTCAAGAAAAACACGGTCATTACTTAACTTGTTTACAAATGTCTGTGATTTGGGAGTTTTTGAGGATTCATCAATTAAAGTAATTACGGATGTTTGTAGTGCTTTTGCAATCGCATCTAATTTTTGAATACTGATATTTTGGTTACCTGTTCTTTCAATCTTAGAGATGAAATTTACTGATAGACTACTGAATTCCGCAAGGTCCTCTTGAGTCATTCTCAAACTCCTGCGTCTTTTTTTGATCGCAGCTCCTAAGTTGTCTATCACTTCAATCACAATTCCTTTCACACAGATTTCTGCCTGCGCTTTTTAGAATAAAGTTAAACTGTAATTAAATGAAGAATTTATAATATTATCTTCCTTCATTTAGTATATTCATACACCAAAACCTGCTGGACAAACGCTAACCATATTGGTGTTATGAGCTATTAAAATTAATTTAAACTTAGGAAATTTGAGAGAGGCGAAAAGCAGTATAACAAATATCAAAATTTTAATGTAGTTATTTTATTAAATTTTAAGAAATTTTGCTGTTTCCAGTATTATAATCCAGGGTTACTCCATCTTGTACATTAAAAATATAAACATGAAAATGAACGTCATTTGAATTAATAGATTGTCCTTCCATTTCAACTCCGCGAGCGAGTAATTCATTATTTCTAAAAATTGGTGTTACTCGGTAGCGGACATAATTGGTCGGCGAAGATTTTAAGTAAGTGGCTACTTCATTTTCATACATTAGCATGTCAGGATCATTTAAGTGCCTAGTTCCTGTCATTAAGTTTTTCCAATTATTGTTTTGGCCAGTTAATTGGTAGCCAATTAAGTGTGAACGATTAAAGAGCCAATGATGATTTATCTTTTTATTATGCCAGCCAGTTGGGTTAACATGAAGCGCTTCTCTTTTAGTCTTGGGCATTAATGATTTGTTTAAAAGTGCATTGGCTGCTGTTACTCGATTTTGAGAATCAAGATCACCATATTTTTGCCAAGCGCCCTGGCTGGTATCCAAGTCTTCCTTTGAAAAATCAGGATTATTGTTATTAACATTAACAACGCTTTTACCTTCGTAATTGAGAGTAGACAATTTTTGTTTACTTAAAGACTCAACAGCATTGGGATTTGTGTAATGCTTTAATTGTTTTTGAAGATCAGCTATTTTTTTATCTAGAGAACTAATTTTCTTTTCAACTTTATGATTTTTATTTTTTAAACGACTAGCTTCTTTTTGATCACTATAGTCATACTTGTATTTTTTAACAATCTTAATAGCACTAGCTGAACTTATCTGAGAGGTATATGTTTGACCGGCTCCTAATGAAAACAAGAGGGCAGCGGCTAAAAATTGAGTAATTTTTTTATTTATCATTATCTTTTCGCCTTTCTATAACCAGCATTAATAGCATCTTGCTCACTATTAAAATAGACTGCATTGGCTGAATGCATGTGGTAGCCTGCTTGTCCGGGAACGTGGTAGATCTTTGAATTGCGATTGCCGACAATTGTACCCTGATTTGCAGTATATAGATCACCTTGACTTTGACTAGATGAGCCATTATTGTTTGTTTCTTGATTTTGCTTAGCTTTTTTCTGTGCTTCTTCAATTTCTTTCTTTTTGGCAGCAGCTTCTTTTTGGGCTTGAGCTTCAGCAGCCTTTCTTTCCTGTTCAGCTTCTTGTTTTTGCTTTTCTTCTTTTGCTTGATAGTCATCAAGTTGATTTTTTAATTTATTATATTCGGCTTGCTTGTTTTTTTCTTCCTGCGTAAGAACTTTAGCTCTAGCTTTTTCTTTATTAAGTTCTTTCGTACCTACTTTTTTAGTAATTGTCTTAGTGACAGTTTCTGGGCCTTCCTTTTTCTTTTTAGTTAAAGTAGTTTTTTGAGTAGACTGTTGGCTTGTATTGTGCGAACTAGGAGAGGTGACCAATCCTAATACGAAGAATAAGCCAATTGTGACACAGTTAGCCCAAAAAATTGGATGAGCGGCTTTTTTGAATAAAAACTTTTTAACAAGATAATATGGAATTAGGTAGAACCAAAAGAGGATCCACATAATTATTTTGACAACTTTATTTTTCATCTTACTTTCTCCATTCATAAATATCCTCATGTATCAGGATAATATAATGGTTTCGATAAGAAAATAAAAAATTAAAAAAAGACTTGACGAAAATTGATTAAGATTATAATATATTTTTAACAATTAACTTAAACATTTTGCTAGTTGAGTAAATTAGGGATGTTCTTTTAGAGAGTCTATGTGTGGTGGAAATAGATAGGACAGCTAATTGAAGATGGACTAGAAATTAAAATGGTGGTAATGAATTTTAATAATAAGTTACCAACGGAGTTGCGATCGTTAACAACGCAAGGTAATTCTTAATTAAGTTTAAGAGCTACTTACTAAGGTTATTTACGTGAGTAAATAGCAAATTAAAGGTGGTAACGCGAGCACTCGTCCTTTTTGGGATGAGTGCTTTTTTGTTTTAGGAGGAAAGCACGATGCATAAGAAAAGAATTAGAAATCGGATAATTTGGTCAGTGGTAGCAGTTTTAATCGTCATTGCTGGGTGGTTTAGTTTTGGTCCCACGAGTACTAATACAAAAGATCAAAAAGAAGTAGTTGTTGGGGTAGTTGGTCAAACCAAGCAAGACGCAGAGATTTGGAAAAGCGTCGCAGAAACTGCTAAAGAAGATTATGGTATAAAAATTAAAATTAAGAATTTTACTGATTATAACCAGCCAAATAAGGCTCTTCAAAATGGTGATATTGATCTAAATGCCTTTCAGCACTATACATTTTTAAACGCTTGGAATAAGGCAAATCATGGTTCATTGGTGGCAATTGGAAATACTTATATTGCTCCAATTAGATTATATTCAAAGAAATATAAGAATATTAATGAGTTGCCACAAGGAGCTACAATTGCAGTTCCAAATGATGCTTCTAATGAATCAAGAGCTTTATATGTATTAAAGAATGCAGGATTAATTAAATTAAGAAAAGGCGTTAAATTAGCTACAGTTGCTGATATTACTTCAAACCCTAAAGGATTAAAAATTAAAGAAGTTAGTGCTGAGCAAACAGCTAGAGTAATTGATGATGTTGATGCAAGTATTGTTAATAACACTTACGCTGTTCCAGCTAAATTAGGTGATAAGCAGACAATTTATATTGAGCCATTAAATAAAGATTCAGAACAATGGATTAATATTATTGTTGCTAACAAAAAGGATAAGAATAACAAGATCTACAAAGATCTAGTTAAGGCATATCAGACTGAAAAGACTAAGAAGTTATCTGAAAAGCTCTACGGTAAGACCGAAATTGCAGCTTGGGGATTGAAGTTGAAGTAAGAGAGGAGAAAGTCGAATGACAGCACAAATTAATTTAAAAGATATTACTGTTAAATTTGGAGAAAATAAGGCAGTTAATAATGTAAATTTAGAAATAAACAAGGGCGATATTTATGGTGTAATTGGCTTCTCTGGTGCAGGGAAATCTACCTTGGTTAGGACAATTAATTTACTGCAATATCCTTCTGCTGGTTCTGTAGAAGTTAATGGAACCATTTTGTTTAAAGAAAGTAAACTTCAAGTTTCTAAAAAGCAACTTCAGGAAAAAAGACGAAAAATTGGAATGATTTTTCAGAATTTTAATCTTTTAAATGAAGAAACTGTGATTGAAAATGTCGCTTTTGCATTGCAGCATACGCATTTATCTGACAAGGAATTAGAAGAAAAATCACTTCATTTATTAGAATTAGTAGGTTTGAAGGATAAATCTGACTTTTATCCAGCACAATTATCTGGAGGTCAAAGACAGCGTGTAGCAATTGCCCGTGCCCTAGCTAATGATCCTGATATTTTGATTTCTGATGAAGCAACTAGTGCACTTGATCCCAAAACAACTAATCAAATTTTAGATTTATTATATGATTTAAATAAAAAATTAGGTTTAACAATTGTATTGATTACTCATGAAATGGATGCAGTAAAGCGAGTAGCAAATAAGATTGCTGTAATGGAAACGGGAAAAATAATTGAAAAAGGTGACTTACGAGAAGTATTTTTACATCCTCAAAAACAGCTTACACGTCAATTTGTGGGTGGAGCTTTGCAGGCTCAACATATTTTAAATACGTACAACTTTGATAAGCTAGCAGATAATGCAGAATTATATCAGTTAGTTTATAGCATTAATGATGTTACTAAGTCAGTAGTTGCTGATTTAGATGTTTCATTAAATACTAAAGCAAGTATTTTGTATGGAAATGTAGAAGTCTTAAGTGGTGAACCAATTGGAACACTTGCCATTTTATTGAACCTTGATGAGCAAAAACAAAAAGAAGCAATTAAATTTTTAGAAAGTAAAAATGTTGTAGTAACAAAATTAGATAAAGGAGTGCTGACTAATGATTAGTTTTTTGACTAAAAACTTTCCTAATGTTGTGGCCCTAGGGTGGGGCGGAGATGCTGGTTGGGGAACAGCTATTTTCCAAACCTTATTTATGACTTTTTGGTCAGCTATTTTTGGAGGAATTCTTGGTTTAGTTTTTGGTTTACTGCTCGTTTTGACAAAACCAAAAGGAATTTTAGCCAATAAAGTTGTTTACTGGATCGTTGATAAACTAGTATCTATTTTTAGAGCCGTTCCATTTATTATTTTACTGGCTTTTGTTGCTCCAGTTACTCAAAAAATTGTCGGCACTCAAATTGGGATGAAAGCTGCTTTAGTACCATTAACTTTAGGTGTTTTTCCATTTTTTGCTAGACAGGTTCAAGTTGCACTTGAAAGTGTCGATAATGGAAAGATTGAAGCAGCTGAAGCTTTAGGTGCATCAACCAAAGATATTATTTTTGATGTTTATTTAAGAGAAAGTAGATCCGAATTAGCTAGAGTTTCGACAGTAACTTTGATTAGTTTAATCGGCTTAACAGCAATGGCTGGTGCTGTTGGAGCTGGCGGTTTAGGTAATACAGCTATTTCCTATGGTTATAATCGATTTAATAATGACGTTACTCTAGTAGCAACATTATTGGTCTTATTGTTAGTGCTAATTGTACAAGTAGTTGGAGATTTAGTAGCAAAGAGATTGAATCACCAAGAACGTTAATCAGATGGCATTGAATAAGTATTTTTAGTATAATTTAATACAATTATATTAGCGAAGAATTATATTCTCCGCTTTTTGTATGCCCTTTCATTTAAATGTAGCTTATAATGAAGATAATGAAAACGGAGGACAAAAAATATGGTAAAAAAAGGTTATCGTGTTGAAAGTGATACATTAGGTCCAGTGGAAATTCCTGAAAAAGCATTATGGGGCCCACAAACTCAAAGAAGTAAAGACAATTTCCACACTGGAGCATTAATGCCAATTGGTATTATTCGGGCGCTTCTTCAAATAAAACTAGCTGCTGCTCAAGCTAATATTGAAGCTGGTACTGAAACGGAAGAAAAGGGACGCGCAATAATTGAAGCAATTCATCAATTGCTCGATCTAAATAATGAAGAATTGCAACCATACTTTCCACTTCATGTTTACCAAACTGGATCTGGTACTCAGACTAATATGAACGTTAATGAGGTCGTAGCTAATTTAGCTAATCAGAATCATCCTGGGTTGAATGTTTTACCTAATGATGACGTGAATATGGGACAATCTTCAAACGATACTTTCCCGACTGCAATGAATTTAGTGGCTACGCAAGCTTTAGATGATTTAAAACCATCTGTCAAACACTTAATTAAAGAATTGAAGGTTAAGCAAGATGAATATTGGACTACAGTTAAAGTAGGTAGAACTCACTTACAAGATGCTGTTCCATTGACTTTTGGACAAGAACTATCAGGCTATATTGCTGCTCTAAATCATGATTTAGCTTATATTAATGAATTGGAAGAAACTTTATATGAATTGCCAATTGGTGGAACTGCTGTTGGTACTGGACTTAACGCAGCTCCGGGTATGGCTGAAGATATTGCTGAGCGTTTATCAAGAAAATATGGTCACCAATTTGATGTAAAAACTAATAAATTTTTTGGTTTAGCAAATCACTCAGGCTTGAATGTTGTTCATGGTGCTCTAAAAGCCTTAGCTGCCGATATGTTTAAGATCGCTCAAGATATTCGCTTCCTAGGTTCTGGTCCCAGAGCTGGATTAGGAGAGTTAAATTTGCCGGCAAATGAACCTGGTTCCTCAATTATGCCGGGTAAAGTCAACCCTACTCAAGCAGAAGCGGTTACTATGGCATGCTTGAGAGTATTTGGAAATGACACGACAATCACAATGGCAGCTTCTCAAGGAAACTTTGAAATGAATGTCTTCAAACCTGTCATGATTGCAGCATTCTTAGAATCAGCAAATGTTTTATCAGGAACTATTTCAAGTTTTGCTAATAAGATGATTCATGGTTTGACTGTAAACAAGGAAAGAATGGCAAAAGATGTCACTGATTCCTTAATGACTGTTACTGCGCTTTCACCTCATATTGGCTATCATGAAGCAGCTACAATTGCACAAACTGCAGCTAAAGAAAATACAACTTTACGAACAGCAGCCTTAAAGAGTGGATTAGTCACTAAAGAGCAATATGATAAATGGATGAAGCCAATCACAATGACCAATGCGATGAACACGAAACCAATTGATGATTAAAAGAAGGGAAAAGCATGGCATATAAATTTCCAACACAAACAGTAGATAACTTAAAGGAAGAATATGATGCAATTATCGTTGGTAGTGGCGGTACTGGGTTAGCAGCTGCAATTCAGGCGCATCAATATGGCCTAAATGTGGCTATTTTAGAAAAGAATAGCTTTTTAGGTGGAAATACTATGAGAGCCAGTTCAGGGATGAATGCAGCTGAAAGTATCGTTCAAGCTCGTCTAGGAATAAACGATAGTATGCAAAAATTTTATGATGAAACGCTAAAAGGCGGCGGTTATATGAATGACCGTGAAATGCTTCATTATTTTGTTGAGCATGCACCGCTAGCTATTGCTTGGCTTGAAGATTTAGGCATTAAGGTAGATGATTTAACTATTACAGGTGGTATGTCTAAAAAGAGAACTCACCGTCCATCTTCAATGGCTCCAATCGGTGCCTTTTTAGTTAATAATTTACTTAAGCTAGCAGATGAGCGTCACATTCCAATTTTTATCGATTCAAAGGTTACTAATCTGTTACAAGATAAAGATAAGAAAATTACTGGTGTAGAAGTTAATAAGGAACATCAAGTAAGAGCTAAAGCAGTTTTGCTTGCTACTGGTGGTTTTGGTGCTGCTAAAGATTTAATTGCTAAATATCGTCCTGATTTGCGTGATTATAAAACAACCAATCAAGCAGGTGCTACTGGAGACGGTTTGAAATTAGCTGATAAAGTTGGGGCACAATTAGAACAGTTGGAGTTAGTTCAGGTTCATCCAACTGTGCAGCAAGATACCGATCACGCATATTTGATTGGTGAAGCAGTGCGCGGCGAGGGAGCAATTTTGGTCGACCGCGATGGTGAGCGGTTTATTAATGAATTAAGTACTCGTAAGATTGTCTCTAATGCGATTACTGAAACTCCTGAGCATTCTGCGTATTTAATTTTTGATCAAGGAGTTAGAGATAGAGTTAAAGCAATCGAATTCTATGACTCAATTAACTTGGTTGTTCATGGAAGTACAATTGAAGAATTAGCTGAAAATATTAAAGTTCCGGCTGCAAATCTGAAAAAAACTCTTCAAAGTTGGAATGAAGCAGTTAAAAAGAATAGTGACACAGAATTTGGACGAACAACTGGTATGGCTAGCTTAGATCATGCACAATATTATGCGATTCATATTGCACCTGCTATTCACTATACAATGGGCGGAATTCATATTGCGCCTGATACCAGAGTTTATGATACAAATGGCAATTTTATTGCAGGACTATATGCTGCTGGTGAAGTTAGTGGTGGTTTGCATGGAAATAATAGAATTGGCGGTAATTCAATTGCTGAAACGATTATTTTTGGACGTGAAGCAGGGAAAACCATGGCAAAGTTAATTAAATAAAGCGCTTTCAATAAATAGCTTATTTGTGTATACTTAAAGTGTAAAAATTAAGTTTTCATTCAAAGGAGTTATATATAAAAATGAGTCGTAGAAAAGTATTTTTAGTCGGTGACGGTCGTGTTGGCTCAACTTTTGCAAATGATTTATTACAAAATGTAAAAATTGATGAATTGGTAATTTGCGATGTAGTTAAGAAAATTACTGAAGGGGATGCGTTAGACTTAGAAGATCTAGCCCCATTTGTTGGTCAATGTACAGTAAAGAGCGGAGATTACAGTGATGCTAAAGATGCAGATATTGCCGTAATTACTGCTGGTGCTGCAAGAAAACCGGGAATGACTAGATTAGATTTAGTAAATACTAATGCTAAAATCCTAGAATCCATTGTAAAGCCAATTGTCGATTCTGGCTTTAATGGTATTTTCGTTGTTTCTGCAAATCCAGTAGATATTTTAACTACTTTAACACAAAAATTATCTGGTTTTCCTAAGAATAAAGTTATTGGAACAGGGACATCTCTTGATACAGCACGTTTGCGTGTAGCATTATCACACAAGACTGGTGTGAATGTTGATCACATTGATGCTTATGTTTTAGGTGAACATGGAGATACTTCTTTTGAAAACTTCGATGAAGCTATTATCGACCATAAACCACTTCGTTCTTACAAAGAATTAGATGAACAAACATTAGTTGAATTGGAAACTGATGTACGCAAAAAAGGTGGCAAGATTATTGCTAACAAGGGTGCAACATTCTACGGCGTTGCAATGTGCTTAACTCAAATTTGTAAGGCAATTTTAGAAAATAATGCTCGCGTTATGCCGTTATCAGCTCCAATGACTGGAGAATATGGTATTCATGATCTTTATCTTGGAAGTCCAGCGGTTGTTACTGCAAACGGAATTAGTGATGTGATCGAGCTTCACTTATCAGAAGATGAGAAAAAGAAAATGACTTATTCAGCAACAAAGATGAAAGAAGTTGTTGATGGAATTGAGCTATAAACAATAGATCCTAAATAGAAAAAGGTTTTGCACTTACTTAACTTAAGAGTGCAAGGCCTTTTTTCTGTGATAAAATTTTAAAGGTATGATATTTAATCAAAGTTTGGGGACTATGAAAAGTGAAAAACAAGGAAAACAAAATTGAGCGTGTAAATCAATTACACCATAAGCATACTTTGTCGCATCACCATCATATGCGAATTCGTTGGCAAGAATTTTTTACGAGTGATAATATTACACCTGCTAAAAATGCTACTTTGGCTGAGCGTTCTGTGATTGTAGGTCATATTGGAATGATGCTTTTGTCATATGGGACAGGAGCTTGGCGAGTAAGATCTGCGATGAATACAATTGCTCGTTGCTTAGACATGACTTGTAGTACTGATATTGGTTTAGTATCAATTGAATATACTTGTGTTGATGCCGATGGGAAGAGCTATACTCAGGCCTTGAGCTTACCAACAACTGGCGTTAATACTACAAAATTAGACCGAATGGAAAATTTTGTTAATCAGTTTAAAGAAGATGATGGAAACTGGACTATTGGTCAAATTCATAATCGTTTAGAAAAAATTTCAACTATGAAGTCACGGTATTCACCTTGGCAAGTTGGGTTAGCAGCTGGTTTAGCCTGTGGAGGATTTATCTTCTTACTTGGTGGTGGAATTTTCGAAGTTATTTGTGCCTTTTTTGGGGCTAGCTGCGGAAATTATGTTCGCCGTAAAATGGCAGACCGTCATCTCACTATTTTGGCTAATATTACTGTTGCCGTAGCGGTTGCCTGCGCAGTTTATGTGGGAAGTTTTTATTTAATCAGATTATTTTATCCAGTAAGTTTACATCATTTAGATGGCTATATTGGAGCAATGTTATTTGTAATTCCAGGATTTCCATTTATTACATCAGGGCTTGACCTTTCTAAGCTGGATATGCGATCAGGTTTAGAAAGAATGGCTTATGCAATTATGATTATTGTTGTTGCCACAGCGGTTGGTTGGGTAATGGCTTTGATTTTAAACTTGCATCCGCAGAATTTTGAAAAATTAGGATTAACTCCAGTAGTTTTAACATTATTGAGATTAGTAGCTAGTTTTTGTGGAGTCTTTGGTTTCTCAATTATGTTTAATTCTAAGATTTCAATGGCAACAGTTGCTGGCTTGTCAGGAGCAGTTGCAAATACTTTACGTTTGAGCTTAGTTAATTGGTCAAACGTACCTCCAGCAGTTGCTGCTTTTATTGGAGCTTTCGTAGCAGGGATGCTTGCGTCAATTATTAGACGTAAAATTGGTTTTCCAAGAATTGCAATCACTGTGCCCTCAATAGTAATCATGGTTCCAGGTTTGTATATGTATCGAGCAATGTTTAATTTGGGATTAACGTCATTGAATGCTGGTGCATTATGGATGGTGCAAGCCTTGATGATTGTTATTTGTTTACCATTAGGACTGATTGCAGCACGTATTTTAATGGACAAAGACTGGCGGCATGCAGGATAATTTTTTCACAAAAAGTTGTCATAGAATTTAAACTATGGCAGCTTTTTTCGTATAATTAATAGAACAATAGAGAATAGAAAATAAAGAATGAGTGACGAGTATGCAAAAGAAAATTTTATTGCTTTCTACTGGGGGAACGATTGCTTCTGTGGTTTCTGATGCGGGGTTAGTACCTAAAGAATCTGGAGAACAATTGATCAATATGTTGGGTGAGCTGCCATATGATATTACAGTTGAAGATATTCTGCAGTTAGATTCTTCTAATATTCAACCTGAAGAATGGAAGTTAATTGCAGAGAAAATTTTCGAAAACAGAAATAAATATGATGGTATTGTAGTTTCCCACGGTACTGATACAATGGCTTACACGGCATCGATGCTCGCCTTCATGCTGCAAAATATTAATATTCCAGTTGTTTTAACTGGAAGTCAGGTGCCGATTAACGTGGTTTTAAGTGATGCACCAGATAATTTAAGATTGGCCTTCGCAGCAGCAGCTAGTTGTTGTCCAAATATTTATTTAGCTTTTGATCGAAAAGTAATGCTGGGATGTCGTAGTGTAAAGGTTAGGACAATAAACTTTGATGCTTTTGAGAGCGTAAACGTGCCACCTGTTGCTAAGGTTACATCCGATGGTCTAGTTTTTTCTGAGCAAAATTTACCTAAAAATACTAAAGAATGTACTTTAAATACGGAAATTAATCCCCATGTTTCACTAGTAAAATTATTCCCTGGCTTTGATCCTAAGTTGCTATTTGCGATGGTTGAGAGTGGATGTAAAGGAATCGTCATTGAAGCGTATGGCTTAGGCGGAATGAATTATATTAGAAGAAATATGGTAGGAGCAGTGGGTGAATTAATTCGCTATGGGATACCAGTGATTGCAAGTAGTCAATGTTTATATGAACGAAGCGACCTTACCAAGTACGAAGTAGGGAGAGAAGCCCTTCTTGAAGGCGCAATTAGTGCGCGTGATATGACATCAGAAAGTGCCATTACTAAGTTAATGTGGGGCTTAGGTCAAGGATGGGATGTACATCAAATTGCTGAATTTTTTAATACGGATGTAGTTGGTGAAGTAACAATAGAAAAAGACGATACACTTCGTGTGGATTAAATTTAGGAAAATAAATGAAAGATAATTTTAAGCAACCAATTGGGTTAACGAGTGCAGAGGTTGACCAAAGAACTAAAGAAGGTAAAGTAAACCGCGCTGTTAATGATCAAGCTAAAACAGCATGGCAAATCATTAAAGAAAACACTTTTACGTATTTCAACTTAATTTTTCTAGTGTTGTCTATCTTACTAGTAATTGTTGGTGAATATAAAGACTTAACTTTCTTACCAGTAATTATTGCGAATATGATTATTGGAATTGTTCAAGAATTACGGGCAAAAAGAGTTTTAGATAAGTTGAACGTAATGAATACAACAAAGATTGCCGTAATTCGCGATGGAAAAGAAGAAGTTATTCCTATTGAACATTTAGTTTTAGGAGATGTAATTGTTCTTCAGACTGGTGATCAAATCCCGGCTGATGGTCAGGTGATTTCTGGAACATTACGTGTAAATGAAGCCTTGTTAACTGGTGAGGCAGATGAAATAGAAAAAGACGTTGGTACAGAATTAATGTCTGGAAGTTTCGTAGTATCTGGAAAAGCATACGCGCGCCTTGAAAAAGTTGGGAAGAATTCTTATGTTTCTAAGTTAACTTTAGAAGCTAAGGCAATGAATTCAAAAGAAGGATCAGAAATGGTCCGTTCAATTAATAAGTTAATTAAATGGGTTGGGATCATTATTATTCCATGTGGAATTGCGCTGTTTATTGTGGCTAGATATGTAAACCACTTGAATTTAGCTGATAGTGTGGTATCAATGGAAGCAGCAGTAATTGGGATGATTCCAGAAGGATTATATCTATTAACAACGATTGCATTAGCTTTAGCTGCTATGCGTTTGGCTCGTTCGCAAGTAATGCTTCATGATATGAAAAGCGTGGAAACTTTAGCCAGAGTTAATGTTTTATGCGTTGATAAAACTGGGACAATTACTGAACCAAAAATGGAAGTTGAAAAAATTATCCCGGTTAATACAAATAAAGATGATTTAGCAAAAAATATTTCTGTTTTTGCTCAAAATATGCCACATGATAATGCCACGATTAAGGCAGTAGCAAACGCTTTTAACCAAAAGGTTAATATTCAAGTAAAAAAAATCATTCCCTTCACATCAGTAAATAAGTATAGTGGAGCCGTTGTTGGTGAAAGCACGTTACTTATGGGTGCACCGGAGTTTGTATTACGTGGTCAATTTAAAGATTATGAAAAAGAAATCAATAAGTATACTAGTCAAGGCTACCGTGTTTTAGCTTTTGCAAAATATCCGGAAGCTTTAGAAGATGAAAAGCAGAAACTCTCTAAAGAAGTTGATTTACTCGGTTATATTTTGATTTCTAATCCCATTCGAAAAGAAGCCAGAAATACCTTTAAGTACTTTGAACGTCAAGGAGTAAATGTCAAAGTTATTTCAGGAGATAATCCGTTAACAGTAGCTAGAGTAGCTAAGCAAGCTGGAATTAAAGATGCTGATAAATTAATTGATGCTACTGAAATTGGTGAAGGTGACTACGAAGAAGTTGTCAGAAAATACAATGTTTTTGGTCGGGTAAAACCAGATCAAAAGAAGAAGTTGATCAAAGCACTTCAAAAAAATGGTAATACAGTTGCTATGACAGGTGACGGTGTTAACGATATTTTGGCGATGAAGAGTGCAGATTGCTCAATTGCGATGGCATCAGGAAATAGTGCCGCTGTGCAAGCATCTCAAGTAGTATTACTTGATTCTGACTTTGCTAGAATGCCTAAGGTTGTCGATGAAGGTAGAAAAGTCGTTAACAATATTGAAAGATCAGCTAGTTTATTCTTGGTTAAAAATATTTTCTCATTCCTGATGGCTATTTTTTCTCTCGTTTTTGCAATGTCGTATCCATTAAGACCAGCACAGATTGCCTTAATCTCGGCGTTTACGATTGGGCTTCCTTCATTTTTACTTGCTCTTGAAAACAACTACAGCCGTATTCGCGGGAAATTTATCCCGAATGTTTTATCCCGTGCAATTCCAGGTGGAATTACGGATATGCTCGCTGTGTCGATCTTGGTAGTTGCTGATATGGTTTTAGCTTTAGGACGCCAAGAAGTGGCAACAACTGCTACGATGCTTTTAGTGGCTGTGGGGATGATGGTTCTGTACCATATTTCAAGACCTTTGAATAAATTTAGATGGACTGTGTTAGGTGGTTCCTTTTTAGCTTTAGTCTTGGCAGTTATTTTCTTCCATAATTTGTTTGCTCTTTCTCGTATTTCAGCAACAGCGGTATTCTTACTGCTAGTGTTGTTCTTCGCAGAAATTACAATTTTCAGATTCTTAAGTAAATTTGCGGACGGAGTAAGGGAAGTCTTAGTTGTTTATGACCAAAAAGGAAAAGATTTAACTTTAAATGACATCAAGCAGGCATATCGTAAGGGAAGAAACTTGGTAAATATGCCGATAAGAAAATGAAATTTAAAATAAGTATAATCTTTTAGCTAGTTGAATGATACAATTAAAAAGTCAAATAACTAGGTTATCAGAGGTTAAAAATGAAAAATAGTGATATAAAAAAATATAAGAGTAAAGTAATAGATTATCTTATCCCGATAATTTTAAGTTTAGTAATTGCAACTATCTTGATTTGGACGATATTGAGCACTCGATCAGGTCTTACTTTAGATGATACTGCTTTTCATTTTCATCGTTTTTATGATACAAATCAGCAAATTAAAAACCATAATTTTTCTTATTTTCAGATGAACTATGGAATGGGTGAAAGTGGTCGAATAGTTAATGCACTTTATGGTCCATTTTTTGCCTACATAATGGGATTTTTATTGCTATTTTGTAGTTCTTGGCTTCGCTTTCAAGTTGTAATAACTTATCTGATTTTTCTAGTTGGTGGTTTAGGAGTATATCATTTAAGTCGAAAGGTAAAGATGACAAGGACTGTTTCCTCAGTAATTACTGCTTTATTTTTGACAACAGGTTATATTGCTTACTGGTTACGGTCCAACGCTTTTAATTCTTGGGGTGCAGTTTTAATACCCTTTGTTTTAATTCAAGGAATTAATCTTTTAAATAATTATAAGAAGAGATTTAGCTGGATCAGTTTAGGCGTCGTGATGGCAATCGTGGCACAGGTTCACTTATTGAGCACATTCTTTTCTATCTTAGCCTTAATTCCTTTCTTTATTTATGGGTTAATTCTAAGTGAAAATAAACGTCAAATGTGGTTTGATGTCTTTAAGGCTGTGGTGTTATTTGTTGTTTTAACAGCAAATGTGTGGGGAGCATTTTTGCTTCTTTATCCGACAAACCAAATGGCATCTCCAATTGATTTTTCACCCGTTCTTACTTCTGTCAATCTTTCACTTGCTGGTACAAGTACTATGTGGACGTCGATTACAGAAGTCACATTATTGCTATTTATTGTACAAATAATTTATGTAGCATTTAACTTTAAGTCTTCAAGAATCAATACTTTTGTTACTCTCGAAGGATTAGTATTCTTTTATTTAAGTTCTAATTTATTCCCGTGGCAGTTTGTTAAAGACAATTTTCCAGCTGTAACTGGATATTTACAATTTCCAAATCGATTTACTGTTGTAGCTTATCCTTTATTGTTTGTTGGGGTAGGTTTAACAATTACAGAACTAATTAAAAAACACGGCAAAAAGCTTGGCTTGCTAGCTAGTGGTTTGGCTATAGTAATAGTTCTATTTAATGTCAGAGCTGATTTTAATGAAATTAATAATAATATTTCTTATAATAAGGGAATCACTAATAGTTCAAGAGAGATGCAAGAGAAGGGGCTAGAAGCATATATTAATAAAATTGATATTAATACTCCTGATTATCTTCCCGTCCAGAAAAAAATTAAATCTGCTGATGTTACAGGAATGCTAATGAACATGGCACCACAAAGAAAAAACTTTAGTAAAAAAGTTTTATCAGGGGGACGACTTGAAATTAAGTGGAATGGAAAAACCGCTAAGTCAACTACGCTTCCAGTTTTTATTTACCATCAGTCTGAACTAACAGTAAATGGCAAAAAGGTAAATCCAAAACTCAATAAGATCGGAATGCCAATTGTTAAATCGAAACAAGGTCAAAATACTGCAATTCTTTCATTTAAGACACCAACATGGTTTACAATTCTGCTTTACATTTCAATTCTTGGTTGGGTAGTAATGTTGATTTATGGCGTGTTTAGATTAGTTAAAATAGTTAAAAAATAATGCAAAAAAACTTCCTTAAACTAGAAATTCTAGTCTGAGGAAGTTTTTTAATTACTCTAATAAATCAACAAAAGTGGCTTCGGTGATTTTTTGTAAATCATCTGGATTAATCATAATACTGCGTCCAACTTCACCGCTTGAAACAGCAATTTGATCATGTTCTTTCATACTGCTGTCGAGATAAATTGGAAAATGATGTTTTTGATAAATTCCAATTGGTGTATTTGCACCGTGAACATAACCAGTTGTTGCAACTAGCTTCTTAAGAGGAAGCAATTCGCACTTTTTATTGTCAGAAGCTTTAGCGAGTTTTTTCATACTCAAATGCTCAGTGACTGGTACTACGCCAACTAATGGGCTATTTTTATTTCCTTCGCATACTAAGGTTTTGTAGACCAAAGCCTCTTCATCGTCTAAAATGGAAGTATCCATTTGTTTAACATCACCCTTTTGTATGGTGTTAAATGATAGTTGTTTATATGGAATTTTTTGTTGGTCGAGCATTTTTTCGACTAACGTCTTATTAAGTTTTTTCTTTTTATTTTTTTTCGACATTTTTCTCACCTTTTAATATCATAAACGTGGGAAATTAACATGTCAAAAGGGGACAAGATTAGTGAAATTATTAGCAGTAAAAGTTGAATGTAGTCATGAGTTGGAAGATGGATTAAGCTTTTTCATGCAAGATGAACTAGATGCACAAGGAATTGAAAGTCGTAAGCGAAGCGATTTTATTGCTGAAGGTCAAAAACATGATAGTAGCTTGGTTGAACTTGATGATATTGAAAATTTACCCAAGGATTTAGAGTTAACAGCATATTTTGATTATGAAAATGCTGATAAAAAAGATCTAATTAAAAAGATTATGGATAAAATTGCGGAGATGAAGAGCTATGGCTTAGATACTGGCGAAGTTTCAATTAGCACTAAAGAAGTGGCAGATGAAGATTGGAATACAGCTTGGCAGAAATATTATCACGTAATTGATTTTTCTCGTCATCTGGCTATTGTTCCTGAATGGGAAGATTACCACCCAGCTTTTAGCGACCAAAAATTGATTCGTCTAGATCCAGGTCTAGCTTTTGGAACGGGTGGTCATACTACAACGCAACTGGTATTACTTGCAATGGAGCGAGCATTAGTTAAACCAATGTCAGTTTTAGATGTGGGAACTGGGTCAGGTATTTTAGCTATTGCTGCTAGCAAATTGGGTGCAAGCCATGTTTTAGGAACTGATATTTCTGATGAAGCAGTAACTGCCGCAAAAGAAAATATTGCGTTAAATGATGTCGATAATATTGATGTACGCAAGGCTAACCTATTAAAAGATATTGATGATAAATATGATTTGATTGTGGCCAATATTTTAGCCGATATTTTGTTAGAATTAATTCCGGACTTAGATAGTCATTTGAATAAAGAAGGAAAGGTTATTTTCTCAGGAATTGATTATTTACAACTGCCAAAGATTGAAAAATCACTTGCAGAAAATGGTTTTGAAATTAAGATGAAAATGCAAGAAGGACGCTGGATTGGTCTATTAATCGCTAGAAAACCAGACTAAAAATATATTAAAAGAAAAGGTAAGTAAAAAATGAAGAAAAATAGTGAAGAAAAGAAAAATTTTAATTTTAAGGCTTGGTGGAGTAAAATAAATGAAAAATCATTTATGCCACTAGTTTGGTTAACTTTGTTAGGAGTAATTGTCTGGATTATTTGTCCATTAGTCCATTTAAGCCGTGTTTGGCGAATTGGATTAGTATTCTTTATTTTTAATAGTTATTTAAGTTACCAAATTGGCCGCATTATGCAAATTAGAAAATTGAGCTATTGGTGGTTGCTTTTATTCCCAGTAGTGTTTGCAATCGCTGTTTTAATTCATTTTGCAAAATATAATTTTCTACTTTGCTTAGTATATTTAAGTTTTGAGTTGTTTGGACTCTGGCATGATGATTTTTACAAAGAAAAGAAATAAAGAATAGGTGATGCTTTATGTCAAAATATCGTGAGATGACTCATGAAGAAGTTCTTGCAGAATGCAAGAAATATATGAATGATGAACACTTAGCTTTTGTTGAATCGGCATATAAATTTGCTAAGAATGCTCATGAAGGTCAGTTTCGAGTTTCTGGACAACCCTATATAATTCACCCAACTCAAGTTGCGGGAACTTTAGCTACTTTACGTTTAGATCCCGATACGGTAGCAGCTGGTTATCTTCATGATACTGTAGAGGATACGCCGGTAACTAATGATGATATTAAGGAAAAGTTTGGAAAAGATGTCGCTTTTATTGTTGACGGTGTAACAAAGTTAAGCAAGATTCAATATAAGTCGAAGAGTCACGAAGAATATCTAGCAGATAATCACCGTAAAATGCTAATCGCAATGGCTAAAGATTTACGAGTAATTATGGTTAAGCTTGCTGACCGCTTGCACAATATGCACACTTTAGACCATTTACGTCCTGACAAGCAGAGAAGGATTGCTGATGAAACGCTAGACATTTATGCACCACTTGCAGACCGGTTAGGTATCGGAACTATTAAGTGGGAACTCGAAGACATGAGTTTGCACTATTTGAATCCTCAGCAATACTACCGAATTGTTAACTTGATGCAGTCTAAGCGAAGTGAGCGGGAAGGATATATTGCTGATGCAATTAAAACTTTAAAGCAAACGCTTGATAGCTTAGGAATTGAGTATGAGATTTATGGACGCCCTAAGCATATTTATTCTATCTACAAGAAGATGGTTAATAAGCACAAAGACTTTAGCGAAATCTATGATTTACTAGCAGTTCGTGTAATTGTGAAGTCTGTTCGTGATTGTTACGCCGTTTTAGGTGCTGTTCATACTAAATGGAAGCCAATGCCTGGCCGCTTTAAAGACTATATTGCTGTTCCAAAAGTTAACGGATACCAATCGTTACATACAACAATTATTGGACCTGGCGGCAAGCCACTTGAAATTCAGATTAGAACTGAAGCGATGCACCAGGTTGCTGAATACGGTGTTGCTGCACACTGGGCATATAAAGAAGGCGTTAAGGGCGAAGTTGAGCAAACTGATGCAAATAAGAAGCTTAACATGTTCCAAGAAATTCTTGAACTTCAAAATGAAACAAAAGACTCGCATGAATTTATGAAGAGTGTTAAGACTGATATCTTTTCAGATCGTGTTTATGTCTTTACTCCTAAAGGTGACGTTTATGAGCTTCCAAAAGGTTCAGTACCATTAGATTTTGCGTATATGGTTCACTCAGAAGTTGGTGCTCATTCAGTTGGTGCTAGAATTAATGGCAAGATTGTTCCATTGGACTATAAACTTAAAAATGGTGACGTAGTTGAAATGCTCACTCAGACGTCAGCTCGTCCATCCCGTGATTGGATTAAATTGGTTAAGACTTCAAGAGCAAGAAATAAGATCAAGCGTTTCTTTAAAGCAGAAGACCGTGAAGAAAATATCGAAAAAGGTCAAAACTTTATTGAACAGGAACTTCTTAATCGTGGTTTAGCTCCAAAAGAGTTTATGGACAAAGAACATATTCAGAAGGTAATTAATCATTTTAATTATCATAATGAAGAAGAAATGTTTGCAGCCGTTGGGTATGGAGAAATTTCTGCAGCCACTGTTGCTAATCGATTAACTGAAGACCTACGTAAGAAGGCTGAAGATGAAAAGCAGCGGCAACTTGAAGAAAAGATTATGAATGCTGGCCAGCAAAGTTCAACTGAAGAAGATGATAGTTCTGATGCACCAGCTGATATTATGCGTGTTAAGCATAATAATGGCGTAATGGTCCAAGGTGTTTCTGACTTAATGCTTCACTTAGCTAAATGCTGTAATCCAGTTCCAGGAGATCCGATTATTGGCTACGTAACTAAGGGACGCGGGGTAACAATTCACCGTGCTGATTGTCCTAATATTACTGAAGAAGCTAAGAAACAAGGGCGATTAATCGATGTGGCTTGGGAAAACATTGCTAAAGATAAAGATAAAGAAAACTATAATGCAGATATTGAGATTTATGGTTTCAATCGTTCCCGTCTTTTAAGTGATGTAATCAATGCTTTAAATTCAAAGACAAAGAATATTGTTAATATTTCTGGAAAAGTAGATAGTAATAACATGGCACATATTTATGCTACTGTGTCAGTTAGAGATGCAGCACACCTAGAAGATATCCTGAGCCGGATGCGTGATGTGCCAAATGTTTATGAAGCAAAGAGGTCAATTAATTAATGCGTGTTGTTGTTCAAAGAGTGAATAAAGCCCAAGTTACCATTGATAATGAAGTTGTGGGTAAAATTAAACGTGGTTTTCTTCTGTTAGTTGGGTTACGTGAAGGCGATGAGCTAGATCAGGTAAAAAAGGCTGCTGATAAAATTGCTAAAATGCGTATTTTTGAAGATGAAGATGGAAAAACTAACTTGTCTTTAAAAGATGTTAATGGAGAAATTTTAAGCGTTAGTCAATTCACCCTGCTAGCTAATACTAAAAAAGGTAATCGTCCAAGTTTTGTAGAGGCAATGCGACCTCCTAAGTCAAAAGATCTTTGGGAAAATTTTAATCAAGAATTAGAAAATAGAGGCTTTCATGTTGAAACCGGCGAATTTGGAGCTGATATGCAGGTTAGTCTTGAGAATGATGGCCCATTTACAATTGTGCTAGATATTTAATTCTTTAAGTAAAGGCTTACAAAGGTTGACTTTACTGGCTGAAAAATATAAGCTAAAAAGGAATTATCGATGACAAAGAATGTAGATTAGCATGATCTATCTCAGAGACCGCTCGTTTGGTGAGAGAGCGGATAGGTTGCGATCTGTGACACCTTTAACAGATAATAGTTCGTTTCGCGAGCGTTAATCGCAGCAAGCAAAAGGTGGTACCGTGCTAATTTATTGCGCCCTTGATTAAGTTCAAGGGCGTTTTTTTATTAATATATTAAAGGATGATTAAATGAAAGTTCAAAGACCAAAAGGTACAGTCGATATTTTGCCAGCAGATTCTGGTTCATGGGAAAAAGTTGAAACAATTGCAAGAAATTTCTTCAAACGTGCAAATTATCGTGAAATTCGGACACCAAGTTTTGAAAATTATGAAGTCTTTTCTCGTTCATCTGGTGAAAGTTCAGATGTTGTAGAAAAGGAAATGTATGACTTTAACGATAAAGGTGGTCGTCATATTGCACTTCGTCCTGAAGGAACAGCTGGTGTGGTTAGGGCATATGTTGAAAATAAATTATATGGTCCTGATGTAGTAAAGCCATTTAATGTTTACTATATTGACAATACTTTTAGATATGAAAGACCTCAAGCAGGTCGTCAACGTGAATTTCACCAAATTGGTGTTGAAAGCTTTGGCTCAAATAGTCCTCTAGCTGATGTTGAAACTATCATGATGGGGCACGATTTATTAGCTGAGTTAGGCGTTAAGAATTATGAATTGCACATTAATACTTTAGGTAATGCGCAAGTACGTAAAGATTATCATGATGCTTTAGTAAATTACTTCACGCCTCTTAAAGATCAACTTTCAGAGGATTCACAAAGACGTTTGTCTATGAATCCACTTCGTATTCTTGATTCAAAGGCTGATGAAGATAAGCAGTTTTTACCTGACGCTCCAAGAATTGTTGATTACTTAGATGAAGACTCTAAGAAGAATTTTGAAACTATTACTGATATGCTTGAACAATTAGGCATTAATTATGTATTAGATGACGATTTAGTACGTGGACTTGACTACTATACTGGTGTAATCTTTGAATTTATGGTTGAAGATAAGAACTTATGGGAATCAGCAACCACAATTTTGGGTGGTGGACGCTACAACCACTTGGTAGAAGAATTTGACGGTCCAGAAACTCCGGCCGTTGGTTTTGGTATTGGCGAAGAGAGATTAATGCTTGTTCTTAAGGAACAAAATCCAGCTTTATTTAAAGATGAAGGTATTGATTTCTTCATCACTAATATTGGCGAAGGAACAGAAATGAAGGCTGTTGAAATTGCGCGTTCTCTTCGTAAGCAAGGCTTTAAAGCTCAATATGATGTTGATCAAAAGAAATTAAAACAACAATTTAGAAAAGCAGATCGTGTGCATGCCAAATTTGTAATTACCTTGGGTGCTAAAGAGCTTGAAAATGGCGTACTTAACATTAAACGTTTAGCTGATGGTAAGACTTTAGACTTAAGCTTAGAAGATCTAAATGATATGAAATCTGTAATGGAAAAGATAGAGGATTAAAAATTATGATGAATATAGAAAAAAGAACGGACTATGCTGGCAATATAACTAGCAAATACGAAGGACAAGAAGTAACCCTTTATGGTTGGGTACAACGCGTTCGTAACTTAGGTAACTTGGTATTTATTGACCTTCGTGACCGCGAAGGTATTGTTCAAGTTGTTGTTAACAAAGATTCTGGTAAAGAATTAATGGATATTGCGGATTCTCTTAACAACGAAGACGTAATTGAAGTTAAAGGTAAGGTTGTTAAACGCTCTAGCGTAAACCCAGATATGAAGACTGGTGAAGTTGAAGTTGATGCAACCGAAATTGATATTTTAAATAAGTCAAAGGTACCACCTTTTGAAATCAAAGATGATATTAATGCAGCCGAACAAACTAGATTGAAGTACCGCTACCTTGATCTTCGTCGTCCAACTTTGCAAAAGGCAATTATGCTTCGTTCAAAGATTTTAAAAGCAACTCACGAATATTTTGATGAACATGGTTTTATTGATATTGAAACTCCAATTTTAGGTAAGTCTTCTCCAGAAGGTGCTCGTGACTACCTTGTTCCGTCAAGAATTTACCCAGGTAGCTTTTATGCACTTCCTCAATCACCACAATTGTTCAAGCAATTGTTAATGGGTGCAGGTTTTGATAAATATTACCAATTAGCACGCTGTTTCCGTGACGAAGATTTGCGTGGTGATCGTCAACCTGAATTTACCCAAATTGATATGGAAACATCATTTACTGATGAAAAACAAGTTCAAGACTATACTGAAGGTCTTTTGAAGAAGATCATGAAAGATGTAATGGGAATTGACTTGAAGACACCAATCAAGCGTATTACTTGGAATGAAGCAATGAATAAGTATGGCTCTGATAAGCCTGATACTCGTTATGAAATGTTTATTCATGACTTAAGTCCAATTTTCAAAGATTCTGACTTCAAGGTCTTCTCTGGTGCAATTGCTGATGGTGGCTACGTGAAGGGGATTGCTGTTAAGAATGGTGCTAAACAATATTCACGTAAGAAGATTGAAGAAAAGCAAGATTATATCAAACGTTACCATGCTAAAGGTTTGGCATGGGTTAAATATGAAGATGGTGAATTCTCAGGTCCTGTTTCTCGCTTCTTAACTGATGAAAATAAAGAAGCTTTGAAGAAAGAATTTGACCTTGAAGGTGGCGAATTAGTAGTATTCGTTGCTGATAAGTGGAAGGTTGTAACTGATTCTCTTGACCATTTACGTCGTGAATTCGCTAAAGAAACTGGAATTATTCCAGAAAATGTTTACGACTTTGTTTGGGTTGTTGATTGGCCACTATTTGAATATGACGAAGGTTTGGGTCGCTGGATTGCTGCTCACCACCCATTTACTATGCCAGATGATGAAGGAATTAAGTTGCTTGATACTGATCCACATAAGGCTCATGCTCGTTCATACGATATTGTTATGAATGGTGACGAAATGGGTGGTGGATCAATTCGTATCCACAAACGTTCAATTCAAGAAAAGATGTTCAAGGCACTTGGATTTACTAAGAAGCGCGCTTATGAACAATTTGGCTACTTACTTGATGCATTGGACATGGGATTCCCACCACATGCTGGTCTCGCAATTGGATTAGACAGATTTGCAATGATGTTAGCTCAAAAGGACAACATTCGTGACGTAACTGCCTTTCCAAAGAATGCTTCTGCTTCAGAGCCGATGATGCATGCTCCAGCACCTGTTGCTGATCAACAATTAGATGACATTGGTATTAAGGTAGAAGACAAGTATGAAGACAGCGTGAAGGAAATTGAAGCACGTCTTGAAAAGGAAGCTCAAGAAGACGCTGATAACAATTCAACTTGGGATGAATAAAAATTAGCTTAATAAATAAGAGTAAGGATTATTTTTGAGAGATAGTCTTTACTCTTTTTTTATTGGCTGAAACTAGATAATATTAAACTTGAAGATTGTTGAATATTAAAAATCATAATGTATAAAAAAGCACTGATAAGCTCAATTCAAGCTATCAGTGTTTTATTTTGTATAAGTTAAATATTTTCAACAAATTCTGCAATTCGTTTTAATGCTTCTTTTAATTGCTCAGTTGAAGAAGCATAAGACATTCTAACGTATCCTTGACCGCCATCACCGAAGTAGCGACCAGGAGTTACACCAACTTTTGCCTTGGTAGCTAGTTCATTTGCAAATGCCTCATCATCAGTACCAAAGGCATCTGGAATTTTAGCAAAAATGTAGAAAGCTCCTTGTGGGGTGGACATTTCAAAACCTAATTTTTCTAATCCAGCTTTCATGAATTTGAGTCGATCCTCGTAAATTTTTCTGGATTCAAGTGGATCAGCTTGGCCATTGTTTAGGGCTTCAATTGCTGCTGCTTGTACATTATCGGTAACTGAAGTGACTAAGAAAGCATTCACCTTTTGAATTGTTTTCATAATATCTGCGGGAGCAGCAATATATCCTAATCTCCATCCCGTCATTGCATAGGCTTTTGACAAGCCAGAAATTAAAATGTTTCTTTCAGGAATATATTGTGATAGAGAATGATGAACATTATTGTCATAAACTAATTCTCCATAAATTTCGTCAGTTACAGAAAATAAATGATATTTAGTAATAATTTCTGCTAGTGCCTTTAAAGTTTTTTCTGGATATACTCGCCCGGTAGGGTTTGATGGATCAGTTAAGATAATTGCCTTGGCACCTTTACCTTCATTTTGTAAAACTGTTTCAAGGTGTTCAGGAGTAAGAATAAAACCATCTTTTGAAGTATCCATTTGGACTGGGATAGCACCGGTCAATTTAATCAATTGGAAATAAAGTGCCCAAACAGGAGTAGGAACTAGGATTTTATCTCCTGGGTTTAAGATGGACATGAAAACATCATTTAAAGCACCAGTAGCACCTACAGTAACGCAGATTTCAGTTTTTGGATCATATTTCACGTCAAGACTACGTTCAAGATATTTACTAATTGCTTCTAATAATTCTGGTTTACCAGCTTGTGGAGCATAATGAGAGTCATTTGCTTTAATATCAGCAATTGCTGCTTCTTTAACATGATCTGGTGTATTTAAATCTGGCTCGCCAATTGTTAATTTAATAATTCCAGGAATTTGAGAGGCCTTTGCATCAAAAGCTCTTATTTTTGAAGGTCCTAAAGAATTTAGTCGTGTATTTTTTGTAAGTGATAAGTCATTTGCTAATTTTGGCATAATATAAATCCCTCCGTTAGTATTATAGATTATTGTATAGAAACAAAAATCATGAAACAACAATTTTCTATTAAAATTTGATATGTTTAAACAAGAAGGTGAGAAAATGTTTAATAAAGAAGAAGCACTGAAGAAATTAAACTCAGAGCAATATAAAGTTACTCAGCATGCTGCGACTGAATATCCTTTTACTGGAAAGTATGATAATTTTAACCAAAAAGGAATTTATGTTGATGTGGTATCTGGTGAGCCATTATTTTCTAGTGAAGATAAGTATGATGCTGGTTGTGGCTGGCCAAGTTTTACTAAGCCGATCGAAAAGCTTGTTTATCACCGAGATCAATCTCATGGGATGGAGCGAACTGAGGTAAAGAGTCCAGTAGCTGATTCTCATTTAGGTCATGTTTTTATAGATGGTCCCGTTGATCAAGGTGGATTAAGATATTGTATTAATTCTGCTGCGTTAAAGTTCATTCCATATGATAAGCTAGAGGAGGAAGGTTATAAAGAATATAAGAAGTTATTCAAAGGACGATAAAAATGAATTTTGAAGAAGAACTTTATAATTTAGATGTACCTGAAGAACATATTCCAGAATTATTGAAATTTGGAAAGAATAATCCCGAATTTTTAACTAAGGCAATTAAGGCTGAAGGAAATGCAAAAAAATATAGCGTTGCTCAAACTAAGATGGAACCCAGTGATTTAATTAATAATCAGATTGCTTTTTTGGGTAGTTCAGTGACCTATGGTGCTGGTGCTTTAGGTGAATCATTTGTTGACTATTTAAGTAAAAAAGATAATATTTGTGCTTTTAAAGATGCTGTTTCGGGAACAACACTAGTTGATAATGACTCTAATTCATACATTGGTAGAATCGGAAGATTGCCAGTTTTAGAAAAGTTGACAACATTTGTCTTGCAACTTTCAACTAATGATGCAATTAAAGGAAAAGAAGATCTAGGCGAAATCGCTACAGATGATAATTTTGATGCACAGACAGTAACGGATGCAATTGAATATATTTTAAATTATGTAAAGAAGAACTGGAATTGTCCTGTTTTGATTTTTAGTAATCCAAAATTTGATTCAGAATTCTATGGTCAAATGGTTGAAAGAGTTAAAGAATTGCAAAGTAAATGGGGCTTTGATTTTCTTAATATGTGGGATGATGATTCTTTTAATTATAGTGAAAAAGACAGAGAACTTTATATGCTTGATCCAATTCATCCAACACGTGCTGGCTATAAATTAAGCTGGCTACCAGTGATTGAAAAAGAATTATTAGAGATAAAATAATAGTAAATATTAAGTAAATAATTTAAGCTAAATAGTGAATTGATTATGAACTAAATAATTAATTCGCTATTTTTATATATAAAGCTATAACGAAAAAATAGTGAAAATAATTCACAATTATTCGAAATTAGAAAGAAGTGCTAATAAAATGAAAGTAGCTAAACCCCTTGATAATACTAAAGAATCGCACTATGACACAGCTATCTTTGCTGGCGGATGTTTCTGGTGCATGGTTGAACCTTTTGACACTTACCCAGGCATCATTAGTGTTGTTTCTGGCTATACTGGTGGTCATGTTAAGAATCCCAGTTATGAAGAAGTTTGTACTGGGACAACAGGACACGTTGAGGCCGTAAAAATAACCTTTGATCCTAAAATTATTTCTTATCAAAAACTAGTTAATATTTATTGGCAAGTGACTGACCCAACAGATGCTATGGGACAGTTTCAAGATCGGGGAAGTCAGTATCAACCAATTATTTTCTATAATTCTCCTAAGCAAAAGAAAATTGCCGAAGAATCTAAAAAACAACTTGAGGATTCGCACAAGTTTGATCAGCAAATTGTGACAAAAATTGAACCTGCTGAGCCTTTTTATCCTGCAGAAGAATATCATCAAGATTTTTATAAAAAAGACCCTTTGCGCTATCAAATTGAAGAAGCTGGTGGCAGATCACAATTTATTGAAAAGTACTGGAAAAAATAATAGCTAAATAGGCACTAGAATTAGCTTTATTTTTTAATAATGATTGTTAGAATAGATAGTGCAAAATATTATTTGATATAAAAAGGAAAATCAAGATGAGTCAATTAGAAAAGCTGTCTCGTAGACACTATCTAATTTCGAAATTATCTGCTGCCTTTCTTTATGCTTTGGCGGTTGCGGTTGCCCTGAACTTTTTCTGGGGACCTGGTAAGATTTACGCCTCTGGTATTACGGGATTTGCGCAGATTATTCAATCAGTGTCAGAACGATTCATGCCGTTTACCTTATCGACCTCAGTGATGTACTTTGTTTTAAACATTCCGCTTTTTATCTTGGGATGGTGTAAAATAGGACATCGCTTTACAATTTTTACTATTATTGCCGTGTTACTTGGATCGATTATGATGCGAGTAATTGCTCCAATCAAGATTACTTACGATCCAATCATTTGTGCTTTATTTGGTGGCGTAATTAATGGAGTTGGGACAGGAATCGCCTTGAAATCAGGAATTTCTACAGGTGGTTTAGACGTTTTAGGCATTATTTTAAGAAAAAAGACTGGTAAAAGTTTCGGTCAAATTAACATTTTCTTTAATCTGATCATTGTTATCTGTGCTGGTTTTGTTTTTGGTTGGACGAGAGCTTTATATACTGCTTTGAACATTTTTGTTAACGGTAGAGTGATTGACGCTGTTTATACGCAACATCAAAAAATGCAAGTCTTTATCGTTACCGAACACCCGAAACACATTATTGAAGGAATTCAACGCAAGATGCACCGCGGTATTACAATCTTTCATGATGTAGAAGGTGCATATAGTCATACGGAAAAAACTGTTTTAATGACAATCATTGATCGTTACGATATGTTCGATATTTATAATATTGTTATTCAATCTGATCCTTATGCATTTATGAGTGTAAGCGAAGTTGATAAAGTATATGGACGCTTCAAGGAGCAGAAACCAGTTTAATAGGTAAGTAAAAAAGGCTTAATCTACATAAGTTGTAGGTTAAGCCTTTTGAAATACATTCATAAAACTAATTATTTAGCATAGTCATCAATTCCGAGATGTTCCATAATTAAAGCAGCTGTCTCTTCAATTGAACGGTGTGCAACATTAATTACGTAACAACCAAGTTTCTTATAAAGCTTATTAGCAGCGTCAAGTTCGGCATTGATAGAATCCATATTTGAGTAAGTTGTATCAGGATTTAAGCCGTAAGCAATCATTCTTTGGCGTCTAATTTCATTTAAGACAGATGGGTCATTTGTTAAGCCAATAATCTTTTTAGGATCAACTTTATAAATTTCATCTGGAATATGAGTTTGAGGGACAAGAGGTAAGTTAGCTACTTTCAAATTCTTGTTTGCTAAGAATAATGAAAGAGGGGTCTTCGAAGTTCTTGAAACCCCAAGCAAAACAACGTCTGCTTCTAAGAATCCTTTAGGATCTTTTCCATCATCATACATTACGGCAAATTCCATTGCAGAAATTCTGTCGAAATAGTTTTGTCCCATGTGGTGAACAGCACCGATTTCGTGTTTTGGTTCTTCACCGGTTAAGGAGTGAATGTTTTCAATTACACCTGAAAGTAAGTCTACATACTTCATATTATGTTCACGTGCGAATTTGATTGCGGCTAATTGTTCATCTTCGTGAATTAATGTAAACGCAATTAATACGTTTTCAAATTCTGTGATTTCGTCGAAAACTTTTTCTAGTTTTTCACGATTAGTAATAAATGGATAGCGACGGTAATTAAACTTCACGTCTGGATATTGAACAGCACCAGCTTGCACCATGTTAAACGCAGTATCTCCAACAGAGTCAGAGATAATAATTAAGTTAACGATTTTTTGATTTTCTTTCTTTTCTTCAGTCATATATCTTCACCTCATTGTTTACCTAAATTATACCAAAATAAGTTAGAAAAATGTTAATCGACTATTGACCGACTTTTCTCGTTTAGCTATAATTTAACTATATTGTTGTGGCACATATTTGTGTGCCAAGAAATGGAAGGAGGGATCTCACATGGCTAAGACAATCGTTCACGAAAACGAGTCTATTGATGATGCTCTTCGTCGTTTCAAACGTTCCGTTTCTAGAAGTGGTACCTTGCAAGAATACCGCAAGCGTGAATTCTACGAAAAACCAAGCGTTAAGAGAAAGTTAAAATCCGAAGCTGCTCGTAAGCGTAGACATTATTAATATAAAGAAAGCTCTTGATAGAAATTCGCTCTATCAAGAGCTTTTTTTGTATAAAAAGTTTAAAATAGACTTTGTAAGTTTTGATTAAAGAGGAGAAAAATAAATGTCACTAAATGATACATTAATGCAAGATATGAAATCAGCTATGAAGGCTAAAGATAAGGAAGCTTTAACAACTATTCGCTCACTTAAGGCTGCAGTAATGAATTATAAGATTAAAGTGGGACATGACCTAACTAGCGATGATGAATTAACAGTTTTGTCTAGTGCACTTAAGCAACGTAAAGAATCTTTAGAAGAATTTACTAAGGCAGGTAGAGACGATTTAATTGCTCAAACTAAAAAAGAAATGCAACTAATTGAAAAATATATGCCAAAACAAATGTCTAAAGAAGAGCTTGAACAAACAGTTGAGGAGACAATTAAAGAAGTCGGCGCAAGTTCTAAGAAAGACTTCGGTAAAGTTATGCAAGCTTTAATGCCAAAAATCAAAGGTAAGGCTGATGGCAAAGCCGCTTCTTCAATTGTTGGTAAGAAGCTTAACTAATCAATTGATATAATGGAGGTTCAATTTTAAGTGGGACAAACTATAGAAGCAACATTTACACCAACTAAACCTGAAACAATTATGAACTTAGTTGGGATTAACGATGCAAATTTGCGTTTAATTGAAGAATCTTACGATGTACAAGTTACTGATACTGGTAGTGAGATTGAAGTAACTGGGGAAGAAAGCCTTGTTAAGAAAATTATGCAAATTTTTACTGCTTTAGATAAGATTGTTACCCGAGGAGTTACTATTACTGCAACTGATGTCGTAAGCGCAATTAAAATGGCCGACAAAGGAACTTTGGAGTTCTTTGGTGAGTTATACAATAATATTTTAATTAGGGATGCTAAGGGACGCCCGGTTCGAGTTAAGAACATGGGGCAAAAGCGCTATATCGAAGCTATTCAAAAATATGACGTTGTTTTTGGAATTGGACCGGCTGGTACAGGGAAAACTTTTTTAGCAGTAGTTATGGCAATTGCCGCCTTTAAGAAAGGTGAAGTATCACGCATAATTCTAACCAGACCAGCTGTTGAAGCAGGAGAATCACTGGGATTTCTACCTGGAGATTTGAAGGAAAAAGTTGACCCATATTTAAGACCAATTTATGATTCTTTATATGCAATTTTAGGAGTTGAAACGACTAATCGGTTGATGGAGCGAGGAGTGATTGAAGTTGCACCTCTTGCTTATATGCGTGGTAGAACTTTAGATGATGCTTTTGTAATTCTTGATGAAGCACAAAACACTACTCAAGCTCAAATGAAGATGTTTTTAACTAGATTAGGTTTTAATTCTAAGATGGTTGTTAATGGTGACCAAACTCAAATTGACTTACCAGGAAAAGCAAAGAGTGGGTTATTGCAAGCTGAACATATACTTGCAAATATTGAACAAGTAAAATTCATTAACTTTACCTTCAATGATGTTGTTCGTCACCCAGTAGTAGCTAAAATTGTTAGAGCTTATGAAAAAGAAGGACACTAAAATTTGAATAACTTAGATATTTCTTTCAATGATGAAGTTAATTTCTTAGATAATGACGATAAAGATTGGATCCCTTGGATTACCAATCTGCTTTTGTCGGCCAAAAAAGAAATTAATAAAGAAAATGCTCAAGAAATGAGTATTAATTTTGTTTCTTCCAAAAAAATTCACGAAATCAATAAAAAATATCGTGGAAAAGATCGACCAACCGATGTGATTTCTTTTGCAATTGAAGATGGATTAGACGAAGACTTTATGTCTGCTTTTAATGATGATCCTGATTTTGTTGAAGATATTGGAGATCTATTTCTTTGTCCAGAAGTAATAAAAAGACATAGTGTCGAGTATGAAACTGGATTTAATCGTGAGTTTGGATATACACTAGTTCATGGATACTTGCATTTAAATGGTTTTGATCATATTGAAGATGATGAAGCTAAAGTAATGTTTGGTATCCAAGGCAAAGTTTTACGTGAATATGGGCTTCCGCTTCATCCGGATCAGGAAAATCACGGAAAGCAAATTCACTAAGACTTAAATAAAAGGATGTAACAATGATGGATGAAAAAAAGGACTATAAATCAGGCTTTGTAACTTTAATTGGTAGACCCAATGTTGGTAAGTCGACACTTTTAAACTTTTTGGTAGGTCAAAAAGTAGCGATTATGTCACCACAGCCACAAACAACAAGAAACAAAATATCTGGTATTTATACTGATGATCAAGAGCAAATTGTGTTTATCGATACTCCTGGGATTCATAAGCCTAAGAACAAGTTAGATGACTTTATGGATAAGTCGAGTTACTCGGCTTTAGATGAAGTAGACGTTGTTTTATTTATGGTTGAACCTGAACCAGCAGGTAAGGGAGACCAATATATTGCTGAACTTCTTAAGAAAATTAAAAAACCTGTATTTTTAGTGATAAATAAGATTGATAAAGTCCACCCAGATAAGTTATTATCTATTATAGATTCGTACAAGAATCTAGGCGATTTTGCTGAAATTGTTCCAATTTCTGCTTCTCAAGGAAATAATGTTTCCGAATTGATTAAAACAATTGCCAAGTATCTGCCAGAAGGTCCGCAATTTTATGATGCAGACCAATTGACTGATCGTCCAGAATATTTTATTGTGGCTGAATTAATTCGCGAGCAAGTTTTGAAGCTCACTCATGAAGAAGTCCCACATGCAACGGCCGTGGTAGTTGACCGAATGCGGGATCATGAAGGTGGTAAGCTTCAAATTGAGGCTACAATTTATGTTGAACGTCCAGGTCAAAAAGGCATTATAATTGGTAAAAAGGGTCAAATGCTGAAGCAGATTGGAATTGCTGCACGTCAAGAAATTGAAGCTTTATTAGGCGAAAAAGTTAATTTACGTCTATGGGTTAAGGTTCAAAAGAATTGGCGTTCTGATCCTGTCTTCCTTAAATCTATTGGATACAATGCCAAGGAATTAAGATAGATGGTACGTGAACTTTGTGAGGTTCAAGGATTAATTTTTAAAAGAAAAAAATATAAAGAAGCTGATGTTCTAGCCAAGATCATGACGAAAGATCATGGTATTTTTACAATAGATGTTAGAGGAGCACTGAGACCAAAGTCCAGATTAGGAGCTGCAACCCTTAACTTCTCTTATGGAAAATATATTGTAAATACAAATTGGAAGGGAATCAGTACGCTGCGAACTTTTAAGGATGTAAAGCAGTTAGACCAATTATATTTAGATTTAACTAAGAATGCGTATTCGAGTTATGTTTTAGACTTGCTTGACCATGCTTTTGTTGAATATAAAGAAATTGGAAGCTTTTATGATTTGATTATGAAAGCGTTGCTGAAGATAAATTCTGGAGAAGATGCGGCAATTATTACCCAGATGGTACAATTGAAGTTGCTTAATGCATATGGAGTAGCACCGCAGTTAGATCGATGTTTAATTTGCGGGAAGGTGCAAGGCACGTTTGACTATTCGTTGGAGTTAGGTGGAATTATTTGTAGTGATCACTTTAATAGTGTCAGTCAAAGGATGCATCTAGATCCTAAAGTAGTTGCTTTGATACGGACTCTAGCTTTAGTTGATATTGATCGTTTAGGAAAAGTAAAAATTAATCCGCAATTAAAAAAGAATTCTGGCAAGGTTATTGATCGGATGTATGCTAACTATTTAGATCTTAACTTGAAAACTAAAAAGTTTCTTGATGAATTGGCGCTTTTTTAGCTGTTGACTTTTTATATTCGTTTAAAGACTAGTGAGGTTTCTTACTAGTCTTTTTTTATAAAAGATGATAAAATATAAACGTATTTTGACAACTATAAAGGAATAGAAAAGTACCAAGACAGCGAGTGCAGAATGGTGGAAGTGCATTTGGGAAAAGGCACCTTTTAGTCAAAGTTGTTAATTAAGGGCAGGAAGAATATTTTCCTGAATTAGGGTGGAACCGCGAAGTAAATCGTCCCTATGCAATTTTTGCATAGGCTTTTTTTATGCCTATGTTGTGAGGAGAGAGTATAGATGTCAGAAAAACTGAATATCCAGAATATGATTTTTAAATTGGAACAGTTCTGGGCCTCTAAAGGTTGTATGATTATGCCTTCATATGATGAGCAAAAAGGTGCCGGGACAATGAGTCCATATACTTTTTTACGTGCTGTTGGGCCAGAACCTTGGGCAGCTTGCTATGTTGAGCCTTCAAGAAGACCTGCTGATGGTCGATATGGTGATAACCCTAACCGTTTATACCAACACCATCAATTCCAAGTTGTTATTAAGCCTGCACCAAAAGACATTCAACAATATTACTTAGATAGTTTAAGAGTTTTAGGAATCGAACCTCTTGAGCATGATATCAGATTCGTTGAAGATAACTGGGCAAATCCATCTATGGGTTGTGCCGGTGTTGGTTGGGAAGTATGGCTTGATGGAATGGAAGTTTCTCAATTTACTTACTTCCAAGTTGTTGGCGAACTTGATGTAAAACCAACAATGAGTGAGATTACATATGGTGTTGAGCGTCTTGCTTCTTATATTCAAGATGTCAATTCAGTCTTTGACCTTGAATGGGGAGATGGCGTCAAGTATCGTGATATTTTCAAGCAACCAGAATATGAACATTCTAAGTATGCCTTTGAAGAAAGCGACCAAGACCAGTTGCTTAAGTTCTTTGATATTTATGAAGCAACCGCTAAACGTTTGTTGAGTCAAAACTTGATTCACCCAGCTTACGATTACATCTTGAAGTGTAGCCATACATTTAATTTACTTGATGCACGTGGTGCTGTTTCAGTTACTGAGAGAGCAGGTTACTTATCAAGAATTAGAAACTTGGCTCACCTTGCTGCGAAGGGATTTGTTGAAGAACGTGAAAAGCGTGGCTTCCCATTATTGAAACACCAAGAAGAAACTAAGAAAGCGGGGCAAAACAATGACTAAAGATTATTTATTTGAAATTGGTACTGAAGAAATGCCAGCTCACGTTGTTTCTAGAAGTGTTAAGCAATTAGCTGATCGTACTAAAAAGTATCTTAAGGAAAATGGCCTTTCTTTTAAAGACATTAAGACTTATTCAACTCCACGTCGCTTGACTATTTTGGTTGAAGACTTGGCTGAAAAGCAAGATGATATTGATGAAGTAAAAAAAGGTCCTGCTAAGAAAATTGCTCAAGATAAAGATGGCAATTGGACGAAAGCTGCTCAAGGTTTTGCTCGTGGTCAAGGGATGACGACTGACGATATTTACTTTGAAGAGCTTAAAGGAACTGAATATGCTTATGTTCATGTTCAAAAAGAAGGTAAAAAAGCTTCTGACATTTTAATGGGCATGAGCGATATCATTAAAGCCATGACTTTCCCAACTAAAATGCGTTGGGACAGCAATGATTTTGAGTTTGTACGTCCAATCCATTGGATGGTTTCTTTACTTGGTAGTGAAGTTGTACCAGTTAAATTACTTGATGTAGTTGCTGGTCGCAAAACTCAAGGCCACCGCTTTTTAGGTGATAGCGTTGTACTTGCAAATGCAGATGACTATGAAGAAGCATTGAAGAGCCAATATGTGATTGCCGATGCTGATGAACGTAAGGGCATGATTCTTAATCAAATTCAAGAATTAGTTGCTCAACATAACTGGAAAGTAAACATTGATAAGGGATTACTTGAAGAAGTTACCAACTTAGTTGAATATCCAACTGTTTTTGCTGGTTCTTTTGATGAAAAGTACTTGAATATCCCAGATGAAGTTTTAATTACTTCAATGAAAGATAATCAAAGATACTTTGAAGTTTATGATGAAAATGGCAAGTTGATTAATCACTTTATTGCTGTTAGAAATGGTAACAGTGAATACTTAGATAACGTAATTGCCGGTAATGAAAAAGTTCTTGTTGCACGTTTAGATGATGCTCAATTCTTCTATGATGAAGATAAGAAATACCCATTAGCTCACTTTGTTGACAAGCTTAAGAATGTTTCTTTCCACGACAAGATTGGTTCTGTTGCTGAACATATGGCACGTGTCCAAATTATTGGTGACTACCTTGGTAAGAAATTCAATATTTCAGAAACTGAAATGAAGGATTTTGATCGAGTTAGTGATATTTACAAATTTGACCTTGTTACCTCAATGGTTGGTGAATTTGCCGAATTACAAGGTGTAATGGGAATGCATTATGCTCGTTTAACGGGTGAAGATGAAAATGTTAGTGTAGCAATTAAAGAAAGCTATATGCCAACAAGTGCTGAAGGAGATTTGCCAAGTACAACTGTGGGTTCTCTTCTTTCAATTGCTGATAAATTAGATACAATTATTTCATTCTTCGGTGCAGGTATGATCCCTTCATCATCTAATGACCCATATGCTTTAAGAAGAAATGCTTACGGAATTGTAAGAATTGTGTTGAACGAAGGTTGGTCACTTCCCGTCAAAGATGTTTTACCAGAATTAATTCAATTATTGTCTGGTAAAACTGCAGCTAAATTACCTAAGGATGCTGAAGCTGAGAATGAAATTGCTGACTTTATCCGTGACCGTGTAAAGCAACAATTGCAAGTTGAAAAGTATGATTACGACGTTATCGATGCGGTACTTGCATCTAGCCAACAAGATCCAATTCAAATTTTAGCAGCAGCTAAGACTTTACAAATGCACCACGATGATGCTGACTTTAAGCCAGTAGTTGAAAGTTTGACTAGAATTACTAACATTTTGAAGAAGGCAAAATATAGAAATGCTGCTAAAGTTGATGAGAGTCTTTTCCAAGATGTAAGTGAAGAAGAACTAAATGCTGGTGTAAATGCACTAGAAGAAAATACTGATTTGAGTATTGCTGAACTTTACAAAGGTTTCGTTGAATTACAACCTGTAATTAACAATTACTTTGAAAGTAATATGATTCTTGATAAGGACGAAAAAGTAAAGAATAATCGTTTAGCACAATTATTAAAGGTTAATAACTTGGCTGATCGAATGGGTGACTTAAGTAAATTAGTAATTAAATAATAGTTGATTGGGATGATCCATTGATGGCAGGACGTATTCCTGAACAATTTATCGATGAAGTTCGCAATTCTGTCGATATTGTTGATGTAATAAGTCAATATGTTTCTTTAGAAAAAAAGGGTAAAGACTATCTAGGACTTTGTCCCTTCCACCAAGAAAAAACGCCATCTTTTACTGTTAGTGAAGGTAAGCAGTTTTTTAAGTGCTTTGGATGCGGCAAAGGCGGAAATGTATTTAAGTTTTTAATGTATCAGGATCATCTTACTTTTCCTGAAAGTGTTAAAAAAGTGGCTGAATTGGCGCATCTTCAGATGCCAGAAGGTTACGGAGAAGCGGCCAAGCCACTTAGTCCATTAAAGAAGATGTATCGGCAGGCAACGGAATTTTACCAACATATTCTGCTAACCACTAGAGTTGGTGAAAGAGCGCTTAAATATGCCAGAAAGCGTGAATTAACCGATGACTTGCTAAAGCATTTTAAGGTAGGGTATGCACCAGATAGTGATAATATTCTCCTTACTTATCTAAAACAGAAAGATTACACTGATGATGATCTAAGAGAAAGCGGGTTATTTGTTGAATCGCAAGATGGTCAATTATTTGACCGCTTTCGTGATCGTTTGATGTTTCCTTTAGGGGATGAATCAGGCTATACAGTTGGTTTTTCTGGTCGAAGAATTAGCAATGATAAAACTATTGCTAAATATATGAATAGTCCAGAAACTAAGATTTTTAATAAATCTAAACTGTTATTTCATTTTGCTGAAGCAAAAAAAGCAGCTAGAAGTGAAAAACATTTGATTCTTTATGAAGGCTACATGGATGTTATTGCTGCTTATAAAGCTGGCATTCAGTCTGGTGTAGCTTCAATGGGAACCAGCTTAACGACCGAGCAAGTTTATATGCTAAGGCGAATTACACCTAATATTTTGGTTAACTATGATGGAGATCCACCTGGTATTCATGCTGCTGAACGTGCAACAAAATTATTTGGGCAAGTTCAAGGCTTTAATTTAGGAATAATTGTTTTACCAGAAAATCTTGATCCAGATGAATATGTAAAAAAATATGGAAAAGAAAAATACCGTGCAGAAGTTGCAGGTGCTCTTAGTTCAACGGATTTTCTACTTGAAAGATTAGCAAATCAGTATAATTTGCATAATGATCGAGAAAAACTAGCTTATATAACAGCAGCTGTCCAAATGATTGCAGGATTAAATGATCCTGTAGCTGCTGATTTGTATCTTGATAAACTGGCACGTCAAACTGGCGTAACTCGTGAATCTCTTAAAGTGACTTTTGTACGTGAGAGACGAAAATTACAAAGAGCTAGAAATCATCAGCAAGCTTATCAAGCATCTACATTAATGGAGAATGTAAGTGAATCAGCAGAGCCTAAAGAAGCTCAAGCAGGAACTGATAGTGAAACTAGAAATCCAGCTTTAGATCGCTTACTGTACCTATTTATACATAGTGATGAAGCAAGAGATTACCTTTTAAGTCAGCAGTTTTTATTCCCGGATGAGCGTTATGCAAAATTAGCAGAATTTTGGCTAAAATATCATCAAACCCATGATGAAGCAGAAGTGAAGGGTTTTATTGATTTTATTCCTGAGGAACTTCAAGGTATAATTATTAATATGGAAATGATTCCGATGCCTCCTGATTATTCTAAGCGTGAGTTAGATGATCAATTAAGGGCATTGGAAAAGAGCAAGATTGATGAGCAATTAAACGACTTGCTTAATCAATTAAAGGAAGCTCAAAGAAAACAAGATAATAGTTTGGAGCTTGAAATAGCGCAAAAAGTAATTGCGTTAAGAAGAAAGAAGTTTTAGAGGGGGCTTTTTTACATGGCAGAGAGTAAGACTACCAAAAAAGAAGCAACAATGACACTTGATAAGAAAGTCAAGGAAGTTGTTAAGGAAGTTAAAAAAGATAAACAAATCACTGAAAAAGAATTTACTGCTCAACTAATTAAGCCATATAATCTTCAAGGAAAAGCGGTAGATCAACTTGTTCAAGAATTTGAAGACAATGGAATTAGTATCGTTGATGAAAAAGGCGAACCTTCTAAATTAGCTTTAAAGAAGCAAAAAGATGTTGAAAAAGCTGAATTAAAGGATATGTCTGCACCTTCAAGTGTGAGAATGAACGATCCAGTGCGGATGTATTTGAAAGAAATTGGACGTGTTTCGTTGTTGAATGCGGACCAAGAAATTGCTTTAGCCAAGCGAATTGAAGCAGGCGATGAAGAAGCTAAACAAGAATTAGCAGAAGCCAACTTACGTTTAGTTGTTTCTATTGCTAAGCGTTATGTTGGTCGTGGAATGTCCTTCCTAGACTTGATTCAAGAAGGTAATATGGGCTTAATGAAAGCTGTTGACAAGTTTGACTATCGTTTAGGATTCAAGTTCTCAACTTATGCAACTTGGTGGATTAGACAAGCAATTACTCGTGCAATTGCTGACCAAGCTAGAACTATTCGTATTCCAGTTCACATGGTTGAAACTATCAATAAGTTGATCAGAATTCAAAGACAACTTTTACAAGATTTAGGTAGAGAACCAACTCCAGAAGAAATTGGTGCCGAAATGGATATGCCAACTGATAAGGTTCGTGAGATCTTGAAAATTGCTCAAGAACCTGTTTCTCTTGAAACTCCAATTGGTGAAGAAGATGATTCTCACTTAGGTGACTTTATCGAAGATAAAGATGCAACTAGTCCCGAGCAACATGCTTCTTACGAACTATTGAAGGAACAACTTGAGGAAGTTCTTGATACTTTAACTGATCGTGAAGAGAATGTTTTACGTTTACGCTTTGGTCTAGATGACGGACGTACTCGTACATTAGAAGAAGTTGGTAAAGTATTCGGGGTAACTCGTGAACGTATCAGACAGATTGAAGCTAAAGCTTTGCGTAAGTTACGTCACCCAAGTCGTTCAAATCAATTGAAAGATTTCTTAGATTAAGATATTTATATGATGACAAGCCTTGTAGTAATCGTAAAATTGCTACAAGGCTTGTTTCTTATAAAATATTTTCAAGTAAGTTTTAAACTATCTATGCTAAAATTTTTAATAAGAGGTGAGAGTGTGTTAGAAGAAAGACTAGCTCAAATTGGTAAAATGGTAGATCCTGAAAGCCGATTGGCTGATATTGGTACCGATCATGCGTATTTGCCAATTGCATTAGTAAAAGAAGGAAAAATAGATTTTGCGATTGCAAGCGACGTTGCTGCAGGTCCTTTAAATAACGCTAAACAAGATATTGAACAAGCAGGTTTAGAAAATAAAATTGAAACAAGATTAGGATCGGGCTTAGAGACTTTAAAGGCTGAAGATCGAATTGATACCGTGGTAATCGCGGGAATGGGCGGAAAGCTGATGACTAATCTTTTAGAAACGGCTTATCAAGAAGGTAAAAAATATCCAACCTTAATTTTGGAAGCTAATATTGGTGAATCACTAGTAAGAAAGTGGTTGATGGATCATCAATATGAAATTGTAGCTGAGAAAATTATTGAGGTAGCTGGCCATATTTATGAAATAATTAAGGCAGAAATTAAGACAAACAAGCATGATTTATCTGAGCAGGAATTGGCATTTGGTCCATTTTTATTAAAAGAAAAAAATCCTGTTTTTATTAAAAAGTGGACTAATCAACTTAAATACTATCAAAATTTAAAGGCTAATTTGAATAAGGCTAAGAATAAAGATGAGGATAAGATTAATAAAATAAATGACTTAATTAAAATGATTGAGGAAGTGTTGAAATGACAAAAGTAGCAGATATTGTAAATCGTTTAAGAGCGGATTTTCCAGAAGAAATTGCCTCTGAAGGTGATCCAGTTGGAATGCAAATTGGATCGATGGATGCTGAAGTTACTAAAGTAATGACTACCTTAGATGTTCGCCCTCAAGTAGTAGATGAAGCAATTGAAAAGGGCGTTGATTTGATCATTAGTCATCATCCGGTAATGTTTAGACCAGCAAAGAATTTGGACTTTTCTGATCCTCAAAATGCAATGTATGGCAAATTAATTGCTAACGGTATTACTGTATATTCAATTCATACTAATTCTGATAAAGCTCAAAATGGCTCAGCTGATTGGCAAGCAGAAGAATTAGAGTTAAGAGATGTTGAACGCTTTGCTTTAGATGCTGATGGAATCGCAATTGGTCGAAAAGGAAAATTACCTAAATCAATGACCGCTAAAGAATTTGCTTACTACGTGAAAGATAAAATGCAAATTCCAATGGCAAGATTAATCACTGCTGATAATGATAAAATAATTTCTACTGTAGCATTTATTTGTGGTGATGGTGGCAAATTTTGGCGCCAGGCATTGATAGATGGTGTCGATGCATTTATTACTGGTGATGTATATTATCACGTTGGGCATGATATGATATCTGCAGGTTTAACAGTAGTTGATCCAGGTCACTATACTGAGAAGCTCTTTAAATATAAAGTAGGCGAGCGTCTTGAAAAGTGGAATAAGAATTATAATTGGAATGTACCTGTAGTAGTTTCAGAAGTATCAACTAACCCATTCCAAGATTTATTTTAGGAGAATTAAAATGACTGAATATCCAAATTTATTACCTAGATTTTTAAAATACGTTAAGGTAAATTCCAGATCTGATGAGCATTCAGACCGTTTTCCATCAACTGAAAGAGAAGAAAACTTTCAAAAGAATGTAATTATGAAGGACCTAGAAGAGTTAGGTCTTAAAGATGTTCACTATAATCAAAAAAGTGGTTGCGTAATTGCTACTATTCCATCAAACATTGACTATGAAGTACCAACATTTGGCTTGTTAGCACACTGTGATACAGCTGATTTTAATTCAGTTGATGTCAAGCCGCAAATTACAGAAAATTATGATGGTAAGTCTAAAATTCAATTAGGGGATAGCGAATTTTACTTAGATCCTGAAGTCTTTCCACATTTAAAAAATTATCAGGGTCAAACGATTATTTCAGCTTCTGGCGATACTTTACTTGGTGGGGATGACAAGTGTGGTATTTCAGAACTTATGACTTTTGCGGAATACTTGATGGAACATCCCGAAGAAAAACACGGTGAAATTAAATTAGCTTTTACTCCAGATGAAGAAATTGGAACCGGAGCAGAACATTTTGATGTTGAAGAATTTGGAGCAGATTTTGCTTATACAGTTGATGGTGAAGCACCAGGAAAACTTGACTGGGGTACGTTTTCAGCAGCTCAATTTGGCTTAGATATTCAAGGAGTAAATGTTCACCCAGCAGTAGCAAAGGGACAAATGATCAACGCAATTCAGGTTGGGATTGATTTCCATAATCAATTACCTGAACATGATCGTCCAGAACACACTGATGGTCGAGAAGGATTTTTCCACTTAATGAATTTTGATGGAACTGTTGATTCAGCACATATGGATTATATTATTCGTGATTTTGAACGCGATGGACTTGAAAGAAGAAAGAATCTGGTTAAAGACATCGTTAAGAAGATGAATGACGAATTTGGCAGTGAGAGAATTAAGCTTAAGATGTGGGATCAATATTACAATATGGCTGACGAATTAGAAAAGCATATGGAGATTGTTGATTTAGCTAGAGATGCTTATAAGGCTGAAGGTCTTACTGTCAATGAAGATCCAGTTCGTGGCGGTACTGATGGTTCACAATTAACTTATATGGGCTTGCCTTGTCCAAATCTTTTTGCTGGTGAAGAAAACATGCATGGTAGATATGAATATACTGTCCTCGAAAGTATGTGGAAAGCTGTGGATGTTTTACGTAAGATCAATCAATTGAATGTTGAGAGAAACGCATAATATCAACACTTTAAAAGGCTTAACGTGATTAAACGCTAAGCCTTTTTATTGTGTATTTTTATGATTTGGGGACAGAAAAGGGACAGAATATTTTAAAAATGATAGTGTTTCATCAAGTCATTATACTTCTGACGTTCTGAATTTATGACGTGTAAATAAATTGCTTGAATAGTACCGATATTTTTATGCCCAACACGGTCAGCAATAACTTCTAAGGGAAAACCTTTAGAAGCTAGAATTGAAATATATGTGTGCCTAAAAATATGGGAAGTGATTTGTTTGTCAATATTATGACGTTTGCAAATTCTTTGAAGGCATTTACTGATTGTTGTTTTAGTCATCGGATTATGCGTAAGTTTATTAGTAAATAAATATCCATTTTTAAATGGAGCAGTCGGATGATAATTGTTAATGGTCAATTTAGTAAATAGCAAAGTGGGAAAACAAATCAAAGGGGAAGGAAAATTAAACAATAATTTCATCCAATCTGTATTACGACTATGTTTGTAATATAGATTAACAGCTTGATAAGGTAAAGATATAGTTCTCATTCCGCTTTCTGTCTTCGTCCAAGGCTGTTTGATCCAACCTTTGCCAACATGTTCAATTAGAGTACCGTTAATTGTGACAAAGTAGTTTCCATATATGTCATGTGAGATGTCATCTTCTTTAATTGCGCCACCTTCACCAATTCTCATTCCATTAAGATACAGCCATAGAAAAAAATCATGAAAATCCTCTCTACCTTCGTTAGTGCAATCATCTAAAATTGTTCTAGTTTCTTCATCGGTTAAGTACCAATGTTTTACACGATAGTTCCAATATGATTTTTCATTTTTTCTTTCGATGTGAACATCGGGCATTGGGTTTTGCTTAATATAGCCATAATTTTTGGCATATGTAAAAGTTAGTCTGAAATTAAATTTATAATTGCTGACAGTTGAATTCTTATAATTTTCTTTGTAAAGAAGGTCGTTAAGAAATCTATTGATTTCTACGACTGATATACTACTAATCCTACGTGAGCCAAATTTTTTAAGTATTTTTGTAAATCTAAGTTCTAATGATCGAACGCTATTATAAGAACGTCCACGCTTTTTATACTGTTTCAAAGTTAATTTTGCCACTTCCTCAAAAGTGGCTTCTTTAAATCCAACTTTACCGAGAATATCCTTAATTTTCTTTTTTACTTTAGTCTCAGCCAAATTTCGGGCGTGTGCGGTGTTTTTAGTAATTGTGGTAGAACTCTTATGCACACCAACAAAAGAGGGATCAGTATATCTAATTGAATATTTAAACTTGCCATTCTTTAAAGGTTCTACTTGAGGAGTATAATATTTGACCATTTTAAAATTACCTCTATTTCTGATAAAATAGGGTATACGAAAAGCGTTGAATTACCAGTTCAACCTTTCCGCATACATACAATAAATTTTTTACCAATTTTCCGTGAAGTGTTACCAGCGCTTTGCGGGTCTTTTTTATGCTTTAATTATTGCCTAAGTATTTAAATTGCTCACTAACACTTGTCTGAGCTAATCTGTCGCCAGAAGGAGTTTCGACAAAAATTAAATTGGTATCCCATTTGCCTTCGGGGAGGGGAGTAAAATAATTATGTTGTTTATTTCCCCAGTTCCAAGCTTCTTTTGCAGAGTTCTTAACCTCAGCATCAGTACCATTTAAAATATCATCATTAACAGTTAAATACAAAGCATTATTTTTAATTTCTGCTTTTGTAATTAAACCGTTTGAGTTTTCTTGACAATTAGCTAACTGTTCTTGTAAGTTCTTCCAAATTTGCTTTTTAGAAACTAATGACTTATTACTGTTTGATTTCTTTTTATGAGCAGACTTTTTCACAGAAGATTTTGAAACCTTAGCTGATCTATCTGTAGATGTAGTATCACCACCAGAACTATATCGCCCGATTAAGCCAGATACAATTACTATAGCTATGAATATTACAATACAAATACCAGTGTACTTTAATCCTAAATGTTTCTTTTTCATAATTACCTCCACATGTGCCTTAGGTTTACCGTCACTGGCGTTGTGGACGATTGATAGGTTACCGATGCGCGATCGGAACGAGCGCGCATCTAGGGCGCCCGCGGTTAGATTATCACTTGTTGATTTCATGAATCAAAAGAAGTAAGATAATTAATGTGATTATGATTTGGTTCATGTTTGTCACCTCCGAGTGACGAGGGCACAGCTTGCTGTGCTACACTTAGGAGAGTGACATAACATGAAGGAGCGGGCGCCCTAAGAGCTTTTACTTAAAGGGATGCCTGCTTTTTCTTTTGCCACCTGAAAGGGTGGCTTTTTTTATTTTGGGATGTAATTTAATAGCTCTTCACGGACTTCATCAAAATTATTGATACCCAAGCCGATAGCAATATTTACATAATTTGCTTCATTAGGATCATTTCCCATAGCTACGAATTGCTTGATTTTCTCATGTACCATGAAATTATTAGCTTTGCATTCACTGCAAGAATGCGCTGAACCAATATACTTGTAATCTCCCACAATGAGAGGATCGTTTTTAGCATGACCAACTTCATGTAAGATGACTTTTTCAATCTGTTCATCTGATAAGTTTTCACGCACAAATACCACACCGTTTACCAAATATCCATCTCTATCCATAGGGAGAAATTTCAATTTTAAGTGGTATTTATTGAGTAGTTTCATTAAATGACTATCCAATATTGTCACCTTACTTTGCGTCGTATAAACCCTTCAAATAAGATCTAATTAGCTCTCTATCATGATCCGTCATTGGCTTACCATCAAACGATCTAGCATTATCAAGCATCTCGTCAAGATCTGCATCTGTGATTGAGCTATTATCGGCTTCCCCAGAAACCAAATCGTTTAAATCTACATTTAAGACATCGGCTACTTTCTGAACTTTAGAAATAGAAGGATCTATTTTTCTCCAATCATAAATAGAATTGATGCCTAGACCTGCCTGCTCTGCAACTTTTTGAAGACTTAATCCTCGTTGTTTAGCAATTCTTTTAACATTTTCATATACGTTCAATTTTGCACCTCAAAAAAGTTACAAAAAAATTTACGAAATATCATTGACATTTTTACGATATCTCGTTATTATAATTTTGTAAGTTAAATTAATAGAAAAAAACATGTATTAATAAATGCAATTTAATTGAATGGGGATTCGTTTAATTGCTTTATTTATTACACCTTAATTTTACGACTTTTCGTAAAATATGCAACATTTTTACTATTGTTTTTACTTACATAGTAAATAAATGGGAAGTGATAGACATGACAACAGAGTATTTATCGTTTAAGCAAGCTATGCACTATATGGGCTTTAATTCATACGATAGTTTGCGTAAAGCTGTTAAAGATGGCTTACCAGTAATCTAATTCAACGGCTCTAAACGTATTAGCAAAACCGCTATTGATGAATTTATGAAAGCTCACACAGTAATAGCAAAGGAGAGGAGATAAATGGAAGCTTTAAAAATAATTGGTCAAGAGAAGATCGGAAAAATTAAATTCACTGGAATTGAAGGGGGATTTGGTGAAGGTAAGAAAGCAATGCTTGCGAGAGATATTGCATTAGTCCATAGCAGATTGGTTAAGGAAATCAATAAGCTTATCAACAATAATCGTTTAAGGTTTAAAGATGGAATTGACATCATTGATCTAAAACAGGTGATTTCAAATAACCTGTTTTATGAATATGGATTTACAAAAGCCCAATGGGGAAATGCAAAACACATCTACTTATTATCCGAGCGTGGATATAAAGAGCCAAACAAGGAGCAAATTTCTCTTTTTAAATATTACATGGATTTTTATAAATAAGAAATGGCAGGTGAAACAACTTTGAATAATTTAGTAATTATGAAAGATCGTCAAGCTGTGACGGATAGTTTGAAAGTGGCGGATGCTTTTAATAAAAATCATCGAGATGTAATGCGTGCTATATCAACAAAAATTAACTCAGCGCAAAATTGCGCTCAGTTCAAAAGAATGTTTGCAGAAGCTACTTATCAAGATGCAAGTGGTAAATCTAATCGCATGTATTACATGAACCGAGATGGTTTTACTTTCATAGCAATGGGATTTACAGGACGTAAGGCTGACGACTTTAAGCTTAAGTACATTCAAGCATTTAACAAAAAAATTAGAAATCAAAGTGAACGTCCAAAGTTAATGCAAAAAGAACGCATTGAGATCTCTAGACAGAACGCTAAGACCAGACAAGCTAGTTTACTTTATAGAGTTGCAAAATCTATGAAAGATACAAGAAAGCAACAAGAATTATTAACTCAAATAGCAAATAATCTAATTGGCGAACCTGTGAAAGAAGAACAGCCTGAACCCAAGAACTTCCACACAGCAAATGAATTAGGCAAGATTTTTGGAACTAATGGATGGGGAGTGGAGCAGATGGCGCAAAAGTTAAAGCTGCAAGCTCCAGTTCCAGAAAGCAATCGTTTTGGCAAGTGGATTCAAAACGGTGATTTTCCAGAATGGCTTTATACTGATGCAGCAATTAAACAGATTGAACAATATGGATTTTTGGTTAAGTAATGGAATTTAGAGAGCTATTATTTCACGATGCAAGATTAACACTAGATAAGTTAGAGCAAAGTGGAAATAAAGATGAATTAAAAAGATATGCACGTTTAATGCATACCTTAATAAATGCAATTGAAAAATTTAATAGTAAGGAACTTTAAAGAGTGAGGTGAATAGAATGCCATCAACAATGCCGGGACGAGAATTAGTAAAAAAGTACATTAAAGAAAATTCTATTAGTATTGCCGATTTAGCAAAGATATATGGCTTGAGTCGACAAGAAGCTACAGATTACATTTCTGGACGAATTCAAAGTCCAAAGAGTAATCAATTTATTTTAAGTATTATCAAGGATTTCAAGATTTAGAGGTGCTTAAAATGAGCGAAATTTTAACGCCAAAAGAAGTTCAAAAGAAATATGACTGGTCATACATGACTTGGTATAGAAGACGTGAGGAGTGCTTAGTTTCTCCGTATAAAGATGCAATTGTGATGGAGAACCAGCGAAGATGTCATGTTAAGGCTAAGAGATTTGAAGAGTTCCTAGAGTGGAAGTCACAGCAAATTTATAATGAGCAGTTTGGTTTAGTTTAGGAGTTAATTATGAGTAAGTGGATTAACAGCAAGATTAACGAATTTATGGGCACTGATTTCACTATTAGAGAAACAGAACTAGCAACTATGTTTACTGCAATTCTAGCATTAGTTTCATTTACATTCGTTATGTATAATGCAATTTTTCCAAATATTTAAGAGGATCTTTATGAAAGAAAGTATATATATAACAACTTGGTCTGTAGTTATCACAATAATTTTAGGTGTAATAAGTCGAATGTTAGACATACCATTAGATATTTTTACCCTGACTTTAGTTGTATGGCTAATGTGTGATACCGAATGGAGATACAGGAAAAATGAAAAAAAATAAGTAATTTACTACAAGGGATTAAGCATACCAATCCTTTGAAAGAAAGTAATGAAGCAAAACTGCTGTGTAGTAACGCATTTTATAAATACAGAGAGGTGGTAGAACCGTGGAAGCAAAAACAGGCAAAGAGTTATTAGGCGCAATTCACGATAACGAAAACATGGAACGTCTTAATCGGCTAAAGGGTACTGACTCATTAGCGGTATGGTGCAGCGACAATCTGTACATCATTAGTAATTCAGAAATGGAATCTGATTTTCATACACCAGCCGAATTTTTAAAGTATCGTTTGAATTTACTAGGAACATCTGATTTTTGTGACGAGATAGATACAACCGAAAAAAATTTCTTTGAAGAAGTCCTAGATGCAATCGACAATGAGTGGACGGATGACTACATTCAAGAAATTCTAACGGAGTGCTACCACATGGAGGACCTAAGCAATGAGTGATGAATTTAGAAAGTGGCAATGCAATACCGAGCAAGCTATCAAAGAATGGCCCGACAAATTAGTTCACGAGGCTCTTAAGCAAAACGATGGCTATATCGGTAAAGCTAAAAGATGGTTAAAAAGCAAGCGACCAGACAATCTAGATAGTTTTCATGGAAAACCAGAAGAACAATTTATTGTCACGATTAGAGCAGTTTATGATGAAGCACTTGCTAAGTTGCGCAAAATAGCAGATAAACAGAAAGTAGATGGATATTAATGAAGCTTTTAAATACTAAAGATATGAGTCGAGCTAAAAATTGGCGAATATGCATTTATGGAAAAGCCGGAATTGGTAAGACTTCTACAATTAAAAATCTAAAAGGTAAAACGTTTGTTTTAGATCTAGATAATTCTTCAAAGGTTTTAGCTGATCCTGAAAGAGAAATTGAAATAGGTCAGATGGATAGAACAAAGCCAATTGAAGAGATAAATGATTTTGTTCAAAACCTATTGCCTAAAATTACTAAAGAATATGACAACCTAGTAGTAGATAACGTTTCCAGCTTTGAAACCGATTGGTTTATTGAGCGTGGCAGAAATTCAAAATCAGGTATCAACAATGAAATTCAAGATTATTCTACTTGGAAAAACTACTTTTTAAGAGTAATTGGTGCAATTTACCAATCGGATATAAATATTCTGGTCACAGCTTGGGAGCGTCAACGAGATATTACGGCTGAAACAGGACAATCATTTACACAATTTGTTCCGGATCTTAGAGATAGCGTGATTAATAATTTTATGGGGCTTACGGACGTTGTTGCACGTATGGTAGTTAATCCTAAAACAGATGAAAGAGGCTTTATTTTGGATGGCAATAATGCAATTTTTGCTAAAAATAGGTTAGACCAACGTAAAGCATGCAAGGCTAGTGAGCTGTTTGATATAGAGGATACCAATGATAACAAAGCGGAGGTGTCTGAAAAATGAGTTACTGGATAGGCTTGGTTGAACCTGACAGAAAATACAGAGAAATTGACGAGTTTGGCGTTCACTGCTCGTGGAATTTTAAAAACATGATGACACATCTGCCCTGCGGTTGGGTTAGAGATTGGCAAGGCAAACAGGCTAGAGACATGATAGTTTTGGCATTTCACAGTGCTCGACTATTAGTATCACGCCCAGAGCTATATCAGAAATATGAATTAGATCCCAATCGTAATCTAGGCACAGTGGATAATTGCTATGATATCTTAACTAGATGTTATTTCGGGTTTATCAAATATCCAGACGGAATTATCACAATTGATTAGGAGAACAAAATGGAAAACAACAAGGATGTAATTAAAATGCTTGAATATCTTGAAGAAATCAAAAATGCAGTTAGAGAGGGTCAAGTAGATACGTTGCTTGTTTCAGCTTGTGGAGACGATAAAGCGATCTTCCATGCATCGGGTAGTGCAGTTACTTTATTTGGCTTAAACGAGTTGCAATATAAGCGACTTAATAAAGAATATGAAAGCAAAGAACAAGAACGTAGAATCGCAAAACTGATGGCTTCAATTGCAGATAGTGATGACTAATGTACCAACTATTCGATTATCAGCAAAAGCTCGTTGATGGAGCACGCAAAGCATTAGCAGAAGGTCATCAGGGTGTTCTAATTGTGAGCCCTCCCGGTAGCGGAAAATCAGTAGTAATTGCCGAAATAGCTCGACTGACAACTGAAAAGGGTGGAGAGGTTCTGTTCTTCGTTCATAGAAAAGAGTTAGTAAATCAGATTAAGGACAGCTTTATTAAACAGGGCGTTAACTTGAATAACTGCACAATTATGACGGTTGGTAAGGTGGCTAACAGGTTAAACTACCTACCAAAGCCCAATTTAATCATCGTAGACGAGTCTCAACACTCACGAGCTAAAACTTATCTAAAGATATTCAATTACTACTCAGATGTGCCCAGATTGGGCTTTACGGGTAGCCCCTGGCGGTTATCTGGTAAAGGCTTTAAAGATATCTATTCAGCAATGATTGAAGGCCCAAAAGTTAAATGGTTAATCCAGAATCATAAGCTTGCACCATTTACTATGTATGGTTACCGATTAGGCGATGATAGCAAATTAAAGCGTGGTTCAGGTGGAGATTATACCAGTAAATCACTCGATGATTTTGGTAAAACAATTATCCGAGGAGACATTATAAAAAGCTGGCAGAAATTTGCTAATGGACGCAAGACGATTGTTTATTGCCACTCAGTACAATTTGCCAAGGAAGTAGCAAAAGCTTTCAGAGAAGCCAATATTAGCGCCTATGAAGCAGATAGTAAAACGCCTGCAAATGAACGTGACAGAATAATGAATGATTTTCGTGAAGGTAAGATTAAAGTTCTTTGCAATTGTGATCTTATTAGTGAGGGGTTCAACGTTCCAGATTGTTCATGCGTGGTATTACTTCGACCGACAGAGAGCTTAGTAGTGTACTTGCAACAATCTATGAGATGCATGAGATACCAGCCTGATAAAGATGCAATAATTATCGACCAAGTTGGCAACTTTACTCGGTTCGGCTTACCTAATGCTGACAGAGATTGGACGCTAGAAGATCGGGCTAAACACCCACAAAGAGAGGGAGGTAGTGATGGTCCAGCTATTAAGACTTGCCCAGAATGTTTCGGGGTAATCCTAGCTAGCTGTCACGAATGTCCGTTATGTGGTCACAGCTTTGAAGCCGAATTTAGAAAACTTGCACAAGATCGACGAGCTGAATTAGAAAAGATCAATCTTAATGCAAAAGAATTGCGCGAACGTAAAAAGAAGGAACAGGAGCTATTGCTTCGTGATCCTAGCACGTTCACCACATTTAAGGAGCTGGCAATTTATGGTAAAGCCACAGGGCATAAGCCTGGTTGGGCATGGCATATGGCTAAAGCGAAAGGATTAATAAAGTAATGTTTGTAATTTTCGATAAAAATAAAAATTCATATGTAAAAGAGATTAATGAAAGAATGGTTAGCCGAGATTATTATGTTGATACGACTAAAAATGCTGAAAAAGCATTTAAATTCACTAGTAATAATGAAGAGCGTTTAAGACACTTTGAGGAGCTTTTAAAGTATGAGCCATATACTTTGGAATTTAGAGAGATTTAACAAATGACCAAAATAAAAAATAAAGTTTATAAGTTCGATGACGAGCATACAGACCGAATTGATGATTTTATTGCGAATCATAACGTCATTCGAACTCACGGATACAGTAAAAATTATGAAGCATATTTAAAGATTTATTACAAAGAAGATAAGGAGAAATAAACAATGGCAGGATTTTTAGATTTTAACCCAGATAACGTAAACTACCAAACTGAAAATAAACCACTTCCAGCAGGAACCTATGAAATGATTATCAAGTCGGTGGAGGTTAAAGCCACTAAGAGTACTAATCCACATGAATACTTAAACTTTGATTTAGTGGTTCGAAAAGACCTAGATCAAGTAGCTGAGCTTTCTAAAACTAATGCTAAACAGCACGGGCGTCATATCTTTGTATCTGTTTGGACTTTAAAAGATAGCTCTGGCAATGATAGTGGCAAGTATGATCCTAAAGTACTTAATCATATTGCAAAAGTTGCAGGTGTTCCAGCAACAAACTTTAAGTCAATCGAGGAGTACATGAATGCTTTATTCAATAAACCAGTCCGTACATCTGTTACTGTTCGCGAAGATGAATATCAAGGTAAAAAAACAAAGCGTAACGAATCAACACCAATTTATTTTAAACCGGGGAATGACCAACCTTCATACATTGGCTGGTATAAGACTAAGTACAAGCTTCAAGCAGGGATTGCTCAGCAATTAGCAGATAGCAATCCAGCAACTAAGAATGGGCAAGATCCGTTTCCTGAAACCAATGGCAAGACCTTAACAGATAACGATTTACCATTTTAGGAGTTAAAAAATGATAAAAGTAATGTTGATACTTTGGTATCTATTTGTTGGAGGATTGTGGCTATTACTTTTAGCGATGATATTTAGCGATGCATTTGAAACACCATTCAAAAAAATCCAAAAACAAACAGTGATAGAAGGCATAATCCCAGCGCTTTTCATCACAATAATTTTCTGGATGATTGCTTTAATACCAAACTTCATTGGTGCAGTAATCCAATGGCTCGCCAGTTTGTTATTAAGTAGGTGATGTAGATGGAAAAATTTACTTATGACAATATCCCTGAAGAACTACGTAGCCTAAAGCAATGGGGATTATTTGAACTTAAGTGGATTCCTGAACGCAATAAAAATACCAAAATCCCAATTAATCCTTATGATGGATCAGCTGGAAAGTCTAATGATCCAAGTACATGGTCAGATTTTGATACAGCAGTTCGGGCACTAGGGGAGGTAGAACGAGCGTCCGGGCTCGCCTTCTACTTCGCTAATGGCTATGTGGGCTTAGATATTGACCATATCGACAGCAACTTGGAAGACTGGAGACAGGGAGACAATGATCCAAATAACTTAGTTAATAAATTTCAAACATTAACTAATAAGACATACATGGAAGTCAGCCAATCTGGTACAGGAATCCATGCAATCTTTAAAGGTAAAATCCCTGGCAAGAGAAGACGCAAGGGAAACTATGAGATGTATCAAACGGGACGATTTTTTGCTCTTACTGGCAATACAATCATCCCTGACCCTCACATTCAATTTTTATCAAAAGATCAAATGAAGAAACTGTATGAGTTCTTATTTGGTAAAGATAAAGTTATCCAACTGCATCCCAGCGCGGACAACATCACGCCAGTGGATTTATCGGTTACAGAGATCATCAAGAAAGCTGAAAATTCAGCCAAGACCGGAAAAAGGTTCACTATGTTCATGCAAGGTGGGTGGGAGCAGTTTTATGATTCTCATTCAGAAGCTGATTTAGCATTTGCTAATGATTTGGCATTCTGGTGCGGTCGAGACTTCCACAAGATGGATACAATCTTTCGTAATTCTAGCTTAATGCGTGAAAAATACGATGAAAAGCATGGTGCCGTAACTTATGGAACGTCGCTTTTAAATAAATCCATTAATGACACACAGAACATCTATAGTCCTGAAAGTGACAATCAGGATTCTGAGTCTTCTTATCAGTTTTCTTTCAATGAAGATAAAACTAAGAAATTCATACCTCGTTCCTGGGACGATCAAGGGAGAGGGCTTAGAATGCGAGATCAATTCGCTACAGTACTCAAGTACAATGCAGTAGATAAGAAGTGGTTTTTCTTCAATGGTTCTTACTGGCAAGAAGATGTAGGTAACCAAAAAACAGAACTTGCAGCTGAGCGTGTAGTTAACTCTATCAAAACTGAAAAGCCTGAACTAAGTTTCTCAACTAAAGAAGATCGAGATAAAGCAATGAATGAGTGGTACAGATTCCAAAAAGATTCACGTTCTCATATGGCTAAGATGCACATGATTGACGAATTTAAGAAGTACGTAATTATCAAGCACGGAGACTTTGATAAGGACGATATGCTACTTAATACCGAATCTGGCTATGTTGATTTAACTTCTGGAGAACTCAAAGACCATGACATTGATAAAAACTTTAGTCATCAAACGGTATGCGAATACTCAGACAATGTGGACGCTCCCTTGTGGAACAAGTTCTTAAAACAGATCTTTAATAATGACCAAGAACTGATTCACTACGTACAGAAAGCCATTGGTTACAGCTTTACGGGATCAACCGCTGAGCAATGTCTATTTATCCTAAACGGCCGAGGACGCAATGGTAAATCAGTTTTCTCAAATGTAATTAGCGATTTAGCTGGCAATTATGCTAAGCAAATGAATGTTCAAACGCTTGTTGCTAAGAAAATGCAGAGTGGGTCGGCTAACTCGGACGTTGCTCGACTTGAAGGTGCGAGAGTGGTCACTAGTTCTGAAATGAACGAGGGAGATAGATTTGATGAATCACTGGTTAAGCAGTTAACCGGTGGCGACAAGATCCTAGCTAGATTCCTTTATGGCTCAGAATTCGAATACAAACCTAAATTCAAAATCTGGATGGCGACTAACCACTTACCAATCATTAGAGGTCTTGATGATGGTATTTGGAGAAGAATTAAGATTATTCCTTTTAACGTTCAGATTCCTAAAAACAAGGTTGATAAGAACTTAGAAAGCAAGCTTAAGTCTGAATATACTGGCATACTCAATTGGGTTGTACAAGGTAGCTTAATGTGGCAACAAGAAGGCTTAGAAGATCCAGATGCAGTTCATAAAGTGGTTGAAGCTTATAGAGAACAAATGGATCCACTAGAAGCATTTTTAGGCGAACAATGTGTCACCGGTCCTGATTTTGAAATCAAAGCTAGAGAACTTTATGACGCTTATCATACTTGGGCTAGAAACTCTGAAGAGTACAGAATGAGTTCAACTAAGTTCGGGAGAGAAATAGGCAAGAAATTAATTAAAGTGCATAAAAGAGATGGCTGGTACTATGTTGGACTTAAATTGATAGATGAAAATTCAACGTTTGCTTTCAATTAAGAATGTGTGACAGGTTTGACGAGTTGTGTCGGGTTTGTGACAGGTTGTGAGGTGTCACGAACCCTAGAGCCACAAGGAATGTGACAAGATTGCCAAGTATGACGGGTTTAAAAAAGACCTTTTATTATATTTATTTTTATATTTTATAATTTGATTTTTTAGTAAATAAACTAGTCATACTCGTCACAACCTTACAGGCTGTAAGGCTAAAACCCGTCACAAACTTGTCACGAACTAGTCACTTTTTTAGCCAACCCGTCACATTTTATGAGTAGATTCGAATATTGGTTCGAATCAGTTAACGATAGTGTTGTGCAAAAATAGGAAGATAAAAATGAAAAATAGAATAAAGCAGTTAAGAAGAGAACATGGATTAAAGCAAAGCGAACTTGCGGAAGAGTTTAATAATTTTATTTGGCAGAATCGATTAAAAATAAAACCAATAAATTTTTCTGTTATATCTAAATGGGAAACTGAAAAAAGCCATCCAACTAAAGCAACATATAAAGCCTTAGCCAACCTTTTCGACGTTTCAGTTCCATATTTAAAAGGTGCGTTAGCTTACGACGACTTAACGCCAGAAGAAAAGAAGCTGGAAGATAGACTAAGCAGAGCAATTAATAATGCAATAGCTGATGAACTTAAATATTCAAGCTTATCAAACAAAGAAAACAGGCGTGCAACAAAAATAGCTTTGCAATCTGCTTTAGAGTATTACGCATAGAGCTGTGGAGGACTAACAAATGGTAAATGATGATGTATACGTAGTAGAAATTATTGAACAACACAATATTGATGATCCAGGTAATTGGGCTGATTTTGATGTACAAACGGTGGTGTTTAAAAAACTATATGATGCAAGAATCTATCTAAAATTAGTTAAAAGAACTTGGTTAGAAGACGAAAGTATCGATCCTAAAGATATTTATGAAGATTTAGATGAGATTAAAATTAAACCAAGCAAAGCCTATAGATACGGATTCAATTTGCAGGCTGGTATTGATAGAAGGGAGCTTAACTAATGAAAATTATTGATAAAACAAACGATACTTGGGAAATTGGAGATACAGTGATCGATAATGACGGAAGAAAAGGAACGATTAAAAAGGATAAAGACGACGATTTCGTCATTATCCGTATAGACGATAACCACATTGGAAATTGGTGTAACGGATTGGCTTATGAATTTGGAAGTAGCATGCAGCGCTTACAACATAATGCTTCTGAATTTCATAAAGTCAACGATAATAACGATAACGAGGACTGGCAACCTGGAGATTTTGTAAAAAATCTGGATGGAGAAATAGGACTAATTACTTATGACAATGATGGAGATATTTGCATCTTAGCAACTAAGGGTAGCTATGCTTTTAATGCAGCTGTACCTTTGATTGCAACAGAGAATACTAGTTTATCGGAATTTCAAAGAAGTTTTACTGGCAAATGGCATAAAGTACCTTCGACACTTATTTTAGGAGAATAAATATTGGCTATAAACGATAAATGTCCGTACTGCCATGGACTTAAAAGAATTAGAAATGACTTAGTACCTGATTATGCTAGATCAATAATTCAAATAGAAAACAAAAATGAATTATGGTCATTCTTTATCACAAATAAATGTGAACATAGAACAATGCAATATATCTCATATTGTCCTATGTGTGGAAGGAAGTTATTAAATGACTAGGAAACAGCAACAATGCCCGTACTGCCATTTTAATAGACATCAGCAACCTATACTTAATAGCGATTTATCTACTAAATATATTAATTTGGCAGTGGAAATTGATGAGCCCTGTAAAATAATGACTTTTATTATAAATGATGAATATGGAATCAAGGGAGATAAAATTTTTATCAACTATTGTCCTATCTGCGGGAGGAAACTATGAAGGTTAGAGTTTATTGGGAATCGCCAGATTATTATCAACCTCCAGAAGATACTTATGAAGATATTGAAGTAGATGATAATGCTACCGAAGAAGAGATTGAAGAAGCTGTAAAGGAAACGGCATTTGAGCATTTTGAATATAGCTATGATATTTTACCTGCAAAAAAACAATCTGGACAAAAAACGTTTAAAGATTTAATTGACAGCTGGCGCAAGGACATTAAGAGGAGACAAAATTTATGAAGCGATTCAAAATACCAGAAACTGGGGACAATGTAATTTTAAAAAGTAAAAAGACAGCTGACTATAAAGAAGTCAAAATAGTGGAAGTTGAAGATGAATTTTATGCTATTGAACTTGCTACAGGTAAATCTTTAAAAGATAATTCAGAGACTTTTATAGGTGAATCAATTCCAGATTTGCTAGGCTGCTTACAAGATAGATATGAAATTTACTTAGAAGATGATTTGGTAGAAGTGAGCTGTATTGATTATGAACCAAAATAAATGTATTTACTGCACTTTCGATCCTGTAACTCATATGGGTGCAGATTTCATAAGTGGTAAACCAATTAATAAGAAATTTAAAAAGAAAATTGATTCATGGGATGGAATGGATTGGGAATATGCAACATATATCTATACCGATAAAAAATCGTTTACTTTAGAAACAGATGAACCAGATAGTGAATGCTATGAACGCCAATATACGCATACTCTTATTGATTACTGTCCGAAATGTGGGAGAAGGTTAACTGATGAATGAAATGATAGTTAGGTATCAGTTGATGCATGTTAGACGAAAGCAGCTTGAAGAAAATGGCTTATTAAAATTGACAGATTATCTCGTTACTGATGATTATGTGGGCTTTGAAAAGTATCTTCAAAGCTGGGCTGAAAAACATCATATGCCTATTTCTAAAGTAGCATTTATTTTTATGAAATTTGAAGATGATTTTATAGATTTACAAACTCAATTAATGGAGAAACATCATGAAAGATTTACCTAACATTTATGACTGGAATAAGCCATACGATATTTTAGATGTGTTTGATACAAACATTTATAAAGATAAATTTGGAGTTAAATATGTGACTTCTGCAAGTGAACAAATGCTTTTATTTAAAGTTGATGGACGTTATGTACTTCCAAATAAAGAAGATGAAGTTCAGTACATCGGCAATGGAAGATGGCAAATAATTACTAGAACGGAGTTAATTAATCATGAAAGTTAAAACAATTGCAAACATGCGCGAAGATTGGTTTGATGATGAAATTAATGAATTTATTCAACATAAACATATTGTTGATATAAAATTCAGTGTTTTATTTGATTCGAATGACGATAGTTATATATTCAGTGCTCTAATCACATATGAAGAAGTAGGCATTTAACTATGCCTGATTGGATTTTTGCAGCAGTATTCTTAATTCTGCTAGCAATAATAATTTTAATAGTAGGGAGTATATGAAAATGACAGACAACACAAATAAACAGCTAAAAGGCAATCAATTATCATTTGATGCAGGTATTAAGAATTTTAAAGCAGATGGTAGTGATGTAGTGATTACACTTGTTGCTGATTCTAAGAAAATGAATTTGAACACGCTTAACGAGATTGCACAAAATAAGTTAACAGTTGACTTTACTAGTGTTCAGACTGAACTATTACCAAAGAAGATTGAGGAAAAATAATGTACGCATTAAGAAAATTAAGTAATGAAGAAAAACTAAAGCATGAATTGAAAAAGACAATAGAAAGTGAATACTCTGGCTTAGATATCTCAATTAATAATTTAAGTCTTGGAGTTAAAGGGTTCTATCCTGGTAGAACTGTCTTTAATTTAGAGATTGATACTCGTATCACAGAGCCTGTAGATATTATTAACTTAACCAATATGCCTATTAAGAAATCTACCATTAAGCAATTAAAGGAAGATCAACAAAAGCATGGCTATAAAGAATTAACCACTATGGTTGCAGATGTATTGGAGAAACATTATGAAGATTAGATCAATGATTTTTTTAAAAAGGTTTTCTCAAGACGAAATGACAGTTTTGTGTAGTCCTGACGAAATGAATGATATAAAACTAACGCAATATTCTAATCCTTTAATGCCTATTAGAACTTATGTAGGATTAACAGATGAACCATACGAACCTGACTTTACTTATGGCTCTAATTCTTATGTGGTTAGTCAGAAACCGATTGATACTCGTCTTTTTTATATTCCGACTAAAGATATTACGCTTATTCAGGAGGCTGACATTGATTTGGACGATCATTAACACAATTGGACCTTTGACGGTCATTGTACTTTTCCTTTATAGCAATTATTTGCAAAAGAAATCGCAACGTCTCAGCAAGCAAGCTTTACGTGAAATTGATGAGTATTATAAGACAATTTCTAGAATTATTGATGCACAAACTAATTTCAACAATTCAGTAGTTGATAACTTTGAACGTCATGAGGAGGCTATGCGAATTATTGTTAATTATATTAAAGCTGGTGAAAATAATGTCTGAATCAGAGCATAGTATTCAATCTAAGATACAAATTGAATTATCTAAGCATGGTTGCACAGTGTTCCGTGCCAACGTTGGAAAAATGAGAACACCAGATGGGCGTTTCTTTTCTACTGGATTACCTTCAGGCTTTCCTGATTTATCGGGGTTTAGATGGATTGATGGCAAAGCTTTCTACATTGAGGTTAAAAATGCAACTGGGAAACCAAGAGAAGATCAGATACGTTTTCATCATATGCTTACATCACATAATATAATTCATGGCATTGCACGTAGTGTGGATGATGCTCGAATGATAGTCGAAGGTGCACTTATAGGCTATGGTTTTGATGATTATGAAGGAGGAATTGCATGACACTTTCTACTGAGTTTTATGATTATTTACACCAATTAGAAAAGGACGGATCAATTAATCGTTTTGATATGGATAGCCCACAGCTTACTAAGCTTCATGAGCTGGCTTCTGGAACGTTTGAAGATAGACGAGCTAATTGTATTAAGCTTCTTGAACGAGGATTTGATAAGTGGGAAATCTCTGCTGAAACAGAGTTTGCAGCGTCAGTTATTGAAATTTTTCGTAGAGAAGCAAGAATTCCGATTGTACCTCACTATAACTATTTAATTGATGGCAAGTTCTATACAGATTTAAATGCACTACGTAAGGCTTTTAAAATACCTACTACTGCTGGTGCAATTGATTATCTTTGTGATAGACGCCATAAAGCTTATCATCTCAAAAAATTCCATTGGGAACAGATACCGTTAGGTTCACACATGATCGATGGGCACGGTACAGAACGAGTTAAAGATTCTTATGATATCAGGACTTACAAGCAATTTTAGTCTACTTATATCCATACCTTTTAACTGTTATATGTATTAAAATATAGAAATGAGGTATTGAAAATAACAGTAAATTTGAGGAGTGGGAATGTGAGTTTATTATTTAGAGAATTAGATTGCAATAAGACCTGTGATAGAGTTGATGAATTCTTAACTGATGATTTAGAAAAATTGATCTTAATGTCTGGTCGTAATCTTACTGACTTACGCTCTCCAAGCTTATCTTTAGCACCTGGTCACTCTAATGGTACTAATCATGCTGAAGCTAGTATCATTCGTGGGCTTAATGCAGAAGCCGAAATACGGGCTATTCATCACACCATTTACCATCTACCTGAAATGTCAAAGATAATCATGCGCGATCTTTATATTTATCAGATGGAAAATTGGCAAGTAGCTGAAGCGATTAGATACGGTCATACTCAATACAATGTGTTGAGACGAAGAGCACAACTATTCTTTGCCGATAGCTTCGATCATTGGCAAAGATACATGGCTTGTTCACCAATAATAGATTTGCATCGGTATAAAAAAGGACCGGAATAATACTGGCAAACTATCGGAATAATAGTGATGGTTGAACGGCTGAAATATAAGCTATAGTAGTATTGTGAGTTAATTCGAAATGAGAGCAATACTCACGCCACTCCTTAAATACAAATATGTAAGGCTAGTAACGGTTCGACTCCGTTACTGGCTATAAGATATCGCTAAGCTTTTATTATTTATTTTTTTGTCAATATTTAGTTTGCACGATACTTAGGTCTTATCCGAGACTGACGGTCAGTCTCATCGGCTTAACGATATCTACTTGAAGAGTTCACTCATGGAAACGGTGAGCTCTTTTATTATGCTCTCAAGTTGTGGAGGTAATATCATGCCAAGAGTTAGACGTTGCAAGTATCAAGGCTGTCATGCCTTTGCCATGATGCCAAACTACTATTGCGCTAAGCACATCGAACATGAGGCAGAGTATCGAGCAGAACGTGAGAAGTATCGTAAACGTCAATCATCACGAGCTACAACTTGGCACTACAATCATGTCACTCGCTATCGCAACTCTGTTAAGTCAGAGCAGAATAAGTTCTATCACTCTCGTGAGTGGCAGTCGCTTCGTGCTCTTGTTCTTCAACGCGACTTTAACTTGTGCAAATATTGTCGGATAAATCCCGGAAACATTGTCGATCACATCGTTCCTATTGAATGGGATCAAAGCAGAATGAAGAATGTAGACAATCTAGTAACGTGCTGTAGAGACTGTCACGCAAAGAAGACACGCTGGGAACAAGAATACTATGGAACTGGTCTTCATAATACTTTGAAAGACGTACCAGCCATTACAGATATTGAACTAATTAATAAATTGATGAATGCGCGAGATGACAAATAACTGCGATCTGAGACGATTTAAATTTTGATGAGCAATCATACTCGATTGAGTTTTAAATTGATTTTGTCCCCCCGCCTAGTGGCGAGAATGGAAGAGCCGCACCATAGCCGTCATCTTGCGTGAAATATTAAATTTTGAAACTTTTTGAAAGCGGGGTGAAACCTAATGAACGTTGACTTAACTAAACCAAAAGTTCCAACGCAAGCGCTGAAATGGCTGGGAACTTACGGCAAATATTTGTGGCCCAAATTGACCGCATATTTGAATAAAAGCAATAAGATTATTCGTGCAGACGAGTATTTAATTCAGCAATATTGTTCTGCATATGATATTTACAGACAGGCTTATGAAGATTTACAAAAAAATGGCATTCAGCAAAAGGTTTATAAAACTTCTCTCTCTCCTGTAGATGGTTCAGTGGTCAGTCGTGATTTTCAGGGTTTCAAGAAAAATCCTGCTTACAATATGATGTCTGATTCTTTAGGAAGACTTAATACAATTGGCAAACAACTGGGCCTAAGTCCACAAGCTAGAAATAAGCTTATGGAACTTTCAGGGCCAGACACAGAAAAGAAATCAGTTGCTGAATCAATGAAGGAGTTCTTTAAGTCATGAAAATTGATCTAACACAAACTCATGACGTAATCGGTGCTTTTAAAAGCATTGATTGGTCAGATATTAAAGCTAAATATCATGATCCTGCAACTTTATACGCTTTTTTTGTTTTAAACGGCACAAAAATAGCTGGATATAAGATAAAACTTGCATGCTTTCGGCATTTAATGGATCTCAAAAGACAAGGACAACCAGATTTTCCTTATCACTACGATGTAGAAGAAGCTAATAGGTTGCTAACTTTTGCTAAAATTTGTCCTAACGTTGATACTGGAGAACCAACTAAATTAATGGAATGGCAAGAATTCACTTTTGCTCTTATGTTTGGCTGGCGAGATGAAGATAACAATAAACGTTTTACTCGCGTAATTGATTCTGTTTCACGTGGTCAAGGGAAGACTTACCAGATGGCTATCTTAGTTTGCTATTCATTTTTAATTGAAAGCGTGGGACTATCAAACCAAGATTATTTAGTTGCTTCAATCAATTTCAAACAAACCATGAAGTTGTTTGGCTATGTTGCTTCTATGATGAGAAAGATTATTCAAATTGAACCTTTTAAGAGCTATGCAAGTGAAGTAAATCTTTATATTCAATCAGATCAGATTATTATGAAGAAAAATAATAACGTTTTGCGGGCAATCAGTCTTGAAGCAGGACAATATGACTCTTATCACTTTAGAACTGCTATATTTGATGAGATTGGGGAAGTTAAATCACGGGAAACTGTGAGCAAGATTATTTCTGGTCAAGTCAAAGTTCCTAATCATCAATTTATTCAAATTTCTACTTCTTATCCTGATCCCACAGTTCCATTTCATGAAGATCAAAAAATGGTTATTCAGGCTATGGAACAGGATTGGAAGAGGGATGCAGATAGCTATTTAGGCTTAATCTGGTCACAAGACAGCTTAGATGAAACATACAAGCCTGAAACATGGGTTAAATCCAATCCACTCTTAGATTTGCCAGATCAACGCGACAATCTAATGAAAGGCTTGAAAGATAAGCGAGATAGTGACTTGCTAACTGGCAATATTTCAGACTTTCAAACTAAGAACCTTAATCTATGGCTCAAACAATCGACAGATAGTTATTTGAATTTACGCGACGTTGAAGACGCTGTAGATGATGATTTTAAAATTGACGGACGAGAAGTATTTATCGGCTTTGACTACTCAATGTTTTCTGATAATACGGCGCTAGGCTTCGTTTATCCTTATGGAGATGGCAAGTTCCACTTTGAACAGCACAGCTTTATTCCTTGGCAACATGCAGGGTCAATTGAAGCTAAAGAAAAGCAAGATGGAATTGCCTACCGTAATTATCCTGAATACTGCACGATTACAGCACATGCACAAGGTATTATTAACCCTGAACAAATTTATAGATGGTTGCTAAACTATGTGGAACAGCACCAATTGAAAGTTAAATTTTTTGGCTATGACCGTTTTGGTTCTTATCAGGTAAAGAATATAACTGAATCACTTAATGTAAACACTGATTGGTACATTATGGATATTCAGCAAAGAACATCAGCTCTTGCGAATCCGACTAAATTTTTGCAAGAGCTTTTTGTTACGCATAAAGTAAGTATTCCTAATGATCCAGTAATGCAAAAGGCTTTACTTAATGCAGTAGTTAAGGCTGATAAGATTGGCATTCAAGTAGATAAGGATAAAGCCACTTTAAAGATTGACGTTGTGGATGCGTTAATTGATGCACTATTTCAAGGGATGTATTACTTCGATGAAAATGCTGATTTAAATAATAAAGATACTGAAATTGATAGAATGACAGAACAACAGGTATTGGATTGGTTTAAGAATCCAAAATCGGGACTTTTAGGAGGTGAGAACCCTGATTACTAAGTTAAAGGAACAACTGTGGAAGTATATTGATGTAATTTTCTACTTTACGGGACTTGCAGGAATTACTTTTGGAGCTTTTAAGATTAATGAACCATTAGGTTACATCGTTGGCGGTGTAGCCTTTTTAATTTCTGGGTATTTAGTGGAGCTTATCGCAGCAGGCGGTGAGAAGGGAGGTGGTAACTAATGCCTCTACTTAAACTAAATAAAACTCCCTCTCAGGGCTTTTCTTTAAATGATCCTGATTGGGTAACTTTTCTAACAGGTGGGGAAGCACAAAAATATGTTTCTGCTGATACTGCATTAAAGAACTCTGATGTTTTTTCTCTGATTATGCAATTATCAGGAGATCTAGCCATGGTGCGCTATACCGCTGATTCTGATAGGTCCCAATCAATTATTAGCAATCCGAGCGTAACCACTAATGGTTATAGTTTCTGGCAAGGAATGTTTGCTCAACTCTTACTAGATGGAAATTGTTATGCTTACAGGCACAAAAATACTAATGGTGTTGATTTATCGTGGGAGTATTTAAGACCTTCACAAGTGCAACCAATGCTACTGCAAGATGGGTCTGGTTTGGTCTACAACATTAATTTTGATGAACCAGCAATTGGGTATATGGAAAATGTACCGGCTTCCGATATTATTCATATTCGGTTGCTTTCGAAGAATGGTGGTAAAACAGGAGTTTCACCACTATCTGCATTAGTTAATGAACAACAGATCAAAGATGCGTCTAATGCTTTAACTTTAAAAGCATTGAAACAGTCTGTTACTGCTAGTGCAGTGTTAGCAATTCAGCATGGTGGTTTACTTGATGCAAAAACCAGAATTGCTAGATCAAAAGAGATTTCTAAACAAATCCATGAGTCAGATGGTCCAGTAGTAATAGATGCTTTGGAAGAATACAAGCCATTAGAAATTAAAGGCAATATTGCTAGTCTTTTAAATCAAGTTGATTGGACTAGAGACCAAATTGCTAAAGTCTATGGAGTTCCCGACAGTTACCTAAACGGTCAAGGGGATCAGCAATCTTCAATTACTCAAATTAGTGGTCAGTATGCGAAATCTCTTAATCGATATGTTCAAGCAATTATTGGCGAACTTGATTCTAAGCTTCATGCTCATATATCTGCAGATATCCGTTTTGCAATTGACACAATGGGAGATCAGTACGCAAGTACTATTTCTAACTTGGTAAAAGGTGGAACAATAGCTGGCAATCAAGCTCGATTTATCTTACAAAATTCTGGCTATCTTCCTACTGATTTACCAGATCCAGAAAAGAAACCACAACAGGCAATTCAATTAATTCAGCAACAAGAGGGAGGTGATGAGGATGGTAACGATTCAGATGAACGGGGAAGTAATTCCAAGTGATTACGCTGATGTCTATGATTATTTAGGCTATGAAAATATCAATCCTAGAAATATCAAGCAAGCTTTAAATGAAGCCGATGGATCAGATGTAACACTTGAAATTAACTCTCCTGGAGGTTATGTGGACGCAGGGAGCGAAATCTACACTGCACTTAAAGAATATTCGGGCAATGTTACAGCTAAAATTACTGGTCAAGCATGTTCTGCTGCTTCATGGATTGCACTTGCTGCTAATCGTGTAGAAATGTCGCCAACTGCTCAAATGATGATTCATAGAGCTTCTACAATTTCTATGGGTAATAGCGATGATTTATCTAGTGCATTAAATGCTTTAGATTCACTTGATAAGTCGTTTGTTGATCTATATAGTCAACGCACTGGTTTAGACAAGCAAGAAGTTTATAGATTAATGTGCAATACAACTTGGATGAATGCTAAACAGGCAGTAGATAAAGGTTTTGCGGACGAAATTATGTTTCAAGATAGTAAACAACCTGCTTTAGTAAATGCAGATGGTTCACTATCAGTCAAACCAGACATGATTAACAAGATTAAGAACTTACTTCATAATCAATCGACCCAGAATGTCGTTAAACCTCTACCAAAAGAAAATAAAAAGAATGATAGTCAACTTCAAAAGAAGCTGGCTATTTTATTTGGAAAGGAAAATTAAAATTAATGAATATCAATCAATTAAAAGACGCGTTTGATATGGCTGGTCAAAAAGTACAAGACTTAGAAGATAAGCGCGCACAAATTGTTGTTGATCTTGGTAAAGAGGAATCTTCTCACTCTGTAGATGAAGTTACCAAGTTAAATGAAAGTTTAAAGAATGCCAAGATGAATCAAGAATTAGCTAAAGCAGCTTATGAAGACGCTAGAGCTAATTTGAATGCTGAACCAATTAATAAGAAACCATTACCAGTTAAACAAGACGGTAAAGCTGATATGAAGGCTATTAAGAACCAATTTGTTTCTGACTTTAAGAACTTGGTAACTTCTGGTACTACTGGTGCTGGAAACGCAGGTTTAACTATTCCAGAAGACATTCAATTACAAATTAGAACTTTAACGCGATCATTTGTATCTCTTGAAAGTTTAGTCAATGTTGAAAATGTTTCTACTTCTCATGGTTCACGAGTTTACGAAAAGTTGAACGATATTACGCCATTGAAAGATTTAGATGATGAAACGGCAATCATTGGTAATAATGACGATCCAGAATTAACAGTAATTAAGTACTTAATTCATCGTTATGCTGGAATTACTACTGTAACTAACACCTTATTAAAGGATACTGTAGACAATATTATTCAATGGTTAGTTAACTGGGTTGCTAAGAAAGACGTTGTAACTCGTAACATGAAAATTCTCGAAGTTATGGGCAAAACTCCTAAGAAACCAACTATTTCTAAATTTGATGACATTAAAGATTTAGAAAACAATACTCTTGATCCAGCAATTGAAGCAAGTTCAAGTTTTATCACTAATCAATCTGGGTATAACATTTTAAGTAAATTAAAGGATGCAGAAGGTCGCTACTTAATGCAACCAGATGTAACTAATCCAGATAAGTACATGATTGATGGTAAACCGGTAACTCGTATTGCTGATAAGTGGTTACCAGACGTTGCAGGTGCTCATCCTTTATACTTCGGTGACTTGAAGCAAGGCATTACTTTGTTTGATCGTCAACAAATGCAAATCGATACTACTAACACTGGTGCTGGTTCATTTGAAAGCGACAGCACCAAGCTTCGTTTTATTGATCGCTTCGATGTTGAATTAATTGACGATGGAGCTTTTGCAGCTGGCTCATTTAAGGCTGTAGCCGATCAAACTAAGGGCACTGCTGATACTGATAAACAAACTACTAGTAGGTAATGGGTAGGTGATTCTTAATGGCCACTTATCTTAAGATCACTGATGGCCTTAAGAGGTCATTAGGATATCTTGATGAAGACAATTCTCTAGATGAAGGTCTACAAAAGCGTATGTCTAGTGCTTTAATTGCGGCTGAAAGCTATGTTCAGGGTGCAATTGGCACTGATTTAAAGGATTTCTATATTTCTGGAGATAACAAACCATTATATACCTTGGTTTGCAACGCTTTAGCAGCTTCTTATGTGCAGAATCCTGTCAGTATAACTTCTGGTGCTGTTGTAACTGTGGACGCTGTTACAAATGCAGTGATTGGACAACTTAGAGGCAGATATGCCAAAGAATTGGAGGAACAAAATGGTAAGAATTCTGAATCCAAGCAGACAAACTCAGAAAGTTGAGTTTGGAAAAGAATCTGATGAACCTGAGTACGACCAAAATGATAATCCAATTCCTTCAATTACAATCTTATGGACGACTTTAGCAATTCCTTATAGTTTGAACACGACTCAGATCATTCAAGCTCAGGGGCTTAATTTAGCTGACCAGCGAATGTATGCTGTAAGACATCGGTTAGATAGTTTCTGGGATCAAATCTCAAGAGCTAGAGTTAATGGCGAGATGTATGAGGTTGTTCATATAAATCCAGATGAAAAGAACTCTCCCACAAGCTATGATTTAGTGACTGTTAAGAAGGTTGAAGATCATGGCTAAAGATATGGGAGAGTTTTTAGATAGTTGGGTTGATTCCGTTGAGCAGAGCATGAAATTGACACCTGAAGACAAGGCAAGAATTACCGGCGCAGGTGCCGAAGCTTTTAGTCAGGTATTGCATGATCGCACGCCACGAAGCAATGAAATCTATCGAAGAGGGCGCTCTGCTGGTCATGCGAATGCTAAGCATGGTAATTCGCACCGAAAGACTAAGCACCTGCAGGATAGCATTACGTATAAGGCTGGTTATACAGCTGATAAAACTCATACTGGAGATACAGATGTTGGCTTTGAAGGAAAGTACTATGATTTTTTAGCTAAGATTGTAAATAATGGTCAGCACCATATGTCTGAGAAAAGATATGCCAACATGCATTTTTATGATAAAGCCCAACAAGAAGCTAAGAAATCAGTTAAGGAAGCTGAATTAAAGGCATTTAAGGAAGTGATGAACCATGACAGCGATAAATGACGCATATCAAGCTATTTTAAATAAAGTGCCCGGAGTCGATCGCTATTATAAAAAGCGAATAACAGGGAAAATTGATAATACTAAAACTGATTTGCTGATTACTCCAGTTATTGGAAGTTATGCCGGTTATGGTTCAAACATTCCTACTGTAGAAGTTCAAGAAATAGAAATTCAAGTTTTTATTGGTATAGAAAATAAAATAGCTAATATAGACATGATCAAGAATTCGATTGTGTCTTTTTTATTGCCAGAATGGCAAGTGAGTTATGGACCTGATGAAGGAACCGATCCTGAAACAGACGAAACTATGCTTACTTTCCATTTCACACGCAATTATGAAAGGAAGTTAAATTAATGGAATTAAATGGTTTTGCGAGAGCATTAATTGCTCCTGAAGATGATAATGCAAAATTGAAAACTCTTGATGAATTCAAAAAGTATGGTCAATACAAAGCACAAGGTGTTTTTCAAGCTGATTTACAAACTGCTAGAGGTACTACCCAAAGCAATATTACTGGTTTGAACCCAACAGTAACTAAAGTTTATGGTTCTAACACTACTGCTGAAAGTGAAGTTGGTGTCGAAAACATTTCATGTACTTTTGCAGCAAACGATATGCCTTTTGATATTTCATCATTAATGCAAGGCTTAACAAAAGATGAAGCTCATGGTGGTTATAAGCGTGCAGACAAGCGATTGTTCAAAGGCGCATATATTGCGATTTCTGAAAATCATGGTTTTCCAGTTTACTATGCATTCCCTTACTGTACTTTTACTTCAGGTAGTGGTGTAAACATGCAAACTGATACAGCAAGTCCGGTAACAGTTCATGATAGTTTTACCGTTACTCCACAAGCTCGTCCAACTGACAATTTACTCTATCAAATCTTTGTTGGAGATTCTACTCGTGATCCAGCATGGAAGAATGAAGAAGCAATGTTGGCATATATCGTTGATGGGTTTAAACAAACAACTACACCTAATGGATCAGATAGCAAAGGACAAAATGGAGCAAGCGGTAGTGCTCAAACTCCGGCTGGAACTGCTGGTACATCACAATCTGCTGCAAGTTCATCTAGCCCTGCTGTAACGCCTACTGTTTCACAAGCTACAGAAACGCACGCAACAGCTCAAAATACAGCTTCAACTGGCTCTACTGATACAGCACACGCTTCATCTGATAGCCATACTGCAACTGTTTCTTCTGGCGCAGAACACAGTACTTCCTCAAAATAATTGCTAAAGCAGGGTGGGAGTGGCAGGAACAAATGAAGCAGGTTTGAATCCTGCTTTCTTTATAATGAAAGGAAAATAGACAATGACACAAATCACTGTAGAAGCCAAAGAGTTAGGCTTAAAACCCATTGAAGTAGATCATACTTTCGGAATGAAAAGAAAAGTCGGCCAGCTTAATCAAGATATTTCTGAAATTCAATTAGATGCACAAAAGAAATTCTCTAGTGCAATTAGAGATATGAATGCTTTACAAAAACTTGATAAATCTAAATCAGAAGATGAACGTACACTAGAACGGCTAGAAGATAAGTACGGAACAGGTTTTGGTTCAACTGATCCGGATTATTGGGATATGAGAGTTGAATCAGTTGCATTAGCAATTTCACCGCGAGTAAATCAAGTTACATTAACTTCTGAAACTGAGCTTAAAATCACAGAAAAATACTTGGCTTTTATTGAAGATTTAGCAGGAATTAATACAAAAGCCAGAAAACAAAAATTTGAAAATCAAGATTTAAGTACCGATGATATTGCTAAAGTTGCTAAAAAGCTTATGTTTGCAATTTTAGATATTAAAGAAGATTCGGAGGTTTCCGAATCAGATAAGAAAAGTAACTCTTTGGGAGATAAATAAGTTCTGGTCAGAATTTGTTGAAGATATTGATTACACCGAACAAGATGCAATCGTTAATGGTCATGTTTCACCTAATGAAATAGAAGCATTTGACACAGATCGCTGGGCACAAATTATGGAAGCTCAAAGCCGTAAAGATCGCCCAATAGATGCTAGTGAATATGCTTTAAGCCAATTAGCACAAGGAAAAACTAGAAAGGAGGTTAAATAATGGCAGGAAAAATACCAGTTGGAGATTTTAATACACGAATATCATTAGATGGCGAACAGCCAATTCAAACGCTTAAATCTTTAAAAAGTGAGGTATCTTCTGCTACTAGTGCATGGAAAGCACAAGTTGCCGAACTAAAATCAGCTGGAGATCAACTGGGAGCTGCAAAAGCTAAGTATGAAGGACTAGGAGATACTTTAAAGAAGCAACAATCTTTATTGGAGCGTAATAAGTCTGAATTAAATAGCTTAAAAGAGGCGCAAGCTAAAGTTGATACAACGACAGAAAAAGGTCGCAATGAGTACGAAAGATATTCAAAAGAAATTGCTACTGCTGAACGCAATGTTGCTAACGCTACTACTAAAATTGCTAAATTAAGTCAGCAACAAGAAAAGGCTCGTAACTCGCTTGATTACTACAAGTCAGGATTAGCAAGCGCGCAAAGCGAACTTAGAAAAATTACTGAGTCAAGTAATGCTTATGTTGGAAGACTTGAAGCAGAAGGTAAGCATGAAGAGGCCAATAAGGCTAAATTGTCGGGCTTATCACGTGAATACGACAAACTAAATCAAGTTTATAAGATCCAATCTAATGAATTATCTAAGATTGCTTCTGAAGCTGGTAAATCTAGTGAAGCATATAGACGTCAGAAAGTACGTGTAGATGAGACGGCCACAAGTTTAGCTAAGACTAAATCTGAAATGTCAGGTTTATCTTCAGAAATGAAGAAAGCTAATCCATCAATTTTTGATCGTTTTAAATCTAAAATTACTGGAGTTAATGGAGAAGCTAAACAGACTCATTCTTTGTTTAAAAAGATTTTTAGTGCAAATCTTTTAAGTAATGCTGTTTCTTCAGGGTTTAGTTCATTAACTTCTGGACTAAAGTCAACTATTACATCAGGTATGCAGCTTGATGGTGTAATTGGTAAAGTTCGAGCACAGTGGGCTGGATTAGGTAAAAATAAAAATGATACTCAGATCTTAGTAGATCAAATGGGCTACTTGAAGTCTAATACTGCAATGACTGGGGACGAAGTTCATCAGCTACAGTTAAATATGAATCGTTTAACTAATGGTAATTTATCGCATACGTTAGCTTTGTCTAAAAGTATTGCAACCATTGGGGATGCGACTAAGATGACTTCCGGCGAAATGGTTGGTCTATCAAGTGCAATGGCTAGGGCTCTTAGTGGCTCTAAAGTTTCAGCAATGCAATGGCAAAGAATGAGTAAGCAAGCGCCTGGATTAGGTGCGGCTTTGTCTAAAGTGGCTGGAATGTCAGAAGAAGCATTTGGCAAGATGGTCACTTCTGGCAAAATGTCGACTAAACAATTTGAAGAATTAGTTGAAAAAGCCGGCCAAGATGGTGGTAAAGCCTTTGCTAACTTTAAAAAGACCCAAGGTGGTGCTGCAAAATCAATGCAGGACTCTTGGAATTCATTAAAAGCTAAAATGGCACAACCATTATTTGATGTGAAGACATCAGGAATGCAACAATTGGCTGACTTAATGCAGTCAAAGCCAGTACAAGATGGTGCTGAAATGCTTGGTGTAGCAATTCAAAAAGTTGCTAAACTTGGTATGCAAGCACTAGGCTACATTGCTAAGCATAAAGGCGATATTGTAGGTATTGGTTCTGATCTTATGTCTATTACCAAAGATATTGCAATAGACACTTGGAAGACTCTTTCTAAAATAATTGTTGATATTGCTGAAGCCTTTGGTTTGACTAGTAAGAATGCTCTGAAATCACAGGATCCTTTGAAACAATTAAGGGTTGTTTTAGATAACTTGGCCAAAAATAAAGAAGCAATTCAATGGATTTCTAAGGCAATTATTGCTATTGCAGCAATTAGAACTTTAAAACCAGTTACGAGTGGATTATTTTCAATTGCCAGTGGTAGTATTAAAGCCTATAAAGGAGTTAAAGCACTTCATGATGGTTTTAAGGGCTTAGATACAATTAAGGAACTTAAAGGACCAGAAGCAGCATTGGCTAAATTGGGTTCTACTGCTTCAAACGTTTTTGGCAAAATTAAGTCGCTAGCTGGTAATGCGTTATCTGGCAAATCTTTTGGCGGTGCATTTCAATCTCTAAAATCTGCTGGTGGATTCAGTGGCTTAACTACAGCTGGTAAAGTTGCTACTGGTGCAGCAGGTGTAGGTGTTGCTTTAGATGCTGGTTCATCTATCCTTTCAGCATTCAAAGATAAGAAAGGATCAATGAAACAATACCAAGATGCAGGAAAAGGGATTGGATCTGCAATTGGTGGCGGTATTGGTCTTTTCTTTGGTGGTCCTGCTGGTGCAGCGATCGGTTCTCAGATTGGTAAGATAGCCGGCGATTGGGGCGGTAAAGCAACTAAAGAGTTCTTGAACGGTTGGAAGTCTAAGAAACCTCCTAAGAATTTCTGGTCACTAGAAAATCTGGGCTGGTCCACAAAGGATGCTTTTGGCAAGATGAACAAGGGCATTGATAGTTGGTGGAAAGGTATCCAAAAATCTAACCAAAAGGCACAAAAAGAGCAAGAAAAACAAGCCAAGATTCAGGAGAGACAACGTAAGGAACAAGAAAGAGCTTGGAATAATTATTGGAAAAAAGTTGGCCAAGGATTTGATAAATGGACCAAAGATACCAAGAGATCTTTAGATAAAGGAATAAAAAATTCTCAAAATTTTGTTAAGAAACTTGGGCCAAATGTTCAAAAAGGCTATCAGACTTTCCTGAAAAATGGGCACAACTTTTTTAAGAAGTTTAATTCAGACTTAGGTAATTTCTTCAAATCAATTCCTAAAAATAAGTATGTTAAAGCCTTTCAAAAGGGACAATTATTCCAAACGGCTTACAAAGATATCAATAAAAAAACTAAAAAGTGGACTAAAGATTTTAGTAAATCTTGGAATAAGCACTGGAAAGATAGTCAAAAAACTGTAGGCGATTGGGCTAAAAAGATACATAAAAACTATACCAATGGTATTAAGTATCTTGAAAAATCATTTAAAGGTTATACAAAGAATGCTAAGAAGAGCTGGGATTCCCATTGGAAAGCCTTAAATAAGTCAGTAGGTACTTTCTGGAATAAAGCAAAGAAAAGCAGTGCTGATGGTACTAAGAAATTACTTGAAGAAACCAAAGGATACGCTAAAGAATCAGGCAAAGAATGGTTTAAACATCATAGCTATGTAACTGATATTTCTAATGACTTCCAAAAGAACTTGAAGAAGAGCAATGGCAATATGCTTGAAGCATTAAAACAAACTACTAGGAATCAATTGCATAAAATTGCTACTAGCTTTTCTGATAAGTGGAATGCAATTAAGCGTGATACAGCTAAGAAATGGTCAGATATGAAGTCAAATGCTTCGAACTGGGGACGTGATATGCATTCTTGGTTTGATGGCTTCAATAAGAAATGGCGAAGCGGATGGTCTAATTTAGGTAAAGGAATCCAGAATATCTTTTCAAACATGTGGAAAGCTATGCATAAGTTAGGCAAAAATGCCATGAATGGTTTGATCGATATTGTTAATGGTGGTATTGGTGCTGTTAATGATGTCATTTATTTCTTTGGTGGTGGTCACTCTACTGTTAAAAAGTTATCTCATTTTGCAACTGGTACTGGATACTTTGGCTCTCAAAGACGTGCGATTACTGAACCAACATTAGCAATGGTTAATGATGGCAATGATTCACCAGAAACTGGCAATAAGGAAGCTCTTTACCGTCCTACAACTGGAGAATTTGGTATTTTCCAAGGTCGAAATACTACCACAATGCTTTTACCAGGGGATGAAATTCTTAATGCCTCAGATACCAAGAATTTAATGAGTGCAATGGGAGTTGCTCATTTTGCAAACGGCGGTATTGGTGGATTCTTCAGTAATATTGGCAAGAATGTAGGTAATTTCTTTGGTGGTATCGGTTCATGGGCTAAGAACACTATGGACGGTATGAAGAAGTTCTTTGACTTAGCTAAAAAGATTGTCTCTGGTCCACAAAAATACTTGGATGGTATTTTTAAATGGACTGGTGTTAAAGGCTTATCTCGTGGCGCATTTCATACGATGATTACCAAAGGATTTGATAAAGGTAAGAAACAAGTAAGTGCCTTTTGGAAAACTCTTTGGAATATGGTATCCAGTTCTCTTGATGGAGAAGCAGAAGGAGGATTGCTAGGTGCTGTTGAAAAATATGGTAAAGACAAACCTTATGTATGGGGTGCCGAAGGCCCAGATTCATTTGATTGTTCTGGATTGGTTAAGTATGCCTTAGAGAAAGCATTTGGTAAAAGCTTTCCTCACTATTCAGGCGATCAATATTCTGCTTCACGTGGGGTTAAAGATCCACAAATTGGCGACTTAGTATTCTTTGGACCTGGTGGTCGAAACCACGTTGGTGTTTATGCAGGCAACGGTAAAATATGGTCGGCTATGAATCCAAGTTCTGGAATAGGAATGGCCAATGTCTCAGACTTTCACGAGGGAGAAGTAAGCTATCGTCGTGTTCCAGGATTAAAGAACGAGGGCGGAGAAAGCAACGTCAAAGCAAACTCTAATTTGGAAAAATTTATTAAAGGGCTACCTGGAATGGGTGGCTTTTTTAAGTTCATTAGTAAAATTGGAGATTTATTTGGTATTGCAGCTGATGCAAAGGATCCTGCTGGTACAGGAGCTGATCGTTGGGGCGAAGACATTAAAAAGGCTGCTGAAACAATGCATACCTCAGTTACTCCAACAGAAATCAGAAAAATTATCTCTATGATTGCTGGTGAATCTAGAGGCAATCCTAGCGCTGTACAGCCAGGAGCTGATCCAGATGGTGACGGTTCTGGTCCAGCACGAGGATTATTGCAGTACAAAACTATTACTTTTAATGCATATAAAGTTAAAGGACATGGCAATATTTACCATGGCTGGGATCAATTGCTTGCTTTATTTAATGATTCTAACTGGCGTAATGATATTCACTTTGGAGCAGGTTGGGGACCCACAGGACACAAACGTTATGCAAATGGCGGTCTTGCTAACCAGCCTTCTATTTTTGGCGAAGCTGGCTTAGAAATGGCTATTCCACTATCAGCGGTTAAATCTAGTCGTTCTTATGAATTGCTTGGCAAGACTGCTGCGATTGTTGCCGCTAGAGATAATATTCAACCAACCTCTGCTAATGCTGGTGGTTTAGGCGAAAAATTAGATAAAGTAATTGATCTGCTTACTGCTATTCTTACTGCACCAGCAACGGTTGAAACTAGTATTAATGTAGATAAACAGTCTCTGGGGAATTCAATTACTGAGGTTGTAAATGCAAGAATGCGTTTGAATTCAATTAATAGAAAGAAGGGTATAAGTGTCATACGGTAGATTAATTTATCACAATAAAAGCTCCACTTATTTTGGAGCGCGTGTAGTTTTTCCATTAGTGCAGGCCACAACCAAAAGAAACGTTTCTCTCACTCAAGTTGTGGGTGTAAATGGTTCTTACATTAATGATAATTTGAACTATACAGATATCACGCAACAAATAACTTTTATTGTCGAGCGTCCAATTTTCTATAAAGATTGGTTTACGTGGGGGATGGATTTTGGTGATTGGTTAACATGTAAAGATAAATTTGTTAAGTATGAGCCTTTTTATTTTGATCATTTTAGAGGTTGGCATTGGGAAGCTTATGTAAGCGAAAGTCCTACTGTAACACCACAAAGTAGCAATATTGCTAACGTAACAATGAGCTTAGCCTGCAAGCCGTTTCTAATTGATGATGAATCAATTAAATACCAGCCAGTCTCCACCTTACCTATCTATAATCCAACGCAATATAATTCCTTGCCTTTATTTCATATTGTTGGCAATGGCGATTTTACGATGACTGTTAATGGTTTAGATTATCAGTTTAAAGATACTGATGACGAACTGTTTATAGATAGTGAAAAATGTTTGGTTTATAAGTCACTGACAGAAAGACGGACAAGCAGGGCAATTTTGCCTAATCATGAATATCCGGAATTAATACCAGGTAAAAATAGTATTACATTAAAAGGTAACTATTCTAAGTTTGAATACCAACCAAGATGGGGGCGAGCAATTGTATGATTCCTCGACTTTATGAAACATATATTTCTGACTTTAATACTGAAGGTCTAGGATCACTTAAGGATTTACTTACTATTTCAATTACTAAAAATAGGAATCAGATACCTACTTTAGCAATGACTTATCCGATTAATGCATCTTTAAGCAAAGACATAACTGAGGGCATGGTAATTGTGGCTGATATGGGACTAGAAGATGATGAAAGAAATCAACAATTTAGAATTGTAGACGTATCTAAGAGTATGACTTCAATTTCAATTACTGCTAATCATGTCTGGTCTGATTTATCGAATATTCCTCTCAAAAAGGATATCAGTGAAGCACATGCTGGGCCGAATAGAGCATTTGATTTAATTAGCGATGCTTTGGCATGGCCTGTTTCAGGGTTAGGTTTTGCTAGTGATATTCCTACCGTTGCAAACTTAGGCTGGAACTTTAAAGAGTTAGGTAATGCTAATGCTGCTATTTTTGGAGCTGACCAAGCTGGGGATCAAACCACTAACACAATGGAAGCTTTATACAATGGAGAATTTAGATTCAATAATTATTACCTAACTATGCTGAAACATGCTGGTCAAGATAATGGGGTAGTGATTAAATACGGGCGAAATATGCAGTCCATTACTAGGGATGAGACCACTAGTGGAACATATAATGCGATTATGCCGTATGTAACCTATTCTCCCGAAGAACAACCACAGCCAGACGGAGAACCATTTGATGGAAAAGCCACAGTTCAATATTTGGCTAACGGTACAATTAACCTTTTTAGTACCCCATATAAAGGACACACCCCTGTAAACAGTATCAGGAATGGCGAATACTTAAAGTTTGTTGCGAAGACTGATAAGCAAACGCTCAATAATGATATCTGGTATAAGACTGATACAGGTGGTTGGGTTGAAGCCAGTTTGATTACATTTGACAAGTCAGGTAACTATGTAGTTAATAAGATCACTGCTCAGGGAACTCTTGAAGTGGGTGATGATATTCAAGGCATAATTGTTAAGAATGACGGTGTTGGTACGGTTTCATACGCAGGCCCTGGTCAAGTCCCACTTTATACTTCACCTTTTGGAGTTCATAAGAGCGGACAATACTTGAATAATGGCTCTAGCTATAAGATTTATTGGAAGGCTAAAGATATCGATGGAACTGTTTGGTACAATTTAGGCAATCGAGATACGCAATGGATTTCATCTCAATATTTTGTCTTATCAAAGACTGGGGACTATGCAACGCAAAAAGCCTATGGCCGTTTAAGCATTAATGGTAATGTAACAGTGATGTCGGGTCCTGGTGGGACAGGAAACGTAATTAGCTGGAATAATAAAGGTCAATATCCGATTTATGATATTTCAACTGACTCTGAAGGCACTAAGTGGTATCACATTGGTCAGCAGAATGGCCATCAGCTTTGGGTTAAATCTGGCGATAATGTTAGCTTTAAAGAACCTGGAACAGTTGAATATAAAGAAGATGATGCAGAAAAAGCTAATATTCAGCAAACTGCACAAGTTCCTGTATATAGTGATCCAAGTGGTATAAGTCCAACCGGAAAATACTATAGCTTAGGTAGTTTACTAAGAATTACAGCGCAGTCAACTAGTCAAGGTAAAACCTTTTATGAAGTTGGAACTAATCAATGGATTAATTCAGATTTCTTCAGTTTCGCTCATGCCACAGATGTAGCACCAGGTGAAGATGATTCGGATGCTGAGCCTGAGGTATCAGAACAAACTTTAGAATTAGACGAAACAGTGCTAGTTTCTGAATATGCACGGATAACTAACGCACCTTTGAGAGTGCAAGCAGTAGATTTATCTTCTTATGGAATTGGTAATGATAAGAACAAGTTGCTAGCAGTTGCTAAAGCTTATATGAAAGAATACAGGATCGGTTACCCAAATATTTCGCTTACTGTTTCATATGAGCAAATGCAAGGCGAGTATCAAAAATTAACTCAAGTTGACTTATATGATTATGTGAGTGTGTTATTCGATGAGGTAGGAATTTTTGAAAAAGCTCAATGCACTTCCATAACTTGGGATCCTGTTAGAGAAATTGCTACCAGCATTACAATAGGTCAGTTGCCTATTAGTTATGACCATGCTTTAAATAATTTTGTAACTAATATGGTTGCAAAAAATACAACTATGGCTACTAAACGCGCAACTCACTTGTTTGGGGAATTAAAGCAAGTTATGGAAGAAAATGATCAAGATCAAAAGGCTGGATTGCTTAAATTAACTAGGCAGCTTGGTATTGACGATCAAGCTTGGAGAGATAGCTATGACCGATTACAAAGTATGATTACTTCCATAAATACGACTGTACAAGACGTACACAACTGGATTGCCAGTGGTGGCGGGGGAGAAATTACCGCTTATCCTAACTGGCAAAAGCCAACTGAATTAAGAGCTTTAAGTAATGGTGGCGGATATCTCCGTTTTAATGCTGAAGGCTTAGAATACGTTGGACGCGATGGGGTTGCTAGAAGTGCCATAGACAGTCAAGGCCGGCTAATTGCTGAAAGAATTACTGGTGGTACGATCACAGGAGTTAAACTTGAAGGTATTACTGTTGATGGTGATTCTTACATACGTTCAATTGGTGGCGATGGAAAAGTTGCAGTTATGTCGGGCGACCATGGCTTTTCTTGCACAGCACCTGGCAAAGAAAAAGTTGCTCTTGATTGGGATCAAAATTGGGGAGTGCTCAGGATTGGAAATCAATACTTATATGCTTCTGACATTGCTTGGATACGTCAACAGCGTGGCGGCCGAATTCATTAGATTGAGGTGAAATAATTGAATAATGATGCTGTTTTAGCAAAAGCTCTAAACGAAATTGCACGTTTAGAGCTTTTAAATTTTAGGAAAGACGTTGTAATCGAACAATTACAAAACGAGATTAGAATGAGAGATCAATTGAAAGGAGGCGAAAAGAATGCTCCAAGCAGTGACACTAAGCACGAACAAACAAACGACCAATCTAAGTCGAGTGGAGGTAAGAGATAGTGATAAAGGTGAAATACTAGAATCGTTTATTCTCAATCCTGATGGAACGCCATACGATTTAACAAATAAATCTCTCGTCTTTAATGAAAATAAAGATGGCAATAAGTTTGTTTCAGATGATAACGTCGAAATCGTGGATGAAAGAATAGGGCATATTACTTATCAGTTACACGATCAAGTTCATTCTGCAAGAGGTACGGCTTGGTTTGACATTATTGATAAATCTAATGGGTCGAAGATTGATTCAACTACTGACTTCTATATTGAAGTTAGAGACAGCTTAAAGTGTACGGTTTACAACACAACGTATATTTCAGATCTGGAAAAATTAAAGCAACAGATGGAAACCTTGCTTAAACAAGCTGATGGTGAACTTCAGGCTGAATTGCAAAAAGCGGAACAGCAACTTGATCAAGAGTTGCAGAACTTCCGTAATCAATACAATTCTTTAAGTGCTGATTTTCAAAATCAATTTAATGCTGCACAAAATGCTCGTCAGCAAGACTACACAAATCAAAAGAATGCTATTAACCAGGACTGGACGAATAACAAGAACCAGATATGGGGTCAGTGGAACGGTGATAAAGCTAACATTGATAAACAAGCCCAAGACACTATCCAAGCAATCAAAGACAATGCGAAGCAAGTGCTTGATAAAGACCAAGCTGATTGGAATGCAAAACAGCACTCTTGGGATGATACTTTTAGTCGAATTGTTAAAGAATGGCAGGTTAAAACTAATAGTTTAAATAATACTGTTCAGGATTTAACAACTAAATTTGGCAATATTATCAATGAGTTAACCGACTTGATGAATAAGAAGCTGCCAGATATGAATGCTAAAACCGATGCAGTTCAAGCCAAGGTAAACGAACTAAGAGCAAGTCTAGGCCAAATAGATTGGACTAGTTTTGCTAAAGATTTAGAACTAAAAAAATGGATATTTAATTCTGAGCCAGGTTGGATCCAGCTTAAATCTAATATGACTCAGTGGGGTAGTAGTAACGAAATGATCGCTGCTGCTAGAATATCTTATGATGATGTTAGTCGAATGAATATTTATGACTATACTGGTGTTGCTGGTGTTGAAAGATCAATGCTAGAAGTTAGCGACTTGACACCTAATACCTTGTATAGATTGTTCTTTGAATGGGAAAATTCAAAGCAATTAACTAAGATAGCTGATAATGATTATAAGTTTAGAGTGTCAGTTTATGATAAAAATAATACTGATAATATTTTGGCTTATCAAGATTTGCCAGCTGATCCAATCAATAAAGAATTGTTTTGCCTTACTTTTGATACTAATAATGTCACTGACGTGTTCATTGAACTAAACACTGGCGGATTAAATGATGGCATCCACTTTACTTGGAAGATTGGTAATTGGCTTTTAAAACCCGTTCAAGAGCATGTACCAATAGTAGCCATAAAAAATAATACTGATCTCAATACCATAAAGACTCCAGGAATGTACCATGCTAGGGGAACTGATGGGATAGCTAATTCTCCAATACCAGCATGGTTTGATATAATGGTAAACTCAGATGGCATGCAAAATGGAACACAAATGCTGCATGCTAAAAAGGAAAATCAGGTATATGTTCGTAGCTGGTACAATGGCAATACCTTTACTGACTGGCAACGAATCACAAATGCTGGCGATTTAGCTACTAAATTGTCATTATCTGGTGGCAACATGCAGAAGGGAAGCTGGATTAATTGGGATGCGCAAAGTCCCTATAATGCTCATGAGGGCAATATTGGTGGAATTCAATGGAATGGCGCTTCTGATAGTATTAAAATTTTTGGAGATAACAACGCCAGCAAAAATCTAGATCTAGCTATTCAATTAGGTAATGATGATTCTAATCACATTTCTTTTAGACGTGCTGATGGTGACGAAGTAGCTGCAATTAATATGGATGGATACTATACGGGATCAGTAGGTTGGAATAATATTAGAAGTAAGCCTGATGTAGCACAAAAAAGCGATCTAAATGTGAATGTTATTAGAGACTATAATATTGAAACCGATCAGCCAGGTCCTACGACAGTAGAACAGGCTGGAAAGCCTGGGCTAGTAGATCAAGCAACATTAGCTACTTTTGCCAGAGCTTATCGAGATGTTCGAAACCATACCGATTATCGCTATCCAACAGATCAAGCATTGAATACAGCTATCAATTTAAATAGTGATCCTTATCTGGATACAGGAATTTATAAGATCGGTAATTGTGCCACTATCAATGGACCATGGCCTGATACTACAAGACGATGGTACTATTTAACTGTGATTAAATATGATGACAACACCATTTATCAGACTGTTGACCAGGGACCTGAACGTTTTGTAAGAACTGTTTCTAAAACTACTAATTCATATCCGCAATGGAATCAATTCGCTATGATGAATAGAGTTACGGATCTATCTGATAGATTGCAAGGCTTTACCATGCAACAAACTATGTTTCAACACCGCGTTGACTATGATAGCCCATCAGGAACTATCAGCAATCAAACCGTAGACTTCAACGCTTATAAAGAAACAGGAATTTTAAAAGTTGTTAACTGTTTAGTCCAAAACGGACCATATAAGAGTGATAATCGTCATAGTGTTTTCTTGAAAATTACTAATCTTGATGATCAAACTCAATATCAAACTGTGTACGAGGGAGACAACCTTTATGGCCGTAAGCTTTATAATGGGTCCGGTCAATGGCATAAGTACACTAACACACCGATTTAATATTTTTAATCCTTAACCAAATGGTTAGGGATTTTTTTATGGAGGAATTTAACTATGACAGAAGAAACTAATCAAAATGCAGAACAAGCAAAAGCAGCTGGTACAGCTACAACTATGAAGACTTATTATTGGTCAAACGATGATGTGCCTTTTAGGGTAATTTCATCAGTTGATGTAATTACAGCTAATCAATATCCTTTAGTAGTAACTCCACCTGATCCAAACTTGAAATCTCCAAAATATGATTGGATGAAAGGCGAATGGTACGACGTTAGCGAAGAATCTTACGGACAACGTTTGACAGCAGTTACCGAAAGCTTGAAGACCCTTGAAGGAAGTATTACTAGCTTGCAAGAAGCCCACAAAGGCACTCTGCAAAGTGCGGAAGCCAGCGATAAGGTTATGGAGCAACTTCAAGCCTCCGTTCAACAAACTAACAGAATGGTGGCTAGCTTAAGTGCAATGATGGTTGCCTTGGGTAAAAGATCTCAATCCAGCAATACTGAAGTATCAAAATAGGAGGATTTTAAAATGGATTTACAAGCAATGATCGCAGAAGTTCAAAGAGAACTAATTGAATCATGGAAGAACCAATATAATTGGGGCTGGTTTGGCGAAAAGAAAGAAGCCAACTTAACTTTCCGAAGTTATGTTCAGCAAGGCATTCTTAGCAAAGAAGGATATAAAGAAATCACAGGTGAGGACTATGACCAAGCTGAAACGGTACTTAGTCAACCTCAAGCTTAATGACCTTCAGGTAATTATTGCAATAACTATGATCGCTATTGGCGGCTCACTTTGGTACGATCGTCATTATTTCTTTTGGCCGCCTAATTTGCAAAGCGCGCTCAATGACTGGCGAATAGATATTTTTATTTTGGCCGCCTAATTTGCAAAGCGCGCTCAATGACTGGCGAATAGATATTTTTATTTTGCTAGTTGGCATGGTGCTATTTTTTGCTACTGCATTTAGACCTGACGATACCTTATTAATTCGTACGCTTTTAGTAGTATGTGGAGGTATTGTATTAGGCTTGGCATTCTTGCAATTAGGACACATTATCTTTACATCTGAATTCAGAATGGGACACACCGTCATTGGCGATGTAGTCCTTTTTCTTTTGATTTTGCATGTAGCTCATAATCGCTAGGAGGTGCTTCGCTTGCATGTAGACCTAATTATCGGTGCTCTTGGAACATTCTTAGGAGTACTAATAACTGCATATAACGCATATCATAAAAACAAGCGAGATACTTTCCAAGATATTGTCGAAGAATTAAAAAGCGAACGTGACGATTACAAGAAACAGGTTAAGCATCTACAAGAAGAGAATGAAAAATTGAGAGAGGAATTACGAAAATGAAATTAGATATTAATTTAATTTGGGCAATTGTAGTTTTATTAGTAGCTGGAATGGCTACTGTTTACAGCATGAATAAGCAGAAATTGGAAAAATTAAAGCTCACTCACCCTAAGCTTGCGACAGTTTTAGAAACAGCGGGGGAATTAGCTTTAAAGGCAACTACTTATCAAGCATCCCTCGATGATAAAGAGGGCGCTAAGAAACTATATGACGCAACTGATGAAGTTTATTACCAAATTCAAAAACTTTATCCAAACATCCCAATTGATAGAGCAACGGTAAGAAACGTAGTTCAACACGAATATGAAAAAATGTTAGCTAATACGAAAGAAGGCTAATCATGGTGCAAATAGTTGAAGACCGTAGTTACGGTATTGATGAAGCAAGCTGGCAAAGTGAAAACATTGCTAGCTATCCTGGTGCTAAGTTTGCTATTGTAAAGACCACAGAGGGATTGAGCTATCAAAATCCTAAAGCGAGAAATCAATTAATTACTGCTAAACAAGCTGGTATTGTAGTAGGTGGATACCACTATGCCCACTTTAGTGGCAATGTAAATCAAGCCATTCAAGAAGGTAATTTTGCAGTTCAAGTTGCAAAGAATGTGGGTATCCCACTAGGTTCACTTTTTGCAGCAGATTGGGAAACGGGAAGTGGCAATGTTACTAGTGACAATAAGGCGGATAACACGAATGCTATCTTAGCCTTTATGGACGTGGTAGCTAAAGCGGGATACAAACCTTTCTTATATTCTGGTAAAGCATTACTTGAAAATAATATCGATACTAAGCGAATTACTGATAAGTATGGAGATTGCTTGTGGGTAGCCTACTACAAGGCTGAAGGCAGACAAGATACCGCAGACTTTAATTGGTTTCCTACAATGGACCATGTAGCTATCTGGCAGTTTGCAGATAACTGGAAAGGTCTCGGTGTTGATGGGGATATCGCTGTTAAGAAATTAACCTTTAATGCAGAAGAACCTAAGGCAACCATTGAACCAGTTAATACTTCCACACAGCCTAAGACATGGACCGATGTACAAGGAATGACTTGGCATGAAGAACATGGTACTTTTATTACTGGCGGAGCAATCAACCTTAGATGGGGTGCTAATACACAAAGCACACTAATTGCTACTTTACCAGCAGGCTCAGAAGTTAAATATAATGCTTGGGCTAGAGATAATGCTGGACGTGTATGGTTACAACAACCACGCGAGAACGGGCATGATGGATACTTAGTTGGTCGAGTTGGTACAGAAGCATGGGGAACATTTAAATAATTTGATATAATGGATTTGACCAAGCTAAGAAACTCTACGTGAGCTTAGCTAACGTAATCTAGTTTAGTAGGACTGGCTAGGTGCGTTCTAAATCCTACACTAATAGCCACTCTGGAGATTTCTCTGGAGTGACTATTTTTTTGCATTATTTTTCTATTTTTTTGTTGACAATGTACGTAAAAGCGTGTATTATAATAATTGAAAGGAGGAAAACGATACAGGATAGAAAGGAGAATTTAAGATGAAGAAAAAAAGCATAAGAAAAAACCAAGAATAAAGATGCACTTCAAAATCAATCTTTGGTTCTTGGTTTACGAAATTTCCATTGAATGGAACTAATAATTGAAGAGGGAGGGAACGGAACTCCCTTCCTTTTCTATATCTTCATTTTGCTAAGCAAAAAGGAATTTTACAAATGAAAAATCTAAAAATTCAGAAGAAATATAACAATAAAGAGATAAAATTTGAATTTTATCCAAGAAGGTTTTTAATTGTTTTAGGTACAATAATAACTTTACTGGTTCTCTGGAAGGTGGTGTTTTAAATGGCTAAAATTACAGAAGCAAGAGCTAAGGCTAATAAAAAATGGGACGAAAAAAATAAAGCTAGAAAATTATACATCAATAAACGTTCAACTGCTAAAAGCTTCATATTGAATTTAGCAACTGAAGAAGACCTAAAAAATATAAAGCAGTATATTGCTGATCGAGAAAAGCAATTAGGCATCTGAAAAAGGGACAAAAAAGGGACAAATAATTGATAAAAATAGAAAATTTGTGAAAATTAATGGTAACTAAAATATAGTTAAATCCCTTGATATCAATATAGTTTGTTGATATTACAGGATTTAAGTTCATGACTCCACCCTCCTCGAAAGTATGTGGAAAGCTGTGGATGTTTTACGTAAGATCAATCAATTGAATGTTGAGAGAAATAAGAAATAAATAGTAAGTGAAACAATTTTTAACTATTTTTGATTAAATTTATTAACTTTTACTTTCTTTTGATGTTAGCTAAATACTTTTATATCAATATTTATAAATTAACTAAAAATTAAAAATAGTTTTACACTGATACTATTAACCTGCTAAATAGCAGATAAAAAGCTTGAAATATAAGCATTTTGTCTGCTATTTTTTTATTAAAAAATATAATTTTAAAACTGTGAAACAAAAATATAACTTGTATTTAAAAATAGATGTTGGTATTATATTAGTGTAATAGATAAACCATACACTAGTGAAGAAGGTGTAAAGATTGCAATTCCAAGATAATATTCCAATTTATGTTCAAATTGAAAAGTATCTTTACCGACAAATCGCTCTGGGCAAAATAAAGCCAGGAGAGAAAGTTCCTTCAGTTCGCCAATTAGCCGTTGATCTAACTGTAAATGTAAATACTGTTCAACGAGCACTTAACCAAATGAATACTGAAGGTATTCTTGAAGTTCGAAGAGGACTGGGATCATTCGTTACAACGGATACAGAGCTGATTTTACAAAAGCGTAGAGAGCTAATTAAGGACACAATGAGCGAATTTCTAGAAAGTACAGCACAATTGGGCCTAACTCCAGAAAAGACGCTTGAGGAGCTTAAAAAGTTCATAGAAGAGAAGAAGGGAGATTAAAATGAGTAAACTACTTGAGGTAAAAGGATTAACATATCGCAAAAATTTAAAAACTATTCTTGAAGATGTAAATTTAGACGTTGATTCTGGTAAGATTATTGCGCTTTTGGGTGAAAATGGTGCCGGTAAGACTACTTTGATGAGAGTGATTGTAGGAATTGCCAAACATTATCAAGGAGAAGTACTTCTTAATGGCGATGGCAGTGAAGTTTACCGCAAGGCTAACATTGCTATGACAGATAACCTAAAAGGTTTAAGCGATTCTACTAAGGTTGGCGAGGTAGAAGAATTTTATCAAAAATTATTTGTTGATTTTGATAGTAGTAAATTTGAACAGCTACGTTCATTTATGAAACTCAACAACGATATGAAGTTAGGACAATTATCACGTGGTATGCGCGAAAAACTTGAAATTGCGCTAACTTTGAGTCGAGAAGCAAAATTATACTTACTTGATGAACCGTTTTCTGGAATTGATCCAATGGCTAGAAAAAGAATTATTAATTCAATCTTACTTTGGAAGAGCCCAGATAGCACTATTGTTATTTCTGATCACTTCGTAAATGAAATTACGACGATTTTAGATGAAGTTGTAATTGTAAAAGATAAGAAAATCGCTAGTCATCTCTCAGCAGATGATATTAGAGCAAAGGGACATAGTATTGAGGAATACTATGAAAGCTTATATGCAGATGAAGGAGCTGAATAAACATGACTACTTTTAAAGCATTATTTAATCAAATGGGTAAAAAGAAACGTCGCAGCGTTTATTTACTGGCTCTCTTGCAATTGGTAGCAGCCTCCGTTTTCGCACTCTGGGCATTATTTTCAAATGGCGGTGCATTTTCTAATCAAGATAAACCAATAGCCTGGTTTGTAATGGTCTTCACTTTTGCCCCTTTGGCAGATATGGCTTATGTAGTGCTTTCTGCTTGGCAGAATGAAAAGGAATATAGTTCGCAAACTTGGCGTCTGGTTCCAGTTTCATCTAGTAAGTTTTACTTAGCTAATATATTATCAGCTATTGTTAACGGACTTTACTTAGTTTTAATCCAAATTGGAATGGGCGTTGTTACATTTTTACCAGCGTTAATAAGTAATGATGTAAGAACCAATATCTGGGAAATTAATCAAGCTATCTCTAAGTCAAGCCACGCAGGTGACTTTTGGCAAAAGCTCTCTGATTCATTTCCAATCGGAGAAATGCTAAGTGCATTATTAGCATTTTTATTATTTGCAATTTTAGTTTATAGCATTGTAACAACACTTAATCTTTCAAGTAGAACAATCACTGATTTTCTTCCTGATAAGCATAGTAAGTTAATTCGTTTCGTGATTATGATCGTTTTGATTTTTATCTTTATTGTATTAACAAACAATTTAGGCAGTTTACTAAATCAATTACGTTGGGGCGAAACAAGTAATGGGCTAGTTGCATTTGCTGAAGGTAATTTAATGATGGCCTTAATTGATATTATCTTAGGTTCAATTAATATCTGGCTTTTGAAGGACTTCCATGAGGGAAAGTAGGGATGCCTAATGACGTCTTTTTCATCAATATTTAAAGAATTAACTAAAAATAAGGTACGACTAGTTCGGCGTCTTGTATTTTTACAAATAGTAGTTGGTATTCTGCTTGGTTTTTGGGCACTATTTTATTCTGCTTTTGAAGGTGAAAGTAAGGCATATTTTCTAATTTCGTTTATTACTATTACACCTTTGTTTGATGTAGCTTACTTATTTCTATCAAGTAGAAAAAATGAACAAGTTTATGCATCTCAGACTTGGCGTTTAGCACCAATCAAGGAAAGTACCTTGCTACTTGCAAATTTGTTTTCTGCAATTGTTGATGGCTTATATTTAGTAGTTATTCAATTAGCAATGATATTAATTGCAGGTTTACCAATAATTGGCACAAACGAGTTTTGGAAAACGACATTTAAAAATTTCGGCTCAATTGGTGAAGGAAAGTTATGGCAAGATATCCATATAACAGATTTGATTTCAGTTATTGTTTTGCTGATTTTAATTGGAATTTTTATTTATCTTGCGGTTAGTTTAATTAACTTTACTGGAAAAATAGTTAGCGATTTCTTGCCAGAAAAGATAAGTAAACTAGTTTACTTCCTTGTAGTTGTTTCGCTAACTTGCATCGGATTAATATTCTTAATTAATGTTTATTGGTTCGTTATGGATTCAGTGACAGGATTTTTACAAAATGGAATGTTTTTAACAACTTTAGGTAAAGATGCTATTGACGTTAGGTCTGATCTAACTGGTAATTATCTGACCATGGCAGTTGTTTTAGCAGTTGATATAATTTTGATTGCAATTAATGTCGTACTTCTGCGTAAGTATCATGAAGCGAAGATATAAGAAAAAGGAATAAGATTTTGAAAATTTGCTTTCAAAACCCTATTCCTTTTTTTGCTGCCAGTAATTTTAAATTAAGAATTAGCTTGAATATAATCTAAAACTTGTTCAGCTTCTTCCATTGTGTACTTAGCTTCGCCAGTCTTCATCGCATGCAATTTTTCTACAGATAGGTGACTTGAGAAAGCAAGCGCTGTATCGTTGACATTATTTTTAACTTCAAACTCAATAATTGCATCGGATAATTCTTCAGGACTCATTTTATAATTCACACTTTCTAAAAAAATCTATTTAAACCATTGTATTTGATCAAATGGGAAATATCGTAATTTGACCTCACCAACAATATCTTTTTTCTTGATAAAGCCAAGCATCCGTGAATCTTTTGAAACATTCCGGTGATCGCCCATTACGAAATAACAGTCTTTTGGCACTCGCTTTACATGATAAAGCTGCTGCAGGCTGAAATTATTGGTGTATAGTTGACCCTTAGCAAGCTTTTTCTTGTATTCTGTTAAGTACGGCTCTTTGATTGGCTTTCCATTAATATACATTACATCATTTTTTGATTTAATGCTGTCTCCAGGCACTCCGATAATTCTCTTAATATAAAGTGCGCCTGGTTGATCTGGCGCTCGTAAAATCACAATATCACCACGTGAGAGCTTAGAATGTCTTACTGCAATGATTCGATCATTATTCTCAAAGGTTGGCTGCATTGATGGTCCAGTGATAGTTTCATTAGCAAGTAATACGCGGAACATAAAAATATATAAACCAAAAATTACAATTGCTAGAATGAATACCTGCAGGAGCCAATGACCAAGCGATTCAGCCGATTCAGTTTTATGTTTTGACATAATTTTTGCTCCTTAATGCTTACATCACTTTTATTATACCTGTTTTTATTAATTTTGAATGGTAAAATCATTTCATAGGGAATGTATCAAATGAAACAGTATCAAATTAAACTCAATCAATTGGACAGAGAACTGAATTATTTACCTCTTCATAGACAAGTTGACATAATTAATAATATAATTGCCAATATTCAGCAAAAAAAGATTTTACCAAAATCACCTAATTCACTTGGATTTTTACCTGATAGCTTAGATATAATGATAGATAAAATTGGAAATAAAGATAAAGCCCAAGAAGCAAATAATTTACTTAATAATTTCCGTAGTTTTCTTTCAAGAGAATATGGAGTTTGGTCTTTGCCAAACTTAGAAACAGCAAGGTTAATTAAGCAAGAATATCACGTTAAATCTAGCTTAGAAATTATGGCAGGAAATGCATATTGGTCGAAGGCTTTAAGTCAGGTGGGGATAAAGGCAACAGCAAGTGATTCTTTTTCTTGGGCTAAAAGTTCAACAACCGGAGAAGCTCCAATTTTTGCAACAGAGAATCTGGATGCCTTGAGTGCAATTAAAAAGCATCCTGAAGTTGATCTGATCATTTGCTCCTGGGCACCTAATTTTGGCGAAGATGATTTAAAGATTCTTGATTTATATCGTAGTCTTGATCATCAACCAGTGTTATTGTTTATTGGCGAAAAAAATGGTGCTACAAATTCTACTTCTTTTTGGCAGAAAGCAAATTGTAGGGCTAATACGAAAATTAATCGCAGCTTTCAAAGCTTTGATTTTATTAACGAAAAGGTTTTTGAAATAAAATAATGAAAATAAAACGACTTATTCTTTTAATAATTTCTTTTGTAGCCTTTTTGGGATTAGGGATGATTTTATCTCGCCAGCAATCTCAAAGAGCTGACCAAGTTTTGAATAATAATGGTTTGTCGAGTACATATTATGTTTTTAAATCTAAGAAAAAGCATAATATTAAGCAGTTATTAAACTATGTAAATAAAAATTTTGCTCATGATAAAGTGCAGATTCATTTTGAATCAGATTATATTCCAGATCGAGTATTAATTTGGGCTAATTATAATTTAAAGAGTCAACCATTAGCCAAAGGAAGCTCACGTTACTTTACTAAAAGCGACTTTGATGGATCAATTCCTTTTGCAGTTATTTCAGCGGATACCAAAAGTAAAGTTGTAACTTTACAAAATAATCATTATCTAAAGGAAAATAATGATTATGTAACCATTATTGGTGAATTAAAGAGAAATAACGAAAGTCAAAATGGACAAGCAGTTTATTATCTTTCAACAGGGATTAATCAGCCCACTGCCAAAGAGTCAATTACTAATTATAAGATCGTAGTAGATGGTTTAAACAAAAACGAAGCTAATTCTATGCATGCGTATTTAAAAGGAAACATGCAGACTAAAGATTTCAGTAAAACTTACAATAGACAGCATGGAATTAGTCCTACTAAGAAACTAATTGCAGCTATCTTGTGTGTGGTAATTGCTCTTGTAGTTGCAGCTATAGCTGCTGTTTTAGCTGAAAATCCGGTAAACCTAAAATTTGTACCTGGAAAAATCTGGGCTCACTTATTGGCTGATTCTGGACTACGTTTTTTCTTGGCAAACGGAATTGTAGTTTTGTTAACTAGTTTAGGATTACAGACTTGGAAGTTTTATTCTAACCATAGTCAACTTTATATTTTATTTTTAGTTGTATTTGCTATGCAGATTATTACATACGTGTTGATGCTACTTGCGATAAAAATTAAGAAGGAAAAATAATGTCATTACCAGTTGAATTTATTAAGAAATATCAAAATTTGCTTGGAGAAGAAGAGAGCAATAAATTTTTTGCAGCACTTGATAGTTCTAGTAAGAAGGGCTTTCGATTAAATCCTTTAAAGAATAATTATCACGATGTCCAATATAGTCTTGCTGACCCCATTGAATTTACTAGTGATGGTTATTATGGTGGAATTTCGGGACGTGACAGTGAGTGGACTAGCGGTTATGTTTATTCTCAAGACCCATCAGCGATGTATCCAGCCGTTGCCCTTAATGTAAAACCTGGAGAAAAGGTACTTGATTTATGTGCTGCACCCGGTGGTAAGTCAACTGCACTAGCAAGTTTTTTAGAAAATAAAGGACTTTTAGTGGCTAATGAAATTTCAAAGAGTCGAGCTAAAGATTTACGTGAAAATTTAGAGCGGTGGGGAGCTACAAATGTTGTAGTTACAAATGAGAGTCCTGAACGTTTATCAAAAAAGTTACCTCATTTTTTTGATAAGATTCTGGTTGATGCACCTTGTTCTGGTGAGGGAATGTTTAGAAAAGATCCTGCAGCAATGCAGTACTGGTCTCCAGAATATGTCTTAACTTGTCAGGCAAGACAGAAAGAAATTCTGACACAAGCAATGAAAATGTTAAAATCAGGCGGTGAATTGGTTTATTCTACTTGTACCTATTCTCCAGAAGAAGATGAAGAAATAGTTGCTTGGTTAGTTGAAAACTACCATTTAAAAATCGAACCTTTAAAGTTATATCCAGGAATGTCAATGGGTAAATCAGATTGGTCAAAGTCTAATTTGCCTGAATTAAAAGATACAGTTAGACTTTGGTTTCAGAATGGAGTTGGTGAAGGTCAGTTTATAGCCCATTTAAGAAGTACTGAAGCAGTTGAAGATGCTTCAGGTAAAGTTAAGAAGAGAAAGAAAAAACATCAGAAAAAGAGCTCTATTACGCGTTTAACTAAGGATGAAATTACAACAGTAGCAAAAGTTTTAGATAATTTTGTACTGCCAGATAGTTTAGAAAATTGGCAGAAAACAGTTTTACAAAGTAATGGTCATGTTTTTGTCCCAGCTGTTGATCCAGAATTATTAAATGAATTACACATTTTAAATAATGGCGTTGAATTAGGCCTACTTAAGAAAAAACGCTTTGAACCTAGTCATCAGTTAGCTGAAGTTTTAGGTCAAAAAGAGCAAAAGCAATTGCTCAATTTGAAAAATGAAACTGATTATGAACATTATCTACATGGTGAAACTATTAAGGTAAATAGTGAGTTGCGAGGTTTTGTTTTAGTCGCATATCAAAATCACATCTTTAGTTTTGGAAAAATCGGCAATGATCAAATTTTGAAGAATTTCTACCCTAAAGGCTTAAGAAAATAAAAAAGACTGACTAATGTCAGTCTTTTTAGCTAATCAATAAATTTAACAGCAGTTCCGTAAGCAACTACTGATTGCATATCTCCTGCAATAGATCCTGAGTCAAACCGCATCATTACTACAGCATCTGCTCCCAAATCTGCAGCATTCTGGCGAAGACGATTAATTGCTTGATCTCTTGATTCAGTTAGCATAGATGTGTAGGCTTTGATTTCACCACCAACAATACTTTTCAATCCAGCACCAAAATCGCGAATAGCATTCTTTGATTGAGTAGTTACACCGAAAACTTCACCAATAATTTCGTATTTTTGGTTGGGAATATTTTCAGTGGTTGTTACTAAAAGTTGCTCTGTCATATGGATTCCTCCCTAAAAATATTTTCTTAATTATACTGAAGCAAACGTATCAGTGCAATTTATTTTGTATAATTAAGAAAAGGGTACATCTAGAGATATTTACGTTACATTAAGGTGGTGAAATGATAAGTGATCTTATCATTTTCAATTGTATTAATTTTGTTTTTACTGGCTTTAGCAACCTTTGTTTGGGTATTGACCCATGAAAGACGAAGTCTGTGGTCAGGGATGACGTTAGTTTGGACAATAATAACTTTCGGTCTACTCACAGCAGTTAGCTTAATGATTGCGGCAGAGGTTTTTCCAATTACACACCAATTTGTTCTACTTGTTTTTGCAGTGATTTTAATTGCATTGATGGTTTTGGTTTTTGCCTTTATTGCAGTTTTAATAGTGATGTTTATTTATAATGGAATTAAAATTTTAATTCGGGAAGGTAATCGCTGGACTAACTTTTTATCATTAGCAATGGGAATTGGAATTATTGCTTACTTATTCTTATTCCCTGTAGTTGGACGATTAACGCGCAATAATTTTGGTACCTACTTGTATTTATTTGTTAATTTGACCATCATTTATTTAATTTTTATTATGATGATGTATACTTTGACTTCATGGATTAATCTGATTAATTTTAAGATAAAAAAATTAAATTATATCGTAGTTTTAGGTGCTGGTTTAATTGGAAAAAAAGTGACACCGCTGCTTGCCGCTAGAATTAACCGTGGAATTGAGGTTTATCGCAATAATCCAGGTTCAAAAATTATTATGTCAGGTGGACAAGGACCAGGAGAAGAAATTCCTGAAGCAGCTGCAATGGCAAAATATGCCGAAGAAAAGGGAATCTCTAAGCAAGATATTATTGTTGAAGATAAGTCAAAGACAACTAGACAAAATTTAGCTTTTTCGCATAAGTTAATGAAAGCTGATTCACGTTTTGCAATTGTCACAAATTCTTATCATGTGTATCGCGCATTAGTTTTAGCTAAGAGAATGGGGCTAGATTGCATTGGCTATGGAGCTAAAACCAAATGGTATTTTACTCTAAATGCATTTGTGCGGGAGTTTATTGCTTATTTAACGATTACTTGGCGTTTACAGTTGAGTGTGGTTGGTTGTATTGGCTTAGTTGTTTTGTTAGGAGCTTTGTTGAGGTAAGAGAATGAATGAAATTAAGGTAATTGCAATTGATGTTGACGGAACTTTGTTGAATTCTCAAAAACAGCTGACCAGGGGAGTGAAGAATGCAATTTTAATGGCGAGAAAAGCTGGAATTAAGATTGTGATTGCAACTGGAAGGCCATTAAGCGGTGTAAAGCAAATTTTGCATGAATTAAACTTGGCTAATCAAAATGACGAATATGTCGTTTGCTTTGGAGGCGGCGTAGTTGAAACAACTTCTGGCAATGTTTTATTTGAAAAGAAATTGACCTATGACAATTACCTTGATTTAGAAACAATAGCTTTAAAATTAGGGCTGCATTTTCATGCTTCTGCTCCAGATCGTATTTATACAGCCGATCGAGATATCGGAGACTTTACGCTATACGAAGCTAATTTGGTTAATTTAGGCATTTCTTATCGGACTCCTGCTGAGATGAAAGATGTGCCAATTATTAAGTGCATGTACGTTGATGAACAAAAATACTTGGATAAAAAAATTGCAGATCATACGCTATTTGCGCATTTAGACGATAAAATTACATTTACAAAAACCGCCCCATTTTACTATGAAGCTAACCCCAAGGGTGTTTCAAAAGGAAATGCATTGAAAATCCTGTGTCAAAAATTGAATTTAACTAATGAAAATATAATGGCTATTGGGGATGAAGAGAACGATTTAAGTATGATTAAATATGCTGGAATTGGTGTAGCTATGGAAAATGCGGTAACGTCTGTAAAAGATAATGCTCAAATGGTTACAAAAGATTGTGATCATGATGGGGTTGCTGCAGTGATTGAAAAAGTTTTGCAAGAAAAATAAAAGGCTTTCGGAATAGATTTTCCGAAAGCTTTTTGTATCTTTAGCGATGTTTAGATGGCATACGTAGTTTTCTTTGCTTGAATAATTCCATTACTAGTTGGAAAAAGCCATAAATAATTAATAAAATTCCTAAGCTAATTACTGCCTGCCGACTAAAGTAATTTGGATTTATAATCACAATAATTCCTGCAGCAAAAGCGATCAAACTTTCTAGGACATCAATAATATTTCTAAAGATTCCATTTTTCTTATTTTTAACAATTACGCTACGTAATCTTACGTATGCAAAACCAATTAAGAAGATACCTAAAACGTAATGAGCTAAGAAGTTAAGCAAGCGATTATTTGAAATAATTGCAATTGCAAGGCCAAAAACTATTAGGTAGGAAATAATGAAGAATCTTTTGGGTTTAGGCAAAAGATGAGAATTTGCGGTCTCAACAATGTGATAACCACTCCAACCTACGCAAAAGAGGGCAACTAAGCCACCAAACGCGCGATAAGCGTAATCAGGAATTGTGAGATCAACAATACCAAGAAGAATTAAAACCCAACCGATAATTGAATTAGTATTAATAAAAAGTTTTTCGAGATGCGTTGCTTTAATACTACGCCAAATGGTTTCCCATAAACTACCTAACACGAATCTAGTTCTTCTTGAAGAATCTGTAAGTGAAAAAAGTATTGCGCCAAAACCGCCAAAACCATTTTTATTAAGCTCAGTAATTTTGGTTGCGCCACTTGCAGCAAACGCGCTGAATAAATCATTAGTTAAGGCTTCTCGCTCCTGTAGATTTGCTTCGCCAATCCATTGATTGATAATTTGATTATATATTTTAGAAGTAGGGTTTCTATGGTTTCTAGTAATAAAATGAGAGCCTGAAACTTCCCAACTCATTGGATCATGCTGAGCAAGTTTGGACCGATCACTGACTAAAATGGTTGGGGTAATATTTTCTGGCTCAAACAATCGTCCAATAATACTGAATTCTGGAACATAGCGTTTTAATTTATCGGTTACGCCATCAACTTGTGTACTAAGGCCGGGACTGTCGAAAGTATAAATGGTGTCAATATTTTCTTTTAGATCATCTGGTAAGTTAACTGCCGCATATTCAGCTAGATTACCACCTTTAGAATGTCCTGCGAGACTATATACTTGATTGGTAGTTTTAAGAATATTTGTGAGGTATTTCAATGCATATTTTTGAGCTCCAGTAGTTCTAAAACTAATTTCAAAATCTTCTTTCCAGCCAACTAATGTATCGTCAGTACCACGAAAAGAAATAAAATTAGTATCATTATCTAAACTAATTTTTATCGCAGAAAATTGAATGCGATCAGTTAGAACATCAGCAAAATAAGATAATTTGGCATCCCCAAACCGAACTGAGTTAGCCATTAATTTCAGTAAATCTTGATACTTGTAGTGATCTAAGTTTTGATTTGATGAATTAAAATATTTTTGGGCAACGTCTTTAATTGAAACTTCTTTATTAGAGTCAGGGACGATACCATCGAGATGAATATAAGAAAATGTGGCAATTACTAATGCATCTACTTCGTCAAATGGTCGTGCAGAAAGGGAAATATCGCCACGCCATTTTATGTAAGACAAAATATTATTTGTATCCATATTTCATCCATCCTTTCTGCTAGTTACAATTATTATAAATAAAAATGTTGTATTTTTTATTAACAAAATGCTAATAAAAAAGAAAATGACTTACTCTTCTTAAGTCTAACACAAGCAAAATAAAGCGATTAATTAACTTTGTTTTTATAAAAATCTCAAAAGAAAAAAGAAACGCGTAATTAACAAAAAAAGCAGGGATGATTGCAACATAATCGTTGTCTATCATCTCTGCTTTTTCAAATATTTGTATTAATTATTGAACTTTTTACCCCAAGCCCATGGATCTTCATGCCAAGTCTTCAAAATATCATATTGTTCACTAGTAATATGACCAGACTCGTTTTCTTTCTTCAGCAATTCAGGGTAGGAAAGAAGTGGTGCATATTTTACATTTGCCTTTTTAAAGTTTTCTTTAGCATCTGGTAAGTAATAAGTGAAAATTGAAGAAACACCAGCAACATGACCACCATCTTTTTCTGTGGCTTTAACTGCATTAAGGACTGAGCCACCAGTAGTAATTAAATCATCAATCAAAACGATCTTATCATTTTCTGAGAAGCGGCCTTCAATTTGACGACCTTTTCCATGATCTTTTGGCTTGGGTCTAACGTAAATCATTGGTAGGTGCAATTTTTCAGCAACTAAAGCAGCATGTGGAATTCCTGCTGTTGCAACACCTCCGACAATTGTTGCTTCAGGAAATTCTTTTGCAATTAAATTGGCTAAGTCGCTAGCGATCATGTCACGCAATTCGGGATAGGAAACAGTTAAGCGTAAATCGGTATAGATTGGTGAAAGCATCCCGCTTGCGTATGTAAATGGTTTATCAGGTGAAATAGTAATAATTTTTTCTTGGATTAATTGGCTGATAATTTGATCTTTATGCATTTTAGTTGAACTCCTTCTTAATTGCTTCATATGCTGCTTCTGGATTAGTTGCTAGGGTAATCGGACGTCCCACTACAATTGCGGTTGAACCCCATTCTTTTGCCTGGGCTGGCGTAGCTACCCTAGACTGATCATCTTTGGCATTTCCTGCTGGGCGAATGCCAGGAGTTACGTATAAAAAGTCGTCACCAACATTTTGACGCAAATTCTTAACTTCTAGCGGTGAGCAAATTACTCCATCAGCGCCAGCCTTTTTAGCAGTTTCAGCTAGACTTAAAACCTGCTGCTTCATTGATAAATTACAATTTTGTTCTTCGTGCAAAATATCATCAGAAATTGAAGTTAATTCTGTAACAGCTAATAATTTAGGGATATTTTTACCAACGGGTGTGCCAGCAATTAAACCTTCTTTTGCTGCTTTAATCATTTGACTGCCGCCAAGAGCATGAACTGTAGTATAAGTGATTCCTAATTGAGCTAGGGCTTTAGCCCCATTGTAAACAGTATTAGGTATATCACTCATTTTTAAATCTAAGAAAATTTGATAGCCTTGCTCAGATAAATTTCTAACAATTGCAGGACCTTCATTGAAAAAGAGTTCCATTCCAATTTTAATAAAAACATTTTCTGGTTTGCCTAACTTAGGTAAGAGTGCATTTAATTTCTTTTCATTGTCTAAATCTAAGGCAACGATAACTGGTCTTGTCATTTTTCCTCCATAAAAAAAATCTACACCGAGCGCAGAGAGACACTAGGTATAGACTTTCCCAGATAATTTAAGCCAATAATTTTTAACTTGCGGTCTCTCTGTACCGTTTAAAGTTTAATCAAAATGAAGTTTAGCACCTTCGGTCAAGAATTACAAATAAAATTTTTAACTTTGAAAAAAACAAAAAAGCGTGTACAATCAGTTCTTGAAAAATAATCGAATGACCGTGAGCATTCATTTTGGAGGAAAATATGATTAATACGCATGTAAAATTACCAGGATTAGATTTAAAGAATCCAGTTATGCCAGCAAGTGGAACTTTTGGCTTTGGAGATGTTCCAGCAGCTAAGAAGTTTGATTTAAATGATTTAGGAGCAATGGTCATTAAGACTACTACTCCTCATGCAACAACAGGTAATCCTCAGCCACAAATAGCTGTTTTAGATACTGGAGTTTTAAATTCAGTTGGATTAACGAATCCTGGAGTTGATGCGGTAATTAAAGATAAGTTAGCGCCTTTACGTCAAAGTTATCCTGCTTTACCAATCATGGCTAGTGTTGGTGGGGAAGATGAAGCAGGTTATGTTGAAGTAGCCCAAAAATTATCTGATTCAGGTTTAGTTAATGCTTTAGAGATTAATGTTTCTTGTCCTAACGTAAACCAAGGCGGTATGAGTTTTGGTGTTCATCCAGATGTAGTTGAATCTTTAACAAAGAAAATTAAGGCAGTTACTAATGTTCCTATTTATGTGAAACTAACTCCAAATGTTACTGATATCATACAAATTGCTAAAGCTGCTGAAAAGGGCGGTGCAGATGGTTTGTCCCTAATTAATACTCTTTTAGGGATGGATATTGATATTAAAACAAGAAAACCTGTTTTAGGTCACAATGTTGGTGGTCTTTCTGGAGAAGCAGTTAAGCCAGTTGCGCTTAGAATGGTTCACCAAGTTCGTCAAAGTACAAGTTTGCCAATTATTGGAATGGGTGGAATTAGTTCAGCTCAAGACGTAATCAAATTTATGCTTGCTGGTGCTAATGCTGTTGCGGTTGGAACAGCTCATTTTAAAGACAGTATTGCATCAAAACATATTGCTGATGAATTGCCTAATGAATTAGAAAAACTAGGTATTGAAAATATTAATGATCTTGTTAATCAAGTTGAATTTAATTAAATTGCTTGACAAAGAAGATAATTTACAGTAATTTTAAAGCAATGAATGTCCTTTAAAATTAGTCCCGTGAGGCTAGCAAGGCAGGCTTAAATAAGTATTGACTTTACTCTAAGCTCCTAGTCTCTGATACTAGGAGCTTTTTTCATGGGCAAGATCAGGAGGGTAAAAGATGGCAAAGGAAATTTGGGATGCATTAGCAATGAAGCGTGCGCTAACTCGAATTACTTATGAAATTATTGAACAAAATAAAGGAACAGATAACCTGGTTTTGATCGGTATCAAAACGCGTGGTGTTTACTTAGCTAAGAGAATTCATGATCGTATTCAAAAGTTAGAAGACGTTGATGTACCAGTTGATGAACTAGACATCACACTTTACCGTGATGATCGTCATGATGCGTCCTTGAAGCAAGATCCAGTAATTAATTCAAATAAAATAAGCGTTGATATTAACGATAAGAAGGTTATCTTAATTGATGACGTAATCTATACTGGTCGTACAATTCGAGCAGCAATGGACGCTTTAATGGACGATGGACGTCCTAGTTCAATTAAAGTTGCGGTTTTAGTAGATCGTGGCCACCGGGAATTGCCGATTCGCGCTGATTTTGTTGGCAAAAATATTCCAACAGCAACTGACGAACAAGTTGCTGTTAACATGGTAGAAAAAGACGGTAAGGATTCGGTTGAATTGAAGTCTTTACCAAAATAGTTTAGAAATATTAATTTAATAGTCAACCATTTAATTGACTCCAGAGAGGGCCAGAAGGGTTGCTATATTTTTCGTGTACCAGAATACGAAAAATAGGCCTGGAGCAATTAAATGCTTCAGGCCTTTTGTTTTAGAAAGAATAAAAAATGGAAAAATTAGATCTTGTCAGTTTACCACATTTTGTTAGTGTAGAAAATTTAAGTGTTGAAGAAGTTGAAGCTTTAATTAAGCGAGCAGAGTACTTTAAAAATGGTGGAGCAACACCGCGTTTAACTCAGCCAGTTTATATTTCAAATATGTTTTTTGAAGATTCAAGCAGGACGCATACCAGTTTTGAAATGGCTGAAAGAAAATTAGGCTTAACAGTAATTCCTTTTGATCCAGCACATTCTTCAGTTAATAAAGGTGAAACTTTATATGACACCTCGTTGATTATGGACGCTGTTGGGGTAAATATTGAGGTAATTCGTCACTCACAAAATGAATACTATCAAGATCTCATTCATCCAAAGAAGAATCAATATTTAAATATTGGCGTAATTAATGCAGGTGATGGCAGTGGACAACATCCTAGTCAATGCTTATTAGATATGATGACAATTCATGAACACTTTGGTCATTTTAAAGGCTTGAAAGTGGCTATTGTTGGAGACATTACTAATTCACGCGTGGCCAAAAGCAATATGGAATTGTTGACAAGATTAGGTGCAGAGGTTTACTTCTCAGGTCCTGAGTACTGGTATTCAAGTGAATATGATAAGTATGGAAAATATGAGAAATTAGACAAGCTAGTTCCTGAAATGGATGTCATGATGCTCTTGAGAGTTCAACATGAAAGACACAGCGGTGATCCGAATGAAAAGAGCTTTGATGCCAAAGCATATCATGAAGAATATGGAATTAATCATAATCGCTACCAAGAACTAAAGCCTGACACGATTATTATGCACCCAGGTCCAATTAATCATGACGTTGAATTAAGTGGAGACTTAGTTGAAAGCGATAAGTGTATGTTTACGCGTCAAATGCAAAATGGTGTGTTTATGAGAATGGCGATGATAGAAGCAGTTTTGCGCGGAAGAAGACTAGGAGGACTTAAGTAATGGCAACTGTAATAAAAAATGGAACAGTTTATCAAAATGGCCGTTTAATTAAAGCTGATGTCTTAATTGAAGGTAAAAAAATAAAGGCGATTGGAATAGATTTAGATGCAGAAAATGTCATTGATGCCCAAGGAATGCTTGTTAGTCCGGGATTAGTCGATGTTCATGTTCACTACCGTGATCCTGGTCAAACTTATAAAGAAGATATTAAAACTGGTAGTCAAGCTGCAGCACGTGGTGGTTTTACAACCGTCGGTGCAATGCCAAATGTTACTCCGGTTCCTAATACACCTGAATTAATGAAGAAGATGGTGGAGGAAAACCAGAGCAAAGGTGTAGTTCATATTTTTCAATATGGCCCAATAACTAACGATGAAACAACTGATATTATTCCTGATTATGCGGCATTGAAAAAAGCCGGTGCCTTTGCCTTGAGTAATGATGGCCACGGCGTACAAACTGCGCAAACCATGTATTTGGCAATGCAAAAAGCTAAAGAAAACAACTTAATCATTGCAACTCATGCCCAGGACGATTCGCTTTTTAACAAAGGAATTGTGAACGAAGGTATAACAGCAGAAAGACTTGATTTACCACCCGTTACTGAGCTTGCGGAAACTACTCAAATTGCGCGAGACCTACTTTTAGCACAAAAGACTGGAGTTCACTATCACATTTGCCATGTTTCAACTAAGACAAGCGTTGAACTGGTGCGTCTAGCTAAAGCGCGTGGAATTAACGTAACTTGTGAAGTTGCCCCGCACCACATTTTATTGACTGATAACGATATTCCTAAAGACAATGGTTACTTCAAAATGAATCCGCCACTAAGAAATAAAGAAGATCAAGCAGCTCTTCTAGTTGGTTTGCTAGATGGAACAATTGACTTGATTGCTACTGATCATGCACCACATGCAAAAAAAGAAAAGCAGGTCGGCATGAAAGACGCTGCTTTTGGAATTACTGGAAGCGAAACGGCTTTTAGTACACTTTATACTAAATTTGTAAAAGAAGAAAAAGTTTTAAGGCTTGAACAATTGTTAGCACTTCTCAGCGACAAACCAGCTAAAGTGTTTGGAATTAAGAATGCAGGTGTTCTTGAACCTGGTAAAAATGCAGATATTGCAATTTTTGATATTGAGCATAAAACCGAAATTAAGGAAGCAGATTTTAAATCAAAAGGTGTAAATACACCGTTTACTGGTCAAAAAGTATATGGTGAAACAGTGATGACGCTTGTTGACGGTGAAGTTGTATATCAAAGGGGAACAAAATGAAGCGCTATTTAATTTTAGAAGATGGCAGTATTTATGAAGGAGAAGCCTTTGGGGCTGACTGCGAAAGCAGCGGTGAAGTTGTTTTTACAACGGGTATGACTGGTTATCAAGAGGCAATTACTGATCAAAGTTATGCTGACCAGATTTTGGTTTTTACTAATCCCTTAATTGGTAATTATGGGATTACCTTAGCAGACTATGAATCACTTGAACCGCAAATTAAGGGTGTAGTATGTCATCAAGTTGCTCGTCATCCAGATAATTGGAGAATGCAAACAACTTTGCCAAAATTTTTAGAAAGACTAAATATTCCTGGCTTACAAGGAATTGATACGCGTGAATTGGTTAAGAAACTTCGAATTCACGGTACCTTAAAAGGAAAGATTACTGATTCTAAAGAAGACGCCACTAAGATTGCTCAAGAATTAAAAGAGCAAAACATTACTCAAGGTGTAATTAGCCGTGTTTCAACTAAGAACTCTTATCCAGTTCCAGGCTCTAAACGTAACATTGTTGTAGTTGATTTTGGAATTAAGCATAGTATTTTACGAGAGTTAGCTGAAAGAGATTGTAATTGCATTGTTTTACCTTACACTGCAAGCGCTGATGAAATTTTAAGTCTTAATCCAGATGGCGTGCTCCTATCTAATGGACCTGGAGATCCAGAAGAAATGGTTGAAGCTGCAAAGATGGTTCAAGAAGTTGAAAAACATGTTCCTTTGTTTGGAATTTGTATGGGGCACCAAGTTTTTGCACTTGCTAATGGTGCTAAAACCTACAAGATGAAATTTGGACACCGTGGTTTTAACCATCCAGTACGAGAAATTGCAACTGGAAATATTGGTTTTACTTCGCAAAATCATGGTTATGCAGTTGATCCTGCTTCAATTGATAAAGAAAATCTGATGATTACGCATGTTGAAGTAAATGACGGGACTGTTGAAGGTTTACGCCATAAAAAGTATCCAGCATTTTCAGTGCAATTCCACCCTGATGCAACACCAGGACCTCATGATGAAGATTCATTATTTGATGATTTCATGTCAATGATTGACCAAAGAAAGGAAGAAGAGCGTCATGCCTAAAAGAACAGATATTCATAAAATTATGGTGATTGGTTCTGGTCCAATTATTATTGGTCAAGCTGCTGAGTTTGATTATTCAGGTACTCAAGCTTGCTTAGCTCTTCGTGAAGAAGGTTACGAAGTGGTTTTGGTCAACTCAAATCCAGCGACAATTATGACTGATACAACCATTGCTGATAAGGTTTACATTGAACCACTAACAGTAGAATCAATTTCTAGAATAATTAGACAGGAATATCCTGATGCAATTCTGCCAACTCTTGGCGGCCAAGTTGGGTTAAACATGGCGCTAGCTTTGGCTAAAACTGGAATTTTAGACGAATTAAATATTGAATTACTAGGAACAAAGCTTTCTTCGATTGAACAAGCAGAAGATAGAGAAAAATTCAAAGAATTATGTAAAAAATTAGGCGAACCTGTTCCTCCTTCAAGAACTGTTAATACAGTAGAAGATGCTCTTGCATTTGGTGATGAAATTGGATATCCAATCATTGTTAGACCAGCATTTACGATGGGTGGAACTGGTGGCGGAATATGCCATAGTCATGAAGAATTAGCTGAAATTGCTAAGAATGGTTTAGAGCTTTCTCCAGTGACTGAATGTTTAATTGAAAAATCCATCGCTGGCTATAAAGAAATTGAGTTTGAGGTAATGCGTGACCATGACGATAATGCAATGATCGTTTGCTGCATGGAAAATTTTGATCCAGTTGGTATTCATACAGGAGATTCAATTGTCTTTTCACCTAGTCAAACTTTAAGCGATAAAGAATACCAAATGCTTAGAGATTGCTCTTTACGTTTAATTCGTGCTCTTAAAATTGAAGGTGGTTGTAATGTACAGCTAGCTTTAGACCCAAATAGTTTTGATTATGATGTGATTGAAGTTAATCCAAGAGTGTCAAGGTCAAGTGCTCTTGCTTCAAAAGCAACTGGATATCCAATTGCTAAGATGGCAGCCAAAATTGCAATCGGAATGACTTTAGATGAAATTAAGAATCCTGTAACTGGAACAACTTATGCGGAATTTGAACCAGCATTAGACTATGTTGTCTGCAAAATTCCACGCTGGCCATTTGATAAATTCTCTAAAGCTGATCGTACTTTGGGTACACAAATGAAAGCAACCGGTGAAGTAATGGCAATTGGTCGAACTGCTGAAGAAGCAATGCAGAAAGCAGTAAGGTCACTTGAAATTGATGAAAAAGATTTATATTCAGAAAAAGCTCATCGGGCAAGTGATGAAGAAATTGAACAAAAGCTAGTTAGAGCACAAGATGATCGTCTCTTTTACTTAGCTGAGGCATTTAGAAGAGGGTACAGTCTTGAAGATGTACACGAATTAACGAAGATTAACTTTTATTTCTTAGATATTGTGAGCCATATGGTTGAAATGGAGAAGACCATTAAAGAAAATAAGGATGATCTTGAGACTTTACGTTTAGCTAAAAAATATGGCTTTAGCGATCCAACTATAGCTGCTTTATGGGATGAAGAGGCTGATCAAGTTAGAGACTTACGTAAAAAGCAAAATATCATTCCAGTTTATAAGATGGTTGACACCTGTGCAGCTGAATTTGAATCCAAAACACCTTATTTCTATTCAACTTATGATGGTGAAAATGAATCACATAAGTCTGGAAAGAAATCAGTTATTGTTATTGGTTCTGGCCCAATTAGAATTGGACAGGGAGTTGAGTTTGATTATGCCACAGTTCACTGTGTTAAAGCACTACAAAAAATGGGTTATGAAGCAATTGTAATTAATTCAAACCCGGAAACTGTTTCAACTGACTTTTCAATTTCAGATAAACTGTATTTTGAACCTTTAACATTAGAAGATGTCTTGAATGTTTGCGACTTAGAAAAGCCAGAAGGTGTCATTGTTCAATTCGGTGGTCAAACTTCTATTAATTTAGCAGCTGGTTTAGAAAAACATGGAGTTAAGATCCTTGGAACGACAGTTAAAGATCTTAACCGTGCAGAAGATCGTGAACTATTTGACCAAATTATTAAAAAGCTTAAACTTAATCAACCGAAAGGCTTAACTGCTACAACACATGATGGCGTAATTAAAGCAGCTGAAGAGTTAGGATACCCAGTCTTAGTTCGTCCAAGTTATGTGCTGGGTGGAAAAGCAATGGAAATTGTTTATAACAAGAGCGAACTAGAAGAATACTTACATGATCACGTAGATATTGCAGCAGATCATCCAATTTTGGTTGATGATTATTTAGATGGTCGTGAATGCGACGTTGATGCAATTTGCGATGGTAAAGATGTACTATTGCCTGGAATTATGGAACATATTGAACATGCAGGTGTTCACTCAGGTGACTCAATGGCAGTATATCCACCACAAACATTTACTGATGACGTCAAAGAGAAGATTATGGACGTTACTCGGAAATTAGCGCTTACTCTTAATTGTGTTGGAATTATGAACATTCAGTTTATTGTTAGAAATGGTGAAGTTTACGTAATCGAAGTAAACCCTCGGGCAAGTAGAACAGTGCCGTTTTTGAGTAAAATAACTGGAATTGAAATGGCGCAAGTTGCAACTAGAGTAATTATGGGTGAAAGCTTAGCAGAGCAAGGCTACAGCGATGGTCTTGCTCCAGAGCCAGAAATGATTAGCGTTAAGGCTCCTGTGTTTAGCTTTAGTAAGTTGGCAGATGTGGATTCATATCTTGGACCTGAAATGAAGTCCACTGGTGAAGTAATGGGAAGCGACCATACCTTTGCCAAAGCACTTTATAAGGTCTTTGCAGGAGCAAAGATGCAGCTACCTGAAAACGGAAATGTTTTATTGACAATTGAAGATAGAGATAAAGATAAGATTTTACCAATTGCTAAGCGTTTTGCTAGAATTGGTTATCGAATTTTTGCGACAAAAGGGACAGCTGACTTTTTAAAGAATAATGGCTTGCATGTTGATCTAGTAACCAAAGTTCATGAAAACGAAAATGCAGATGATAATATCTTGAATGAACTGAGGGATGGGAAGATCGACTTAGTGATTAATACTATGGGACATGATATTGAAAAGAACTCAGATGGATTTATTATTAGACAGATGGCTATTCAACAAAATGTTCCCTTGTTAACTGCTCTTGACACAGCTGACGCGCTTTTAACTTCTCTTGAAAATAGATCATTTGCGACAGACGCCTTAAAATAAGAAATTCTTGATTAGGGAAGAGATACAATGGCAAAAGAAATTTGGGATAAGCTTGCAATGAAGCGAGCTCTTGTCAGAATTACGTATGAAATTATTGAAAGAAATAAGGGAGTAGAAGATCTAGTTTTAGTCGGTATTAAGACGCGTGGAGTGTATTTGGCTCGCAGAATGCGTGATCGACTTAAAGAGGTCGAAAAAGTCGACGTTCCAGTAGGTGAATTGGATATTACACCTTATCGGGATGATCGGAAAAATGATTTTAGTCAGGAAAAAATACCTGATTTAGAGCCGATGGACTTAGATATTACTAACAAAAATGTTGTCTTAGTAGACGACGTTCTTTATACCGGTCGCACAATTAGGGCAGCGATGGATGCCTTAATAGCAAATGGACGACCCAAATCGATTTCTGTAGCTGTTTTAGTAGATCGAGGACATCGAGAATTACCGATCAAAGCTGATTTTGTTGGTAAAAATATTCCAACCTCTCTTAATGAACAAGTATCCGTTAATGTCAGTGAAATTGACGGTGTTGATAGTATTGAATTAATCAATTTAAAATAGAAATTTTAATCAAAGAAAATAAGCTGTATTATCTTCTAGAAAAAGTAATACAGCTTATTTTTCTTATTTAATTTTGTGACATTATCTCATAGTAATATTTTTCATTCATAACATTATATTACTTTTGCACCAAGTGAATTCTTGAAGTGGTCTAATGCCCATTCTTGTCCATGCTCGGTAAATGTTGTAACGCCTTTAGTTGGAATGGTGATGCCATAATTTAAATTATAGGCACTCACTGCGGTATGAAGTACACAAATGTCAGTACATACACCGGTTAGCCAAAGATCATCGATTTTACGTTCACGTAGGTAATTATCAAGATTAGTATTTTGGAAAGAAGAGTAGCGATTTTTATTAAACTTATAAATACGTTCGCTAGACTTATGACTTTCGTACCAGTCTTTTAATTTGCCATAAAGTTCTTGTCCCGGAGTGCCGACAATATTATGTGGCGGGAAAAGCTTGTATTCAGGGCTAAATTTATCTCCGGTATGACCGTCAGTTGGGAAAATAACGTAATCACCATTTTCATAAAATTTATCTGCAAGCTCAATTAAATAATCTTCCAAATCTTGGGCAGGTTTGCCGCAGGTAAGAGAACCATTATCTGCAATAAAATCATTAGTATAATCAATAATTAATAGTGCTTTTGTCATGTTGCTTTCCTCAAAATAAAATTCTTAAAACTATCCCGAATTACGTAAGCCAGAAGTTACACCATTAATAGTAATTGGTAAGATGCTTTCGTAAACACCAGCAATGTCATCAACACGATCCCGTTTAATCATCTCAATCTGAATGTAGTTAAGAATATTAAAGTATGGCATCCGGTAATTTAAACTCATTTGAAGGCTTGGATTATCAGCTAGTAGCTCCTTATTACCTTCAATTTGAAGAATAACTTCTTTGGTAAGTTCCCATTCTTGGTAGATAGTATCAAAGACTTGCTTAGTATCTTCATCTTCACATAGATCCGCATATTGCTTGGCGATATCCATGTTAGATTTTGATAAAACCATATCTACGTTAGAAAGTAGGGAATGGAAGAATGGCCAGCCTTGATACATCTTTTGTAAAGTTTCTAAGTTGTGAGAATCGGCATCGATAAAATGTTTGAAGGCAGATCCAACACCATACCAACCTGGAAACATGATCCGACTTTGTGACCAGGAGAAGACCCAAGGGATAGCTCTTAATCCTGAGAAGTCAGTGATTTTCTTTCTTGCGGCAGGTCGAGAACCAATATTTAAGTTAGAAATTTGTTTGATTGGTGTAGCTTGCAAGAAATAGTCAAGAAAGGCAGGCGTTTCAAAAACTAATTTGCGGTAAACTTTATTGCTGTCAAGCACAATCTTATCCATTGAATCACGGAATCCGCCAATGTCATCTTCGCTTACGATTTGTTTAGAAACAATTCGGTCGATTGTTGCTGAAGCAAGCATTTCTAAGTTGTAATAGGCAGTATCTTGATTACCATATTTATTTTGAATGATTTCACCTTGTTCAGTCATTCGAATCCGATCATTAATTGAACCAAAAGGTTGAGCAGTAATGGCTTCATATGAAGGACCACCGCCTCGTCCAACAGTTCCGCCACGTCCATGCATAAAGGTAATATTAACGCCTAATTTTTTGCCCATTGCAGTTAAATCTTTTTGAGCCTTATAGAGATTCCAGCAAGAAGCTAAGTAGCCACCGTCTTTGTTTGAATCAGAATAGCCGAGCATAATTTCTTGGTAATTGTTTTGAGAAGCAAGCCATTTTTTAACAATATCTAAGTTCAAAAACTCTTTCATGATTTCGCGGGAGTTTTCTAAATCTTCAACTGTTTCAAATAATGGAACTACTTGGATGCGTGCACTTTGATTGTCCAAGAGATCGTATTCTTTGAGCATAATTGCTTGCTCTAATAGGTCAGAAACGCTTTCCGTATGAGAAATAATATGCTGCTTAATTACGTCTTCGCCGATGCGATCTTTAAGTTGACGTGCAGTCTTGTAAATTTTTAATTCTTTTTGAAGTAGGTCAGACTTAGGCTTGTTATTAGCATGTAGATTACGTGGATCGTCATTTAGTTCTTTAAGTAGGACTTGAACTTTTTCTTTTTCTGGTAAATCACTGTAATTATCACAAATTCCAGCACTCTTGAGTAACTCAGCCACACATGCTTCGTTTACGCTAGAATCTTGCCGCATATCAATTGTTGCCAAGTGAAAACCGAAAATATCAATTGCTTCTAAAAGCTCAGTAAAGAAACTTTTAATGACTGCCTGGTCATGATCTTGTTCAAGTGATTCTTTGATTGTAATTAAATCTGCTTTGAAATCTTGAGGATTCTTATAAACAGGAATCTTATCTAAGTTTTCTAAGTCACGCTTTTTAACAAAACTATTTTTATCAGCTGTACCCAAAAGTTGGTATTCAGTATGAAGCAAGCGACTCTCAATATAGTAAAAGGCACGGCGATAAGGTTCATTGGTTCTAAATGGTGAGTCGTCGTTTGAGAGCTCTGAAAGTTTTTCAACAGCTGAGGAAGTTTTCATATAAGACGTAGACATTGAAATAGTGCGGTAAAGTTTATTTAGTTTTTTGATGTAATATTCAAAAATAACTTGGCTTTGTAAACCTGCACTTAGCTTTAAAGTATCAGCTGTTACATAAGGATTACCGTCCCGGTCGCCGCCAATCCACATTCCCATCGTAATTGGAGTTGCGCCTTTAAGATCTAAATTATGTTTTTTAGCTAATTCTTGATAGCGAGCCGTAAACTTGGTAATTGCTGGAATTAACGCCTTAGGATAGTAAGCTAAAACATTAGTAATTTCGTTAGATACTTGCAACTTGTGACTACGAATAATATCTGTTTGCATTAAAATTTCAATATAGGCACGAAGCTTTTCAGTCCATTCAGCCTGATTGATAGTTCCATTCTTAACTTCACGATAGCTACGTAATAAGCCGTGAATCTGATCGGTTAATTCAAGAACGGTTTTTCTTTGAACTTGAGTAGGATGAGCCGTTAAAACTGGTACAACATTAACATGCTTTAAGATTTCACGAGCGTTCTCTTTTTGTGCAACTAAATCAATTGTATCTTCAAGTTTGCCCAGATAATCTTGATCAGTATTGTTGAGCAAGTTAACTTCGCTTGCTAATTCCACATCTTCAGAAATATTAACTAATAAGGGTAGGGTTGCAAAGTAGCGGGCAACCACCATCATCTCTTGATTAGTTAAACTAGCAATTTGCTTTTCAAGAGCATCGTAGTCTTTTTGAGCAGAAATCTTGATCAAGTCTTGGATCTTATTAAAAACAACGTCGCCGCTCAATTGACGCGTACTTTCATTAAGCAAGTTGGTCAAAATCTTAACCTCTTCAGCAACCATAGCGTGGTCACTACTGTTTTCTAACTTCTTGATGGACATTAAAAAGTTTCCTCCTTTTTGTGAAAGATTTAACATAAGGATATCACAGATTTGTATGTTTGAATATTAGTTTGAAACATAATTTTCTATGCTAAAATTTTCATTGATTATCATCTTTTCTAAGTACTAGATTTATTTTAACAAGTAAGGAAACTGACGTGAAAGAAATAAGCAAGTATCAACAATTAAGAAAAAAATTAATCGAAAATAGTAATCCAGAAATAGCTGTTCAAATGGAAAGCTATATGAGAAATAAGTTCAAGTTTTATGGGTTGAAGTCGCCAGAGCGCAGGAAAAGCTATCATGACCTTATTAAGTTAGAAAAAGCAAATAAAAAAATTGATTGGGATTTTTTAGATCAAGCATGGGCAGATGAACATCGTGAAGCTCAATATTTTGTTTGCGATTATCTAATTGCATTAGAAAAATATCTCACTTTTGAAGACATTGACCATATTTTTAATTATGTAAAGTCTAAACAATGGTGGGATACAATTGATAGTTTAATTAAGCCAATTGGAAATATTGGTTTAAGGGATGATCGAGTAACCGATTTAATGTTAGCTTGGTCAAAGGATGACGATTTTTGGGTCAGAAGAGTAGCAATTGAGCATCAGCTTTTGCATAAAGATAAGATGAATGTTAAATTACTGAACGCAATTTTAGAAAATAATTTAGGCAGCTCCGAATTTTTTATTAATAAGGCAATTGGCTGGGCACTACGTGATTATTCAAAAACTAATCCAGACTGGGTAAAGAATTTTATTAGCAAGCATCATGCTGAGATGGCATCTCTTTCGATTAAAGAAGGAAGTAAATATTTATCATGAAGTCTAGAGATAATTTAAGCAAGCTTATTACTTTTCTTGTTTTGTGCGGCTTTTTAATTTTAGCTGTTAAGCGGGGTAATATAATAGAAAGTTTGATTTTTAGTGTTTTGATATTTATTTTTATTGCAGTAAAGTTTATTTTTAATAAGAAATAATTAAACTACCAAAAAGTCTGTTATAGTAACGCTTTTTACTCATATAATTAGTCAATTTTTCATACAATATAGTTATAGGAAGTCTAGAAATAGGGGATGAATAAATTGGCTTTTATTGAATTAAGAAACTGTTCAAAGAAGTATGGCACGGGAGCAACTACCGTTTGGGCAAATAAAGATCTTAGCTTTGATATTGAGCAGGGTGAATTGGTAATTATTTTAGGATCATCTGGTGCCGGCAAGTCTACTTTATTGAATATTTTAGGCGGTATGGAGAATGTTACTAAGGGAGAAGTTATTGTTAATGGAAATAACATTGCAAACTATTCTGCCAAGGAATTAACCAAATATCGGAGAAACAAAATTGGTTTTGTTTTTCAGTTTTATAACTTAATACCTAATTTAACCGCTAAAGAAAATGTAGAACTGGCAAATGAGTTAGTGGCTAATCCGCTTGATGCAGAAGTTGCCTTAAAAGAAGTGGGACTTGAAAAAAGGATCAATAACTTTCCATCCCAGCTCTCTGGCGGAGAGCAGCAACGAGTTGCGATTGCACGTGCAATTGCTAAGAATCCAGCTTTATTGTTATGTGATGAACCAACAGGAGCTTTAGACTATCAGACTGGTAAAAAAGTCCTTAAGATTCTACAAGATCGTAGTTTAAAGAAAAATTCAACAGTTATCATTGTGACGCATAATGCAGCTTTAGCTCCAATAGCTGACAAGGTTATCAGGATCCAAGATGGAAAAATAAAGCAAGTTGAAAATAACGCTCATCCGCAAGATATTGAAAAAATTGAATGGTAGGTGAGTGACATGAGTAAAAAAGTTTTATGGAAAGATGCTGTAAATTCACTCACTAATTCTTGGGGACGCTTTATTGGGATTATGTTACTAATGGCAGTTAGTGCTTTTGCCTTTATTGGCTTAAAGATGGCCGGTCCTGATATGAGATATACCGCCCAAAGGTATTATCGAAATATAAATTTAGCAGATTTAACAGTCAGTTCAAATTATGGTCTTGATAACAGAGATCTTCAGACGCTTAGGAATCACGCTAAAAATGCAACATTAGATTTAGGATATTTGCAGGATACAACCGTTAATAATTCCAAGATCAGCCTGCGTGTTTTATCAGAAACTAAAAGTGTTTCCACTAATAAAATAGTTAGTGGAAAGTTGCCAAACAAGAATAACCAAATTGCGATTAGTTATTTACTTAAAGATAAATATCGTTTAGGGGAATGGATTAAGTTAGATAATCATAATAATTTGAAAACTAATCGTTTTAAGATTGTTGGTTTTATTCGACCAAGCGAGTATACGGATAGAAGCAATATTGGGCAAACTACTGTTGGAACTGGTCAGCTTTCAGGAATTGCAGTAGTGAAAAAGAGTGCTTTTAATTCTTCAAATTATAGTATTGCTCGACTTCGTTTTAATAATACGAAAAATTTAGATCCGTATTCTAGTGATTATCAAAGGCTTGTTGATGATAAAAAGAAAATACTTACTAAAGCCCTAGATAAAAATGGTAGAACAAAGGAAATAGAACGTGATAAGAATTTTGCATCAGCTCAAAATCAACTTGATCAGGCCAAGCAGCAAGTCCAATTAGCTGAAAATAATGGAGTAAATGTTGCAAAGCAAAAAGCTCAATTAGAAAAACAAGAAAGTAAACTAAATAAACAAAAACGACAAATTAAACAATTGGGAAATGTATCTTATTATGTTAATGATCGTAAAAATGATCCTGGTTATGATACTTACCAGTCAAATTCAGAAAAAATTCAATTAATTACTGACATTTTCCCAGTTTTTCTATTTGCAGTGGCAGCTTTAGTCAGTTTTTCAACTATGACACGCTTCATTGAAGAAGAAAGACAAAATATTGGGGTTTTAAGAGCTTTAGGATATAGCAAATCTGATACTAGTCTAAAATTCATTGTTTATAGCTTAACAGCTGCTTTAACAGGCGTCTTAATTGGTGCAATTGGAGGCTACTGGCTATTACCGCAGATAATATTTAATTCTTATACTGCTAATCTGACACTGACGAATTTCCAGACTTTATTTTCATGGAAGTATCTATTCTTAACTATCTTCATTGCAGTTTTATGTACGACAGGAGCTGCTTTAATTCAACTATTTTTTGTTTTAAGAGCAAAAACAAGTGAATTATTGTTACCCAAACCGCCGAAGAATGGTTCGCGAATTTTCTTAGAAAGAATCAAACCACTTTGGCAACGTTTAGGCTTTAACTATAAAGTTACGTTAAGGAATATTTTTCGTTATAAAGTAAAAATGATCATGACAATTTTAGGTATTGCGGGATGTACCGGTTTATTGATGATGGGATTTGGCATTCGTGATTCTTTAGCTGGTATTGGTCAAAAGCAATATAGTGAGCTGATTAAATATGATCTAATTGCGGTCGATAAAAAGGATTTGTCTGGAAATCAGAGCAGAAAATTAGAACAAAAACTTGATTCAAAGCAAGTAAATAAGTATTTGCCAGTACATTTTGAAAATATTACTAAAAAGATCGATGGGACAAATCAAGATATTTCAATAATTGTGCCAAAAGAAGATAAAAATATTAACAACTACATTAATCTAAGAAATAGACAGTCAGGTCAAAAAATTAACTTGAATAACCATGGCGTGGTTATTTCTGAAAAGCTGGCTAATCTCTTGAACTTAAAGTCAGGCGATAGGTTAACTTTAAATACTAATAATGGTAAAAAAGTTAAATTGCCAATTAGTCGGATTTGTGAAATGTATATGGGACATTATGTTTTGATGAATTCGGATATCTATGAGAAGTATTTTGATCAGAAAATGAATGCTAATGCCCAGTTAATTGAATTAAAGTCAGGCGTTAAAACTGATGATTTTGCTAATTCATTGATGAAAACTGAAGCGGTTAATGCAATTAATTTAAATACTAGCAATAAGCAAATAATTGATAGTCTAATTCAAAGTATGGATAAAGTAATGTTTCTGTTAATTGGCTTAGCAGCACTTTTAGCAATTGTTGTAATTTTTACCTTAACTACGACAAATCTAGAAGAGCGAATGAGAGAAATTTCTACTTTGAAAGTTTTAGGTTTCTATAATAAAGAAGCTAGTCTATATATTTATCGTGAGACGATTATTCTTTCAATCTTTGGTATTCTATTTGGCTTTTTAATTGGAAATTGGCTTCATAGTTTTATTATTGACAATTTGGCTCCGATGAATGCGATGTTTAGACCTGGAATTTTGATGAGTAACTATCTTTTGTCAGCAATAATCCCGTTGGCGATTACAGCAATCATGGCCATTTTCGTGAACCGTAAGATTAAAGATGTTAATATGCTTGAAGCATTGAAGTCACTGGACTAAAAAAGAACTGTGTGTATATCTAAAATGCACACAGTTCTTTTAGCTTAATGAATAAGTTTTAAAATTACATCTGACCAAAGCCAAGATAAGGGCATGACTAAAATCATGGCTGGGATCATTTCCGCTATTGGAAACATCTTGAGCTTTACCATTCTAAAGCCTGTCGCTAACATTAGAAAACCACCGCAAGCTTTAAAATCAGAAATCATTGATGGTGTAGTAAATGGCAAGATAAAACGAGCAAGCAAGAACAAAATAAAGAAAATAATAAATTGTGGAATAGCAATAATTGAAACTGCATAGCCTAAACTTGCTGCAAAGATTGCTGCAGTAAAGAAATCTAAGATTGATTTTGAAACTAGGATAGTAATATCTCCAGACATTCCTTCATCAAGTGAACCATAAATACCAGTTCCGCTTGCACAGAAAAGAACTGTGGCAGTAACCATTAGGCTCATAAATTCGTCTCTTGAAATAGATAAGTTTTCTGTTGGAATCATTCTAGTAATTGGACGCTGCATTAAAAGAGCACCTTGGTTAAAAATCTTTCCTAAATGAATTGCAAGACCAACAATTGTCCCAAGAATGACGGCAAAAATTACAGCAGGCATATACTTCATTGGCGCAATTGAAAAAATACCCATTCCCATTGAACAAGCACCAAAAATCATGTTCAATTTTTCTTTAAAATCTTCAGAAAGTTTATTGCCAAAGAATCCACCAAAAATTCCTCCCAATAAAACTGACGAAGCATTAACAATAACTCCGATTGGCATATTTGAACCTCTTTCTTATCAAATCAGGTTAATTATAAAAATTACAATAACTTGATCTCAATTCTAAATTGCGGTTTAATAATGCCAAATTGGAATACTTGAGGTTTAACTTATGGAAATTAATAAATTACGTGCTTTCGTCGATTTGGCAAAAACGCTGAGTTTTTCAGAAACTGCAGAAAATCTGTATACAAGTCAAAGTACAATTTCTAAACAAATTAAGAGTCTTGAAAAAGAGTTAGGGCAAGAATTATTTGAAAGAAATAATAAGAATGTTGCCTTGTCAGAATATGGCAAACTTATATTGCCTAATGCTGAGAAAATTGTTTTGCTTTCTGACTGGATCAGTAAAGAAACTAGTGAGTTTAAAAATAATAATAGTGGTCAGATAAGGTTAGGTATCATTCCAACTTTTGCAAACTACGATATTTTTAAACAAACTATGGTTTATCAAAAGTTGAAGCCAGATATTAGTCTTGCTTTACAAGAAATTGAAACTAATCAATTAATAAATACTTTGAAACAAAAGCAAGTCGATGCAGCCTTTATTAGAACAATGATGCCTGAAAAACTTGATTTCGAAAAAATAATCATTGCGCAAGAATCGTTTACTGTTTGTTTAAATAAGGAGCATCCATTTGCAAATAAAAATGAAATAAAGCTTTCAGATCTTAAGGACGAAACTTTTATTATGCTAGCAAAGAATAGTTTGTTATATGAACCAGTAATTAATTTATGTCGAAAAGCTGGATTTGACCCGAAGATTTCTTTTGTAAGTGATCGAATGAGTTCGATTCTTCAAATGGTAGAGAATAAACAAGGCGTAGCGATTTTAATGCATCCCCAAACAAAAAAGTCGGAAGTTTCCTTTGTTTCGATTAAACCTACTTTAACAAGTACTTTATTATTTATTCGCAACAAAGGAAATCATTCTAAAATTGAAAATGACTTTTGGAATTATTTAAAGCAGTTTGAAATGCCAAATTGGAATAATTGCGATAATAGATAGAATTGATGAACCTTTTACTTGACTCGTATGATAGACATGAAGTGAAGTAAAAGGAGATATTGAGATGACAAATTTACCAAAAGATCCTTGGGACTTAAGAAAAGTATTACGTGAAATTAAAGATAATCCAGAAGATTATCATGAAACAGACATTGAAATTGATCCAGATGCAGAAATTTCTGGTGTTTATCGCTACGTTGGTGCAGGTGGTACAGTTGAAAGACCAACAAAAGAAGGTCCTGCAATGATGTTCAATAATTTAAAGGGCTTTCCAAATACTCGGGTATTAATTGGTTTAATGGCTAGTCGCAAACGAGATGGTCGAATTTTGCACCATGACTACAAGACATTAGGCCGTTTCTTAAAAGACGCAGTTGAAAATCCAGTTCATCCAATTAAAGTTGATAAAAAAGATGCTCCTGCTCAAGAGGTTGTCCATTTAGCTAGTGATCCTGATTTTGATATTAGGAAACTAGTTCCAGCTCCAACTAATACCGAATACGATGCTGGTCCATACATTACTTGTGGTTTAGTTAAAGGTTCAAATCCTGACAAGACAATGACTGATGTTACGATTCACCGGATGGTATTAGAAGATAAAGATACACTTGGAATGTATATTATGCCTGGTGGACGTCATATTGGACATTTTCAAAAAGAATTTGAAAAATTAAATAAACCCATGCCAATTACAATTAACATTGGCCTTGATCCAGCAGTCACAATTGGTGCAACTTTTGAACCTCCTACAACGCCATTGGGTTATGATGAGTTGGACGTTGCTGGAGCCTTAAGACAAGAACCAGTTCAATTAGTTGATGGTGTTTCAGTTGATGAATCAGCTTTAGCTAGAAGTGAATATGTTCTTGAAGGCTACATTATGCCGAATGAAACAATTAAGGAAGATATTAATACTGATTCTGGTTTTGCGATGCCAGAATTTCCAGGATATAATGGTCCAGCTAATCCTGCTGTAAATGTAGTAAAAATTACTGCCGTTACGCACCGAAAAGATAATCCAATTATGCAATCTGTTATTGGACCAAGTGAGGAGCATGTTTCAATGGCTGGTATTCCAACAGAAGCTTCAATTTTAGAATTGGTTGATAAAGCAATACCAGGTAAAGTAGTTAATGTTTACAATCCTCCTGCAGGTGGTGGTAAATTAATGACCATTATGCAAATTCATAAAGATAATCCAGCAGATGAGGGAATTCAAAGACAAGCTGCAATTTTGGCCTTTGGTGCATTTAAGGAATTGAAGACGGTTTGGTTAGTTGATGAAGACGTTGATATTTTTGATATGAATGATGTGGTTTGGACAATGAATACGCGCTTTCAAGCAGATCAAGACTTTGTCTGCATTCCAGGGATGCGTAACCATCCGCTTGATCCAAGCGAGCGCCCACAATATGATCCAAAATCAATTCGTGTTAAGGGAATGAGTTCAAAGACGATTGTTGATGGAACTGTCCCATTTGATATGAAGGATCAATTTATTCGTGCCAAGTTTAAAGAAATACCTGATTGGGAAAAGTATTTGAAATAGGGTTGATTAGTTTTGAAAAAGATAATAGTTGGAATTTCTGGTGCTTCAGGTAGTATTTACGGGATTGATTTATTAGAAAAACTAAGTAAAGCGACTAACGTTGAAACTCATTTAGTGATGAGTAATTGGGCCAAGGAAAATATTAAGCTTGAAACTGATTATTCTGTAGCTGAAGTAGAGAATTTGGCAGATTTTGTGTATGATAATCGAAATTTAGGTGCTGCGATTGCTAGTGGATCTTTTAGAATTGACGGAATGGTCATTGCACCAGCTAGTATGAAAACTGTGGCTGGAATTAGCATTGGCTTTGACGAAGATTTAATTATGCGCGCTGCAAGTGTCATGCTTAAGGAACAACGTAAGTTGATTTTAGTTCCAAGAGAAACACCACTATCAGCAATTCATCTAGAAAATCTTACTAAGCTAGCTAAATTGGGTGTTCATATTATTCCACCTATTCCATCTTTTTATGATCATCCTAAAACTATTCAAGATATCATTGATCATCAAACGATGAAAGTTTTGGATAGTTTAGATATTGAAGCAGATTTTGCTAAGCGCTGGGATGGTGAATAGACTTGAAAAAGACGCTTACAATCACTAAAAGTTTTCAGCTAAAAGCAGATTGCTTATTGAACAATCAAGACTTATTAGTAAATTTGATCGGTGGAAATATTCCTCATGTTGGTGGAGTCGTTACTTTTGATCAAAAAGCAAAAGAAGAAACCGTGGTTAAATTTGCTTCTCATGATGGTAGATTACATAAAGATATTTTTTTAGCACAACGTTTAGCTGAAAAGATTGAGAAAAAATTGCCGGGCAACTTAGTAATTAATGCGGGAGTTCACATTGATGGAATTTCTAAAGAACAAATTGATGATTCTTTTGTAATGACTGATGAGATTGCCCAAAAAATCTTAGCGTGGGTACAAGAAGAAACTTCTAGTTTTAAAGCTCCTAAATATACTACACACCTTAAACGGGATGCGAGTGGTAAGTTAATTTAATAAAGCATATAAGGCTATTTCTTACGTAAATTAAGGAGTAGCCTTTTTTAATTTATTAAGTTAATAATGATAAGTACAAATTTTTCTTAATCTTTTTATGATTTAATTAGTCTTTTCTTAGCAATTCTATTAAATATTAAGCATATTTAGGTCACAATGGTCCGCTATTATTTTAGTCAATCAAAACCAAATAGAAAGGATTTCTCATTATGAAACTTACTAAATATACCACAATACCTTTCTTAGCAGCTATTTTAGCTGGGGTTGCTGTTGAAGCTACCCCTCATCAGCAAGTGGATATCGTTCAGGCCAGTACGACTAAAAATCAGGGAGCTTCAAAGAGTGAGAAACCCGGTAAGCCAGGCGGTAAAAAGACGGGTACGCCTCCATCTGGAAATCCTCCACAAAAACCTAATGGTCAGACAGGGAAAGGTGGTCCAAATACTCAAAGTTATGACTACTCTGGCACACTTAAGGCAACGGTAAATGTTAAAACAGGTAGTAAAACTGTTGGTAAAAAGACTATTTCTAATTCTCAGTCAGATCAAAATACAGCTCTAGTTCAAAAAAATGGAAAATTGACTTTAGATGGCACTACCTTAAAGAAAACAGGCGCTTCAGCTAATGATGATAACGCAAACTTCTATGGCATAGATTCAGTTATCCTAGCTAATGGCAAAAATGCTGTTGCTACAGTGAATAAAGCTAAAATACTTTCGAATGCTACCGGAGCAAATGGTATTTTTGCAACAAATAGTGGTACCGTTAATGTTAAAAACTCGACGATTACGACTACTGGAAAAGCTAACTCAAGAGGGTTAGATGCTACTTACGGTGGAAAAATTAACGCAGATCAAATTAAGATTTCTACCCAAGGTGATCATTCAGCTGGTGTAGCTACTGATAGAGGCGGCGGAGTAATTAAAGTTAAGAATTCTAAAATTACTACAAGTGGCTCAGGTTCACCTTTAGTTTATTCTACTGGCAATATTTCTTTGAAGAATGTAAAAGGAACGGCTAGTGGTAGTCAAATAGCTGGGATGGAAGGGTACAATAAGATATTTCTAAACAATTCCAAGTTAACTTCTACTAGCAATAAGATTTCTGGTTCTGATCCAATTAAAAATGGAGTAATTATTTATCAATCTACATCTGGGGATGCAGATACTTCATCGGGTAAAAGTGCAACTTTTAAGGCCAAAGATTCAACGCTGAAGACTAAGATCTCAAGTGGCGCAATGTTTTACGTAACTAATACGACAGGAAAGATTACTTTAGAAAATACGAAACTTGATTTCAATAGTCAGAAAGTAAACTTGTTAAATGTTACAGGCAATAAATCAAATAATTGGGGAACCAAAGGCAAAAATGGTGGACATATTACTTTAACTGCTACTAAGCAGAAACTAAGTGGCAATATTACAGTTGATTCAATCTCTAGTGCTAATGTAAAATTACTTAAAAATTCAGTTTATACTGGGAAAACCTCAATTGTAGCTAATAGTTATGCCTCTTCGAAAGCTAAAACTCCGCTAACAATGAATATTAGTAATAGTTCAAAATGGGTTGTAACTGGAAATTCTACAGTTACAAATCTAAGTGTAGCTAAGGGTGGAAAAGTAGTTGACGCCAAAGGACGTAAAGTAACTATTGTCGAAAATGGTAAGACTGTTCAAAAGGGCAGTAGTCCATATAAAATTACGGTGAAAGGGGCGTTTTCAGAAAAAAATTAAAAACAATATCCTATTTCCTAAATTCACTTATTTATCTCACATCATATGAATAGCACTAAAAAGCAGTAAGAGTTATCTCTTACTGTTTTTTTGATTTAGAAATTTAACGTGGTTATGATATTAATAATACACATTAATAATTTGAAGGTGTTAAATATGGAAAATCTAGATAGCGAAAGATCACTTTATATTGAAGCTATTACTCAAGAAGTCAGCAAGATTTTGGCGAAAGAAGAAAAAATTCCATTAGAAAATGCAGAACACAATTTTATCCATTCAAGAACATACAATTATTTGGCATACTCTAATGATCCTTTTATCGAAGATGGACCAGAAGATTTTGTTGATTTATATCATAACGAACAAAAATATCATCGTTTAGTTTCTACTACTCAATTATTGGTGGAACAAGAAAATAAAAATTAGCTTAATATTTTTAATAATGGTATCATTTACCTAATTAAAGAAATGGGGTAAATAATTATGAGAAGATACTTCAGTGTTCGTGGAGGCGCAGGTGACTTAACTAAGCCTGATGTTAATACTAGACCACAAGATAATTTATATTTAGCAGTTAACTCTGAGTGGCTTTCAAAAGCAAAGATTCCAGCCGACAGAACTTCAACTGGAATTAATTTAATTTTAGATATGCGAATTGAAGACAAGCTTATGAAGGATTTTGCTGAATTTGCCAATGGTAAGAAGCTGCTTCCCGATGTAGCAAACTTTGAAAAGGCAATTAACTACTACAAGTTGGCAGCTGATTTTGATAAGAGAAATAAAGATCAAGCAGAACCAATTAAGAAAGACTTAAGCAGACTAACTTCTTTGAAAAATTTTGAAGAATTTAATCAAAAAGCGGCTCAATTAATATCGAGTGGCTATGAATTACCGTTTGATATCTATGTATCTGAGGATATGAAGGATACAGATCATAATGCCTTATATGCGACTGGACCACAGCTTTTCTTGCCAGATACTACCGCTTATCAAGTTCCGGATGCTGAAAAATTACTTGCTGTCTTAGAGAAGCAAACTGTAAAATTGCTTACTATGGCTGGAATAAGTGAAGAACAAGCTAAAACTTGGGCTAAGAATGGTATTGAATTTGATAAAAAACTTTCTAAGATTTTGAAGTCAACAGAAGAATGGGCTGATGAAGTGGCAATGTATAATCCAGCTAGTTTGTCTGACTTTGAAGCAAAATTTGATCAGTTCGATATCAATTCATTCTTAAAGCAACTTTTGCCTGAAATGCCTGAAAAGGTAATTGTAGCAGAACCACGTTACTTTAATCATATTAACGATTTCTTGAGTGAGAGCGAATTCGATGAATTTAAGAGCTGGATGATTCTTAAATTTATCAATAAAAGTGCAACTTACTTATCTCAAGATTTTAGAGAAGCAGCTTTTCCATTCAGACAAGCAGTTTATGGTGTTCCAGAGTTACCATCTCAAGATAAGCATGCATATCGCCTAGCTAATGCGGCTTTTGATGAAGTAATTGGTATTTACTATGGTAAAACTTATCTAGGAGATGAAGCCAAGGCTGACGTAATTAGTATGATTAAAAAGATGCTTAAGGTTTATGAACAAAGAATTCAAGAAAATACCTGGCTTTCAGAGCCTACTAAAAAACAAGCTATTATTAAATTAAAGGCTTTAAAGTTAAAGGTTGGCTATCCTGAAAAGAATAGAGCTCTTTTTGATAATTTAGTTGTAGATCCAAACAAGACTTTATACGAAAACCATGTCTTGATTAATCAAGAAAGAATTAAAGATATTCTTCAAAGATTAAATAAAAAGCCTGATAAAAGTATTTGGGAAATGCCAGGTAACTTGAACAACGCTTGCTACGATCCTTATAAGAATGACTTAACCTTCCCAGCAGGAATCTTGCAGACTCCATTTTATGATGCAAAACAATCTCGGGCTGCTAACTATGGCGGAATTGGTGCAACAATTGGTCATGAAGTTTCTCATGCTTTTGACAATAACGGTGCCCAATTTGATGAAAAGGGCAACATGAAAAATTGGTGGACTAAGGAAGACTTTGCAGAATTTAACAAGCGTACCAAGGCAGTTGCTGATATCTTCGATGGCTTACAATATGGTCCAGTTAAGTTAAATGGTAAGCAAGTTGTTTCTGAAAATATTGCTGACTTAAGTGGACTTTCTTGTGCAATTGCAGCTAATAAGGCAGAGGGCGGAGAGATGAAAGATCTCTTTAAAACTTATGCTAAGAGCTGGATGCAAAAACAACGTCCGGAATCAATTAAGGCTGAAGTACAATCTGATGTACATGCACCGCAGCCAACCAGAGTTAATATTCCAGCCCAAAACCAAGAAGAATTCTATGAGGCATACAATGTAACTCCAGAAGATGGTATGTGGCTTGATCCAGAAAATAGAATAACTATTTGGTAATGAGAAACCTAACGAAAAGAGCGATGAATTGATTCACCGCTCTTTTTAATATTATTTTTAATTAAAAAATGTTTGATAAATAGTTCGAATAACTTCTTCAGCATCACATCTTCTAGTTCCAATCATGATTGAAATCTGTGATGCGCCTTGATTAATCATTTGAATTGAAATGTTCTTTTGACCTAAGGGATAGAGAATACTTGCACACAGGCTTAGCTTGTCGCGCATTCCTTCACCAACAACCATAGTAATTGCGTAATCATCGATCCACTGCATTTGATCTGGATTAAGCGAAACTTGAATTTCATTACAAATTTGATCAATTAGTTCCGCATTAAGATCTTCTTTTTTGAAAATAATTGTAATATCGTCAATTCCAGAAGGCATATGTTCATAAGCAACTTTATGTTGATCAAGAATTTGTAAGATCTTTAATGTAAAACCAGCCCCCTTATTTAACAAGTACTTGTGTAAATAGAGGGCAGCAAAGTTTTTACCGCCCGCAATACCAGTGATTGTATGTTGAGCTTTAAAGTTGGTCTCTGGCACGATCATTGTTCCTGGTCTTTCGGGATGCTGGGTATTTTTTACATTAACTGGAATCTGTGCTTGAATAGCAGGAATTAAAGCTTCATCATGAAAGACAGAAAAGCCAGCATAAGAAAGTTCCCGCATTTCACGGTAGGTCATTTTGCTAATTGGCTCGGGATGAGAAACAATAGCAGGATTAGCTGAAAAAATGGCATCTACATCAGTAAAATTCTCATATAATTCCGCATTAAAACCGCGTGCTAAAATAGCGCCGGTAATGTCTGAGCCACCACGTGAAAAAGTGGCAATATTTCCAGAAGGTGAAATTCCATAGAATCCAGGAAAGATAATTTTCTCAGCGGAATCAAGTTCAAGATTGCGGAGGTTAACATAAGTTTCAGGGTTGACTGAAGCATCATTTGGACTGCCGGTTACAACTAAACCAGCTTGTCTTGGTGTTAGAAGTCGCACCTTAAATCCTTGTTTTTTCATAATCATTGTTAAGAGTTTAGCATTTAAAAATTCGCCGTGAGCTTTAAATGCTGCCATCAGATAATCACGATTAGGAAAAGTATGAGTAGGCAGATCATTAATTAAAGCTTTGATTTCGTTAAGTCCCTGCATGCTCAAGTTAAAATATTCTCCAATTTCAGCATAACGAGAGTAAATTTGCGCTTGAATTTTTTCACAGTTTTGTTTACGAAGGGTAAGATTCGCATACTTAATTAAAAGATCAGTAACCTTGGTATCTGTCTTATTTCTTTTTCCCGGAGCGGAAACAACTACGACTTGGCGTTTATTATCGTTATTTAAAATATTAATTACTTGAGCAATTTTTTCACCTGAAGCTACAGAACTGCCACCGAATTTAGCTACTTTCATACGGATTAGTTATCCTTCCTCGAAAAATTCTAGTTGACTTATATTATGCATCATTATAACCTACAAATAAAAGAAATGAGGACATATTATGAAAAAAGAATTTACGGTTGCTATCTTAGGTGCAACTGGCTTAGTGGGACAGCGAATGATCAAGCAACTTGAACAGTCCACTATTCCAGTTAAAAAAGTTAAATTTCTAGCTTCTAAAAGATCTGCTGGCAAGAAATTAAAATTCCATAATCAAGAAGTTGAAGTTGAAGAAACTAAACCAGAATCATTTTCCGGTGTTGACATAATTTTATCTTCTGCTGGTGGAGCAGTTTCTAAAAAGTTTTTGCCTGAGGCTGTTAAGAGGGGCAGTGTTTGCATTGATAATACTAGTGCATTTAGAATGGATCCTGATGTTCCATTAGTTGTTCCTGAAGTTAATGGTGAAGAAATTAAAAATCATCATGGTATTATTGCTAATCCAAATTGTTCTACAATTCAAATGGTAATGGCCTTAAAGCCAATGATGGATAAATTTGGTTTGAAGCGAGTAATTGTATCAACTTATCAAGCAGCTTCAGGTGCAGGCCATGCAGCTTTAGAAGAACTTTTTAAAGAAGCTAAAGACTATATGGCAGGGCGTGATATTAAGGAAGATGCCCAAGTTTTGCCAACTGCAGGAGATAAAAAGCATTATCCTTTAGCCTTTAACTTATTGCCCCAAATCGATGTTTTTGAAGACGATGGCTATAGTCATGAAGAATGGAAGATGATTCACGAAACTAAGAAGATTCTCTTAAACGATATGAATGCAGCTGATATTAAAGTGACAGCTACTTGTGTTCGTGTTCCAGTTGAAATTGCTCATGGCGAAAGTGTTTATTTTGAATTGGCAGATAAAAATGCTACTGTATCTGATCTAGAGAATGTTTTAAAAGACTTCCCAGGAGTTCAAGTACAGAATGATTTTAGAAAACAAGAATATCCTCAACCATTAAATGCAGTTGGATCTAACGATACTTTTGTTGGTCGAATTAGGCCAGATTTAGAAACACCCGGAGCCTTTAATATGTGGGTTGTAGCTGATAATTTATTAAAAGGCGCAGCTGGAAATACTGTTCAAATTGCTGAAAAACTAGTTGCTAATGATTGGTTATAAAAAGGAATGAGTTTTTAACTCATTCCTTTTTTAGATATCCAAAATATTAAGTAAAGTATTTTCCATTTCACTGGCTTTAATTATTTGCTCTTGATAATTACCAGTTTTAATTAGATTATTTACATTCCCGCTTAGGTCTTCTTGCAGAAAACTATTCAGTTCTTTAATGGCTGGAACGCCTTTTTCTTTTACTTCTTTTCCAGTAAGAGCATGAAAGACTGTTTCAGGGAATTTATATGGGCTAGCAGTTGAAACAATCACCGTTGGCGCTTGATCGAGGCTGTTTTCTTGATATTTCTTGGTTACAAAAGAAGCGACAGCTGTATGAGGATCAAGCGTATACTGGTCTGCTATAAAAATACGGTTAATTTCATCTTCAACTTCGTCTTCTGTAGCAAAACCAGCTGCAAATAATTGATCTAATTTTTCCTTAACAATAGGGCTAACCGTGTATTTTCCTTTAGTACTAAGCTCATTCATTAATTGTGCTAACTCATTAGAATCTTCATTATAAAGGTCAAATAAAAGTCGCTCTAAATTACTTGAAACTAAGATATCCATGGCAGGAGAGTTAGTTAAATAAAACTTACGTTGACGATCATAAGTACCAGTTTTAAAGAAATCAGTCAAAACGTTGTTTTGATCAGAAGCACAAATAAGTTTATGAATTGGTAAGCCCAATTTTTTAGCATAGTAGCCGGCAAGAATATCGCCAAAGTTCCCAGTTGGCACCGAAAAGTTGATTTCTTGTCCAGCAGTAATTTCACCATTTTTAACTAGTTGAACGTAACTATAAAAATAATAGACAATTTGTGGAACTAAACGGCCAATATTCATTGAATTAGCGGAAGAAAATTGTAATTTGTTTAGTTTTAATTTTTTAACTAAAGCTTGATTATTAAAAATCTTCTTCACATTAGTCTGCGCATCGTCAAAGTTTCCTTTAATGGCAATTGCAGTTAAGTTATCGCCTTTAAGACCTAACATTTGTCTTAGTTGTACAGGACTTACACCGCCGTAAGGGTAGAAGACAATAACATGAGTATGTTCTTGACCTTTAAAGCCGCTCATTGCTGCACCACCAGTATCTCCTGAAGTAGCAGTTAGAATAATGATATCAGAATCATTTTGCTTAATTTTGATTGCTGTATGCATTAAGCGTGGAAGTATTTGTAAGGCGATATCTTTAAAGGCAAGCGTTGGACCATGAAAGAGTTCCAGATAATAATTGTTTGCATGTTTAGCAATTTTGACAATTTCTTTGTCATCCCATTGATTACCATAAGCTTCATCTACAATTTGAGAAAGTTGGTCATCTGAAAAATCATCAAAAAAGGTTGCTAAAACTTTTTTAGCCATTTCTTGATAGGACATATTTTTAAATTGTTCTAAGTCAAAAATTGGCTTAGGAAAAGTAGTTGGAACAAAAAGTCCACCTTCTGGTGATAATCCTTGGATAATAGCTGCGGGAGCATCTAATTGATAATTTAAGTTAGCACGTGTACTGCGATATTTCATAAATTACTCCTTCTTAAAACATGTTTGTTCTTATCATTGTAACCTGTTTAGTGACTATGATACAATCAAAAATAAAAAAATTATTAAAGAGGCCCTTAAAATGAAAACCATTGAAGTTGCAATGCTCGGACTAGGCACGGTTGGCTCTGGTGTAATTGATATTTTAAAACATAGTAAAGAAAAAATAAGACAAATTACTAATACAGAATTTAAGACATCTAAAATATTGGTAAGAAATATTGATAAATATCGTAGTTTATACCCAGATCTAAATCTAACTACAAATTTTGAGCAAATTAGTCAAGATCAGGATATTAAAGTAGTCATTGAAGTTATGGGCGGTCTTCACCCGGCTAAAGAGTATGTATCAGAACTTTTAAAGCAGGGGCGTACTGTAATTACAGCTAATAAAGATTTAGTCGCAAGTTTTGGACCTGAATTAATGGCAATTGCTAACGAACATCAAGGTCGCTTGTTCTATGAAGCAAGTGTTGCTGGTGGAATTCCAATTTTAAGGGTTCTGAATCAGAACTATGTTGGAGATCAAATTAAACAAATTTCTGGTATTGTTAATGGTACTAGCAATTACATCCTGACTCAGATGGCAGATAATAATTGGTCATATGAGCAGGCTTTGAGTGAAGCACAAAAGTTAGGTTTTGCAGAAGCTGATCCAACTAATGATGTTAGTGGTAAGGATGCGGCATATAAGTTAATTATTCTTGGTCGACTAGCCTTTGGCATTAATTTAAAGCTTGATCAAATTAAAATGATGGGTATTACAGAGATAGGTCAAGAAGAACTAGCAATAATCAAAAAGTTTGGCTATACACTGAAGCTTATTGCCAAACTTGAAACTCAAAATAGTACTTATTATCCAGTTGTAATGCCTATGCTAGTTTCTGAGAATAGTATGCTGGGCCAGACTAAGAATGAATTTAATGGTATCGAAATAGAAAGCTATGCGATTGGAAAGTCATTTTATTATGGTCCAGGTGCTGGAAAACTTCCAACTGCTAATAGTGTTATCAATGATTTAGTAGCTGTAGCTAAAAAAGAAGCTCCTTTTAAAACTGATTGGAACTCTGTTTCAGTGAGTGTTAAGGATATTTTTACTAGACAATATTTGTTTAAGGTTGATAGTTCTCAAAACAAAGTAGTAGCCAATTTAATGGATAGATATCAAATTGAAGATGCTGATTTTTTGAATGATGAGCAATATGGCTACTATTTATCCGGTAATATTACAGTTGATCAAAAGGCTAAATTATTTAACGCTTTGAACGAAAAAAATATTAAAGTTTATAGTATGTATGAAGTTTATTAAGGATAGAAAATGAAAATTTTTGTACCTGCAACGTCAGCAAATATGGGGCCTGGATTTGATTGTCTGGGAACTGCCGTCTCGATGTTTTTAGAGCTTGATGTACTGGAAACAAGTGATAAATGGTTTGTTGAACACGATATGAATGAAATAAGTCATGATGAAAATAATTTAATTGTTAAAACCGCTTTAGAACTTGCTCCTAGATTAACGCCGCATCATCTATCAGTTAAGAGTCAAATTCCCCTAAGCCGTGGTTTAGGAAGTAGTTCAACTGCGATTGTAGCTGGAATTGAGCTAGCAAATCAACTAGCTAATCTTAATTTAAGCGAGCAAGATAAGTGTAGAATTGCTGCTAAGATCGAAGGGCATCCAGATAATGTAATGCCTGCTATCTTAGGCGGAATGGTAGTTGCAAGTAAGATAGAGAATCAATATTATTTTCAAGAGTTACCGTTGATTCCATTTGACTTTGTTGCTTATATTCCTAGCTATGAATTAGACACGAAAGCTTCAAGAAATGCTTTACCTGAAAAGCTAGCTTTTAAGAATGCGACACATGAAAGTAGCATTTTAGGGACTTTAACAGCTAGCTTAGCTTTGCAAGATTATGAAACAGCTAAGAAAATGATTGAAGCAGATGAATTTCACGAACCATATCGACAAAAATTAGTTCCTGAATTAGTGAAAATCAGAGAAATTGCTCATCAGCATGAAGCTTTTGCTACTTATTTGAGCGGTGCTGGTTCTACTGTGATGACAATTATTGAACATAGTAGGACTGAAAAATTTATTGAAAGTCTAAGAGAGGTTGGCTTAGATGATAGAATTGAGCAACTAAAGGCCAGTTCTCAAGGCGTATTTGTAGAAGAATAAGATCAATCAAAAAAGACTAGAACTAACGCAATTGTGAAAGTTCTAGTTTTTTTGTTTGTTAGGCTAATTTTTGGATCCAAGTAGTCCATTCATTGCAATAATCTTTGGCTGTGTTTTTATTAATTCGAGGAGTATAAGTCTTTGAATACTGCATCCCATCAAAATGATGCATCGCATTCATTGCACTTCCTAATGCACTAAGTTCAGAAATGTTAGCAATTTTAACATTCTTTTGAGTAATATTACTTAAGTACTGCATTAGATATTTATTTTTTATCATTCCGCCATCTGTGTGAATTTCATCGTTAACTTTTGGAGAAAGCTGATGAAAAGCATGCAAAATATCATTAATTTGATAGACAAGAGAATTCAATGTGGCTCGTACTAGTTCTTTTTTTCCAGTGGTAGCTGTCATGTTGACAAAAGCAGCTTTCATATCTGGAAGCCAGTAGGGAGCACCGAGACCAGCAAAAGCTGGAATTAAAAGTGTATGATCGTTTGGATTCGCCGTTAAAGCTAGATTAGCTGTTTCAGCGGGATCTTGAATTAAATGAAGTTTATCTTTTAGCCAGGTTACGCAGGCACCAGCGTAATTGATATTACCTTCAAGAACATAGGATTTTTGACCATTAATTGACCAGGCAAGAGAAGTATTAAGCTGATTATTAAAATTATTAGGTAATTTTTTACCTATATTTAGCATTACCGAAGAACCAGTTCCAAAGGTAACCTTAAAATCACCAGTTTCAAAACAACCATGTGCAAATAAAGCAGCTTGTGAATCTCCTAAAACACTAAGAATTGGAATTTTGTGAGGAAGTAGACCAAATAAATCTGTTTCCCCAAAATTTGAATTCGAATCAACAATATCTGGGAGATCATTAATATCGATTCCGAATATCTCAACTAGTTCTTGATCCCAATTACCAGTTTTAATATTCATTAATTGCGTTCTGCAAGCGTTAGATGGTTCTGTTTTAAAAGATTGACCATTCGTTAGTTGGAAAACTAGCCAAGTATCCATTGTACCAAGACAGAGATCATTATTTGCTTGCGCTTGAACTACTCTAGGTTCATTCAACAACATCCAGCCCCATTTGGCTCCGGTAAAGTAGGGGGAAAGAGCCAAACCAGTACTGTTTTTAACTTTATCTGTTAATTCAGGATAAGAAATACGGCTAATCAATTTTTCTGCTCGATTATCTTGCCAAACAATAGTCTTGCACAGTGGTTCACCGGTTTTACGAGACCAGGCAGCCGCAGATTCTCGTTGGTTGGTAATTGCCAAGGATTCTATTTGATCAGGGGTTACTTTTTTCAAAACTTGTTTAAATAAAGTAATTAGATTAGCTCGAATTTCATTTAAATCATGACTAACCCAGCCGTCCTCGTTAATGATTTGTTTGTGAGCTAGAGATGTTTTACAGAATATTTGATTCTGATGGTCAACTAAGATGGCCTTAGTGCCTTGAGTGCTCTGGTCGATTGCTAAAACATATTTTTCAGTCATAATCAGACCTCATTTTTTGAGAACTTTTTTAACAGATTTTTCAATACCTTCACTATCTAAGCCGTAATAATGGAAGACTTCATCTTGCGTGCCTTGAATTGCAGGCTCATCAGGAAAGCCTAGGATTGTTAATTTAGCATGGCCAAACTTAGCTACTTCACTAGCAACGGCACTACCGATACCGTTAATTACATCGTGTTCTTCAACAGTAACAATTTGATCAAATTGTTGTGCTAATTGATCGAGCATTTCAGTATCTAGTGGCTTAATCGAAGATAAATCAACAACTTCAGCGTCAATTCCAGCTTTAGCCAAATTTTTAGCCGCTTGAAGGGTAAAGTATAGCATTTCACCAACTGAAATTAAGCAAATATCATGACCTTTTCGAATAACTTTAGCCTTACCGGGTATAAAGTCAAAGTCTTGGTGGTAAACATTATCTAATTTACGCTTGCCGACACGAACATAAGCTGGATGTTGCGATTTAAGTAGATATTTGAATAAAGCTCTAGTTTGATATTGGTCACACGGTTGATAGACTTCAAGATTAGGAATAGCTCGAGTAATGGCAACATCATTTAAAGAGTGGTGGGTAGTACCAAGCCAAGTGTAAGAGTTACCACCCGAAATACCGATTAATTTAACGTTAGTTTGATTAAATGCAACATCAACTTTTACTTGCTCGATTGAACGCATTGCTAAAAAAGCAGCAGGAGAGAAGACAAAGGGATGCTTTCCTGCATGTGCCATTCCAGCAGCGACAGTTACAGCATTTTGCTCGGCAATGCCCATTTCTACGGTTCGGTCTGGATGAGCATTAGTAAAGTTAACTAAACCAGCAGATCCACGCGAGTCACAAGTTACAACTAAGAGATCTGGATCAGTTTTAGTTGCCTTATCTAAAGTATTTGCAATTACGGCATTAGCAGTTAATTTTTTCTCATTAGTCATTGTTTAATCCCTCCAATTGTGCGTCTAATTCGCGTAGACCTTCTTGATATTCAGCTTCACTTGGAATTTTGTGGTGCCAATCAGCACGGTTTTCGGCCACTGTAATTCCCTTACCTTTAACAGTATTTGCAATAATTACGCGAGGCTTACCCGGATTGTTTGGCTTGTTTAAAATATTTACTAAGGCATCGATATCATTGCCATTTACTTCAATTGTGTCCCAGCCGAAAGCTTGATACTTATTGCTAATTGGATTTGAACGCATAACTGAATCGGTAGTACCCGTAATTTGTAGATCATTGTGGTCAACAATCGCAGTTAAGTTGTCTAAACTATAATTGCTTGCTGCCATTGCAGCTTCCCAAATAGATCCTTCAGCCTGCTCGCCGTCTCCCATTAAGACGAAAGTTCGCTTTTTTGAATGATCCATCTTCGCAGCTAATGCAACGCCGACTCCTAATCCAAGGCCGTGACCAAGTGAGCCAGTGTGAAATTCCATTCCTTTAACGTCAGTTGTTGGGTGACCAATATATGGACTGTTAAAAGTTGAGTAACGTTTATCCAGATCCTCTTGATCAATGTATCCTTTATCAGCTAGAATTTCGTACCAAATTTCGACTGCATGTCCTTTACTTTGAATATAAGTATCGGCATTTTTATCCTCGAAAGTTTCTGGAGTTTGATTAAGTACATCGTAGTAAAGTGCAACTAAAATATCGGCACAGGATAAGTCGGATCCGGTATGACCATTTTTATGATTATAAATTAATTGCCAGGTTCTTTTTCTTAATTGAACGGCTTTTTTCTTTAAATCTAAACTATTCATCAAAAACACCTCAATATATTTTTATCTTGTAAATGCTTACAAATTGAGAGTATCATGTTTGTAGTTAACGTAACTTATTAATTTAGTTAGTTTAGTTTAAATTAGTAATTTTATTAAGAAAGAAAAGCAATTATGAAATTAAAAATGAGTGATATTGCAAAAAAGGCTGGAGTATCAAAAGCAGCAGTTTCATTTGCATTAAACGGAAAGCCTGGCGTAAGTGAAGAAACAAGAAAGAAGATATTTAAAGTAATAGAAGAATTGGGGTATGAGCCACTTAGAAAACATAAAAAGGGCGGTGTTAGAAAGCTGACTAGCATTAGTTTAGTAATTATCAAAGATACGACTGGAATGATGAGCCGTAGTTATGCCAGTTTGCCATTTTTTGATTCATTAATATCTCATCTTTCTGAAAATGTTGGGGGTTTTGGTGGCCAAGTTCAAATCATTACCCTAAATATTCGTAATTTAAAAAAAGATCTTGAAGAAAGTGAAGCGCTAAATAGGAGCAAAGCTGCGATAATTTTAGCGACAGATTTGAATAAAAATCAGGTTCTTTTCCTTAATTCAAAAATAAAAAATGCTATTTTTATTGATAATTACTTTGAAGATGTGGATGCAGATTTTGTTTCAATCGATAATTTTCAAGGTGGCTATAATGCTGGTAAATTCATTGTGGATAGTGGATATACCAAAATTGGTTATGTAGCTTCGAACCGGATAATTACTAATTTTCTAAAACGAAGAGAAGGGTTTAGAGCTGCCTTAAAAGAAAAAAATATTGAAGTTCCTAACGAGTTTGTTTTTAGTCTAAATCCAATTGAGTTAAAAGGAACTCTGCCTGAGTTTTTCTATTCTGGTCAGGAATATCCGCATGCAATTTTTTGTGAAGATGACTATATGGCTTTGCGGTTAGTTAAGGAATTAACCAGAATTGGAACTAAAATTCCTGAAAAAGTTGCGATTATGGGATTTGATGATATTTTTGAAGATACGATGATTAATCCGGAACTAACAACAATTCATGTTCCGATTGAACAGATTGTAAGACAGGCAATTAATCAGTTGCAGGAAAAAGTCAGCAATTCAAATTGGCTTAGTCAGAAGAGTTTTGTGTCAACTAAATTAATCGTTAGGGAATCTTTGAAATAGTTTAGTTAAGCTTAATTAAGTAAAATAGCTATTGCCGAGTTACTAAATTCTAGGTATCTTTTAGTTGTAAGCGAATACAAAAGCTAAGAGGTAATAGATTATGACTAATAAAAATAGTTTAAAACAGATCAAGCTTGGTTTTGCGCCAACTAGAAGAAATATCTTTTCAGCAACTGCTGCAATTGAATTTACTAATAAGACGCGTGAAAAGTTGGATGAATTAGGCGTCAATTACGTTGATATCAAAGACGTAAATGATGACGGACTTCTTTATGATGATGAAGGTTTAGAAAAAATTACTGAGAAGTTCAAAGAGGCAAAGATTGATGGCTTATTTATTGCTAATGAGAACTTTGGTACTGAATATGAAGTAGCCAGATTAGCTGCTAAACTAAACGTTCCAGTATTACTATGGGGACCAAGAGATGAAGCTCCTGCTCCTGATGGTTCAAGAAGACGTGATACGCAATGCGGTTTATTTGCAATTGGTAAAGTTTTACGTCACTTCAATGTTCCATTTACTTATATTAGAAATAGCGATATTGATGATCCGTCATTTAGTCGTGGAGTGATTGATTTTATCAAGGTATGTAATGTAGTTAAGACATTTAAAAACACAAGGATTCTTCAAATTGGTACGCGACCATTTGATTTCTGGTCAGTAATCGTTAATGAGGGAGAACTACTTGAAAAATTTGGTATCCAACTTTCTCCAATTCCGCTGGGCGAATTAACTTCCTATATGTATAAGTTAATTGATGAGAAAGATCCACGAATTGAAGAAACAAAAGATGTTTACCGTAAATGGGCTGATATTAAGATTAAGGATGAAGATTTCACTAAAGTAGCTGCCTTGAAGTTGGCAATGCAAGATAAGATGAGAGAATATGGCTGCAACGCCGGCACAATTCAATGCTGGACTGAATTACAGCGTGAAATTGGTATTTTACCTTATGCTTCTGAAGCACTTCTTCAAACCGAGGGAATGCCAGTAACTTGTGAAACTGATATTAATGGTGCAATTTCAGAGATATTAGCAGAAAGTGCAACTTTAGGCAATGAGAGAGCATTGTTTGCGGATGTTAACTGTCGTCATCCTGAAAATGAAAATGGTGAATTGTTACAGCATTTAGGAACCTTTGCTTTTCAAACTGCCAAGAATCGCCCAGTTTTACCACCTTCACACTTTGTTTTTGATTATCCTGGTTCAGCAGCCTTTGAAGTTAAAGATGGGACTTATACTTTGGTTAGATTTGATGGTGATCATGGTAAGTACTCAATGTTAATTGGCAACGCTAAGACTTGTGATGGCCCATATGAACAGGGGACTTTTGCATGGTTTGAGTTTAAAGACTTGAATAGATTTGAAGCTAAATATGTTTATGGACCTTATATTCACCATATGGCAGGTGTCCGTGCAGATGTTGTACCAATTTTAGCAGAAGCATGTAAGTACATTAATGTGGCTCCAGATTATTATGATCCAATTAAGGATAAGGTCGCAGCTTATTGGTATGGTGATTTAGATACTATTTTAGATGATGATCAAAAGTAGTAATGTCTCTACGTACGCTTACAGAAATGATAAAATAAGTTAGGATTGTGACATTAAGTTGGCAAGACCGAGTAAGCCTAGTGAATTCATTTGGTTTATTTGTGTCTTGCTTTTTTGTAGGAGAAACAATATGCTGACAACAAAAGGAAAATATTTATATAAAGATGGCAAGAAATTCTTTTATTTATCAGATACTTGTTGGGGTGCATTTACAAGTATTGAAATGTCAGATTGGCGTTATTATCTTGATACTAGAAAGTCAGAAGGATTTAACACAATTCAAATCAATATTTTAAGACAGTGGGATTCAAGCAAGCCTTTAGCAGGAAGAGAACCTTTTGCAATTAAAGAACATAATGATGGTTCATATGAATATGACTTCACTAAATTAAATGAAAGTTATTTTGATAATGCAGTTAAGATGCTTGAAGAAATGCAAAAAAGGGACATGGTGCCAGCTTTAGTATTACTTTGGAGTAACTTTATTCCAGATAATTGGATTGCAAGTTATCATGCTGCTAAAAACAGTCTCATGCCTTTTGATCAAATTAAGCCATATGTAACTTATGTGGTAAATAAATTCAAAAAATTTCATCCTATTTGGTTTGTTAGTGGGGATGTTGGTTTTACTGATAATGAAAAACAAGACCGCAAAAAGGCAATTGAATATTATCGTGAAGTTTTAAATACTGCTAAAGAAATTGACCCAGAAGGTATCTACACTTTTCATATTAATGGCGAAAGTCATGATTTACCTGAAGAATTTGTTAAGCAAGTTAGCTTTTATAGCTACCAATCTGGTCATGGTTACGCAGGACAAAAGACTGCATATACTATTCCTTTGGTTTTACGTAAAAAGCAAAAGTACGATGGCCCAATTATTGACACTGAACTATGTTATGAGGGCTTAACTCAAATGCATTCGCCTGAGCCTAAAAGATACAGTGCATTTGATGTACGAAAAGCTGCTTGGCGGGCTGTCTTATCAGGTGCAGATGCTGGCCTAGGTTATGGCAGTTTTGGAATTTGGCCATGGAAAGATAGTAGTCATCCCGAACAAAAATTAGAACAGAACTTTAACGTGCAGCTTGTTCCTTATGATTGGCGTACTTGTTTAACCTTCCGTGGTGCAAAAGATCTAGGGTTTTTGAAAAGTATTTTAGATGAATATGCTCTAAGTGGATTGAATTCTTTAAATAGTAATGAAGATAACGCTATTAGAGCAGCTGAAAGTGAGAATTATGTACTAATTTATTTACCAACGGCTGGTACTTTAGACTTTAGTAAGTTTGGATTTAATGTTAATGAGTGTAAAGTAATTGACTTACAAAAAAGAACTATTTTAGAAGGAAAAGTTGAAAATATTACCCTTCAGATGCTGCCGATATTAGAAGATGAGTTAGTAATTATAAGCAAGAAGCACTAAATTAAGCTAAACTAATTTGAATGTTATTGCAATCGCTTACAACGAGTGCTATATTTATAATTGAAATAAGAAATCGGATTGTTACATTGAGTTGGCAAGACCAAATAAATCTAAATTGTTTTAAATTAGGTTTATTGTGTCTTGCCATTTTTTATTGAAAGGTAAATTTTATGCTTCTAATTAAGAGAGTTCTTAACAATAACGCAGTTGTTGCGACAGATAAACATAAGCAGACATTGGTCGCTTTAGGAAACGGAATTGCTTTTCATAAAAAGGCAGGAGAAATCATTTCTGAAGATAAGGTTGAAAAAATATTTTATCCCCAGAATGAAAAAGATACTAACTCAATGAGTGAAATGCTGGCAAGCATTGATCCAAAGTATATTGAACTATCCGATCAAATTATTTCGGAGACAATTGCAAGCTCAGGCAAAAAGTTGAGTGATGATATTTATTTATCATTACCGGATCATTTGCAGTTTGCAGTTGAAAGATTAAAAAAGGGGATGCCGATTCAGAACCGTTTAACTATTGAAACGATGCAAACATATCCGGATGAATTTCAATTAGGAAAACGTGTCTTACGTTATTTAGAAAAAACAGAAAACCTTAAATTTCCAGAAGATGAAGCTACCAATATAGCAATGCACTTGATTACTGCTGAAGAAGGAAATTCGCTTGAACATACTGCAGGAACAATTGAACTAATTAATCGATTTTTAGAAATCATTAGCGAAATGCTAAAGATGGAAATTAATTCAAAATCAGTTGCTTATTATCGTTTAGTAACGCATTTAAAGTTCTTTGCTCAGAGAATTTCTAAAAAGCAGACGCAAGAATCTAATGTAGATCCAGAGCTCTATAACATGGTTATTCATCGTTACCATAAAGAATATTTGATTTCTCAGCGTATTGCCGGAATTGTAATGCAAAAATTCAATTACAAAGTATCGCAAGATGAGATTATGTATTTAACAATTCATATTCATCATATTGCAGTGGCAGATAGGTAGTAAAAATGAATAGCAATTATCAAGAGGTAGCACAGAAAATCTTAGTAGCTGTTGGTGGAGCTGAAAACATTGACGAAGTTTTCAATTGTATTGCTCGATTAAGGTTTTATTTAAGAGATTTGAATAAAATAAACTATCAAGAATTAGGGATAATCCCAGAAGTTTCAGAAAGCAAGTTTGAAGATGGACAATTACAAATCCTTTTAGGACAAGATGTTGAAAAATATTACCAGGCGTTAACTAACTTGATGAAACAAACTGATGCAAATAGAGGAGTGAAAAAAATGTCTAAGGCTGATGAGAAAAATAAAAAACTAGCTGAACAAATAGTAAAGCTAATTGGTGGAAAGGATAACGTAATTAGTTTAGTTCACTGTGTAACTAGATTGCGTTTTAAGTTAAAGGATGAAAAGAAGGCCAATGATGATGCAATCAAACAATTAAAAGGTGTCATGGGTGTTGCACATGCTGGTGGCCAATATCAGGTTATTATTGGAAACAATGTCGCTGATGTTTATGATCAAGTGATGCCGCTTTTAGGCTTGAGTAGTGAAGAAGAAGTAACTACTGATGATGAGAAAGATGGAAATATTTTTAGTAGACTAGTTGCTTTGATTTCTTCATTATTCATGCCATTGCTAGGTGTCATGACCGGTGCCGGTATGTTGAAAGGACTCTTGGTTTTACTTAATGTTTTAGGTTGGGTAAAACAAGGTACAGGTACTTACATGATTTGGAATGCAGCAGCTGATTCTTTGTTCTACTTCTTACCAGTTTTGTTAGGCTTTTCTGCTGCTAAAACATTCCATGTTAATAAGTATTTAGGTGCTGTCACTGGTGGAGCATTAGTTTATCCAACAATGGTTGCGGCAGCTACGGCTCACAAAGCAATTACTTTCTTTGGACTTCCAGTTAACTTGATGAATTATAGTCAAACAATGTTACCAATTGTATTTGCAATTTGGGGAATGTCATGGTTTGAAAAAGGTACAAAAAAAGTTGTTCCAAAGGTTGTACAAAATTTATTTGTTCCTCTCTTAGACTTAATGGTAATTGTTCCTTTAACTTACTTAATTGTTGGACCAGTTATGCAAACTCTTAGTCAATGGCTATCAAGTGCAAGTCTTTGGCTATATGGATTAGTTCCTGTAGTAGCAGGATTTATAATCGGCGGTATTTGGCAAGCAGCCGTTATTGTAGGTTTACACTGGGCATTTATTCCGGTGTTAATGAATAATTTAATGACTAATCATTTTGATCCAATTAACGGTATTATGTACTGTACCTTGTTCGGACAAGTCGGAGCAGCTTTAGCAATGGGACTTAAAGCAAAAGACAAGAACTTTAAAGAAATTGCTATTCCTGCAGCTGTATCTGGTTTCTTTGGTGTTACAGAACCAATTATTTATGGTGTAACCTTACCACATAAAAAATCATTTGTATTTGCTTCAATTGGATCAGCTTTTGGTGGCGCAATCGCAGCTGCCTTCCATGCAGGTATGTATACAATGCCTGGTGGTGGTATCTTTGGTATTCCAGCATTTATTAATCCAAAGGGAATTGATGCATCATTTATCGCTTTTGTAGTCTCATTAATTGTAGCCTTTGCTGTAGCCTTTATTTTGACATTTATTTGGGGCGATAAAGTTGTACCAGCTACTCCAAATAAGAAATTCGATGTTAAAAAAGTTGAATTTAAAGATCAAGGAATTGTTTCTCCAATTCAAGGTGCTGCTGTTGAATTAAAGAATGTAAATGATCCAGTATTTTCAGCTGGAACAATTGGTAAAGGATTGGCTGTACAACCAAATAATAATGAAGTACGCGCTCCATTTGATGGAGAAGTGATTTCGGTATTTCCAACTAAGCATGCTATTGGTTTGAAGTCAGAAAATGGTGTTGAATTACTGATTCATTTAGGTATTAATACTGTTAACTTAAAGGGAAAGTATTTTGATGCTAAAGTAGCTGCTGGTCAAAAAGTTAAGCAAGGTGATTTACTTGAAACCTTTGATGTAGATCAAATTAAAGCTGCTGGGTACGACACAGTTGTTCCAATTATTGTAACTAATACAAATAATTTTGATGATATTATTGTTGAAAAGAAAGATGGCGACTCAGTTAAGTTTGGCGATCAAATCTTAATAGCTACTGTTGATCAAGAAGTAGAAATTCCTGAAAACGCGACTCAAGCATAGGAGGTTAAGTCTATGAAATATTTTAAGAAAAATATTGGAGAGAATGGAGCAGAAGCAACTTTTTATTTACAAGAGCCAAATAAAGAAATTGACATTAATCGTAAATCGCCAGTAATGATTGTTGTTCCAGGAGGTGCATATATGTGGACTTCTTGGCGAGAAGAAGAACCTATTGCTCTTGAATTTTTAGGAAAAGGATTTTCATGTATTGTAGCGCAGTATGCGACTGAAGGTTTGAGTTTTTATGATGAAAAACACGATTATAGTAAAGAACCTGTATCTGCCTTTCCTAACCCTTTAGTGGATTTAGCCAAGATAATAGCTTATGTGAGAGAGAATGCAGAAGAATGGAACTTAGACAGTAATAGCATAAATGTAGTTGGTTTTTCGGCAGGTGGAAATTTAACTGCACAATTAGGAGTTTATTGGAATACTGATTGGCTAGAAAAATTAGTTGGAAAGCCAAGAAAAAAATATCAGCCTAATTCAATTTGCTTATCATATGGAGCACCACATATGGCAAAGACTCCAGAAAAAGATCGCTACAGACAAACTAAAAAAATGGGTGGTTCTAATATGATTGACTATGCAACTTTAGGAAATGATCAATCAGAAGAGCGAGTACGATTAGTTAATATGGTTGATACAGTATCTCAGGACGTACCACCAACTTTTATCTGGCACACAATGGAAGATCCTTATGTTCCAGTAGCTAGTGCTCTGCATTTTGCAAGTCAATTAGAAGAAAAGATGGTGCCTTTTGAACTTCATATTTATCAAAAGGGGAAGCATGGCTTGGCTTTAGCAGATTTGAGAACTGATAGTAAAAAAGATCGAAGCCAAAGTAATGAACAAGCTGCAACTTGGAAGCGACTTTACTTAAATTGGTTGAAAGAAAACAAATTGATTAATTTGTTTTAGAAAAGTTTTCCTAGTATAGAATTAAATTAAATCTAACAAAATAAGTCTTGGTAATTTGCCAAGGCTTATTTTGTTGATTCTCTTTTTACAGCCTTGATATCTATTAAACTATTTTCTGTACTTTTTTTGCCGTGGATCATATCTAGCAATCTCTTAGCAGCTGTTTTTCCGATTAATTCAGGTTGCTGATCGATAGTTGAGAGAGTAGGAGTAGTAAATTCAGATAGTTCATTATTGTCATATCCAACTAACTGAAAATCTTCTGGAACTTTAAGATTCATTTTTTTAGCAAGCTTTAAGATATATGCAGCGTAGATATCGTTAATAGTAATGATTGCATCGTATTTTTGAATGTTCTTGAGTGCCTTTTCAGCTGCGATATTGTATGTATCACTCTCATTTATTTCTTGTAAAGTGTAATTTAGCTGCTTTTTATTCAATTCTTTAATAATACTAGAGATTCTTTCGTTAACGGTAGGTAATTTTAAAGGAAGATGCTGAATTAAAACTTTCTTTAGTCGATTATTGTTAATTAAATCAACTACTTTGATGCCACCTTTAATATTATTTGATGCAATTCTAACAATATTATCGTCAATATTTGCACTATCGTACATTACAAAAGGAATATGATAATAATTTTCATGTAAATCAAAGGCTGAAGAAATGATACCGTCAATATTATTTTGTAAGAAGTTATCAATTGCAGTTTGGTATTTTTGACTATCCGAGCCTACATTAAAAGAAACTAAACATGTATAACCAGCGGGTTGCAAGACAGATTGAACGCCATTTATTACACGTGCATAAAAAACGTTCTCAATAAAAGGAATAATAATTCCAATCATTTTTGAGCGCTTTTGATATAGAGTTCTAGCAACTTGATTAGGGTGGTAGTTAGTTTCATTGATTATTTTATTTACTTTTTCTTTGGTTGATGCACTTACTTTTCCAGAATTATTAATAATTCTAGAAACTGTAGCAACAGATACGTTAGCTAATTTAGCGATATCTCTGATTGTCGTCATTTAAAAATCCTTACTCTTAGTGTAACAGTTTACATAGCTATTATACCGTAAATAAATATTAATATTAGTTTAGCAGAAGTTAAGTAATCCTCTATTGTAATGTAACCGGTTACATAATAAGATGATGATGTAAGGGAAATAAGGAGGAAGAATTATGAATGTCGAGGAAATAAAGCGGTCAAATAAACATAATTGGAAATTAAAAGTAGGTATTTTAGGAATTTCACTATTTTTGCAAGTAGCTGGTTCTAATTTAGCGGCAATTCCTTTAATCGCAAAATCATTTCCAAATCAATCATTAACTTCAATTCAGGCATTATTCACTTTACCATCTTTTACTATCATGCTATTTATATTATTTAGTAATGCAGTGATAAAGTGGGTTGGAAAAAGAAATACCGTAATTATCGGAATGATAGCAACAATTATTGGCGGATTAATTCCATTTTTTATCAATAATTTTGCAATTATTGTAGCAAGTAGATTATTAGTTGGGGCAGGTATTGGATTATTTACTTCATTAGCAGTTTCTTTAATTGGTGATTGTTTTAGTGGAGAAGAGCAAAAGACATTGATTGGTATCCAAGGTGCTATGGGAACATTAGGTAATAGTTCAATGACTTTTGTTGCTGGACTTTTACTGGGCATCAAATGGCAGGCAACATTCTTGTATTTCTTAGTTATTATCCCATTCTTAATTCTATTCATGATGGGTTACACATCCAAGATGGAAAAAGAAACTACCATTGAAAAAAGTGGCTCAAAAAAGATAAACCAAACTAGCAAACATGCAAAAATTCCAGCAAGTATTTATGTTGCTTTTGTAATGCTGTTCTTATATTTCTCAGCATTTATGGTTGAAGCAACAGCATCAGCATTGGTTATTCAACAAAATCATTTAACCAATCAAGGAATGCTCTCCACTGAAATTGCTATTGCTGGATTAGCTGGAGCAGTAATTTCAATGGCGTATGCCCGTATTTTTAAAATTTTGAAGAATTTCACTCCAGTGGTTGCAGTAGCCTTAGGGTCTGTTGGCTTTATTGTATGTTCACAGGCAAGTAATATGACTATTTTCTTTATTGGCTTATTACTGATGATGATTTCTAGTTTAATTATTCCTTATGTTTATGACACTATTTTGAGCGAAGTAGATAGTTCAATCAGCAATTTAATTATTTCAATTGCTCAAATTTGTAATAACTTAGGTGCATTTGCTTCTCCGTATGTAATTGCATTTTTAAGTGGAATGACTGGTTTATCTACAGCAGTTGATCAAATGAGAATTAGTGCTGGTATTTTAGGAGTAATTGCAATTGTATTTGTAATAATTGCAGTTTCTAGAAGTGGAAAGAAAGCATCAGCCAAAGTAGCTAAATAGTATAGAGAGGAGAAAAAAATGCAAACAGTAGAAAAATGGAAAAAATATGAACTAACGTTAAATGGACCAAGTGATGGTAATCCTTTTAGGGATGTTGAATTAACAGCAACTTTTGATAGAAATAATCATCAAATTACTGTTGATGGATTTTACGATGGAAATGGTGTCTACAAGGTGCGTTATATGCCAGAAGTAGAGGGAGAATATACTGTTACCACTCATTCAAATGTTCCTGAGTTAGATGGAAAAACTGATACGTTTACGGTAGTATCAGCAAGCGCAGATAATCATGGACCAGTTAGAGTTGCTGGTAAAACGCATTTTGCATATACAGATGGTAGTAGCTATATTCCATTCGGCACGACTGCATATGCTTGGACTGTTCAGCCTAAAGAAGTTCAAGAAGAAACTTTAGCAACTTTAAAAGAAAATAAATTTAATAAAATTAGAATGCTTGTTTTTCCTAAGAGTTATTCATATAACGAAGAAGAACCTGCAATTTATCCATTTGAAGGATTCTTACGATATAAGCGCGGAGCAAATGACTGGATCTTTGATGCAAAAGAAACTGGTTTTGATTATACAAGACCTAATCCAAAGTACTTTCAGAATTTAGAAGATAATATTGAAAAATTAGATCAGCTTGGTATTGAAGCAGATTTAATTTTATTTAGTCCATATGATCGTTGGGGCTTTGCAAGAATGGGATTGGAAAACAATCTTTGGTATTTGAAATATGTTATTGCCCGTCTAGCTTCTTACAAGAATGTTTGGTGGGCTCTAGCAAACGAATATGATTTGATGGATTTAGTAGGTCAGATTCCATTGAAGGATTGGGATAGAATTGGACAATTTGTCCATGAAAAAGATCCGTCACAGCATCTTGAATCGATTCATAATTTTTATGATCCACCTCAACACAAAGATACTATTAAGAATTGGTATGACCATACTAAGCCATGGATTACGCACTTAAGTGTTCAAAGCGATAATGTTTTCTTAATTCCTAAATGGATTGAAGAATATCAAAAACCTGTGGTTGATGACGAATGTCGTTATGAAGGCAATATTGAATTTGGCTGGGGTGATAATACTGCAAAAGGAATGATGGACAACTTTTGGCGTGTGATCTTGCGCGGTGGAGGTTGTACACATGGAGAAACTTATATTGATAAGCCACACACCAAGCGTCCAATTTGGTGGGCACATGGTGGTAAATTATATGGTGAGAGTCAGAAGAAGATCAATTTCTTATATAATTTATTAAAAGATAATGGCTTTGACTGGGTTAAACCACAAGCTACCAGTGGTCCAACTTGGGAATTAGCAGCAGGTTCAACTCCAGATGAGAAGAATTGGTTGATTTACTTTGGTGAAAATCAACCCGAATTTGAAGTTTTGAGCTTCTTACCGAAAGGAAAGAAATATCGTGCTAAGTTAATCAATGCTTGGGATGAGACGATTGAAGACTTTGATCAAGAAGTACAAAATGATCAGTATATTCATTTGCCACGCAAGGATTATCAGGCACTATTATTAACAGAAGAATAAACTAAACGGGTATAGCGACTAAACTATATCCGTTTTTATATCCTAATTATTTTTTATTTGATCTGTATTTTGTGGGAGTTGTTTTCATTAATTGACGAAAACAACGTTCATAATGATTTGGCGAACTATATCCAGTTTTAATGCTGATTTTTTCTATACTATAATCTGTAAATTGAAGTAATTGACAACTATTATGAATTCGACAGTAGTTTCGTAAGTAATTAAATGAATGGTTGGTATTTTTGATAATTAGTTTTCCTAAATAAGCTTTATCATAACCTAGTTTTTTAGCGATTTGATTTAATTCAATGGTAGCCGAATCTTTTTTAATCCAATTTAAAATAGTAGTTATTTTGTTAGTTAGAGTATTGTTTTGGACTGAGAGTGTAGAAGTAGTTAAACCTTGTAGACCGTAAGAAAGTAAGATTGAGATATAGCTGCAACAAATAATATTAGCCTGTGATGAAGTTGAATATGCTTGAATAAAAATGTTTTGTATCGTTTCCAGTAGTTGGTAATTGATATCAATAGAGAATAAAAGATAGTTTTGTTTAGCAGAATATAAATTATATTTAAAGAAATTAGATATCGGATCATCATTTTGAATTAAAGAAAAGAAGGCCTTATCAAAAGTACTTTTCCTGATTGTAATGCAAACAACAATACTATCACTTCCAACATTGATTTGATGAATTGTATTAGGACTAATAATTAAAAAGTCACCTTTTTTTAGCATTCTTTTTTCTTCATTTAAAGTTGCTATCAGCATCCCTTTAAGTACTAAATTTATTTCGAAATAGTCGTGTTTATGGAGCTGATTTTTATCATGCTGAAACTGAAGGAGAATATTTGCATCTTGTCTTTTATTAAAAAATGAATGTTCAGAAACATTTTTGATTAATCGGTTAGCTGTAGAATTTCTGATAATTGGTGTAACTTCGATAGCAATATTTTTCAAGACTTGATATAGGTCATCTAGATTGGAGCATTTTTCTTCTGGCCAATTCAACTCAGTTGATTTATATGAAAAATCTCTTTGATTGTACAAATAGTGGATAGCATCAAACATTGACGCTTCAATTTTATGTTTAGCAAAATAACTATTTAGGTAGTCTTGTATTTTGTTATAAGCCATATAAATTTTTTCGCTCATTTTAGCCTCTAAATCACTAATTTTGTTAGATTTAATACTAATATATGTATTTTATCAGCTTAAGTAAGCGATTACAATGATAGCGTAAATAAGATAAATTTTGTTATTGGTGATGAAAATGAGAAAGATAATTGATTTAAATACAAATTGGTCATTTCATTTCGGTGAAATTAGGAAACCCAATTTTTTAGCTAAAAAATCATATGCATTTGGTGGCTTAACTGAACCCTTAGGCGATGAAGAGGGAGAATTGCTACCTTTAGGGGCCGGTGGAAAGCATTTTTTGAACTTGATTTCTGGTGGTCATCCTGAAATTGGACTACATAATTTAGCTGGTACTGAATTCATCGATTCTTTAGGTCAGGAATGGAAAAATGTAAATCTTCCAGACGATTGGAAGAGGAGAGAGCCTTATAAAAATGATCCATCTATTTTAATGCAGGGATCAAAACCAGATGGTATTGCTTATTATCGGCATACTTTTAAATTACCTGATAATTTAGATGAAAATAAAAAATATATTCTTCATTTTGACGGCATTATGGGATCAAGTGACGTTTGGTTTAATGGAGCTTATTTGGGTCATAACGATAGTGGTTATGTTTCTATTGACTTAGATGTTTCTGATTTAATTCGTTTTGCACAAGAAGGATTAAATGTTATTTTGGTGCGAAATGATACTACTACTGGTTCTGAAGGTTGGTGGTATGAAGGTGCTGGAATTTATAAAAAAGTTTGGTTAGAGGTTACTGACTTGGCTTATATCGAAAGAGATTCATTTTTTCTCAGGACCTTGACTTTAGATAATAAAAAGGTTCAAGTACAAGTGGAATTTTGCGTTTATAACGAGAAAGATAAGTCAATAAATGTACGACCTAGGTTATCGATTAATAATAAAGAATTCTTTTTTGATCAAGTTGATATTGCAGCACATCAAAAGTCTAATTTTGTTAGAAAAATTAATATATATAATCCATATGCATGGTCTCCAGAACACCCTTATCTATATAGTGTTAAGTTAACAGTTTTAGATGATGAATTAACTAAAGAAGTTGGTTTAAAAACAGTTGCTTATGATACAAACGGATTTATATTAAATGGAGAACGGTATCAATTGCACGGTGTCTGTGAGCATCAAGACTTTGGTGGTGTAGGTGTTGCTCTTAACCAAGATATTATTGATTATAAAATTAAGACTTTGAAGAAGATGGGCGTTAATGCCTTGAGAAGTTCACATCATTTTGCTTCGCAAGAATTACTTGATGCTTGTGACCGTTTAGGAATTATCTTGATGGATGAGAATAGATTATTGGAGACTACTCCATGGCGGTTAGCTGATTTACGCAAAATGGTAAAAAAGAGTCGATCGCATGTGTCAATAGCTTTTTGGTCAATAGCTAATGAAGAGGTAGTTGGAAATACTAATTATGCTATTAGATCAGTTAAACGACTTACGGAAACTATTCGGATGCTAGATCCAGATAAACTTTTAGTTTCAGCAGAATTACTTAATCCGGAGGGGATAGTAAATGATGAATATCTGAAATATTTTGATATTTTTGGTGTTAACTATCCTGAATCAGGCGTAATGGGAAATGGAGCTGAATTAATCCATGAGTCTCATCCTGATCTACCAATGATGAGTACAGAGAATGCTTCTTATTTCTCGACACGTGGTATTTATCAAGACGATGGCGATAAGTGTGAATGCAGTAATTTTGGTTCAATGTATTCAATGGTTCTACCAGGCAAGAGAAAACCTGATGATCCTGGAGTAGGTGGCACAGCTCATCCTGAAAAGGTAATGGAATATTTAAAATCTCATCATTATATGAGCGGCGTATTTGTATGGACAGGATTTGACTATTACGGTGAGCCATCACCATTTGGCTGGCCTGGAATTAGTTCACAATTTGGAATCTGTGATTTAGGAGGATTGCCAAAAGATTATTATTACTATTATCAAGCTAACTGGACAAAGAAACCAATGATTCATATTATGCCTCACTGGAATAAAAAGGGACTTGAAATAATTAATGGCCAAACAAAAGTTAGAGTTTTTAGTAATGCAGAAGAAATAGAGCTTTTTATTAATGGGCGAAGCCAAGGCAGAAAAGAAGTTAAGAATTATCAGGTTAACTGGGATGTTGTGTATGAAAGTGGTAAGTTAACGGCTAAGGCTTATATAGGAAATAAAGTAGTATCTAGTGATGAGCAAATTACTAGTGGAAAGCCAACTAAAATTAAAATAATTAATCGTTATCATGGTAAAAACAATACGATCTTTGAATTGCAAGCTATTGATGATGATAGGAATTTTGTTCCAACTGCTAATAATTCAATTAGCCTTGAGTGCGAAGATGGACAGATTATTGGCTTAACCAATGGAGATCCTAGTGATGTAAGTCCATATTCATTAAGTGAGATTAAATTATTTTCTGGTAAAGCAATTGTAATTATTGAACATAAAGAGCATACCTCACCTAAATTACAGTTAAAAATTAAATAAGGATGGAACACAATGTGTCGATTTTTAAAATAAATCAATAGATTAGTTGTTCAAAAAAAGTGAAACTGAGAAATCGACATATTGTGTCTTTCTTTTGTATATAGTGTAAGCGCTTAAACAAAATTAATATAAAGGTGTTAAGAAAACTTAAATAAAAGTATTGGATGGAGACGTTTATTATGAATAAGAAAAAGATACCATTAGCTATAGGAATTTTGAGCATGAACTTACTATTAATGTCAGCTTCTGTAGTAGGTGCTGCAATTGCTGCGATTGCTAAGTCCTTTCCGAAAGAACCCATTTCTAAGGTGCAGATGTTAAGTACAATTCCTCAATTAGGGCAAGTTATTGCTACATTAATTTTTACATGGCTAACTTATATCATGACCCGTAAAAATATTAGTCTTGTAGCTATTTTATTTGTTATTGTTGGTGGTTTGATTCCAGCATTTTACAATAGTAATTTAAATATTATTTTAGCTTGTATGATTGCTATCGGTTTTGGTACTGGGTTAATTAGTAATGTTGGTCCTGTTCTTTTACAGGAACATTTTGAAGGAGAAACTCGTGCAACGGTAATGGGTTGGTCTGTTGGAGTTAACAGTGTAGGTATGATGGCTTTTACAGCTATTGGTAGTGCATTGGGTAGTACGGATTGGCGGAACCTTTTCTGGATTTATGCTGTTGGAGTAGTTATTCTACTTGTAACTTATTTCATGGTTCCTCAAGATACTCGCTTAAAGCGTGAGAAGAACAGTTCAGGAAAAGCAAGTATATGGGCAACTCTAAAAAATGTAAATAAACTCGCATATATTTATCTATTAATTACTTTCTTTACTTCTATTGCAATGACTATGTTTATGGCTAATCAATCTATTGTCTTAGCAGGCAAAGGTATGGGAACAGGTTATACTGGGTTAGTGACTGCATTAGGTAATATTGGTGGCATTATTACTGCAGCATTGCTTGGAAAAATTAGAAAGTTTACTAAGAATTATACTATTGCATATGGATTCATTGCTTTTGCATTATCATTTATTTGCGTTCTTTTTTTTAATAATATTGTGATGCACATAATTGGTAATATGTTTTCAGGGATGGGAATCGTTTTAATCAACGCAACTATTCCATTCCAACTTTCTAATTTAGCTGATAGATCTGAATTTCCACTTGTTATTTCGATGAACACATTAATTAGTTCTATTGCGGGAGCATTAGCGCCTGTACTTCTTGCAGCACTACACTTAACAGTAGGAAGTAACCAATTTATAGCGGGAATTATTTTAAGTGTCGCAATTACAGTTTTGATATTTGTAACACGCTTAGGCTCAATTGTGGGTAAAGCTACGGAGAATAAATAGGAGATATTCATTATGAAAATTAGTAATATTCAAGTTAATCATATGAATAAGCCGATGGGGTTTAATTTAAGTAGTTTAAGAATCGATTTTAAAATTGAAGATACAAATGAAACTAATTTAAAGAAGCAATTGATTATTAGTAGTAATGATCAAGTCGTTTATGATTCAAATTTAATTACATATAATAATAACTATTTTAATGTTCCATTTAATTTAGAACCCAGAAAACATTATGATGTTAAAGTTATTGTTAGTGGCAAAGAAAAAGTTGAAGGGACTACTTTTTTTGAAACAGGAAAAATTAATGAAAAATGGACGGCGAAATGGATTGCAAATAAAAATAAGGACTTGCAAAATACACTGTTTAAGAAAAAATTCTCTGTAAAAGATAGTGTTAAATCAGCTCGTCTTTATATTACTGGTTTAGGTTTATATGAAGCATACTTGAATGACCCAAAAATTGGTAATGAATATCTTACTCCTGGTTCAACTGCTTATGATAAGTGGGTTGAAGTTCAAACTTACGATATAACTAATCAATTAAAAGAAGATAACGAAATTTTAATTTCAACTGGTGATGGCTGGTATAAAGGAAATATTGGTTTTGACGGTGGTCAAATTAATATTTATGGCGATCAACAAATGGCGATTGCTGAATTGCATATTGAGTATGAAGATGGTCATGAAGAAGTAGTTAATACTGATGCTTCATGGCAAACAACTAGTGGCCAAATTACTAAGTCAGGGATTTACTATGGTGAAGACTATGATGCAACTATTGAAATAAAAGATTGGCAAAATGTTGTAGTTTTAGATAAAGATACTTCAGTTTTAAAGGATCGTCTAAGTTTACCTATAACTGTTCATGAGAATTTGAAACCAGTTAAACTAATTCATACGCCTAAAGGTGAGGAAGTTTTAGATTTTGGTCAAAATCATGCTGGATTACTTGAGTTTTACAATCGTGAACCAAAAGGAACGAAGATTATTTTACAAGTTGGTGAAATTTTACAAGAGGGCAACTTTTATCGTGATAATCTAAGGAAAGCTCGGGCGGCATTTACTTATATTTCTGATGGTAAAGAAGGCTGGGTTCGGCCGCATTTTACGTATTACGGATTCCGTTATGTTAAAGTAACTGGTAATACTAAACCTATTAATATTGACAACTTTAGGGCACCTGTTCTTTATTCAGATATGAGGGAAACAGGTGACATTGAAACCGACAATAAGTTAGTAAACCGTTTGCTAAAAAATATACAATGGGGCCAAAAATCTAATTTTATCGATATACCAACTGACTGTCCACAGCGCGATGAGCGTTTAGGATGGACGGGAGATGCCGATATCTTTTCTAATACTGCTGCTCTTAACATGAATGTTTTTGAGTTCTTTAAGAAATATGCTAAAGATATGGCAGTAGAGCAAGAAGATCATAATGGGATGTTGACTATGTATGCTCCTAAGATGGGTACTGATGATGGTGGAGCTGCTATTTGGGGAGACGCGGCAACCTTTATTCCATGGAATATGTATCAAGCTTATGGTGACTCCGCTATCTTGAAGCAAAATTATAGTGACATGAAAGCATGGGTTGACTGGATTACTAAGCATATTAAGGTGCCAAATTTATGGATAGGATGTTTTCAATTTGGTGACTGGCTTGCCTTAGATGGTGAAGTTCCAGGCTTGCCAACGGGTAAGACAAATGAAGATTATATTGCATCTGTTTACTATTACGCTTCAATTAAGATTGTGGCAGAAACTGCTAAAGTTTTAGGACATAGTAAAGATGCTAAAAAGTATCAGAAACAAGCTGAGAAAATTTTGCAAGCAATTCGTGATGAATATATTACTAAAAATGGACGCTTAGCTATTGATACGCAAACTGCTTATGCATTAGCTCTATATTTCAATATAGTGGCGAAAGATAAAAAAGCACGTGTTGCCAAAGATTTAGTAACAAGATTGCACAAAGACAATGATCACTTAAAGACTGGCTTTGTTGGTACACCATTTATTAATCAAGTCTTGTCACAGAATGGGTATCACAAACTTGCTATGAAGATTTTTATGCAAGAAGATTTTCCAAGCTGGCTTTATGCAGTTAAATTAGGAGCAACTACTGTTTGGGAACGATGGAACTCCGTTGAAGCAGATGGCTCAATGAATCCAGAAGGGATGAATTCACTTAATCACTATAGTATTGGCGCAGTGATGGAATGGGTTTACCGTTACGTTTTAGGAATAAGAGAACATAAAAATGGTTATCAAAGAATAGAATTTGCACCAATGTTTGATTATCGGTTAAAGCATGTTAAGGGACATTATGATAGTTCATATGGTCGTTTTAATGTGGAATATCAAATTGAAACTGATGAAAGTCATACGATTAAGGTTAATTTAGACGTACCATATGGTACTGTTGTTAAGGCTGATTTACCTCGAGCTAAAAGGGTTAATGTTAATGGTGAAGAAAAAGATAATGGTTTTGAACTAACTGTTGGTCATTATGAAATAAATTATATTCCGACTCATGATTATATTGAACGATATACCGAAGAAACTCCAGTTAAAGTAATTATGAATGACAAGGAATTAGTATTAAAGATTGATGAAGTTAGTGGTGCTTTGAAAATGTTTGAAAATAATCCTAGCAGTCTAAATGGTCCATTGAGTGGAATGAGTTTAGCTAAGATCAATGAAATTATTCCAACATTTAATATTTCGAATGAAGAATTTGAAAAAATCAATAGTATTTTGACAAGTACCCCAATTGAAAGTGAAAGAAAGCAATAAAAATGATCAAGAGTTATCAAAATCCTATTATCCGAGGAATGCATCCTGATCCAAGCGTTGTTAGAGTTGAAGATACCTATTATTTAGCTAATAGTACTTTTGAATATTATCCAGGTGTAACAGTAATGACTAGTAAGGATCTGCTTAACTGGCAAACATTGGGCGGAGTTGCTAAGTTGCCAGCGCAAGCAGACTTAAGAAAATCGAAATCTAATGAAGGCATCTTTGCAGCTAATATTCGATATCATAATGGGTACTTTTATATTATTACTACTAATTTTGCTGAATTTAAAACTTTTATTATTCGTGGAAAACTAAATTCTGATGGAATAATCGAATGGGAAAAATCTCGTGTTGAGATTAACGTGCCAGGAATTGATCCTGATGTATATTTTGAAAATGATCGAACTTATGTCCAATTTACAGGATATATTGATGATAAAGGAACTAAGGCAATCCGTCAGGTCGAAATTGATTTAGCAACAGGAGAAATTTTAGATGGACCTAGGATTTTAACTTATGGTACTGGTGGTCGAGATGTTGAGGGACCCCATATTTTCAAAAAAGATGGTTGGTATTATTTATTAGTTGCTGAAGGTGGCACTGGTGAAGGTCACATGATTACAATTTTTCGAAGTAAAGAATTATGGGGATCATATGAAAGTGCACCTACCAATCCGATTTTTACTAACCGTGATCATGCAAACGAACCTATTCAAAATGTAGGACACGGTGACTTATTTACTGATTCTAATGGGAATTGGTGGCTTGTATGCTTAGGGACTCGTCCAGCTAACGTTGGCTTTAAACAAATTACTAATTTGGGACGTGAAACTTTGCTTTATCCAGTTGAGTGGGAGAATGGCTGGCCAGTAATTAATAAGGGAGTACCAACAGAAGAAGTTAATTTGGTCGATTTTCCTAAGCATGCTGCAGCATTAGATAATAAGCAAAAAGTTACTGAGTTTATTGATGATTTTAATGAAGATAAATTGCGCCCAGAATGGTTAACTTTGAGAGATGCTTTAGGTAACAATTTGACCATTAATGATAGTTGTTTAATTTTAAGGGGTAATGACTTAACAATTGGTGATTTAGGAACAGCTGGTTTTATCGGTTTACGTCAAACTGAGCATGAAGAAGTATTCGAAGTTAAGATTAATGATAAGAAATCAAACTTAAACGCTGGTTCTTTTGGTATTGCTAGTTTAATAGATGCTGAAAATCATGCGGCAATAATGATTAGAAAAGATAATCATGGCTTTGATGTTTACCGTGATCAACAAATTGCTGATATTAAATTAAATGAAAAAATTGGCCATTTAAATAAAATGCCAGCTAGCTTTAAGTTAATTAATACCAAAGAAACAAAAACTTTTAGTGTTGATGATGGTGAAAAAGAAGTTTCATTTACAACGAATGCAATTCATTTATCTAATCAAGCAATTGCAGCTTTAAATACTGGTGATATTGCAGGTTTATATGCTCGAAATGGAGCAATTATGGTAGTTGATAAAGTGAAAAGAGGGTAAATCAAATATGCTTAAAGGATTGCTGTTTGATTTAGATGGTGTTTTGACCAATTCAGCTAAGTTTCATTTAGCAGCTTGGAACAATTTAGCTAATGAATTAGGTATTACATTAACTGATGACCAACTTGATAGCTTACGTGGTATTTCAAGAATAGATTCACTTAATTTAATTCTTAAATATGGTGGTCAAGAAAATAAGTATTCTGAAGCAGAAAAAGAACAATTTGCTGCGGAAAAAAATGCCAAGTTTGTTAAACAAGTTGAAACTATGACAGCTAAGGATATTTTGCCGGGAATCTCGAAATTTCTAGTAGATGCTAAAAAGCAAAATTTAAAGATGATAATTGCTTCAGCTTCTAAGAATGCTCCCAGAATTTTAACTAGATTGGGTATCATGGATGAGTTTGATGGAATTGTTGATCCAGCGACACTCCATAATGGTAAACCTGATCCTGAAATTTACATCAAAGCGCAGCAAATTGCAGGTCTTCAGTCTAATGAAGTAATTAGTTTTGAAGATGCAGAGGCTGGTGTTGCAGCTATCAAAGCTGCAGGTCAGTTTGCTGTAGGAATTGGTAATAAAGAACTGTTAAAAGAAGCAGACTATATTGTTTCGAAAACTTCTGATTTAAAACTTAGTGAAATTGAAACAGTTTTTCAGAAAAGAAAATAAAGATTTAAATGAGGCGAATCATCTATTGTGATCTATTTGCCTCTTTTATGTTCGTAGAAAGTGAAATAGCATGATAACCGTAAAAGGTAAATATTTATATAAAAATAATAAACGATTTTTCTATTTGGCTGATACTTGCTGGGGTGCATTTACTAGCGTTAGTATGCCAGATTGGAAATATTATTTGAATATGCGTAAACATGAAGGATTTAATGCAATTCAAATTAATATTTTAAGGCAATATGATTCAACTCCTCCTATTGATGGACGTGAACCATTTCCAATTACGTATAACGAAGATGGAACTTATCAATATGACTATACACAATTTAATGATGCCTATTTTGACAATGCCGAAATGATGCTGGCAGAGATGATGAAAAGAAACATGTTGCCAGTTTTGGTATTATTATGGGGTAATTTTGTACCTAATACATGGATGAATGATCCTCATGGTTTCCAAGCTAACACCTCAAAGCCGCAAACTATCTCATTTGATCGAGTAAAACCATATATTACTTATGTAGTGAAAAGGTTTAAGAAATTTAATCCTATCTATTTTGTCAGCGGGGATGTTGGGTTTGATAAAAATGAGCAACAAAATCCAGAAATTGAAGAAAAGTATTATCAAGAAGTGATTGATGCTGCTAAAAGCATTGATCCCAATGGAATTTATACTTTTCATATTAATGGTGAGTCAAGCACATTACCTGATAATCTAGCTCGAAAAGCAAGCTTCTTTAGCTATCAATCGGGGCATGGTCCATCAGGTGAAGAAGCAGCTGAAAAAATTCCAAAGAAGCTTAGAAAAGAAAGTTATCAAGGTCCAATAATGGATGTTGAACCTTGCTATGAGGGGATGACTCAATTTGGCGTTTTACCTACACATCGTTTTAGTGCGTATGATGTTCGGCGCACTGCTTGGAAGGCTGTTTTGTCTGGTGCTGATGCTGGATTAGGATATGGAGCATTTGGTATTTGGCCTTGGAATGATAATTATCGTAAAGGTCAAAAAGTAACTGGATTTTTAAAGCCTTATGATTGGCGGAAATGTTTGAATTTTCGAGGTGCTAAAGATCTAGCATTTTTGAAAGAATCGGTTCTTCAATATGGTGCAGATGGATTGAAACCAATTGCTTTAGAAAATAAAGAAGTTTATGCGGCTGAAAATGAAAAATATGTATTAATTTATAATCCGGTTGCTAATCCTGTTGACTTAAGTGAACTAAAAGTTAAAGATAGTTCGTGCAGAATAATTGATTTAAACACGTTAAGAATGTTGGAAGGCACGATTTGTAATAGTACTGTTTCAATGGAACCAGTGATTGAAGATGAATTAATTGTGATTGAAAAATAAAACTGCTTTTTGTCGTGTAAATAAAAAGAAAAATGGAATCAAATGGTTAATAAAATGCTATTTGATTCCATTTTTTGAACATATTTGAGTTAGTTTCTGCTAGCTTCTTTATTAAAGATGTAACACGGACCCAAATCCACAAAAGCACGATTGAGGCACTATCTATTACGAAAAGCTTGAAGGTGAATTTTAGGTGCTTTATTTTGTTTATGATCCATATTTTGAAACATTGGATTATGAGCAAACATGTTTTTTAGTTTATTGAATTGTTGTTGATAGTTCATAATAAAAAGCTCTTTTCTTAATTTATTAAAAAAGCGAGAGTAGCTCCCGCTTTTAATTTGAAATTTACAATCTCGTAGTAAAATCACCGCAGAATGGATCAACAGGACTTTTACCTTCAAACTTTTCTTTACCAGTTACTTTACGCATTATGGCATCAATTGAAGCTTGATTACCTGTGTATGCATTAATGAAGGTTGAGACATTTGGAATGTCGTAAAGGTGGTATGGGTTAGCTGTTGAAATAAAGACAGTCGGAATGCTCTTCATGTACCAAGGTGAATCAGCAGCCATTAAGTGAATCCAATCAAGACGAGTAGTTGTTTGGTTGCTTGCGGTCTCTACATTAGCAACGTAAAAGGCTAAATCGAATTTCTTTTTCATATCTTCGACACCTTCTTCAAACATTTCGTGGAAGTCTAAGTTTTTACGATCAAAGAGTGTAACTTTAAATCCTTCTTTTTCAAGGGCATCTTTGAATGCTTGAGTAACATGACCGCCTTCTTTAAAGCCACCGTCATCGGAATCACCAAGTACGACTAAACGAACATGTGGATATTTCTTAGGAGTAAGTGGTAGTAATTGGTCACGATCTTTGACTAAGGTTACAGACTTTTTAGCAACTTTTTCAGCTAATTTTTGATGTTCAGCACTATGTAAATTAATTTCTTTAGGTGGCAATAATGTTAATTCGCCATTAGTATTCATAATGCCTTGTGCAAGCTTAGTACCCAAGATTCTAGTTACTGCTTCATCAACTCGCTTCATTGAAAGAGTGCCATTATCGATAGCTTCGTGAATGAAGCGATAGTCTTCATCGATATTTTTATTAAACAAAATCATATCAATGCCGGCATTAATAGTTGCAGGAAGCAAATCTTTACGAGACATTGCTGCATTATAGCCGATCATTGGAGTAGCATCAGTAATTGCTAAACCATTAAATTTAAGCACATTTCTAAGTAAACCATTAATTAATAGTTTAGAACTTGAAGCAGGATGTAAGTCTTTGTCTTCAATGCCAGGATCCAATTTTCTTTCCCAAGCCGGTTGCATAATGTGAGCAATCATAATAGAGGGAATGCCCGCGTTAATTAAATGATGGTAAATTTCACCATAAGAATTCATCCAGTCATCAGCGCTGAGTGAGTTAACAGAACTTACTAAGTGTTGGTCACGGTCATCAACTCCATCGCCTGGAAAGTGTTTAATGACAGGGATAATTTTATTGTCTTTTAGACCTTTAATTTGAGCATCTGCCATGCGAATAACTCGATTTTTATCACTACCAAAAGTTCGAGTATTCATAATAGGATTACGAAAGTTGTTATCAATATCAACAATTGGTGCAAATGACATGTTATTTCCAACTTGTGCGGCTTCTTCACCTGATACATTACCTAATTCATAAGCACTATGGGAATCATCAGTTGCGGCCATTTGCAAAGGATTTCCAAACCAAGTTCCTTCAGTAACAATTCCGTTACCACCAGATTCAAGATTAGCAGCAAAGAACATTGGAATTTTGCTAGTGGTTTGGGCTGTCGCAATCTCTCTTTTAATTTTCTCTGCTTGATCAGGGCGATACATCATACCACCTGGTTGATACTTTTTAATAAATTCTGTGATATTTACTTGTTTTTCATCTTGACCAATAACAAAAAATAATTGTCCAACTTTTTCATTAACCGACATGTTTTTAACAGTGTTTTCGACATATTTAATTTGATCTTTATTTAAATAATATGGTTTTGCAGATAAATCAACCATCATTAATAACCTCCAATGTTTTTAACCTAGTTAACGCTTACATTGTAAAACGTAATTCTCATTCAATACTATTGCTAAAAATCATAATAGATATGTCGATTTCACATATCTTACGTTGAAAATAGAGCATAATTTAAAAATTTTGCTATCATCAATGTAAGAGGTTTCAAAGTTACAAGGATGGATACTTAAATGAATACGGAAATATTAGAGCTATTGCATCAAAATCGTGAATATAAAGATTGGAAAAAGGTAGAGAACAAACTAAAACCACTAATTGTTGATTATATCAATGGCGAACCAGTTTATGGCTTTTATGAAACATTGAAAGATAAGTCTTTAAATAAAAATGGGCAATTAATTTCAATATCTACACAGCCAGTAGATAGTTTTGTACCATACCATATTCATAATTATGTTGAAATGATGGTTGTATTGTTAGGTAATTGTACAATTAGAACAGCTAGTAATACTATTCATATGAAACAGGACGAAATTATCGTTATGGGGAGAGATACAATTCATAAGGTAGATGAAATAGATAGTGGCACCATAGTTGTCAATATTGCCTTAAAGCCAGCTGCGTTTTCATTAAATGATTTAGATTTTTTAACTCATAAAGAGGGAGTGCAGTCTATTTCTTCTATGTTGTTTTCCTTACTAGCAAGTAATAATTCTAAAGTTGCGTTTAATCTATTTCATACTAATCATGAAAGCCATGTTGTGAATACAGTTTATGATATTATTTCTGAATATTACCAACCTGATAGTTTTAGTAATCAAATTATAAAGATGGAAGTTCTTGAATTATTTTTGCGTTTAATTAGAATTGCTTCGCATAGTCCAAATCTTGTAAATGCTAAAAAGAGACAGAATAATAACGAAATTGATCTGTTAACATTATTGCTTTATATTGAAAAAAACTACAAATTTATTACTTTAGATAACATGGCTGCATATTTTGGATTTAATGCGAATTATTTGTCTGCTTATTTAAAGAAAAGAACTGGATATACATTTATTAAATTAGTACATATTCAGAGAATTAATGTTGCTGCTGAATACTTAACTTTTTCAAATGCTCCAATAGATAATATTTCTACTGAAGTAGGTTATGAAAATCCATCTTATTTTTATAAAGTATTCAAAAAGTACATTGGATGTTCACCAAGTGATTATCGAAAAAAATATCAAAAGAACTAATCTAGGAAGAAAAATAACTATGAAAGAACAGAGAAAAAAAGATAAGACATTTTTAGTAGTTGGTCGAATTGCTTCCATTATATCAGTATTAATGTATGTTTCTTATATTGCACAAATTATTTCTAATTTTCAGGGACAAAAGGGAAATCCAATTCAGCCATTAGTTGCTGCAGTTAATGCAACTTTATGGGTGATTTATGGCTGGATTAACCCTGTAGAACGTGATTGGCCAATTATTATTGCAAATGCTCCAGGTGTAATTTTAGGTTTGATCGCAGGCATAACATGTTTTTAGGGGAAAACAATTCAACTTAAACGGATATGGTTTTAAATCATATCCTTTTTTATGTGTGCTGAGGTGGTTTTAGTCTATAATTATATATGTAAGCGCTAGTATATAGGAGGCAAACTTGATGACACAATTTGAAAACAATAATTTTGGGGACGTATTACTTAATCGTCATTCAGTTCGTCACTTTGATAAGGATGTAAAAATTCCTCGTGAAGAACTTAGAGAAATGATCAAAGAAACAATTACTGCACCATCTGCATGTAACTTGCAAGCTTGGCAGTTTATTGTTGTTGATACTGATGAAGGCAAGAAGAAATTGCATGAATTTTACATGCCATTTAATAATCCGCAAATTGATACTTCAAGTGCAATTATTCAAATCTTTGGCAATACTTTAGCATTTAAGAAGTATCGTGCCTTATGGGATCATATGTATGAAGAAAAGAGAATTTCTAAGGAAGAATTAGATAAGGTTTACAATACTTTCTTACCATTGTACGAACATGCGGATAAGACAATGCTTACAGCTGATGCAATGGTTGATTCTTCGCTCGCTGCCATGCAATTGATGCTAGTTGCTCGTGCACACGGCTATGAAACAAATGCAATGGCTGGTTATGATGCTAAAAAAGCTGCCAGTGTAATGGGACTTGATCCAGAACAATATGTTCCAGTGATGGGTATTGCGATTGGTAAGCCAGACGCAAGTGCAGAAGAGTTGAAGTCAGTTAGATATCCTGTTGATGATGTTTTGAAATTTGAATAGACGAGAGAAGCGGTATTGAAAAATATCGCTTTTTATTTTGCTAAGTTTTTAAGAGAGGTTGACTGCAGCAAGGCTCTTAAGTTTAAGTAAATTTTATCAGTAAGCATTTGTCAGTTTCTTAATTCCGTTTTATAATCATAGAAAAAGAAAAGGATGATTAACGATGGGACTAACTTTTAACAATCCTAACAACTTACAACAAATGCTTGATAAATTTGCGACTGTTCCAGATCCCAAAAAGACGCCGAAAAGACCAGGTGAAGGTCTTGATAAGCCTAAAAAGAATGGTGGTCAAACTCCAAATGTCATTAATGAGGAGAAGGAACATGAAGTAAAGAGTAAAAAGAAGAAAGATAAGAAGTAAAGTTAAATCCACTAAAGCAGGTTGTTTTAGTGGACTTTTTTAATCTTTTTATATGTAACCGCCTTACAAGAAGCAATAATTATTCTAATATAAAAATGTAAATTGTATATCAAATCGCAACGTGGATTGTAACTCTTTGAGGCATTACCACAAACGATTTATAGGAGTAAATCTACTTCTATTGTTGTTTGTGATGCTTCAAGGAGTTTTTTTGTGGCTGAGCAAACTAGAAAGGTTAAAAATGTTTAGTTTGTTTAAGAAAAAGGAGAAGACAAATATTGTTGCTCCAATTTCTGGTGAGTTAATTGAATTAGAGAAGGTAAAAGATCCTGTTTTTGCTAAAAAAATGATGGGTGATGGTTTCGCGATTGTACCAAGTGTGCAAAATTCAACTTTTGATGTTTATGCACCAACTGATGCAGAAATTGTGTCACTGCCTTCTACTAAACATGCAGTTGGACTGAGGAATAGAGAAGGACAAGAAATTTTAATTCATATTGGGATTGATACTGTTGATTTAAAAGGAAATGGTTTTACTTCATATGTAAGTCAAGACGATTATGTTCATCAAGGAGAAAAGTTGATTTCAGTTGATGATAATGTGCTTAAGCAGAATAAACTTGATGACACCGTGATGGTAATCCTGGTTAAGGGTTATAAGAAGAACTTGCTTACGGCTTATGGCACCCAAGTAGATCAAGAGACTAACTTAATAGAGTAGAGAGGGATAAAAATGAGGGTTGAAAAGAAAATCAATAATAACGTGGCTGTTTGTACAGATGGCAACGGTCAAGAATTGATTGCTTTAGGCAGAGGAATCGGTTTTCCGAAGACCCCATATGAGTTAACTGATCTTTCTAAGATTGATATGACATTTTATCGAGTAAGCTCTCAAACTGTACAGATGTTAACTACAATTTCAGAAGATGTGATTATGGTTAGTTCTAAAATTGTTCAGTTAGCACAAACAAAATTACAAAATCAATTTTCAACTAATGTGGTTTTTAGTCTAGCTGACCATATTAGTTTTGCAATTGAACGAATAAAGAAAAATGAGATTTTCGATTTTTCTTTGAGCTATGATATTCAACATCTATATCCCAAAGAGTACGATGTCGGTTTAAAGGCGTTGCAGTATGTTAAAGAAGATTTAAAGATTATTTTCCCCAAAGCAGAGGCTACTGCAATTGCAATGCATTTTATCAATGCTAGGGAAGTCTCATCTCAAAATATAAGTAAGAGTAATACTGATAATACTTTAAATTTAATTATTGGAACAATAGAAGATCAATTTAATATAAAAATTGATAAGAAGTCATTTGCATTTAATAGATTTAAAATCCATTTACAGTATTTTTTAAAGCGAATTGAATCAAACAAACAAATTCATGACGAGATTTCCGTTCAATTAATACAAGACATGATGGAAAATAATTATCAAATTTTTAAATGCGGTAAAGAAATTGTAGCTCAGTTAAATGAAAAATATCGTACAGAAATTACGGATGATGAAATGTTTTATTTAATGATTTATATTCAGAGAATAATGCGAGGAGTTAAAAATGAGTAAAGATAATTATAACAACTTAGCTCGTGAAATATTACAAGCTGTTGGTGGAATAAATAATATTAGTTCTGTAACACATTGCATGACACGTTTACGTTTTACTTTAAAAGATTCAAGTATTCCTAAAGATGATGAAGTAAAGAAAATAGAGGGGGTATTAGGAGTAGTTCGTGCTGGCGGCCAATATCAAATAATTATTGGTCAAACCGTGCCAAAGGTTTATGAAACTTTGTTGAAATTAGGCAATGGGAAGATAGCGGGTTCTGCTCCAATTGATGAAAATCTTGATGCTAATGCTCAAAAAGAAAAAATGACGTTTAAAAGAGGTTTTAATATTGTATTAAATAAGGTAGCTGGAAGTTTAACGCCAACGATTCCTATTCTTATAACTGCTGCAATGTTTAAAATGTTAGCTGCAATCTGTGGCCCAACAATGCTAAATATTACTCCAACTTCTAGTGATTTATATAAGCTATTTACATTAGTAGGAGATGCGGGATTTTATTTCTTCCCAGTATTTTTAGGCTATACATCTGCAAAACAATTTAAAACATCGCCAATGTTAGGAATGTTAATGGGTGCAATTTTGTTAGATACTAATTTAGTTAAAATTGTTACTGCTGGAAAGCCTTTCACGGTGTATGGAATTCCAATGGCTTTAACAAATTATGGTAATACTTTAATTCCTATTCTCTTATCAGTTTGGATTATGTCTTATGTAGAAAGATTTTTTAAGAAATATGTTCCTACATCTTTAAGTACAGTTTTTGTACCAACTTTAACAATTGCTGTAATGATCCCGATAACTCTATGTGTCTTAGGACCACTTGGCGGATTCTTAGGAGACTATATCTGTAACGGATTATTGGCGTTTGGAAAATTAGGTGGTGTTTAGTCTATTTTAGCTATCGCAATTATTGGAGCTGTTTGGGAAATCTTAGTTATTTCTGGCATGCATTTAGTGATTATTAGCACTATGACTCTATTATTTGCTCAGGGTGGACATGATAACTTTGCTACTTTAGGCGCAGTAGCGGCAAGCATGGCTTGTGCAGGTATGGCACTTGGTGCAGCATTACGAATAAAAGGTAAGAAAAATAAAACTTTAGTATGGGGATATTTTATTTCTAATATTATTGGTGGTGTAACAGAACCTTCTTTGTATGGTTTGGCACTTAGATATAAGCGGCCATTTTTAGGAATGATGATTGGTGGTTTTGCAGGTGCTTTATATGCAGGTATTACGCATGTGACAGCATATGTAATGGTACCCGTCGCTAACTTTCTTGCTTTGACTGCTTATGTTGGAGGAAGCACAGCAAATATTGTTAATGGAATTATTAGTGGTGTAATCGCATTAATTGTTGCGGCGGTCGCAACCTATATAATTGGTTTTGGAAAAGAAGAGGAAATAAACTAAAATGAAACAAATACTAATTCGTGCAGATGATCTTGGTTATTCAAGAGCTGTAAATTATGGCATCTATGATGCAATTCATAATGGAATAATTAATAATGTTGGTGTAATGGTAAATATGCCTGCAACTGAACATGGACTAGATTTATTAAAGAACGAAGATATTGATTTCGGGATGCATACTGATATTACCAATGGCAAACCGATTCTTCCTCCTGATCAAGTGCCGTTGTTAGTAGATGAACACGGTAATTTTAAGCGTTCTAAAATTTATCGAGATAATTATGGTAAGCAAGATTTTACAAATTTAGATGAAGTTATTGCCGAGATTGACGCTCAATATCATCAATTTTTAGAATTAATTGGTAAGAAGCCTGACTATTTTGAAGGTCATGCGGTTATGAGTGATAACTTTATTAAAGGTTTGCATATTGTTGCTGAAAAATATGATTTACCCATTTTAGATTTTGCTTTTGATAATCAGCCAGTTAGTTTTAAGAAAGAAACACGTTTCAGTCCATATATGGAAAGTATGAAATCTAATTATGATCCTGAAAAGGTATTTTTAACAATGCTTAAGCATGCTGATGAAGAAGTAATTCCAATGATGATTTGTCATCCCGGATATTTAGACCAGTATATTTTAAATACTTCTAGTTTAACTATTCCTAGAACTCAAGAAGTTGATTTTGCAATGGATCCGAAGATTAGAAAAATCATTGAAAAAGAGCAGATTCATTTAGTTAGATATAGTGAATGCAAATAAAAGATAAAGACTACGCCTGAAAAACGTGGTCTTTATTTGTATCTAATTGAAATAGGAGTGCTTTAATTTCTTAATCAAATTAACTAGTTCAGTATCTTTACCATTTTGGATAATGAAATTATAAACTGGCTCGTACCTTAAAACAGGAACCAATAGATCGGAGTCAACAGAAGGAAGAATTGAAGTCATCGATTTTTATTTAGTTGGTTAAATTTTTTTACTTCTGTAGTGTTTTTAACCTTTCTGGATGCTTGAGAGGGAGGGTAGCCAGTGCCCCAAGGCTGTTTAAATAGAGCTTTCATAGTTTCTGAAAAATTAATTTCTCCGCTCCATCCCCAATTTAGTCCCAAAGGAAAGGAAACCACATTTCCATTATTAATATGGCTGAATAGAAAAGCATCTTGTGGAGTAGGAAGATAGCCACATTGAATATTGGGGAAAGTATTGCAAGCAAGCATCATCCCTTGACCAGACGTGCAGCCAGTGACAATGAAGTCTAATGATTTACTGTTAATTAATAATGCAATTGCTAGAGAAACTTGAACATAAGATAAGTTGATACTGCTATTTGGATAAATACCGAAGTTGATTAACTGATCATCAGAGTTAATTGTTGCATTTAAATAATGTTCTAAAATTCCGTTTTTTTGTTTTTGTGAACTTGCTTGAATAAGACCTATTTTCATTATTGTTTCTTTCTGATGAATATAAATTACTATAACTAAAATTTATTATAAGACAAATAAGAATTGAATAACCTTATTTACAAATAAAATATGATCATTCGTAAATAAAAATATTTTCAATGGCTTAATTAATCTATTCTTCACACTTTACTAGTAAATAACGAACGATTTTGATATTGACGTAATAATAATTAAGAATATACTTAAGCGTATAAAAGTTAATGTCTACTGTTTTAGAGGAGAAAGAAATGAAAAATCATCGTCGTGTTTTGATTGGTAGTTTAGCTAGTGCAGCATTAATGAGCTTGTTTTTGGTAAACAATGGTTCAGTTAAGGCTGATGAAGTCGTTCAGCCAAATCAAGTTCAACAAAGTGGTCAAGTAAAGGTCACAACGAATCAAGATAATGCTAAAAAGCCGAACAATGATCAATGGGCAAATCCCGCTAATTATAAGAATGATATTCCAGTCCAAGTGTTAGGTATTAATGATTTACATGGAAATATTGATACCACTGGGAAAGCATATGTTGGACGGGGAATGCATTATAATGCTGGAAATGCTGCACGCCTAAGTAGTTATCTGAACAATGCAGAAAATGATTTTAAGGATGAAAATCCCGAAGGTAACACATTTAGAGTTGAAGCAGGAGACATGGTAGGTGCGTCTCCAGCAACGTCATCACTACTCCAAGATGAGCCAACGATGAAATCTTTGAAGGCAATGGATGTTAATATTGGTACTCTGGGTAACCATGAATTTGATGAAGGATTAGGTGAATTTTATCGAATTGTAGAAGGTAAGGCTCCCAAAACAGGACAATTTAACCAAGAAGAACAGAACTATCCTCATGAAAATTCAAATTTACAGATTGTCATTTCTAATGTAGTTAATAAAAAAGATCAAACTGTACCATTTGATTGGCAGCCATATTTGACGAAAGAAGTAAAAGCTGGCGATAAATCAAGTAAGGTTGGCTTTATTGGTGTAGTAACTGCTGATATGCCTAAACTTACTTTTGCTAAAAATTTAAAAGATTATCAAATTTTAGATCCTGCTGAAACAATTGCAAAGTATGATCACATTTTGCAAAATCAAGGTGTAAATGCGATTGTCGTTTTAGCCCATACCGGTGTTTCAACCTATAAAGGTAAAACTAGTGGCGAAGCAGTCGATATTTTGAAGAAACTATATAAAATCGATCCCAACAATTCTGTAGATTTATATGTTGCTGCTCATTCACATCAGTATGCAAATGGTACAGTTGGTAGAACTAAAATTGTTCAAGCTAATAAATTTTCGATGGCTTATGATGATGCAATTGGTTATATTGATCCTCAGACGAATGATTTTGTTAATGGTAGTTTGGTAACTCATGTTTATCCTGTTATGTCACCCAAAGAGGATAAGCTTACCAAGGCTGATCCTAAAGTCGAAGCAATTATTAAAGATGCAGAAAATCGTACTAGCAAGATTACAAATTCTGTGATTGGTAAAACAACTCCTGGTACCGAAATTAGTGCTAGTCTCAATGATAATAAAGAAAATGCAGTTGGCGATTTAGTTGTTGATGCCCAACTTTTTGAAGCTAAGAAGAAAGGAATTCAGGCCGACTTTGCTATCACTAATGGAGGCGGTGTTCGAAGTAATTTAAATATTGAAAGTGATGGGTCAATAAAGTGGAAATCAGCTCAAGCTGTTCAACCTTTTAATAATCAAATTCAGGTTTTTAATTTAACAGGAAAACAAATTTACGATGTCTTGAATTCACAATATGTAAAAGATGGTGAACGCTACTATCTCGTTAGCGGGATGCGCTATGCTTATACGGATACTGATGACCCTTCTCATCCGCAAAAAGTTGCTGTTATGTTAGACGGCAATGGTAAGCAAATTGATTTAAATAAGACTTATCGAGTTATTACAAGCAACTATTTAGTGGATTCAACTGCTGAATTTAAGGGTGCAAAAAAGGTGGCTGATGTAGGAATTGATACTGATTTATTCGTAGATTATTTCAAAGATCAAACAGCAGCTGGTAAACTAATTCTTGCTCCTGAATTGAATCGTAAGTTTTATCTAACTAAGCCTCAGTTTGCTGAATTATTAAATAAGCTAAAGCAAGAAGCGCAAGCATCAAAACAAAATACGGTAAATAATAAATTAGATGAGAAAAATAGTCAGCCTGCAAATAAAACTGATAAGTTGGTAAATAGAGTAGATGAGACTAAGGTATCTGAACCAGAACGATCAAAGAAAACAGCAGCGGCTGCAAAGGTTGTTTATGTAATTTACAAAGCTAAAAAAGATGAAAATACACTTAAAGTCGTAAATGAATCTGTAGGCAAAAGTTCTAGTTTAGCTATGTTTACAAGAGGTAAGAATTTTAATAGAAATGAATCTAAAAAAGCTTCACTGCCAAAAACAGGGACAGAGAATGTATCTTGGATTTCTTGGTTAGGATTAGCTTTAACTAGCTTAGTTAGCGTATTTGGATTGGGTATTAAGAAAAGAAAATAATTCAAAGTAAAAACCATCGCAAAAGCGATGGCTTTTTTCATATATAAATATAAGTATTAAAACTATTTTCTTTATCGACATTAAAGCAATCAAGTAACTTAGTTGCAGCCCAATCTGTGTCGTCTGCTTCAAAGAAAATAGAGGAATACTTATTGAACATTTTGCTTAAAACTGCCTGAATAAATAGATCACATGACTTTTCGCTAAATGAGCAGATATAAGCTATCTCATTTTTTTCAGTAAAAACGAAATTTTCAATTTTCCCATCTTTATTTGTACTATAATAGCCAGTTTTGGTTGGAACTTCTTTGACAAAAGTATTTTCAGAAACAGTTAAAGGAGATACAGCTTGATGCACTTCTTGATAGTATTGATATAGCAAATGACATAGCGCAGAGTAATTTTTACTATTTGCATTGAAGGGATGGATAGAATAATTAGAATTTAGCTTTATTTTCAAATCTTTCTTTGTTACTTCAGGAGTGTAGCATTGACGTTTACATTTAAATCCATTTTGAAGCAATAAATGAATTAAATTAGTATTAGGTGAAGAGGTCATTACTTGAAGCGATTGACCTTCGATTTGCTTGATTTTGCTAAATGGAAAGTAAGTAGGATATTTAGTCAAGTTAAATTTTAGATAAAGATACTTATTATGGAATTCGTTATGGTAAGTAGTAATAGTGCCTATGTCTTTTTCATCGCACCAAACAATATATTGACTATCTTTGATCTTTTTAATTTTTACCGACATTTTTCCATTCATCCCTTAATATTCCATATTTCATAGAGTCATAATATTTACCATTGTAATATCGTACTTTTCTAATTTGAGCTTCCTTTTGAAAGCCAAGTTTTTCTGCAACACGCATCATTGAGGGATTACCAGACCAAGTTGTTAATCCAATGTGTTCCAACTTGTCAGTATTTTGAAAAATATAATTAATCCAAATTCGTAGGGCAGTTGTACCATAGCCACCACTCCATTTGCTTGAATCATAGATTACAATTCCGATTTCAAGCCAGCGCGTTTGTTCATCAATCCAATCCTTTGAAACCATACCGATTGGTTGATTATTTACTATAATGCAGCGACAATCTTCACTTAATAAATATTTAGCAATGGTGCTTTCTTTGAATGATTCAAAATTAGTAAATTTCTGATAATCATTGAAGTATGGCGCATTAAATTTGGTCCATTCAGGATGATCGCTTGAAAATCCTTGTTTCCAAATTTCTTTTAATGATGTTTCTGTAAATTGGGTTAAACTAATTTTTTTCATAATGATCTCCTTGATTATTTATTATAGTAGCATTTTTTGAAAGCACTTTATAATATAGATGATGACAGAAGAAGGCGATTGAGATGAAAAATGCAAATGAAATAGTTATTGGTAAACCGGTAAAAATTAGCCATGTTTTAATCGGAGCAGCTGCAATTGTTATACTTTCATTATTTGTTACTGGCTTTGGCTATTTACCATGGTGGGTATTTCTGATTGTTTTAATTCTAGGAATTTTTATTACTTTGCCAACATGCTTTAATTCTTATTGGAGGATTAATAATGAGAAAGTGAAGATTACTTCTTATAGCAATAATGATGCTATTAAATTGATGCAGCTTTTAGGCTTACATAAAAAAGATGAGCAAGTGATAAAACTAGCTAATATTGAAAATGCAGAAATTATCTATAAGAAAAATATCAGAATCAGTCCTGTTGATTTTAACCCAGATTATCTTAACTTATATCTTGATACAAAAGATGGACAGAAATACACATTGTCTTTAGGAAATATTGACTATCAAAAGCTTGATACAATTATACAGTTTTTAAAGGAAAATCAAATAGAATTAATAGATAAGCAGGGAATTGTGCAACTTTTAAGAGAAAATAAGAATTTGTTTACTCATTTTCACAATAAAAAATGGACAGCTGTTTGATTACTATAGAAGAAATACGGTCTAGGACATTGAGTCTTAGATCGTATTTTTTGCTAGTCTATTTAATTATTTTCCTTTTTTTAGATACTTATCGCCTGCTAAACTGCGGTAAAAATTGGCAACAGTTTGACGATAATATGGTTGAAGGTAAAGGGAGAGTAGAAAGTTGATGATAGCGATTAGAATAATTGCAATTAAATATGCAATCAATGCTTGGAAAATGAGATCAGCTAACGGTTTATTAAATGGTTTCAGGTAAAGAAAAGCAATAACTATTCCAATTAAAGTAATAATAAAATACCAAATATTGAAAGTTAACCAAATAATGAATAAAGTAGTTTTATTGCCTTTCATGATCTTGCGTGATTCACTGATTGCTTCTGTTGCTGTCATTTCGTGCTTTGAATCAATCATATCCTTCATAATGTAAGGCGTCATTGCGTAGGAAAAACTTTTAATGATCCCAGGAACTATTAATAAAAGTCCCCAGAAAAAAGTAAATAGAGTAGTTAGTAAGCTAGTAAGGAACGTTTTAGAAAAATAGCCATTAGTAAAACTAGAAAAAATTGCTTTAAAAACATTTGGCTTTTCACCTGTATCTCTAAAAGCTAGCGTTGAATATTGAACTCCCCAGGCAATCATCGTAGCAATTAAACCGGTAATGATCGTAAATATGCTCCAGCCTAAGCCTTGCCACCATGAAACAAGAGAAAGATTATAAGTATTAAAACTACCGGTCCAGACATAATTAGTTATATATTCTAGGAATAAATTAACAATTCCAGGAATAATTAACAATCCAATTACCCACAGCCAGTTACCTTTAAGCTGTTTACGAGCAGTTTGTCTTAATTCTTTGCGGTTGATTTCCATTATTTGATCCTTTCTTAGTGAAAATAAAAGGCTTCTAGCTCAAAAAGGTTAGAAGTCTTTGCTTTTTTAGTCTTCATTTTTGCTTTGGTCCCAGATTTTTTTAGCAGCTGGAATTTTTCCTAAATTGCTAATTTCGTCTTTATCAACAACGATTAAATTGTTAGGACCCTGAGCAAGTTGGTTGAAGCTATCAAGACTTTGATTTCTAAAGTAGCCTTCGCCAGCCTTATCAAGTGATTCTTGTAATTTCTTAATTCGATAAGCATCTGCATCTGCTTGCGTTTTAATAGCTTCTGCATTTGCTTTAGCAGTTGCAACTAGAGCATCATTTTTAGCCTTAGTGGTTAATTCAATATTTCTTGCTTCACCTTCAGCACGTGCAATCGCAGCCGTCTTTTCACGGTCGGCTGTTAACTGTTTGTCCATTGCCTTTTGAATTTCTGGACTAGGAAGCAATTCGTCAACATTGACCCGAACAACGCGAATGCCGTAAATATCAGTCAAATCGCCAATTGCATCCGCAAGTTGTGCGTTAATCTGACTAGTTGAACCCAAGGCTTCGTTTAATTCCATTCGACCAATAATATCCCGAAGGTGACCACGAATTAATTGCACCATCGATTCAACAGAATCAGTGTTGTTGTAGAAGTACTTGTAAGAATCAGTGACAAGATAGTTTAAAGTTAGGCTAGTAGTAATTTCAGCATTATCTTTAGTAATAATTCGGTATTTAGAAATTTCTAAAGGCTGAAGAGCTAGCGATACTTTTCTAATTCTTTGAACTCCAGGAAAAATCATCACAAAGCCTGCTTTTACAGTGCGTGAATACTTACCTAATGTTTCAACTAAGCCTTCATAGTTTTGCGGAACAATATGAAAGCTTAAAGCTAGTAAAACTAAAAGTAAGATCACCAAAACAATTAGTAAAATTCGCATTAACATAATACTTTGACTCCTTTTCTTAATTTTGACTTATATTATCCCAATATTTTTAGTAAAATGAAATAGTTTTTAAAATATTTTTCAGATAAAAATTATTTAGGCGCATAAAAATCGATTATAATTGTAGAAAGTAGAAGATGAGGTGGACATATAATGACTATTGGTGAATTGCTAAAACAAACAAGACAATCTCTTGGCTTAACTCAAACAGAGATGGCAGCCGGCATTGTTTCAACTTCTTATTATTCAAAAGTAGAACGAAATATTCATCAAATTAGTGCTGATGAATTAATTGCTATTCTCAATAGACATCATATTGACAATGCAGCTTTCTTTGCTCATCTTTCTAGTTCTAGTTCTCAGAAAAAAAGAGATTTTATAAAAGAAATAGGGGATGCTTATGAGAAAAAAGATAAGCAAACGCTTTTGGCAATAAAAAAAGATATTGATCAATTGCCAGATTCGAAGCAAAAAAAGTATTATCAGCTGCAAATTGAATTGGTTTTGAATGTTTATTTAACAAAAGCAGATGATATTCCAGATGAATTAAAGAATAATCTGAAGAAATTTGTTTTTCAAGATAATAATTGGAATGAAAATTCGCTGCAGTTGTTTAGAGAAACGATTCGTGTTTACGATATAGATGAGCTAACTTTTCTAGTAAATGCAATTTTAGTTAAGTATCAACAGCCAGCCGAGTTGCCTATAAAGACGCAGGAGATCTTAGGAGGAATTTGCATTAACTTTTTAGATAAGTGTTATGAACACAACACACCTGAATTGATAAAGCAACCACTACAATATATCTCAAAACTTTCAAATGCTTCGGAATTACTTTTAGTTAAAATACTTAAGAATTATTATCAAGCTGTTTTCAATAAAAATATAGATGAAGTAAAGACTATTAGTGGTGTTCTTGAAAAAGCAGGCTGGAAAGATTTCGTTTCTGTTTTGCCTCATCTAAGCAACTAAATGTGCGTATACGACAATGCAATTTCTATTACGACAAAGCAGTCTTTTCTTATTTACCTTGCTCAATAATAATTGCAGCGAGGTGAACAAAATGAATTACTTATTTCATTATTTAAGAAAAAGACCGGGAGCAGTAGGAATTGTAATTGTTTTAACTATTATTTATTGCTTCGGCTCTAAGAGTGACACATGCCTTAATTAACGTAAATATTTTTAATGCCTTAATTAAGTTAGAATTTCATGGCTTCTTTTATTGGGTGATAATTGATATTGCAGTGTTTGCGGTCTTGTCTGTTTTCTTAGTATTGATGCAAATCCAAATGGCTAAGACAGTGCAGCTTTTGAGTCTAGACTTAAGAAAAGATATTATTCGTCAATTATCAGGAAAATCAATTGAGGAATTTAATAAGCAAGACACGGGAGTTTATGCGTCTTGGTTAACTAATGACGTGACTACGATCGAAAATGATGGCTTTTACAATATTTTGCAGAGCGTACAAATCATTACAGATCCTCTGTTTTCAATGATTGCCTTAGCTAAGTTCTCATGGACTTTTATCCCAATTATTGCTTTAGTTTCTTTTTTAACAGTATTTTTGCCGCAACTTATTCATAAAAGACTTGCTAGTGCTAGTCTTTCGACGACTAAGGCTAATGAAAAATTATTGAATGTTATTAATGATAGCTTACGGGGATTTAATACCTTTTCAATTTTTGGAGTTGAAAAGCAATTAGAGGCTAGAGTTACTGAAGCAGCATTATTTTTATTAGATAAAAAGGTTAAGCAAGCGAAGTGCCAATCAATTGCTAATAATATCGCAGGTTTTTCTAATATTTTAGGTCAAGTTGGAATTCAAGCGTGGACCGGCTATTTAGCGCTTGAAAAGATAATTTCAATTGGTGTAATAGGTTCGTCTGGAAATTTAGCTTATAACGTTTTTAACTCTTTAGCTGTAATTGCACCGATATGGACTGAAATGACAGCGTTAAAACCAATTTTTGATAAGTATCATTTAACTGAGAAAAAGAATTATAAAGAAGAGGGACAAGATTGTACCGAAAATAAGTTTGATTCCTTGGAAGTAATTAATTTACAGAAGAAGTATCAAGATAGAGAGGTTTTTGCTCATCCGATAAATTTATGTATTTTAAAAAATCAAAAAGTTGGGATTTATGGCAAATCAGGTAGTGGTAAGACTACTTTTATGAAAATTATTTCTGGACAAATAAGAAGTTATACCGGTGAGATTCAGCTGAATAAAGTAGAACTAAATCGATTAAAGTATAGTGCGCTACAGAAAATTTTACTTTATGTGGAGCAAACTCCATATTTATTCAATGATACTGTTCGTTATAACTTAACCTTAGGAGAACATTTTACAGATAATGAAATAATCGACGCGCTAAAAAAGGCTAATCTATGGGAAACAATAAGTAAATTACCTGATGGACTAAATACAGAAATAAATGAAAATGGTAACAACTTTTCTGGTGGACAAAAGCAGAGGCTTGCTTTGACTAGAGGTTTATTGAGAAAGAGAAGACTATTTTTACTTGATGAAAGTACTAGTAATTTAGATAAGAAAACTGCGCTTAAAGTGGAGAATACTTTTTTAGGGCTAGAGGATGCAACTGTAATCTTTGTTAGTCATCAACTTCATAATGAAAATAAGTCTGCTTTTGACCAAATAATTGAAATTTAAAGAATTGCTTATTAAATATTAGTGTAATAGAATAAATTTGTGAAAGCGATTTATTAAAAATATTCATTTAAGGAGTAGAAAATGAACGCAATTTTTAAAAGAAGAGCAGTTAGAGAATATGCTAATGAAAAAATTGATGAAGAAAAGATTCAAAAATTAATTGACGCTTTTCAAGCTGCACCGTGTGCACTGCACCAAACTGAAGTTATGGAGCTGAGTGTAATTACCGACCCAGAACTTCTTAAGAAAATTGAGGACAATACTAACAATTCTTGCTATAATGCACCACTTGTTTTTATGATCAATACTAAAAAAGATAGTCAATTTGGTGAAAGAGATGCTTCGGTAGCAGCAGAAAATGTAATGGTTGAGGCTGTTGATTTGGGCCTAGCTTCTGTTTATGTAATGGGTGGAGTAATTGCACTAAATAAATTCCCTGAGGTTCAAAAAGAGTTGGGAATGGATGAGGGTTACGAAACTTCAGTACTTTTGCCAATTGGCTATCCTGCTGATAATGGAAAGCCTGAAGATAGATCAAATCGTTATAAGATTGTGAGAAAATAATTGGAGATAGTAAAAAACATTGATCCTAAGTCTGGACCAATGTTTTTTATTTGCTCAAGTCAATAATTCTATCAAACATTTCTTTTTCTTGGTGTGAGATCTTATGAGCAACTTCAATTACTGCAAAATTCGAATTTTTGAGTAAAACTTGATGTATTTGCAATGATAGTTCATTGTCTAAAGCGCTCGTTGCTTCATCGGCTAGCAAAATAGGACGTTTAGCCAAAATAGATCTGGCAATTTCAATTCTTTGAATTTGACCACCAGAAAGATTATTACCGTTTTGTCCCACCTGGTAATCAAGTCCCTTTTCTTTGACTAAATCCGTTAGACCAGCTAATTTAATTGCTTCATTTAAATCTTCTTCTGAATATTTTTTACCTAAGGTTAAGTTAAAATGCAAGCTGCGGTCAAACATGAATGGCTTTTGATTAATGTATCCAAAGTAATCATGCGATTTTTGCCAATTACCAGTTACATTTTGTTGATCAATTATAATGGAACCACTCGTTGGCTGTAATTGACCGATTAATAGGCGGAGTAAGGTTGTTTTTCCAAAGCCACTTGGAGCCATTAAAAGGACCTTTTCATTAGCATTAACAGTGAAGCTTACGTTCTTTAGGATAGCTTTATCATCAACTGTATATGTTAATTTCTCAACTGATAGCTGGTTAAACGATGGATTTGCAGCATTTTCATTTTTATTATTAAAATTGATTGCTTTTTGAATTTTATCCCAAATAGGCTTAGTAGATCGAATCTGATTGAGCTGATCAAGAATCATTGTAATTGGATTAATGAAATCGTTGGATAGCTGCACGATCATTACTAAAGTACCAGCTCCAATTTGACCATTAAACATTAAAATGGCACCTACTAAGAATGGAATAATAAAGCTGAAGATATCAGCAATGGTAATAATTAGCGTAGAAATGGCACCTTGAGTGTAGTTTAAAGCTCTTAAGGCATTTTCCATTTGTTTTGCCTGCTTGATGACATAAGAAATAACAGGAACTTGTGCATCATACAACATGGCCGTTTTTGATCCATTAATTGCATCAACTGTAGCCTGAGTATATTCAGCGTTTTGCTTTTCCCAGATAGCAGATTTATTTTGAATATCCTTAATGAAAAACTTTTGAATAAAACCAGGAATAATTGTAGCAATAACGAAAATGATAGTTAGAAGCCAGGAATTGATCAAACCGACAAAAATTGAAATTGCAAAAGCAGCAATCTCAGAAATAATCATCAATTCATTCGTGATTTTTAGTGATTCGATTTGTTTTAGGTCATTAGTCATTAAATTTAGACCGTCTTTTTGTGAATCATTTTGCTGAGCAATTAAATAAGTGATAGTTTTCTCTTTCAACTTCAAGTTGATATCACGTGTAATATCAGAACGTAAATATCTATAAGCAAAATTGAGAAACATAATAACAATCAGTAATGCTGCTCCCAATGCAGCGATAAGAATTAATCGTTTTAATGAGCCACGATGATATTGCGCGCTGTTAAGCATAATCTTCGTGACATAAGCGATAACGACATTACCACAAGCACTTATGCAGGCTAAAAAGACATAAAGTGCTAGCTTCTTTTTGTTAGCAAACTTTAGTGACATAAATATACCTTTCTAGACCCCATCAAAGTGACTTCATTTAAGTCGTTTCTTCTTTGATGAAAATAATATAGCATATTTTGTTGAAAATTAAAATAGTATTAGATATTATTTTAATAAAAGAATTTGGAGGAAGTGTACATGCAAGAAAATGTAATGTCGTTTGTTAATATTTCACCTTTATTTATTGCAATTATTATTGGTTTTGTAGTTTCATTTAATGAAAATACTTCTGTAAAGGTACCTGCTATTGTAGTTATTATTTCAACAATTATTAGTTTTCTTTTTCCAATTTTTAATTTAAAATCTTGGGTTACTTATCCAGTAATTATCTCTGAAAGTGCAATGTTTGTTTTGGCTACAATGTTATTAAGTCAAAAGATGAAAAAGTGGCTGGCTTGGATTTTGGGTTTGATTGTAGGATTTGTTTGGGCAATTGTACTGCTTATTTTGCTAGGAGTGACTTTTAATATCTAATGCTTATTAGAAAGTATGAAAATTCTGATTTTGACCAATTGTGTCATGTGATGGATAGGGCACGCATGCAGGAATTAAAGACAGCCAATATGGAGCAGGTGTTTATCCAATTGAGGGATGCACCATATTTAGGGTATTTGTTAAAATGCAAAATGTATGTAGCCACTAAAGAAGAAAAATTGGTTGGATTCGTGGGGTTACGACCACATGAATTATCATTTCTATATGTAGATCCAACTTTTCAAAAGCATGGAGTCGGAAATAAATTGATGGCATTTGCTTTAGATCAATTAGTAAGACCGATAAAGCTAGATGTGTTTACTGACAACTTCGTAGCCAAAGCATTGTATGAAAAATATGGTTTTAAAGTAGTAAAAACTGTGGTTGAAAAGTGGTCTGATGAGTATCCAATAGAATTTGCGCAGGATACTATGGAGATGAAGTAAATTAAAATGATTATTGATACTAAACAATTACAAAAAGCCGTTATCGAAAATAAGAAAAAACATAATTTTAATACTACTGACGTTAAGTTTGAACTTCTTTTATTATATGGTGAAGTAAATGAACTGTTTCAAGCTTGGTTAAAAGAAGACCAAGAAAATATCAATGAAGAGCTGGCTGATGTAGCAATATTTTTACTAGGAATATCCGAAATGCTTGGTAGTGATCTTGGTGAAGATATTGTTAAGAAAATGAAAATTAATGCAAAACGAAAATATGTGCACGGAAAGAAGATAATTAGTGATGACTAAAGTAGAACTTACTCGTTTTAGAATTAAAAAAGGGAAAGAAGCTAAAGCGCAAGAATGGATGGACTTTCTAAATGAACATCACGCTGATACTGTCGCAACAATGGCTGGTGAAAAGATGTACGTGGAGAGCGTCTTTAAAGAGAAAAATCCAGATGGATATACCTATTTTTACTGGTATTCAGTTCAAGGAGAAGGCGGAAATACCGTTGAAGAATCAAAAAGCTATATTGATAAGAAACATCTTGAGTATTGGGATGAATGTATCGATACGGAATATAAGCCAGTTGATATGAAATTGGAAGAGAATTTGATTGCACCGGCTGTTGAGAAGGTAATTGAAAAGGATGCGTAATGCTAAATGAAAGCATGGAAAATTAGTGGAAGTATTGTATTACTTTTATATGCAGTTATTAGTGTATTTATTTGTATTAGAAAAGTTGACGGAGCAGGTGTAGTACAGACGCCAGAAATGAGAAACATTACTTTAATTATCTGGGGAGTATTTGGATTAATCATTTTAATCAGTTATCTAATTTGGCTGGCAATTTTAAAGCATAGTAAAAAGTAATATGTCAAACTATAGCAGATAAGATTAGTCGAAATGCTTATATGGAAGCTTTAAAACAAGCACAAATTAAGGATAATTATGAGTCATTTATTGAATTAGTGGCTGATTATGAGCAAGATGAATTAGATCAGCAAATAGATCTATTAACTAGGATTGAAAAAGAAAGAAAATTCGCACAAAGTCAAACTAGATTGGATAAGTTTGATGAGTAATTAGTAAGACTAAAGCAGCTTCTTGTATGAACCTGCTTTTTTATTTATTGCAAAGTATAAAATGAGTATAAAATCACTTGTTTAAGTATAAAAAAAGTATAAAATCTGCATTTAAATCTAAGTGATGCAAAGTATCAAACTTCATTAGTTTACGGAGTTAGAAGAAGTGGAAAGACGGTTTTTCTGTTAAATGTTCAAAGAAATTAATGAAAAAGAGAAAAATCATTATTTTATTCGGTTAAACTTGGGTCGAAAAAATCATTTAATTTAAATAGCATTAATAAGCTAAGAAAAATTTTTCTTCATGTTGATTTAAACATTAGTTAAATAAGTCATAAGCAGAGATTGTAAAAGATCTCTGCTTATTTTTATAGTTAAAAATTTTATAAGTAATCTATTGAAATATTAATAATATTTAAGT
>PPYF01544314.1_pt1 | contig 179094 bp, 164 predicted proteins | sample 1559871 | NCBI WGS metagenome assembly PPYF01 (sample SAMN08240021, study PRJNA423297) | Human gut metagenome, whole genome shotgun sequencing project.
ATTCCTCCATAGCTCAGTCGGTAGAGCGCATGACTGTTAATCATGATGTCACTGGTTCGAGCCCAGTTGGGGGAGCCATAAAGCAGTAAGTTTTTTGCTTACTGCTTTTTATTTTGCAAAAATTGGGAGATTATTTTTATATTGAAATTTATAGTGTGGTTATGAATTTATATGCTGATAGAATTGCCACACTTAATACATATATAGAAGATAAACTGTTGTAAAGTGTTTGAACTTTTGGAGAGTACAAATGAAAATATGTAAATAAAGAGAAACCGTTACATCAAAAAGTGACTTTATTTTGTTTGTAAAAAGAATATTATGAAAAGAGCATAAACAGCCAATTTCCGTTTTAGGAATTTTAGCCATTTATGCTCTTTATAGTAGCTTTTTTTATTACTGTCCGTATATTTCAAGGGCTTTATTCATAACCTGTGCGGCAACAGGCAAAGCTGTATAATATCCTGAATCACCATTTTCTATGATAACAGCGAATGCCAAAGGACAGCTTTCATCTCTACTAAAACCAGTTACCCAAGCATGAGCAGCTTCTCCTCCGCCGACTTCAGCAGTACCAGTCTTAGCACAGATTTCTCCATTAAAGCCACCGCCATAATATTCATTTTCAACGGTGTATCTCATCATATCAGAAAGTGTTTTTGCATTTTGTTCGCTTAACATCTGAGTCCCTTTATTTCCACTTTGAGGAATATTTGGCAGACCAAACGGCAATGAAATTTGCTTTATAAGATATGGCATTATAGGTGTACCACCATTTGCAATACCTCCAGAGATAACAGCCATAGTCATAGGGCTTGCAAGAGTTGTATATTGACCAACACCACTCCAGCCCAGCTGATTTTTATCAGCCTTAGAAACATCATAAACGCTTTTTGCAGTATCAATATCATTTATAGAAACGCTTTTGTTAAATCCCATTCTGTTGGCTTGTGTAGTCATTTTATCGGCACCAAGGTCAACAGCTAATTGTGCGAAATAGCAGTTACAAGAATGTGCAAGGGCTTGTTCAAAATTTTCCTCGCCGTGAGCCTCATAGCAGGTAATTTTATTTCCTCCGATAGTATCGCTGCCTGTGCAAGTATATGTGCGATTTTCAAGCTCGGATTTTGTCATATTTTCAAGAGCCGCTGCTGCGGTTACAAGCTTGAAAGTAGAGCCTGGTGGATATGTCGCCATAATACTTCTATCAACATAAACACCTTCGTATTCGTCATTATCCTCAATATCAGGAATATTCTGAGGGTCATATGAAGGAGTGCTTACCTTTGCAACGATTTCACCTGTTTTATAATTATAGACGAATACCGCACCACGATTATTACCCAATGCCTGATAAGCAGTTTTGCAAATCTCACTGTTTACAGTAAGTTGAATATTTCTACCAAGTGTTAAGCCATCAGGAAGCCCCATACCAAAAATAAAACTATATCCTGAAAGTTGCGAGCGATAAACATTTTGTATAGAGCCACCGATATTTCTGCCCTCATCGCCGACAGTATGAAGTAAAGCACAACGAATATCTTCATTTGAATTATAATAGCGGTTTCCGTTCTCACTATAAGCAAGAATTTCACCATTTATATCTGTTATAGTTCCAGCCATACCCATTCCGTCCACGCCTATGTGTGCATTTTGAGGTTTTGAGGCCCAAAGGTCAGCATGGATTATAAGATTAATTGAAAAATATATCATTCCACCGATAAAAGCCATGGCTAAAAGCCAGACAATCAGAGAACGATTGCGTATTTTCTTCATCATTTCACCGCCTTAGAATGAATCTTTTCTATATTTTTTATTACGCTATTATAGCATAATAAGCAGAAAAACTCAATATATATTCAAGTGATGAAGATTTGCATATATATTTTTGTTGCTTTTCGTTTTTTATATGGTATAATTTTATTAAATTTTTTGAAAAAGGAAGCGAAAATAATATGCTAAGCTTAGATGATGTTAAGAAGATTGTAAAAGATTTGCCAGTAGATGAATATGATGTAAGCGATGATGTATCACTTGTAGTTTATCGCGTAGATAGCTTTGAATATAACGAACAAAAACAAGTAAATCGTCATATAGATATAGAGCTTATTTTTGGTGATAGATATGAAATTCATGAGGAAGAAAACCTTTTTGATTATATTCTTTCATTTTGTAAGGTAGAGAATGTAGAAGAAGACGAAATTCTTTATAGCAAATATCAGTAAAGCTATTTAGTGATAAAATAAAAATAATTCTTTACTTTTAAATGCTTGTATGATAATATTTAATTATATAAGTATTAAATAAAAGGTGAAAATTATGGTTTGGAGAAGGCTCGAACAAAAACAACTTGATATTTGGAAGCAGTCATATTGGTGGAATAATCTCAAAGAACACGCTTTATTTATTATGATAATGTTTTTGATAATTAAAGAATATGTACAGCTATTCCTTTGTGACTATAAGTATTATAAGTATAGCTTTCCAAAAAGGTATCCTACTTGGTGGCTGGAGGAGAGAATGCCTTTAGCAATTCTTTTTGCTATAATATTAATTTTTATTGTAGCAGATTTTATATTTAGGTTATATATAAAACGAAAAAACTTTCTTATGGGCGTTGATATAGGAATTATATTATACACAGATGAAAAGTACGGAAAATTTACCATAAGAATCCCCAAAAATCTCGACTGGCAGTTAGACACAAAGTCTTATGATTTAAATAATATAAATGAAGATAAGGTTGAGGAAAGTATTTTTAATAGGCGTGATTTTACTTATTATGATTACGAAACATATTCCTATCTATAAATAATCGAAAAATTTTAAGTTCATATCATTTTATAAATTTATCTGTGAGTGTTGAGAAATTCTTCTAAATATGGTATATTAGTTTTGTTATGCAAAGCTTTTTGCTTGTTTTATAATGAAAGGAACTTGAAATATGAAATTAGGAATTGTCGGTTTACCAAATGTCGGAAAAAGTACACTTTTTAATGCTATTACAAATGCAGGTGCTCAGTCTGCTAACTATCCTTTCTGCACAATAGAACCAAATGTTGGTGTTGTTGCAGTCCCAGACCCAAGGCTTGATAAGCTTGCAGAAATGTATCAGCCAGAAAAGTTTACACCAGCAACTATCGAGTTTGTTGATATTGCAGGACTTGTTAAGGGTGCATCTAAGGGCGAAGGTCTCGGAAATAAATTCCTCTCAAATATAAGGGAATGTGATGCTATCGTTCATGTTGTACGCTGCTTTGATAATGATGATATTATTCATGTTGATGGCTCAGTTGACCCTAAGCGTGATATAGATACGATTAATGTTGAGCTTATTCTTTCTGATATAGAAATGCTTGATAGAAGAATTGATAAAACTCAAAAACTTCTCAAGGGCGATAAGAAGTATCAGACAGAGCTTGATTTCTTTAAGAGAGTAAAGGAAGCACTTGATGCAGGCAAATCTGCTCGTTCTGTTGAATGTACAGAAGATGAGGCAGAGTTGCTCAAGAGTGTTGCATTGCTTACAAATAAGCCTATTATTTATGCAGCAAATGTTAGCGAAGACGATTTCGCAAAGGGCATAGAAAATAATAAGTATGTAAATAGTGTTAAGGAAGTTGCCGCAAGTGAACACGCAGCTGTTCTGCCAATTTGTGCAGAGAGTGAAGCAGAAATTTCAGATATGGACTACGAAGAAAAGGCAATGTTCCTTTCTGAAATGGGGCTTGAAAGCTCAGGTCTTGACCGCCTTATTACAGAGTGTTATAGCTTGCTTGGACTTATTTCTTATCTCACAGCGGGTAAACCAGAAGTAAGAGCGTGGACAATTACAAAGGGTACAAAAGCGCCACAGGCAGCAGGTAAGATTCATACCGACTTTGAGCGTGGCTTTATTCGTGCAGAAGTAGTTGCATTTGATGATTTAATGGCCTGTGGTTCTATGGCAGCCGCAAAGGAAAAGGGACTTGTTCGTTCAGAGGGTAAGGACTATGTTATGAAAGACGGCGATATAGTTCTTTTCCGCTTTAATGTTTAATTGTTTTTCCATAATCAAATTTTATAGTTGAAAGGAGAATTTTAAAATGGCAGAAATTAAAGCATTTCGTGCATTGAGGTTTGATACAGCTGTTGCTGGAAAAATTGATGAACTTGTTTGCCCACCTTATGACATCATCAGTGAGGAACAGCGTCAGGCATACCTCAATGAGAACGAAAACAACATCATCAGACTTGAACTTCCAAGAGGTGAAAATCCTTATGCGGACGCACAAGCAACACTTAAAAAATGGCTTGATGCAGGTATTCTGAAACAAGATGAGAAAGATAGCATTTATATCTATGAAGAAGAATTTACAGCTTATGGCGTGAAAAATAAATTTAAGGGCTGTATTACTCGTGTTAAGCTTGAAGAATTTTCTAAGGGAATAGTTCTTCCGCACGAAGAAACTCTTTCAAAGGCAAAGAAAGACCGTTTCGAGCTTATGAAAGCTACAAACTGCAATTTCAGTCAGATATATTCTCTTTATATGGACGAAAAACATACCATAAGAAACACACTTGATAGACTTTCCGCAGGTAAGCCTGAAATAGAATTGACAGATAATGATGGTGTTACTCATCGTCTTTGGATTGTAACAGATGAAGCAGAAATTTCTGCTATTTGCAAGGAGTTTGATGATAAAAAGCTCTATATTGCCGACGGTCATCATCGCTATGAAACTGCCCTTAATTATAGAAACTATTGTCATGAAAATAAAATTGGTGACGGTGGCGAAGATTATGTAATGATGATGCTTGTCGATATGGAACACGAAGGACTTGTTGTATTTCCAACACATAGAATAGTGCGTGATTTGGAAAGCTTTGATGCTGAAAAGGCAGAAAAGCTTTGCGAGGAATACTTTTATGTAGAAAAGAAAATATCATACGAAACTATTGAGAAAGACCTCCGTACTTTATATGATATGGGCAAGAAGGCTTACGGCTTTTATAGTGGTGGCAATGGTTATACATTGCTTACATTCAAAGATTCTGATGTTTTAGAAAAGCTTTTGCCAGATATGTTAAAGCCTGTTCGAGAGCTTGATGTTACAGTACTTCATTCTCTCATACTCGAAAAGCTTTTCGGTATAGATAAGGAAAATATGGCTAATCAAGTCAACCTTACATATACAAAGGACTTCAATGAGGCAATAGCAAGTGTTAAAGACGGCAAAGCTAACTGTGCTTTTATTTTGAATCCTACAAGAGTTACTGAAATCAGAGATGTAGCTGCCGCAGGCGGAAAGATGCCTCAGAAGTCTACATATTTTTATCCAAAGCTCATTACAGGTCTTGTAATGAATAAGCTTTTTTAAATGACCTTTATAGGTAAAAGACAAAAGCACTAAAAGAAAATAAATTAAAAAAGTAGAGTATATATGGCTAAAATCCTAAATGGATTCATTTAGAAATGAATTACAGCCCAATATACTCTACAATTTTTTATAGAAATTTAATTGCATAAAAAAACCGCCCTTGCCCGAAAGCAAGAGCGGTTTTAATTAGTTAATCGTTAAGTACTCTTACGACTAAGGATTAGTCCTTAGAAGAAGCCTTCTTTGTCATAACAACAGCTGTGCCGAGGGAAGCAGCAACTACAGCAAGGAGAACCCATGCAGCAGATGTGTCGCCAGTAGCAACTGTCTTGTCGTCTGAAGACTCAGTCTTAGATTCTGTAGCAGCTGGTTTTTCTGTCTTAGATTCTGTAGCAGCTGGTTTTTCTGTCTTAGATTCTGTAGCTGATGGCTCTGCTGTCTTATAGTCAGTAGCTGCTACAACAACATTTGTGTTACCATTACCATCTTCTATACCTTCGCCAGTAGCCTTATAAAGCTTGCCCCACTCGATAGCTGGGTTCTTAACTGTCTTAGAAGCATCTGTCTTAGAGACTGTTTCGCCACCGTCAATGTTCTGTGTCTGAACACCGTTATCACCGTTGTTGAAGATGATACCTGTTGGAACGTTATCAGCTGTCCATGTGTAAGAGTAAATGTTACCCTCAACATGAGTAGCTTCAGCACCTGGCCACTCGCCGTTTAAGTTGCCTGCGTCATTCCAAGCATGAACTGTAACTTTGCTGCCCCATACATCAAGGCCAATGTTTTCGAGAGTTGCATCGTCTGGAACCTCGAAGTAAACTGTGTAATCGTCTGCTGCAGATGTGCTAACTGCACCAACAACAAACATAGAAGCTACAAGAGCTGCTGCGAAAATGACACTAAGAATCTTTTTCATTTTGGATTTCCTCCTAAATTAAATAAAAATAAATTTTTTAAATCTCACTTAAGAGATTCATTGCACTTATTATACTATGTAATATTCAAAAAATCAAGAGAAAAACGAAAAAAAATCTAACGTATTAAAATAAAAACCACCAAATTATTTAAAATAAATTATACATAATGTATAAAATTTTAATGTTTTTTCTAATATAGAATTCAGAATAGCTTGACTAACTTAAAATGAAAAATATAATATTTATTTAATAATTTGGTATTCAGTGATGTATAAAAATATCTTTTTTAAAAAAATCGAAAAAATGCTTGACAAATTTGAAAGCATAGGTTATAATAATCAAGCATTAAGAGATGCGGATGTAGCTCATCCGGTAGAGCGCCACCTTGCCAAGGTGGAGGTAGCGAGTTCGAGCCTCGTCATCCGCTCCAACGCTCCAAAAAGAAAGCATTCGCCTTGCGAGTGCTTTTTCTTTTTGCCGTAAAAATACGACAAACTTCTTTATTGATTTTTATAAACATATTAATTGTATACAGTTATGTGAACTATTTTTAAGATTGGAGTGGATTTCTTGGATAAGCAAAATCTTTTGGACGGTGTTAAAACTATACATTTTATAGGTATCGGTGGCTCAGGTATGTGTCCTTTGGCAGAGATACTTTTTAACGAAGGCTATAAAATTACGGGTTCCGATGTGGCGGAATCTGATACATTAGAGCGTATTCGTTCTTATGGAATTCCTGTTACTATGGGACATTATCCGGAAAATGTTGAGGGTGCTGACCTTATAGTTTATACTGCTGCTGTTAAGCTTGATAACCCTGAGCTTGTAGCCGCAAAACATCTTGGAATCCCTGCTGTCGAACGCTGTATTATGCTTGGTGAGGTAACAAGAAAGTATAATCGCTCAATTGCTGTTTCTGGTACTCATGGAAAAACAACAACAACTTCTATGCTTACTCAGCTTTTGACTATGGCTGACTATGACCCTACCGCAATTATCGGTGGCAAGCTTCCGTTCTTAGGGAGCAACAGCAGAATTGGTAAGAGTGATATTATTGTTTGTGAGGCTTGTGAGTATGTAGATACTTTCTTACATCTTAATCCTGCAATTTCTATTATTCTTAATATTGATGAAGACCACCTCGATTATTTCGGAACTCTTGACCGAATCATTGAATCCTTCCATAAGTTTGCACAGCAGACAACTTCACTTCTTATAGTGAATGGTGATGATGCGAATACTCTCAAAGCTATTAAAGGTGTTGAGTGTCGTGCAATAACCTTTGGCTTTGGTGAGAAGAATGATTATCGTGCAGTTATCACCAATGAAGGCGTTATGGACGAATTTGATATTATCAAGGGCAATATAAAGCTTACAACTGTTAAGCTTAAGGTTCCTGGCAAACACAATGTAATGAATGCTCTTGCGGCGGCGGTTGCCTGCTTTGAACTTGGTGTTTCAGCTCGTGATATTGCAAATGGTCTTGGTGAATTTACAGGTGCTCACAGACGCTTTGAAATTCTCGGAACAGAGGGCGGAATCACTGTTGCTGATGACTTTGCACATCACCCAACAGAGCTTCGTGCAACTCTCACTGCCGCTATGGGAATGGGCTATAAAAATGTCTGGGCTGTATTTCAGCCACATACATATTCAAGAACTGCTATGCTTCTTGATGATTTTGCGGACGCACTTTCAATACCTGACCATACAGTTCTTTCTGAGATACTTGCTGTTCGTGAAACAAATACATATAATATCTACTCTAAAGACTTAGCTGATAAAATCAAGGGTTGTGTATGGTTTGAAACCTTTGAGGAAATTACAGACTTTGTTGTGAACAGCGTTAAGCCTGGAGATTTGATTATCACTCTTGGCGGTGGTAATGTATATATGTGTGCAAATATGATTTATGATAGACTCAAGCAGAAATATGCTAAGTAATTAGGTGAATTTATGGCTATTGAAATTATAATTAAAAATAAATCCGCTAAAAAAGAATTGCCATCTATTGATGTGCTTACAGGTGGTAAATTCAAATATGGTTCTTTCGATGGTGTTCGACTCAATATGGAACAAAAAGGTCCTGATGGCAGTATAAGTATGTTTAATCCAGAAAGAATCGGTAGGGGTATGAGCGTAGGCTTTGGCGATAATGAGATAAGCTTATTTTTGCCGCTCCCTTCATCTGCTGAAGAAATTGCTGATTTCTATGCTACAGCTGTTCGTGTGGCTGATTTCTGGAACAAAGAAGTTGAGGTAAGTCAGGGTGGAGAAATATTCGACCCATATAATTCAAGCAAGCTTGCAGAAGCTGCAAAAGCAAGCTCTATTGAATCAATAAAAGAGATAACAAGTGGAAAATTCCAAAAGCCGATTTTGTTTTGTGCAAGATGGGCATTATACCTTGGTGAGGGTGATTTAAAATTTCTCAAAGAAGGAAATCCTTTAGAAGCGTTTAGCGAATATATGCACAGAATGCAGAATATTGATGCATATTATGCTCGCCCTAATATTATGACAACAAAACGCCGTGATTGTGTTTTTGGAATGTATGTTTTCACAGAAGGTGTTGTAAGTATAGTTCCTGCCATACCAAGATGCCCATTTGGATTTAAGAACGCAAAAACAGGCAGACCTATTGAGATTGAAGATTGGTATATCAGCATCTACTCACACGATGAAGAAAGTGTTCTCGGACATCTTATGTATGATGACTTTCTCAAGGCATTGAAAAAAGAGGATTATCTACATTATGATGCACAGAATATCTTGTTAAAGGGCTTAACAAGAGAAAGAATTGATTTTATGCTAAAGAAGTTTGGTACACTTCCGCCAAACTAAAAATTAAACAAAATGTTTATAGAGTATATTTGTTCTCGGATTTTCCATTTTAATGGTTTTAGGGCAAATATGCTCTATTTTTTTGAAAATCGTTTAAAATATTGTATTTAATGCAACCTTTGTAAAATTTTGTTGTCTATATAGGTGAAGAGGCTCTTCTATAATTCAAGTGAGGTGAGAAAATGAATGATAAGCAAATAGTTGAGTTATATATGGAACGTTCCGAAAAGGCTGTCAACGAAACCTACAATAAATATTCAGCGTACTGTAATAGCATTTCATTTTCTATTCTGCAAAATTCAGAAGATGCAGAGGAGTGTGTCAATGATACATTTCAAAAAGCGTGGGAATCTATTCCGCCGAGTGAACCGAATAACCTAAAAGCATTCTTAGGTAAAATAGCAAGAAACATATCACTGAATAGATTAAAACATAATAATACCCAAAAAAGAGGTGCTGGGCAAATAGATGTACTTCTTTCAGAGCTTGAGGAATGTATTTCAGATAGCTTCAGTGTAGAAAATGAAATTTATAGCAAACAGCTTTCACAGTCAATAAACGCTTTTTTAGAGAGCTTGACATCAGAAAAGAGAAAAATTTTTGTAAGCAGATACTGGTACACCCGTTCTATAAAGGAAATTTCAGAACAATATGATATTAGTGAAGAAAAGATTAAATCTATACTTTTTCGTTTGAGAAAACAGTTGAAGAGCCACTTAGAGAAAGAAGGTATGATTTATGAAAAGTGAAGATTTATTGAAAGCCATAGGTAATATTGATGATAAATTTATCGAGGAGGCTGCTCCTAAGATAAATGCAGTTAATGAAACCAACACAGCAGAATCAAATGATAGTACGAAAACTGATGATAAAAAACTTGTTGAGGTTGTTAAGGTTAAGCCAAGAAATACATTCAGAATAGTTGCATCTATTGCGGCGTGTGTGTGTCTTGTTGCGGCTGTAAGCTTTGCTATAATAGGCTCAACAAAATCCAGACCACAGACAAGTGATGATGGTTCGTGTCAATCAAATGAAGCATGTGTCAAAGAAGATAACGATGGAATATCCTATTTAGAAGATGATGAAAACGAAAAAAGCTATGATAAAGTAAATGACAATAAAGAGGAAATATATAACCTTAAATGGTCAGAAAAGGATAACAGCCAAAAATATACTAAATTTTCCATTGATAAATATGCTTATAGTAGTGCAAATACAGAAACATCTTCTGAATATATAGGTGAAAAAATTTGTGATACAACTTTGACAGGTACGGATGACGATGATAATAAGCAGGAAGCAACGGGAGAAGTTTATAAAGTTAAAAATATGAGTGATAAGTTTGTCGTTGCTGTTAAATTTAAAAATGATGATAAATATTATGTTTATTATGCAACTGATTATCTTCATAGCAAGTATACACCTAAAAATCTTGGCGAATTTATAGATGATTTAGGTCTTGAAGAAAATCTTTGTATGTTAGAGAAAGATATTGAATATGATATATATGAAACAAACAAAGATGGTGAAAAGAAATATAAAGAAACAAGATATTATAGTATTAGCAAATCTGATATATGGAATAAGTTACTCTATAATAGAAATATTGAAAGCTTAACAGATTTTTCTAATGGTCCTTATATACAAGATGGTTATTATATGAGTGCTCATTATGGCTATTATATGACTATACATGGAGAGCTTCCAGCTATTGGTTTTGGACAGAAGATTTTTAGAATTTTAATTGCAGATGAAGGGTATATTGTATTTAGATTGGGGGATTTTGATGGCATAGCATTTAAGCTAAGTGATGAACAGATTCAGAAATTTTTAGATTTATTTGGAAGTGAATATGCTTCTGAAAATTCCAAAAATAATACTTCAAGTGTAGAAGCAAGCAGTTCTGAAAGTTCTAATTCGGCAGAACTATCTAACACAGATATTCCAGATATTTATTTCTGTGCGGGTTCTAAGAAAATCACTTCATCTGATGTGAAAGCAATTAAAGCAGGTATGACCTATAAGGAAATTATCAATCAGCTTGGCGAAACTGCAAACTTTGGACAAGGAAATATTCGTCAATATATCGTAGACGATAAATTGGTATTACCATTGAGATTTGATAGCTTGTCAGATGTTTGCAAAAAAACAGGCGAGGAACTTTTGAAGCAAGCTATTTCATATAAAGTGCCTGAACGCATAAAGGATAAGCTGAATGACAATATATACGCTGTAGTTATAAACGATAAGTTTATAAGCTGTATTAATGGTGAGCCAGATAACTGCTGTACAATTGATTTATCTGATGCAGAGATTAAGTTTGAAAATGGAAAAACTGCTACTGCTGCTGATGTTAAACCTATGTCCAGTGTGCTTATCAGCTATGATATGGTTGCGGAATCATATCCGGGAAATATGCACTGCTTAAAGGTAACTATTCTCGATAGCAACTCATAAAAACACATAAAAGTCTTTTAATTAAAATAACTAAATAAGGAACGGCTCATACCATTCTGTTGAACATTGACGAATATTATGCTATTATTATTGCAAAATAATGTTCAGAGAGGTTTTTGGTATGAGCTATTCCTTTTTTTCTACGCTTTCACGCCTTAAATACATAAATCGTTGGGGTTTGATGAATAATACAAGAAACGAAAACCTTAGCGAACATAGCCTTGAAGTAGCATTTATTGCTCATGCACTTTGTATAATTAAGAATAAGCGTTTCGGCGGAAGCATTGATGCAGATAAAGTGGCAGTTTATGCAATGTTTCACGATTGCACAGAGATTATTACAGGCGACTTGCCAACACCGATAAAATACTCAAGCAAAAAACTGCGTGAGGCATATAAGGCTGTTGAGGAAGAAGCTGGAGAAAGACTTTTATCAACTCTCCCGGATGATTTGAGAGAAGAATATGAAAAATATTTTGTAGTACAAGACGGCGATGAAGAAATATGGAAAATCGTAAAATCAGCGGATAGATTGTCGGCACTGATAAAATGTATTGATGAACGCCGAATGGGCAATATGGAATTTTGCAAGGCAGAGGAAAGCACAAGGAAAATAATAGAAGAAAATATGACACCTGAGCTTGCAGAATTTATCAAAGAATTTATGCCATCATATGGAATGACACTCGATGAGCAAATTAAAAAATATAATGAATAAACCGACAATAATATAAGTTTTTAGGATTTATTATATTTCTCATTGACGGTAGAAAATTTATAATAGGAAATTTTCTGTTAATATCGCCGATTTTTGCGGATTTCGTTGAATTTTGCCGATATATAAGCTATAATGACAAGAATGGAAAGGTATTTAAACATCTTATCCTATGTGCTTATGCACTGCAATATTAGAAAGGTTGTGATGAATTTATGCAAGATAATCACAAGAATGATGACTTTGAGGATATTTTCTCTGATTCGTCATATTCAAGCTATGATGATATAGACAATTTTCCGGTTGAGGTAAGAAGTCGTCCCTCAAGCAATGCCCAAAAGAAAAATAAATCTCAAAAATTCAAGAAAATGTGGATTGCTAATATTGCAATCTGTCTTGTTTCAGTTATATTTATATTAGGTGGTTCGGCGTGTATATATGCTTATAGCTCAATAAGCCGTATAAACTATAATAAACTGCCAGAGAATAGTTCAAGCTCAAGCAAAAGTTCAAGCTCATCAAAGGCAGAAAGCAGTACAACATCGTATAATATGGGTAAGATTCCTGATACTTTAAAATCAGATAATGATGTTCTTAATATTATGCTTTTTGGTGCAGATAAAAAAGTTGAAGGCGAAGCTTATGGTCGTTCAGACTCTATGATTTTGCTTTCTATCAACAATAGAACAGGTGACATCGTTATGACATCGTTTTTACGTGATTTGTGGGTTGAAATTCCAGGATATTTTCCTCATAGACTTAATACCTCGTATGCACTCGGCGGAGCGGAGCTTGCAATAGAAACTATCGAATATAATTTCGGCGTAGATGTAGACAGATATGCGATAGTTGATTTTGATAGCTTTACGAATATTATAGATACTCTCGGCGGTATAGACCTTGAGCTTACTGACGAGGAAATCGACTATATAAACTGGCAGTGCTGGAAGAACAATCAGGTTCAGACAAGACATGAAATTACTGCAAAGGCTGGTGTAGTTCATCTTAACGGACGACAGGCTCTTTGGTATTCAAGAGATAGAGATAGTGCTGGTTCTGACTGGGATAGAACGAACCGTCAGAGAATTGTTCTCAATACAATTATGAAAGATTTGAAGAAGTCTAACCTTGCACAGATTATGAGCATTATATATCAGGTCGGACCTATGATTGAAACAGACCTCGACAAGGGCGAAATAGTTTATCTTGCTCAGAATGCTTTGAACTATCTTAATTATGATGTTACAGCGTTGAGTGTACCTGATTTATCAGGCGGAAACTTCGATTGTCCGAAGATTGACGGAATGGATGTTGTTACAATCAACGATTGGGACGCAGAGAGAGCAAGAATCCAGATGGCTATTTTCGGAAACTCAGATTATGAAGTTTCAAACAATTCATCAGAAGAAACAACTACTGACGAACAATACGACAATGTAGCTTAAATATTAAAAAAGAATCTCCTATGCTTACAGCTTTAGTAAGCGTAGGAGATTTTTATTGTTTAAAATGACAATATCAAGTTAAATTTATAACAACCCAGTCGGGTGTTCCTTAAACAGTGCTGCTGAAATTCAAAATACTTTATTTAAATGACATTACATAAATCCTGAAAAAATGCAAAAAAATAAGGAAACTTTGCAAAAATACTTGACAATAGCTTCCCACGGATTTATAATAATATACTGCACCATAATAGATAAATATTCCCTTTTCGTGTGCTTGACTACAAGATATTATCACATATTCGACAAAAAATCAAGTCTAATTTTTCAAAAATTTTTCTTTATGACTTTGCCGAATATATAAAGGGAAAGTTAAAGACGGTTAAATGATGAATGGAGTGATTGGCCAAATGGTAAATGTCAAACCTGTGCGTCTCGGTAATACCGAGAGAATGAGCTTTGCCCGTATTGACGAAGTTATTGATATGCCTAATCTCATCGAGATTCAGAAAAATTCATATCAATGGTTCCTTGATGAGGGTTTGCGTGAGGTTTTCAGAGATGTTTCCGGTATTTCTGATTATACAGGTAATCTTACGCTCGATTTTGTTGATTATGAGCTTGATACCGAGCACCCCAATTATAGTGTTGAAGAGTGTAAGGAGAGAGATGCAACTCATTCCGCACCACTTCGTGTAACTGCGAGATTGCACAATAAAGAAACAGATGAGGTTAAGGAAAGCCAAGTATTTATGGGCGATTTCCCTCTTATGACACCAAGCGGCACATTTGTTATCAACGGTGCTGAGCGTGTTATTGTTTCACAGCTTGTCAGATCTCCTGGCGTTTACTATAAGATGGAATATGATAAAACAGGTAAGCAGCTTTTCAGTGCAACAGTTATCCCTAACAGAGGTGCATGGCTTGAGTACGAGAACGATGTTAATGATGTTTTCTATGTCCGTATTGATAAGAACAGAAAGCTTCCTGTTACAACATTTATCAGAGCTTTAGGTCTTAGCTCCGACACAGATATTATAGATTATTTCGGTGCTGATGAAAGAATCCTTGCAACAATCGAAAAGGATTCATGCAGCAATACCGAAGAGGCTCTCAAGGAAGTTTATAGAAAGCTTCGTCCAAGTGAGCCGCCAACAGTAGAAAGTGCTCAGGCACATATCAATGCACTTTTCTTCGACCCAAGAAGATATGATATGTCAAGAGTAGGTCGTTATAAATATAACAAAAAGCTTGGCATAGCAAATAGAATTGCAAATCAAAAGGTCGCAGAGCCTATCGCAAACCCACTCACAGGTGAGGTTATGGCAGAGGCAGGTCAGGTTATCTCTCCTGCTCTTGCAAGAGAAATCGAAGATGCAGGCGTAAATATTGCTTTCGTTGAGCATATCGAGGGCAAAATCGTTAAGGTTATATCTAACGCAATGGTTGATATTTCCAAGTTCGTTGATTTCGATGCAAAAGAAGAATGCGATATTAAAGAGCGTGTTCGTTTTGCTGTTCTCAGCGAAATTCTTGGCGAGTGCGATAATGACGAAGAACTTAAAAAGGAAATCTGCCGCAGAAGAGATGACCTCGTTCCAAAGCACATTATCATTGATGATATTTTTGCAAGTATCAACTATATGAACTGTCTTGCAAACGGCATTGGTAATACTGATGATATCGACCACCTCGGCAATCGTCGTATCCGTTCTGTTGGCGAGCTTCTTCAAAATCAGTTCAGAATAGGTTTCTCCCGCCTTGAAAGAGTTATTCGTGAGAGAATGACACTTCAGGCTCAGGACCTTGAAAATATGTCCCCTAATGCGCTTATCAATATTCGTCCTGTAACAGCTGCAATCAAGGAATTCTTTGGTTCATCACCACTTTCACAATTCATGGATCAAAATAACCCTCTTGCAGAGCTTACACATAAGAGAAGACTTTCAGCTCTTGGTCCTGGTGGTCTTTCAAGAGATAGAGCAGGATTTGAAGTTCGAGATGTTCATTACAGCCACTATGGTCGTATGTGTCCTATCGAAACTCCTGAAGGTCCTAACATCGGTCTTATCTCATATCTTGCAACCTTTGCAAAGATTAACGAATATGGCTTGATAGAAGCACCTTTCCGTAAGGTTGATAAGGATAAGGGCGTTGTTACAAATGAAGTTGTCTATATGACAGCTGATGTTGAGGATAACTATATCGTTGCACAGGCTAACGAACCACTCGATGAAGAAGGACACTTCATTCACGAGAAAATCAACGGTAGATGCAGAGATGAATTCGTTGAAGTTGAGCGTGATAAAGCTGACTATATGGACGTATCTCCAAGAATGGTTGTTTCTGTTGCTACTGCGATGATTCCGTTCCTCGAAAACGATGACGCAAACCGTGCGTTGATGGGTTCTAACATGCAGCGACAGGCTGTTCCGCTCCTCGTAACAGAGTCACCTATCGTTGGTACAGGTATGGAATATAAAGCAGGTGTTGACTCAGGCGTTTGTATCCTTGCTTCCGAAGATGGTGTTGTTGAGAGTGTAAGTGCTGACCAAATCAAGATGAGATATGATTCAGGCAAGACTGAAACTTTCCACATCATTAAGTTTACACGCTCAAACCAGGATACATGTATCAACCAGATTCCAATAGTTAACAGAGGTCAGCGTGTTAAGAAGGGCGAAGTTCTTGCTGATGGTCCTTCAACAAATAACGGTGAAATCAGTCTTGGTAAGAACGCTCTTATCGGATTTATGACTTGGGAAGGTTATAACTACGAAGATGCTGTTCTTATCAGTGAAAAGATAGTTCGTGATGATGTTTATACATCAATTCATATAGAAGAATACGAAACAGAAGCTCGTGATACTAAGCTTGGTGCTGAGGAAATTACAAGAGATATTCCTAATGTCGGCGATGATATGCTTAAGGACCTCGATGAGCGTGGTATTATCCATATCGGTGCAGAGGTTCACACAGGCGATATTCTTGTCGGTAAGGTTACACCAAAGGGTGAAACAGAGCTTACAGCAGAAGAAAGACTTCTCAGAGCAATCTTCGGTGAGAAGGCTCGTGAGGTCAGAGATACTTCCCTTAGAGTTCCTCATGGTGAATATGGTATCGTTGTCGATGTTAAGGTATTCACAAGAGAAAATAGTAAAGATGAGCTTCAGCCGGGTGTAAATCAGGTTGTCAGATGCTATATCGCACAGAAGAGAAAGATTTCTGTCGGTGATAAAATGGCTGGTCGTCATGGTAACAAGGGTGTTGTTTCCAGAATACTCCCTGTTGAAGATATGCCATTCCTCCCAGATGGTACTCCGCTCGATATAGTTCTTAACCCATTGGGCGTTCCTTCTCGTATGAATATCGGTCAGGTTCTCGAGGTTCACCTCGGTTATGCCGCTAAGGCACTTGGCTGGAAGATTATGACGCCTGTCTTTGACGGTGCTCACGAAGATGACATCTTTGATATTTATAAGGATATAGAGAAAAAGGCGAAGGCAGGAGAATTGCCGCCGCCTGAAAATCCAAGCAAGATTGACTTTACAGAATGCTTCAAAAAGGACGGCATTATTACTAACGAGTGTAAGACAAGAATGCGTGACGGTAGAACTGGTGAGTGGTTCGATAATCCTGTTACAGTCGGTTATATGTACTACCTCAAGCTCCATCACCTTGTCGATGATAAGATTCATGCTCGTTCTACTGGTCCATACTCACTTGTTACTCAGCAGCCTTTGGGTGGTAAAGCTCAATTCGGCGGACAGAGATTCGGTGAAATGGAAGTCTGGGCGCTTGAGGCTTATGGCGCTGCCTATACACTTCAGGAAATCCTCACAGTTAAGTCTGATGATGTTGTCGGTCGTGTTAAAACTTATGAGGCTATTGTTAAGGGACAGAACATTCCTACACCTGGTATTCCTGAATCATTTAAGGTTCTTATTAAGGAACTCCAGTCACTTGCTCTTGATGTTAAGGTTCTCGATAAGGATAATAACGAAATCGACCTCAGACAAAACTTTGACGAAGATGATGATGTTGGTCTGAACGCTGATTCCGACTCCGAATTTAACGAGAAAAATGTTATGACCACTATGGATGGCTATATGCTCGATGGTGATGATGAGGACGAGGACAATATGTTTGACGAAAGAGGAATCGTAAACGACAAGGACGATGCCGACGAAGATATGTTCGGAGAGGATTCCGACTATGAAGGCGGCGACTTCTTCGGCGATTCCGATGATGATAAATAATCGACAGGAGGAAGCATTTAATGGAATTTAATGTATTTGAATCTATAAAGATTGGTCTTGCTTCACCCGAAAAGATAAGAGAATGGTCTTATGGCGAGGTTAAAAAACCTGAAACCATTAACTACCGTACTCTAAAGCCAGAACGCGATGGTCTTTTCTGCGAAACTATCTTTGGTCCGCAAAAAGACTGGGAATGCCACTGCGGTAAGTATAAGAAAATTCGCTTTAAAGGAAAAATCTGCGACCGTTGCGGTGTTGAAGTTACTCGTTCTAAGGTAAGAAGAGAGCGTATGGGACATATCGAGCTTGCTGCTCCTGTATCTCATATCTGGTATTTCAAGGGTATTCCATCAAGAATGGGGCTTATCCTTGATATATCACCAAGAACACTCGAAAAGGTTCTCTACTTTGCAATGTATATTGTTACTGATCCGGGCAATGTAAGAGAAATCGAGAAAAAGCAGTGCCTCACAGAAAAAGAGTATAGAGACCTTAAAGAGAAGTATGAGGACGATTTTGAGGCTATGATGGGTGCAGAAGCTATCAAAAAGCTTCTTGCAGAAATAGACCTCGACCAACTTTCTGATGAACTTAAGGAAGAACTCGAAAATGCTTCTGGTCAAAAGAGAGTAAGACTCCTCAAGAGAATTGAAGTTGTAGAATCTTTCCGTCTTTCAGGCAATAGACCTGAATGGATGATTCTCGATGTAATTCCTGTTATTCCTCCGGATATTCGTCCTATGGTTCAGCTTGATGGCGGACGCTTTGCAACATCTGACCTTAACGACCTTTATAGACGAGTTATCAACAGAAATAACAGACTTAGCAGACTTTTAGAGCTTAATGCTCCTGATATTATCATCAGAAATGAAAAGAGAATGCTTCAGGAAGCTGTTGACGCACTTATAGATAACGGCAGAAGAGGCAGACCAGTTACAGGCCCTAATAACAGAGCCTTGAAGTCACTTTCCGATATGCTTAAAGGTAAGCAGGGACGCTTCCGTCAGAATCTTCTCGGTAAGCGTGTTGACTACTCAGGTCGTTCGGTTATCGTTGTTGGACCTGAACTTAAAATGTATCAGTGCGGTCTTCCTAAGGAAATGGCTCTTGAGCTTTTTAAGCCTTTCGTTATGAAAATCCTTGTTGAAAATAATGCTGCCGGCAACATCAAGGCTGCTCGTAAGGCTGTTGAAAGAGCAAAGCCAGAGGTTTGGGACGCACTTGAAAAGGTTATCAAGGGACACCCAGTTCTCCTTAACCGTGCTCCTACACTTCATAGACTTGGTATTCAGGCATTCGAGCCTGTTCTCGTAGAGGGTAGAGCATTGAAACTCCACCCACTTGCTTGTACAGCATTTAACGCTGACTTCGACGGCGACCAGATGGCTGTCCATGTACCGCTTTCAGCAGAGGCTCAGGCAGAAGCAAGATTCCTCATGCTTGCATCAAATAACCTCCTCAAGCCATCAGATGGACGACCAGTTACAGTTCCTACTCAGGATATGGTTCTTGGTTCATACTATCTTACACTCGATAAGGACGGCGAACCAGGCGAGGGAAAAATTTTCCGTGATTGCGATGAAGCTATTATGGCTTATGATGCAAAGGTTGTCAGCCTTCACGCTAAGATTAAGGTCAGAAGAACTCTCGAAATCAATGGCGTTATGAAGACAGGTCTTGTAGATACAACTGTTGGTAGAATCATCTTCAATAGACCTATTCCACAGGATTTGGGCTTTGTTGATAGAACTAACCCTGAAAACGACCTCAAGTTTGAGATTGACTTCCTTGTTGGCAAAAAGCAGCTTGGAAAAATCTTTGATAAGTGTATAAGAATCCATGGCACACAGAGAACATCTGAGGTTCTCGATGCTGTTAAAGCACAGGGCTATAAGTATTCTACAAAGAGTGCTATTACTGTTGCTGTTTGTGATGCTGAAATTCCACCAACAAAGAAAGATATTATCGCTCGTGCAGAAAAGCAGGTTGACCAGGTTACAAAGATGTATAAGCGAGGCTTTATGTCTAACCAAGAGCGTTACGAAAAGGTTCTTAAGGTTTGGGAAACTGCAACAAATGATGTTTCTGACGCACTTCAGGCTAACCTCGGCAGGTATAACCCAATCTTTATGATGGCTGACTCTGGTGCCCGTGGTTCTATGAGCCAGATTAGACAGCTTGCTGGTATGCGTGGACTTATTGCGAATACAGCAGGTAAGACAATAGAAATTCCTATCAGAGCTAACTATCGTGAAGGTCTTAACATTTTGGAATACTTTATTTCATCTCGTGGTGCGAGAAAGGGTCTTGCCGATACAGCTCTTAGAACGGCTGACTCAGGTTATCTTACCAGAAGACTTGTTGATGTTTCACAAGATGTTATCATCAGAGAGGACGACTGTGGTACTACTGAGGGTATCGAAGTATTCGAGATTAAAGAGGGTAAGGAATCTATCGAAAGCTTCCACGAAAGACTTCTCGGCAGATACCTTTGCGAAGACTTCAAAGACCCGGCAACTGGCGAGGTTCTTGTTTCTAAGGATAAGCTTATGGGTGATGATGAAGCAGACCTTATCGTCAGCAAGGGTGTTGAACGCATTAAGCTTCGTTCAATTCTCCATTGTCGTGCAAAGCACGGCGTCTGCAAGCGTTGCTATGGTGCTAACCTTGCAAACGGTCAGCCTGTTACAGTCGGTGAGGCTGTTGGTATTATTGCCGCTCAGTCTATCGGTGAGCCTGGTACACAGCTCACAATGAGAACCTTCCATACAGGTGGTGTCGCAGGAGCTGAAGATATTACACAGGGTCTTCCTCGTGTTGAAGAACTCTTTGAGGGCAGAAAGCCTAAGCATCTCGCTATCATCAGTGAAATTGCTGGTGTTGTCAAGTTCGAGGAAATCAAGAAGAACCGTCACGCTGTTATTTATAATGATGAAACAGGTGAACAGAGGTCTTACCTCATCCCATTTGGTTCAAGAGTTCGTGTTGAAGAAGGTCAGGTCATCGAGGCTGGTGAAATGATTACAGAGGGTTCTGTAAATCCACACGATGTTCTTGCAATTAAGGGTACAGAAGCTGTTCAGAACTACCTCATTCAGGAAGTTCAGAAAGCATATCGTATGCAGGGTGTTGATATCAACGATAAGCATATCGAAGTTATCATTCGTCAGATGATGAAGAAAGTCAGAATTGATGATAACGGCTCTACAAAGCTTCTCCCAACAACTCTCGTTGATAAGAGCGAGCTTTATGCTGCTAACGATGAGGTTCGTGCAAGAATTGCAAATGGTGAAGAGGGACTCACAGAGGCGACCTACACACCAATGCTTCTTGGTATCACAAAGGCTTCTCTTGCAACAGATTCCTTCCTTTCAGCCGCATCATTCCAGGAAACAACAAGAGTTCTTACAGATGCAGCTATCAAGGGTAAGGTTGACCCACTTATGGGCCTTAAAGAAAATGTTATTATCGGTAAGCTTGTTCCTGCTGGTACAGGTATGCACCGTTATAGAGATGTTGAATATAGAGAGGAAAATCCATCTAATTCAGCTGAATAAAAACATTTAGATTGTAAATCAGGCATAGCTCAGATTATGGGCTATGCCTGATTTTTATATTATGTTGATTGATAATGTCGTACTAATACCTGCATTTTTGCTATACCTTCTTTTTGAGAGCGAATAATAGCACTGATTATTGGTCTTAGCTCTTGGCAAATTGAATATTTCATAGCATTTTCGCCCATTCTTACAGCACCCATATGATGCGGAATCATCTCGCAAAGAAAATTATAGTTTACATTATTAGTTTGTGGTGAAGATTTCATTTCGCTGAACATCTTTTGTGTGATTTCATTATATATTCTCGTATATGGTTTAAGCTGAATAGGTGAATTAGTCTTAGCACGACAACAAACCTCAATCGAAACCATATCATCTATGCTTTTAGTTTGCTCAGCAATTATGTTCAAGGCTATATTCTGCACTTCTATGTCAGTAGTGTAGCGGAGTATGTTTAGTGACATATCTATTGCGGCTCGATGATGTGGAATCATTTGCTTTATGAAGTTGCAGGAAATGCTGTCTGTAATTTTAACCTCTGCCATACAGCGAATCATAGTATCAAGAATAACGGAAAATGTGTCAAGATAACGCCTTGCAACATTGCTTATTTTTGGCGGAGTATTTGCTTTATTCATAAAAATCCTACCTCCTGAAATAATACTCTTAATATTATATTCAGACCCTTTGTTTAATGTGAATTAATAGCATTTTCAATGTAATATCATTGTAACTATCTATTAGCTAATAGATTTCCCTAAGACACTTAAAAGTTTCGCTCGAGGTGGCGTGCCGCCACTGTCAAGACGCGGAATCGCTCGGCAAACCTCGCTCGTATTAAGTTAGGGGAGTTTATTCACGCGGAAGACTAAACTACCGATTAGCTAATAAATTTCCTAAAGACACTTAAAAGTTTCGCTCGAGCCTTTTCAAAGGCTCGCAGTTTCCAAAGGCAGAGCCTTTGGTGAGTTTTAAGGGCAACGCCCTTAACATATCTTGCCCTGTAAGTGCGGACACAGTCCGCACTTATTGACTAATGTTGTTGATAAGCTATCGAACGAGCAAACACAGTTCACCACTACTTAATAAACTTATTATATTTACACAAATTCATTGATGAAAATAGTGAATGTTTACTGATTTATTATTGCAGTGAGAAAAAACAATGTTACAGTTGATAGAAATGTAATAATTTTCTAAAGCTGATGTTGAAAGAAAAAAGATTTCGTGATATAATTGAGAATATGAAAGTATATACTATTATGGGAAAGTTTTGAGCAAGAATATACTTAGGGGAGATGTTATTTATGGGTGAAATAAATGTAAAAAATAAATTTAATCTTTGGCTTGAAAATGCTGTTGATGATTCTGACCTTATCGCAGAATTAAAGTCAGTTGCAGATGATGAAAATGAAGTTTATGAAAGATTTTATCGTGAACTCGAATTTGGTACAGCAGGTCTTAGAGGTGTTATCGGTGCTGGTACAAACAGAATGAATATCTATGTTGTCCGCCGTACAACTCAGGGCTTGGCAAACTTCCTCAAGAAGAAATATGGCGAAGCTGCTGTTGCTATTTCTTATGATTCAAGAATTAAGGCTGATTATTTTGCACAAGAGGCTGCAAGAGTTCTCGCAGCAAATGGCATTAAGGCTTATATTTCAAGAGAACTTCAGCCAACACCAGTTCTTTCATTCCTTGTAAGAGAGCTAAAATGTAAGTCTGGTATTATGGTTACAGCAAGCCATAACCCTGCAAAATATAATGGCTATAAGTGCTATGGCGAAGATGGCTGTCAGATGACAGATGTCAATGCTGGAACAGTTTATGATGAAATTCAGAAGGTTGACATTTTCAATGATGTTAAGCTTGTTGATTTTGAAGAAGGCATTAAGAGCGGTCTTATCGAGTGGGTTGATGAGAGCGTTTATGAAACATATCTTGATAATGTTCAGGCTCAGACAGTCAATAAGGATATTTGCAAGAACGCAGGACTTAAAGTAGTTTATACTCCACTTAACGGTGCAGGTAATAAGCTTGTTCGCAAGATTCTTGCAAGAATTGGTGTTGAAGATATTACAGTAGTTCCTGAACAGGAAAATCCAGATGGCAATTTCACAACTTGCCCATATCCTAACCCAGAAATCAGAGAAGCGCTCGACCTCGGTTTGAAGCTTTCTGAAAAGGTTGGAGCGGATTTACTTCTCGCTACTGACCCTGATAGCGACCGTGTAGGTATCGCTGTTAAGACAGAAGATGGTTATAGACTTCTCACAGGTAATGAAACAGGTATTCTTCTTATGGATTATGTTCTTTCTTGCAGAAAGGCTAATGGAACACTTCCTGAAAAGCCAGTTGCAGTTAAGACAATCGTTACATCTAAGCTTGTTGAAAGAATTTGCGAAAAGTATGGTTGTGAGCTCAGAAATGTTCTCACAGGCTTTAAGTATATCGGCGAACAGATTCTTGGTCTTGAAAAGAATGGCGAAGAATCAAGATATGTATTCGGCTTTGAGGAAAGCTACGGCTACCTTGCCGGCACATATGTAAGAGATAAGGACGCTGTTGTTGCATCTATGCTTATTTGTGAGATGGCTGCATATTACAGAAAGAATGGCAAGAGCCTCTATGAGGTTATGAACAGCGTTTATGAAGAATATGGCTACTATATCAACAGAACTCTCAGCTTTGAGTTTGAGGGTGCATCAGGTATGGAGAAGATGGCTAATATTATGAGCAATCTTCGTGACAATCCTCCTGCTGAAGTTTCAGGTATTGAGGTTGTTGCAACAGCCGACTATAAGCTTTCAGTTGCTAAGGATTTGAAGGCAGACACAGAGGAAGTTATCAATCTTCCAAAGTCAAATGTTCTTTCATATTCACTTGCAGATGGTGGAGCAGTTATCGTTCGTCCATCAGGCACAGAGCCTAAGATTAAGCTTTATCTTACTTCTGTTGGTAAGACAAGAGAAGAATCACTTGCACTTTGCGATAAGCTTGGCAAGGATATGGAAACAAAATTAGGCTTATTATAATTTGCTTAATAAAGATTAAATTAATAAACAGCCACAGGTTTTATACTGTGGCTGTTTTCGCATACAGAAATGATATTGGAGATTGAGGCTTATGAACAGACCATTAGCAGACAGAATACGCCCACAAACACTTGACGAAATTTCAGGACAAAAGCACCTTATTGGCAAAAATATGCCGCTCAGAAATATTATTGAGTCAGGCAAAATTCCTAATATGATTTTTTACGGACCGTCGGGTGTTGGAAAAACCACACTTGCCTCAATTATTGCCAAGCGTACAAATATGACACTTCGCAAGCTGAATGGTACTACTGCATCGACGGCGGATATAAAGGATATTGTTTCTGAACTTTCAGGCTTTTCAGGATTAAATGGAATTTTACTATATCTTGACGAGATTCAATACTTCAATAAAAAGCAACAGCAGACACTTCTTGAATTTATTGAGAATGGTAGTATTACACTTATTGCATCTACTACGGAAAATCCATATTTTTATGTTTATGGTGCTATTTTGAGTCGTTCAACTGTTTTTGAATTTAAGCGAGTTGAAAAGAATGATGTTCTTAATACAATAGATAGAGCCTATAATATACTTCGTGAAGAATCCGAAGAAAAAATTGAACTTGAAGATGGAGTTACCGAACATATAGCTTATGGTTGTGGTGGAGATGTCCGCAAGGCAGTTAATGCGGTTGAACTTTCTGTTCTTTCAACCTGTGCAACAGACGGCATAAAACATATTACACTTGAAACCGTAAAATCACTCACTCAAATGAGTGCTGCCAAATATGACCGAGAGGGCGATGAACATTATGATTTGCTTTCAGCCTTTCAGAAATCTATGAGAGGTTCTGACCCAAATGCAGCGGTGCATTATCTTGGCAGACTTTTAGAAGCGGGAGATTTACCATCAGTTTGCAGAAGGCTTATTGTTTGTGCTTGTGAAGATGTAGGCTTGGCGTATCCTATGATAATTCCAATAGTCAAGGCGGCGGTTGATTCAGCCCTGCAAGTTGGCTTGCCAGAGGCAAGAATTCCGCTTGCGGACGCAGTGATTTTAGTATGCTCTGCACCTAAATCCAATTCGGCATATATGGCTATAAATTCTGCAATGGAAGATATAAGAGCTGGAAAAACGGGTGCTATTCCAAGACAGTTGCAGAATAAGCATTATGACGGAGCAGACGCAAAGGTTAAGGGGCAGTTTTATAATTACCCACACGATTTTAAGAATCATTGGGTTGAACAACAATATTTGCCAAATGCGATAAAAGACGCTATATATTATGTTCCCGCCGAAAACAAAAACGAACAGGCATTTGCAGAATATTGGCGAAAAATCAAAGGAAAATAGTGGGTGCCGACCCACAGCGAAGACGCAGAATTGCTCGGCGTTGCCTCGCTCGTGGTGTGTTATGGGAAGTTTGTTAATGCGGATAAAAAAATTACCAATGAACTACCGAACGGGTGAACACAGTTCGCCCCTACAAATTGCTTGCAAATTCCCTAAAGACAATTAAAAGTTTTGCTCAAGCTTTTTCAAAAGCTTGCAGAGTTGAGGGACGGAGTCCCTCATGGGTGTTAAGGGCAAAGCCCTTAACATCTCTTTCATTTTAAGAGCGGACGAAGTCCGCCCTTTTGTTAGTTTATAAGCAATTTTCTCGATTATAGCAATTAGATTTCTTATACACTGCCATATATTAATTATTAAAAAATTTATAAAGGAATTTCCATAAGATAAATTTCTTTATAAGAAACAAACTGCTCTTTGGCTATGCTACTATTTATAAAAGTTATTTAAAATTCTTGGAGGAAATATATAATGAAAACTATTGCAAGTTTTACTATTAACCATGATTTGCTCGATGCCGGTATGTATACATCTCGTGTTGATGGCGATGTTGTAACTTATGATGTAAGAATGAAAAAACCAAACGCAGGAGAATACCTCGAGGATAGCGGTTTGCATACCTTTGAGCATCTTTTTGCAACCTTTGCAAGAAATTCTGAATATTCAGACAGCGTTGTTTATGTAGGACCTATGGGCTGCCGTACAGGATTTTATTTTCTTGTAAGAGATAGCATATCTCCAGAAAAGGCTATTAATATAGTATATGATGCTTTTTGTTTTATAGCAGATTTTGATGGAACTATCCCAGGCAGTGAACGCAAAGAATGTGGAAATTATGTAGCTCACGATTTAGTTGCCGCAAAGAAATATGCTAAAGATATGTTACCTATTTTAAGGGATTGGACAGTTGAAAAATTGGTTTATCCGAGATAAACCTAAAAACCTATAAAATTTATAGGAAATATTTTTGAAAAAGCCTTGACAAGCGAAAGGGATTAGTGTATAATTCAAAACATAGCAATCCGATATGAATTGTGGAAGGTGATTAATTATGAAAATCAGTAAGTATTTTAAACCCTATAAATCACGCACAGAACGAATGTGCTGTTGCTGATAGTAAAATCTGAACACAATAAATTTTGATTATAAATGAATTATACAGAATAGTTGAAAGAGGTAATAATAATGAGCGAACTTAAAGAAAGAAATTTAAAATTTGAAACACTTCAACTCCATGTTGGTCAAGAGCAGGCTGACCCCGTAACAGATGCAAGAGCAGTTCCAATATATGCTTCAACTTCATATGTTTTCCATAACTCGCAGCACGCCGCAGATAGATTTGCACTTAAAGATGCAGGTAACATTTATGGCAGACTTACTAACCCAACACAAGATGTTTTTGAGCAGAGAATTGCAGCTCTTGAGGGTGGTGTAGCAGCTCTTGCAGTAGCAAGTGGTGCAGCAGCCGTGACATATACAATTCAGAACCTTGCAGGTGCAGGCGACCACATTGTTGCTGCAAAAACAATTTATGGTGGTTCTTATAATCTTCTTGAGCATACACTTCCAACATATGGCATTAAGACAACTTTTGTAGACCCTGACGAAGAGGGTGCATTTGAAAATGCTATTCAGGATAACACAAAGGCTATCTATATTGAATCTCTTGGTAATCCAAATTCAAATATTATTGATATAGAAAAGGTTGCAGCAATCGCACATGCACATAAAATTCCGCTTGTTGTCGATAGCACATTCGCAACACCATATCTTTTAAGACCTATTGAGCATGGTGCAGATATTGTTGTTCATTCAGCAACAAAGTTCATCGGTGGTCATGGTACAGCAATCGGCGGTGTTATCGTTGATAGTGGTAAGTTCGATTGGGAAGCAAGTGGAAAGTTCCCATCACTTGTAGAGCCAAACCCAAGCTACCACGGTGTAAGCTTCACAAAGGCAGCAGGACCAGCAGCATTTGTTACAAAGATTCGTGCAATCCTGCTTCGTGATACTGGTGCAACAATTTCTCCTTTCCACGCATTTATCTTCCTCCAAGGTCTTGAAACACTCTCACTCCGTGTAGAGCGTCATGTTGAAAATGCACTCAAGGTTGTAGATTTCCTCAAAAATCACCCACAGGTTGAAAGAGTTAATCACCCATCACTCCCAGAGAGCGGTTATAAGGACCTTTACGATAAGTACTTCCCGAAGGGTGCTGGTTCTATCTTCACATTTGAGATTAAGGGTACATCTGAGGATGCACAAAAGTTCATTGATAACCTCAAGGTATTCTCACTTCTTGCAAATGTTGCCGATGTTAAATCTCTTGCAATCCACCCAGCAACAACAACACATTCACAGCTCAACGAAGAAGAGCTTGCAGAGCAGGGCATTAAGCCAAATACAATCAGACTTTCTATCGGTACAGAGCATATTGATGATATTATCTTTGACCTTGAAGAAGCATTTAAGGCAGTTGCAAATAAATAATTAAATCTTCTCCTTAGGAAAATTAAAAGTTTCGCTCGTGATGTATTAAAGAAACTTACGATTATTAAAAATTCCCCTGATAAATTTAAGCCATATTGATACAATTCCCCCTATACCTTCTAATAAATTTAAGTCCTTGCATCAAAATTCGATGCAAGGACTTTTACTTTTGCATAAAGTTTAATTTTCCGCTTTACCTATTCGACAATGTGTGATAAAATAAACATAGTATGTCAAGATTTCATTATACTGAAAGGATTGGTAGTGAAATGTCAGAAGTAAAAAGAATTTTTGTTGAAAAAAGAAAGGGCTTCGATGTCGAAGCGGTAAACCTGCTCGCAGATTTAAAGCAAAATCTCGGTATTAAAAATGCAGAAGCAGTAAGAATTATTAACCGCTATGATATTTCAGGCCTTGACGGTGAAAGCTTTGAAAAAGCTAAGAATACTATTCTTAGCGAAACAAATGCTGATACTGTTTATGATGAAAAGATTTCTATCGGTGATGAATTTAAGGTATTTGCTATGGAATATCTTCCAGGTCAGTATGACCAAAGAGCCGATTCAGCTGCACAATGTGTTCAGCTTCTCACACAGGGCGAAAGACCACAGGTAGTTACAGCTAAAGTTATCGCAGTTTCAGGCAATATTTCAGACACTGATTTTGAAAAGATTAAGGATTATCTTATAAACCCAGTTGAGTCCAGACTTGCTTCCTTTGAAAAGCCAGAAAGCCTTGATATGAAAGCAAATGTTCCAGATAATGTTGCAGTTATAAAGGGTTTCACAGTCTGGAATGATGAGGAAATGGAAAAGTATTATTCCTCTATGGGCTTTGCTATGACACTTTCAGACTTGAAGTTCTGCCGTGATTATTTCAGAGATGAAGAACATCGTGACCCAACAGTTACAGAGCTTCGTGTTATCGACACATATTGGTCAGACCATTGCCGTCATACAACCTTCCTCACAAGACTTGAGAAGATTGAGATTGAAAAAGGTGCATTGTCTGAGGCTATCGAGAATGCTCTTAAAGAATACTATTCAGCTCGTGATGAAATTTATGGCAAGGATACAAAGAGAGATGTATCCCTTATGGATATGGCTATCATTGGTATGAAGCTTCTTCGTAAGCGTGGACTTATTCCTGACCTTGATGTCAGTGACGAAATCAACGCTTGCTCTATTGAAGTTCCAGTAACTATTGATGGCAAGACAGAAAAGTGGCTCGTTCAGTTCAAGAACGAAACACATAACCACCCAACAGAAATTGAGCCTTTCGGTGGTGCGGCTACTTGCCTTGGTGGTGCTATCAGAGACCCACTTTCAGGCAGAGCATATGTTTATCAGGCTATGCGTGTTACAGGTTCAGGCGACCCAACACTTCCTTTTGAAAAGACAATGAAAGGTAAGCTTCCATCAAGAAAGATTACAACAGGTGCGGCACAGGGTTATAGCTCATACGGCAACCAAATCGGACTTGCAACAGGTCAAGTTACAGAGCTTTACGATATGGGTTATGCAGCAAAAAGACTTGAAATCGGTGCAGTTATCGGTGCATCACCAAAGGAAAATGTTGTTCGTGGCGTTCCAAGTGAAGGCGATATTATAGTTCTCCTCGGCGGTAGAACAGGTCGTGACGGCTGTGGCGGTGCAACAGGTTCTTCCAAGGCACATACGCTTGAATCAATCGAAACCTGTGGCGCTGAGGTTCAGAAGGGTAATCCTCCGACAGAACGCAAGATTCAAAGACTTTTCAGAAATGAAAAAGCCGCTAAGATGATTAAGCGTTGCAACGACTTCGGTGCAGGCGGTGTTTGTGTTGCTATTGGTGAGCTTGCAGACGGTCTTGACATCGACCTTGATAAGGTTCGCAAGAAGTATGACGGTCTTGACGGCACAGAGCTTGCAATCTCCGAATCTCAGGAGAGAATGGCTGTTGTACTTGATAAGAGCGATGTTGATGCATTTATTGCACTTGCAGGCGAGGAAAACCTCGAAGCATATCCTGTTGCAATAGTTGCAAAGAATCCAAGACTTACAATGAAATGGCGTGGCGATGTTATCGTAAGCCTCAGCCGTGAATTCCTTAATACAAACGGTGTTACACAGGTAGCAACTTCATATATTACTGCTCCTGATGCTGATAATTGTTATAGAACTTCTGTTCCAAAGGCTCTTGAAGGACTTGACACAAAGACTGCATTTAAGAAGAACCTTTCTCGTCTTGAGTGCTGCTCACAGAGAGGACTTGTTGAACGCTTTGATGCAAGTATCGGTGCGGCAACAGTTATGATGCCATTCGGTGGTAAAACTCAGCTTACACCAGAAGATGCTATGGCTGCAAAGCTTCCGCTTCTCAAAGGTGAAACTGACGATGCAACTGCAATGAGCTATGGTTATATTCCAGGCATTTCCCGTTGGAGTCCGTTCCACGGTGCGGCTTATGCTGTTGCAGAATCTCTCTCAAAGTTAGCCGCAATCGGTGCAGACCCACTCACTTCAAGACTTACCTTCCAAGAATATTTTGAAAGACTTCACGAAGTTCCTTCCCGTTGGGGCAAGCCTACTGCCGCACTTCTTGGTGCATTGACAGCACAGATAAATATGGGTATCCCATCAATCGGTGGTAAGGATAGTATGTCAGGTTCATTCGAGGATTTAGATGTACCACCTACACTCGTAAGCTTTGCCGTAGCAATGACAAAGGCTTCTAAGACAATTTCCGCCGAATTTAAGAAGTCAGGCTCTAAGGTTGTTTACATCCCACTTCCAGAGGATAAGGCAACAGGACTTCCAGCTTGGGAAGAACTCAAGAAGGTATATAAGGCAATCTATGCACTTGCAAATGACGGCAAGATTCTTGCAGCATCTGTTGTCCGTGAGGGCGGTGCAGCTGCAGCTGTCGCAAGAATGAGCTTTGGTAATAAGATAGGCTTTGAGTTCAAGAATGAGCTTACAGCAAAAGAGCTTTTCGCTCCGCTTTCAGGTTCATTTGTTGTTGAACTTGCAGACGGTGCAGAAATTTCCGATATTCTCTATTATGATTTAGGTACAACTGTTGATGCAGAAACAATCACAGTCAACGGCGAAACTCTCACTATTGATGAGCTTATCGAGGAATGGAGCTTCAAGCTTGAGGGCGTATTCCCAACTAAATCATATTGCCCAGCAAATGAGCAAGAAATCCCACTTTATACAGAACGCAATACTTCATCACCTGTCATCAAGACAGCAAAACCAAAGGTATTTATTCCTGTATTCCCAGGAACAAACTGCGAGATTGATACAGCAAGAGCCTTTGAAAAGGCTGGTGCAGAACCTAAGCTTCTTATTGTAAAGAACCTTACTCCAGCAGCTATCGAGGAAACAATTTCCGAGATGGTTAAGCTCATTGACGATGCACAGATGGTTATGCTTCCAGGTGGTTTCTCAGGCGGTGACGAGCCAGACGGTTCAGGTAAGTTTATCGCAACAACATTCAGAAACCCAAGAGTCAGCGAAGCAGTAGCAAGACTTCTCAATCAGCGTGACGGTCTTATGCTCGGTATCTGCAATGGTTTCCAGGCACTTATCAAGCTCGGACTTGTACCTTACGGCGAAATTCGTGAGCTTAAAGCAGATGACCCAACACTTACATTTAACACAATCGGTCGTCATATTTCCCATATGGCATATACTCGTGTTACTTCCACAAAGTCACCATGGTTCTCATCTGTAAACGCAGGCGATGTATTCTCAGTGCCGATTTCTCACGGTGAAGGCAGATTCGTAGTTTCTGACGAAATGCTCCAAAAGCTTATCGCAAATGGACAGATTGCAACACAGTATGTTGACCTTAACGGTAAGCAGGCTGATACAATCGAGTTCAACCCGAACGGTTCTGTTTGTGCTATTGAGGGTATTACAAGCCCAGACGGTCGTGTTCTTGGTAAGATGGGACACTCCGAAAGAAAGGGCGACAACCTTTATAAGAATGTACCATTTGAGAAAGACCAAAAGATTTTCGAGAGTGGCGTAAAATACTTCAAGTAATTATAAATAATAAAAATCTTCTGCGAGTTTTTTAAAACTTGCAGAGAAAAAAATAAAACGGAAACAGCTTGTAATGGCTGTTTCCGTTTTATTTTAATTAGTAGCTTTTAGTTCATAAGAAACTTTTAATTTCTGTTGAACTTACCTTGCTTTATTAATTCCAATATTTCTTATCAAGATTTCTAAACTGTATCGCCTCAAATATATGGTCACGCTTAATAACTTCACTGTTGTCCATATCTGCGATAGTTCTTGCGATTTTTAAAATTCTGTCATAGGCTCTTGCAGATAAGCCCATAGCATCAAACGAACGCTTCATAATAGCCGTTGCGGTATCGTCAAGTGGACAAAATTCGTGTAGTTTATCCGTAGTAATTCTCGCATTACAAGTTATAGAAGTACCTTTAAAGCGTTCAAGCTGTAATTTTCGTTGATGATTAACTCTTGCGCGAATTGTTGCAGAGCTTTCGCTTTTTTCATTTGAAGAAAGTTCATCAAATTTAACAGGCTGAACCTCGATATGTATATCAAGTCTGTCAAGCAAAGGACCTGAAACCCTCGAAAGATACTGATTTACAGCCTTTCTGCTGCATATACATGGCTTAGTAGGGTGACCGAAATATCCGCAAGGGCAGGGATTCATTGCGGCAATAAGCATAACTGAGCTTGGATAGCTTATTGAACCGCTGACACGAGAAATAGTAACCTTTCCGTCCTCAAGTGGTTGACGAAGAACTTCCATTGCTGTTCTGCTAAATTCAGGAAGTTCATCAAGAAAAAGTACACCATTATGTGCAAGAGAGATTTCGCCAGGTCTTAGGATAGTTCCGCCACCAGAAAGTCCAGCGGGAGAAACTGTATGGTGAGGAGAGCGAAAGGGTCTTTCTGTTATAAGTGATTGTCCATTTAGCATAGTTCCCGCAATGGAATGTATTTTGCTTGTTTCAATCATTTCATCAAAGGTCATATCAGGAAGTATAGACGGAACACGCTTTGCAAGCATACTTTTTCCTGCACCAGGGCTTCCTATCATAAGGATATTGTGTCCGCCAGCGGCAGCAATTTCCAATGCTCTCTTAGCAAGAACCTGACCTTTGACATCAGAAAAATCATATGAGAAAGTAGCCTGTGCTGTGTCACGAGTTATTGTTTTATATGGTTCAGTGGAGGTCTGATTTCTCAGAACTGATATAAGCTCAGAAACCTTTTTAATAGGGAAGACATCTATTCCATCAACAACAGCACCCTCTGCGGCATTGTCGAATGGAATGAATATACGCTTAAAGCCAAGATTTTTTGCTTCAATAGCCATAGGCAATACACCGTTTATAGGTCTTAACTCGCCCGAAAGTGAAAGCTCACCTATAAAAACAGCGTCATCAAAGGTATTAGTCAATGCTCCCATAGAAGTGAGAATTGAAACTAAAATCGGCAAATCATATAACGCTCCAGCTTTTTTAATATTTGCAGGTGCAAGATTTACGGTTATTCTTTGAGATGGAAAGGTAAATCCGCTGTTTTTGATAGCGGAACGAACCCTATCACGAGATTCCTTAACAGCGATTCCTGGCAAGCCAACAATTTCAAATCCAGGCAATCCCCTCGAAATATCAGTTTCTACACAGACAGCATATGCTTCTATGCCGTAAATTCCCATACTATTTATTTTAACAACCACTGTAAATCTCCCCTAAGCATTATTAATTTTATTATACAGCCATAATTTATTTATATCAATATTTTATTCAATTTAATTCAAGTAAACTTCAACATTTTACCTAAAAGAAATATTTTGCGTGATATAAATTAAAAGTAATTTCATATAAGAAAATAAATTATTTTTATACACAAAATTATAAGAAATTTTGCAAATTGTATAAAACATGCATTGACTTATTCGTTCAAATAGTGTATTATTTATTAGTACGAGAGTGCAATGAGGTGAAATCATGTTCGATAATCAGGCTTTTGGTAATTTTGACAGTCTTTCAGATGCAGAACTTGTGAAACTTGCCAAAAATTCTGACGAGGGTGCATTTCGTGAACTTGTTGTAAGATATTTATACCTTATCCGTTCTGTTGCTGCGGAATATAAAAAAAGCGGTTTAGAGCCTGATGACCTGATTCAAGAGGGCTTGCTCGGACTTTTAAGTGCGGTTAATAGCTATGATGAAACAAAAGGTTCAGCATTCAAATCCTACGCAGGAGTATGCGTCAAAAATAAAATTGTTTCAGCCGTCAGAACAGCTCTTAGTGATAAGAATAAGATTTTGAATGATTTTGTTTTACTTGATGATGAGCTTTCTGCTGATTGTCTTTCCGAGCCTGAGGCTGTTATAATATCTCAAGAGGCGGAGGAAGGGCTTTATACAGCAATAGAGCAAAATCTTACTGAACTTGAAAAAAAAGTTCTTTCGCTATATCTGCTTGGTTATTCATATGCAGAAATTTCTGCCGAATTTGGTATAAATGAAAAAGCTTGTGATAATGCTATGCAGCGAGTGCGAAAAAAACTTAAAAAGCACTGATTCGTGTGTTATATGCCCAAGTAGCTTAAAGTAGAGCGTTGTAAACTTTTCAAAGGCGGCGGTGCAAAACCGTCCTGGGGCAAAATTATAATTTTACCAAAGCGAGGTTAATCAAATGTACGAAGACAAGACTCTCATCTGTAAGGAATGTGGCAAAGAATTTGTTTTTACAGCTGGCGAACAAGAATTTTATGCATCTAAGGGTTTCGTAAACGAGCCACAGAGATGTAAGGCATGCCGTGACGCAAGAAAGAATGCATCTAAGCCAGAGCGTGAAATGTTCACAGCTATCTGTGCTTCTTGCGGCAAGGAAGCTAAGGTTCCATTCAAGCCTCGTGAAGACAGACCTGTATACTGCAGCGAGTGCTTTGCAAAGATGAGAGAAGAATAATACTTTTAAATAATTTTTAAGTTTATTCGCCCGGAAAAAATTCTCGGTGTCAGTCATAGACTGGCACCGAGTTTTTGTTATGCTTTGTATTTAAAGATGTAATTATCTTATAAAATCAACAATAAGGTAAATATCATAATTTATATATTATTTTTAAAAAGTCAAGAAATATTTATTGATATTTATTAAAATATAGTGTATAATATAGTTGTAAAAGTTTTAATTAGTTTGTTAAATTTACCGTTTGAAACAACAGTCAATATTAACAGTTATAGTGTCTTTTTGACAACTAAATTTATTTTGATTTTTATTATTGAAAGAAATGATTTTGATGGTTTATTTGAGTTTTGAGTTTGATTATTAGGTAAGACAAAAGTTAGCTATTATTCAGTTTAGGAGGTTAGAAAATGAAAAATCTTAAGATATATATATATCATTTGGTTTAGTTATAACAATTGCTTGTTTATTGATTATGAATGTACCTGCTTCAGCATATGATGTGTCAAGAAATTCTATAAATAATGTGAATCAATCAATAGTTCAGCAATTTGATGTGGTTTCGTTATATACTTTAACTGGATTTGAAACAGTTAAGGAGTATGATACATCAGTGACTTCGTATGCTATGTCTTGTGGTGTTACAGAACTTTCAACTCCAGCTCATATGGGTACGGATGCTATTTCTGATACGATTGATAGTTCGTCAATGGAAGTATCATAAATTCTTTGCCTGCAAAACTTGAGTATAATGCTGATACTTGGAGCGGAAATAGTGGAGGCCCAGTTTATAATTCTTCTTGCCAAGTTTTAGCAATACATACTTATGGTGTTGGTTCTTCAAAAAACGGTGGTACTAGAATAACCGAGTGGCTCTATAATTTCTTGGTTCAATTTCAAGAATAGTTATATTTAAATTTATTATATATGGAGGAATAACTATGATGAGTAAAAAAGCAAAGTTGACCGCAATAATCTTAGCTATTATGTCATCTGTTGTTGGTATAACAGGTTGTTCAAATGGTACAGTTTCAAACAATAGTGAAAAAATAAATACAACAATATCTTCTGTTACTTTAAGTGAACCAGTTTCATCAGATGTAAGTTCCAACTCTTCAAGCAAGCTAGACTCATCAAAAATAAGTTCAGGTGATTCAAGTAAATCGGTATCATCTGATACCGGTTCTGGTGAAGTTAGCCCATCAAATATTGCTGATGATGTAAATTATGACACAGCCCGAGTTACTTCAGAACAAATTAAAGCTATTAAAGCAGGTACTTCTTATAAAGATATAATTGCCTCATTGCCCAATACCGCAAATTATGGCCATAATGGACTTCGACAATATATTGTTGATGATGATAAGCTGTTGGTACTGCGATTTGATAATATCAATGATGTATGTGATTTATCAGGAAATGATTTGCTTTCATCTGCAAAGTCGTATAAATATCCCGGTGAGAATCAACCAAAACCATCAGATGAATCACTTTTGTCTGCTTATGGTATTGTTATAGATGATGATTTCATTAGTTGTATCGGAAATGATGGTAGTGAGTGTTATAGTCTGTTGACGAATGATGCAGAGATTGTTTTTGAAGATGGCACTGCGGCAACCAAAGATGACATCAGTTTGATGAGAGGTGTAGTGATATTCTTTGACTATACATTAGATTCATCACCGCCTCAGGCTCATTGCAAGAAAGTGATAATTCTGAAATGAAAGATTTCACAGCTAAATATACAACCATTGATGAACAGAAAATTCTACTCAGAAAAATCAGCGACCTTATCGCAAGAAGTGAAAAAACTTACTCTGTTGAATATTCACATTTTCTGACACCTGCGGAACAAACTCTAATTTCCAAAGTAGAAGAATTTCGTGGATATATAGATTTTGTCGGCGGTTTTGATGATGCTGAACGAAGGCTTTGTCGTGTCAGGGATAACGAATATTGCAATGATGAGGGCTTGCCGATTAAGCTTTATTCAGTTATTTCCTCTAATGCAGAGTTTACACACAGAGATATTCTTGGCTCACTTATGGGACTTGGAATAAAGCGTGAGATGATAGGTGATATAATTATAAATGAAGATAAAGCACAATTTTTCTGTCATAATTCCATTTCGGAATTTGTAGAATTTAATCTGAAAAAGGTCGGCAGATATAATGTTGAAATCCGAGAGAGTGAAAGCTATGAAGTACCTGTCCTGAAAACACAAGATATAAGTATAAATGTAAGTTCTATGCGTTTAGACAGCATTTCGGCAGAGTGTTTCGGACTTTCAAGAACAAAATCTGCGGAATTTATCACAAAGGGAGCGGTGTCGCTTAATTGGCTTGTCTGTACAGATACTTCAAAAGAGGTTAAGGCAGGCGATAAAATTTCTATGCGTGGAAAGGGTAAAGCAGAGGTTGTCGGAATTTCAGGCAAAAGCCGTAAGGGCAGACTTTTTGTAGATGTAAAAAAGTATATTTAAAACAAAAACTTCGCCAATTCATAAGAATAAGCGAAGTTTTTTATAATTTAGCTACTTATAATATCAAATTATCCTGCTATATCAGCACTTTCATAGTTACCATTTTCATCTATAATTATTTGAATAGTGTGCCCCCAGAACATATCTCCATCATCATAAAATAATGTTATACTGCCATCTGGTGATATACACAATTCAGACATTTTAATGTTATCTATAAACATTTCTTTTGTGATTTTATCTGGCTTGTCTTCATCTTCGTTATCTTCAAGCCAATCATTTGCCAAATCAAGTAATTCTTTTGCGGCAAACTCACGATTTTTTTGGTCGAAGCCTTGTTTATCCTTTGCATGTTTAAGTAAAGTAGCCATAGCTGAATTTGCTGTTTCATCACAGTTTTCATCTATTTCCAAATATATAAGTATATCTGCACCATTCCAGTCTACATTATTACATTCAAACCAAGAAAAATATCTATTAAGAGTAAAAGTACCCATATCATTTTCAAGAATTACAGGCTTTAAATAATATTCTTTTAATTCTTGCAAATCCTTATTCAAAACATCTTTTTCAAGTAATTTTACTAACATAAATCTGTTATTCCATATTTCTGATTGATATTTGTCCAGTTTAATCAGAATACTTTTTCTAACAAGAACCTTATATATCCCATATTTTTCAAAATCATATCCATAGCCATTTCTAGATTTTTCATCTTTTATAAGCCATGTTAAACGACCTTCAGATTTTATTAGTTTTCCTGTTTTACAATCTATACTCGCAACAAAATCGACAGATGGATTAATGTATTTATTGTCTAACATTATAGCACCTTTACATTCTTCACTTGTGAGTACCAATAATTCAAATTCTTCTTCATAAAATTCTTTTTCAAACTGTTCTTTTACTTTATCTGACATCTCAATTCCTCCTAAAAATTTTATAATAACTAAAAAAATAACCACAAAGCTTTCAATTAAAATTTCTGAGCTTTGTGGCTATTTTTTATAAGTTGAATTTTAGTCTAAGAAAGCTGCACCGATAATGCCGGCATCATTGCCAAGAGTAGCGGCACAAAGTTTTGTCTGCTTTTTATTGTGCTTTGTATAGCGTTCTTTTTCAACGATTGCACGAAGTGGAGCAAGGAGAGTTTCGCCCTCTCTGCTGATACCGCCACCGATACAAAGAACATCAGGCTGAAATACATTGATAACATTAGTAATACCGCAAGCAAGATAGCTAATATACTTATCAACAACGCTCTTGCCGTATTCATCGCCTTCACGCATAGCGTTGAAAGCAGTAATTCCGTTTACCTTGTTAATATCTCCGCCGACAAGACGAAGCATACAAGCACCCTTTTCGCTATCTGCAAGAATAGCTTCTTTTGTCATCTTGATAAGACCTGAAGCAGAAGCGTAAGCTTCCCAACAGCCATGTCTGCCACAGCCACACTTCCAGCCATTATATACAATAACAGTATGTCCAAGCTCTGCACCTGCGAAGTTTGAACCGCTGTAAATCTTGCCGTCAATTATAATTCCGCCGCCTACACCTGTTCCGAGTGTGATAGCGACAGCGTTTTTAGAGCCTTTTGCTGCACCAGCAAGATATTCACCAAGAGCCGCAGCGTTTGCATCATTTTCAATTTTAACCTTAGTTCCAAGTCTTTCTTCCATCATCTTTACGATAGGCCAGTTATGGAAACCGAGGTTAGCAGCATATTCAATCATACCTGTTTCGCCGTTAACAGCACCGGGAACACCAATACCAACGAAAGAAATATCGTCATTTGTAAGCTTAGCGGCTGCAAGTGCCTTTTTTGCAACAAGAGCCATATCGTCACAGATTTCTTCCTCTGGTCGTGGAACATTTGTCTTACAGCTTTCCTTTGAGATAATTTTGTAGTTTTCGTCAACTACACCAGCGACAATGTTAGTTCCGCCGAGGTCGATTCCAAGATAATACATCACTAATTCACTCCGATTCTAATGTTTGACATATATACATATGTGTCTAAGCTTTATTATAACATATAGCATAAACTTATAAAAGAGAAAGTTTACAATATTTTATTTTTAGGAGAATATCACAAAAAAATTAGTTTATAAATGTTTATTTCGCACAGCGAAATTTATCTGCTGTTGACATAATCGACATATTCATCTAAGGTCATACCAAGTATGCGTATTTTCTTAGCATTTTCTATTCCGACATATCTAAAAAGCGAATTGTCAGCCTTAACCTTTGTTTCCTCCTCACCGGATTTTGTATATCGTTGGATAAAGCCATATTTATAGGCATTTGCCTCAAGCCAAGCATAATTATCATCTGTTGAAAGAGTTATAGAAAGTCCTGTCTGTCTATCGTAATGATTGCCCTTAGGGATAGATTTTTCTGCTTCCGTTTCAGCCTTAACCTGAGAATAATCCTTTTCTTGCATAAGACGCTCTACTTCTGACTTAAATAGCTTATCCTGTTCATTTTTAGAAACATATCCACCGGTAACTTTAATAGTAACTCCGTCCTCCTTTGCGGCACTGATAAGTGCAGAGAGCGGTTCTTCAAGAGTAGAATCATATTTTATCCCATTATAATTTTCAAGGCTTGGTTTATAATCATCAGAAAGTGGAGAATAAACCGAGGCAAGAGTCAGTAGCTTTTCTTCATCTTCAGAATTGTATGATACAACACTTTGAGTATCATATGAATTATCAATAGAATTTTCAGGGCTTTGCTTTATTTGAGTAAATATAATAAGTACTATAAGCAAAAGTAAAATAATTATAGCAAATGGAATCAAGAATAGATAAATAATAAGTCCACTTGTATCATAACTTCGTTCCATAGTTTCACGAGCGGGAAGAATTTTATTTTTCAAGTTAAATCACCTCAAAGCAATCCTATTCTTATAATAACACATTAAGTTGAAAACTCCAACAGATGATATTATTAAATACTGATTAGCATTAAATTTTAAGACATTTCTTGTATGTGCTAAAGTATTTATTCTTAACATAAATGCGATATTCAAAGTGTTCGTAAAAGTTTATGGACATTTTTAGTTGTTTTATGCTATAATTATATTAATTATTGTTTTAGGGTGAGGAAATATGAGTAATGTTGTATTAGAACCAAAAATGCTCTCAGGATTGGTGGCTGTTCCACCGTCAAAAAGTGCCGCCCATAGAGCCGTTATCTGTGCGGCATTGGCTCAGGGAGTAAGCGTAATGGAGCCAGTCGAGCTTTCAAACGATATTCGTGCCACAATAGATTGTGTAAAGGAACTTGGAGCAGCAGTTTCGCTCATTGGTAAAAGACTTACCATTGACGGAAAAATGATGTTTACAAATACCGAAGCAACTCTTGATTGTGGAGAATCAGGCTCTACACTAAGATTTATGATTCCAGTTGTAGGAGCAGGCAATGTAAAAGCAAAATTCATAGGTCACGGCAGACTTCCAGAAAGACCTATCGGCATTTATCTTGAGTGCTTGCCAAAGGCGGGCGTAAATTGTGTAACAGAGGGTGGTTTGCCACTTTCTATAAACGGTCAGCTAAAGCCTGGAATATTTGAAGTGCCTGGAAATGTCAGTTCACAGTTTATAACAGGTTTACTTCTCGCATTACCGCTTTTAAAGGCTGATAGTGAGATTGTAGTTACTTCCTCTCTCGAATCCAAAAGCTATATTGATATGACACTTTCCGCTATGAATAGATTTGGTGTGACAGCGATAGAAACCGAAAATGGCTATAAGGTTTATGGCAATCAAAGCTATAAACCACAGCATTTGAATATAGAGGGCGATTGGTCGCAGGCAGCATTTTTCCTTGCGGCTGGGGCTTTAGGTGGAAATATTTCCATAGAAAATCTTGATACTGCATCTTATCAAGGCGATAAAGCTATATATCAATTACTCCGTCAATTTGGTGCGGATATAACAATAAATGGACAAGTTCTTAGCTGTAAGCATAATAAGCTTAATGGAATAGAAATTGACGCAGAAAATATTCCTGATTTAGTTCCGATTCTTGCAGTTGTAGCAGCACTTGCGGAGGGTACAACTACCATTACAGGTGCAGCAAGACTTCGCATAAAAGAAAGCGACAGACTTCACGCAATTACAGAGGGCTTAAATAAGCTTGGTGCAGATATAACAGAACTACCAGACGGCTTAAGGATAAACGGTGTTAAGTCACTTAATGGCGGAGCAGTTCAGGGCTATAATGACCATAGAATAGTTATGGCACTTTCTGTGGCGGCAACAAGAGCAACAGAGCCAGTCATCATTACAGACGCAGAAAGTATCAATAAATCATATCCGAGCTTCTTTGAGGACTATAATAATCTTGGAGGTAACGCTAATGTCATCAACATGGGGTAAAAATATAGAAATTTCAATTTTCGGAGAAAGTCATGGAAATGGCATAGGTGTTGTAATAAACGGACTTCCGGCGGGCGAAAAAATTGATATGGATAAGCTTTTAGCACAAATGGCAAGGAGAGCACCAGGCAACGATAAAGCCGCTACTCCGAGAAAAGAAAGTGATTTGCCAGAAATCCTTTCGGGTATGCTTAATGATACAACAACAGGTGCTCCACTTTGTGCTGTAATCCGCAATACAAATACACGCTCTCAAGATTACGGAAATCTTATGACCTCGCCAAGACCATCTCACGCAGACTATACAGGACATATCCGCTATGGTGGTTTTAATGATGTCAGAGGCGGAGGACATTTTTCGGGAAGATTAACAGCACCGCTTGTATTTGCAGGAGCAGTCGCAAGACAAATTCTTGAAAATCGTGGAATTAAAATTGCAGCTCATATAGCAAGTGTTGGAACGGTTGAAGATAAGCTTTTCAATCCAGTAGATATATCAGACGAGCTTTTAGAAAGACTTTCAACAGAAAAATTCTGTCTTATAGATGAAAGTGCAGAAGTGCCTATGCGTGAGCTTATTGAGGATTGCCGTATGTCACAGGATAGCATTGGTGGCGTTGTAGAATGTGCTATAAAAGGTGTACCTGTCGGTATAGGTTCTCCTATGTTTGATGGCGTTGAAAATGTTATTGCGTCTATGATTTTTGGTGTTCCAGCAGTTAAGGGGATAGAGTTCGGTTCAGGCTTTGAGGGTTCTAAGCATAAAGGAAGTGAAAATAATGACCCTTTTGTTTATGACGGAGATGCCATAAAGACCAAAACCAACAATCATGGCGGTATTCTCGGCGGAATCACTTCGGGTATGCCAATTATTTTCAGAGCGGCTATTAAACCGACAGCCTCCATATCTCAAAAGCAAAACACAGTAAATCTTGAAACTCACGAAAATACAGAGCTTGAGATAAAGGGCAGACATGACCCTTGTATAGTAGTTCGTGCAGTACCAGTTATAGAGAATGCGACAGCAATTGCAATACTTGACCTTATGATGGATAAGTATACCATATGAATGAAAAATAAAAAGGAAGATTACGGAATGGATTTAAAGGATATAAGAGCAGAAATTGACGAAATAGATAGTCAGCTTGTTGAGTTGCTGCTTCGCAGAATGAGCTGTTCAGAAGAGGTTGCAAGATATAAGGCAGAAAACAATATGCCAATCTTCAATCATGAGAGAGAACAGCAGATTATAGATAAGGTTACTGCAAATTCAGGCAGATATGCCGATTGTACAAGGATTCTTTTCCAAAATATAATGGAGATAAGCCGAGGCTTACAGCACGATATAATAGGTTCAGGAAAAGAACTTAGAAAGCTTTTTGATTCAGCAGATAGCAAGGCTAAAATCAATGAAACCCACGAAAAAGTAGCTTGCTTTGGAAATGCGGGTTCAAATACGCACATAGCTTTGATGAAGCTTTTTCCTGAGAGCGAGCCTGTTTTTTATGGAAAGTTCAGTAGTGTGTTTGAGGCACTGGAAAATAAAGAGGCAGATTATGGTATTATTCCGATAGAAAACTCCTCCGCTGGTTCAGTTATAGATGTATACGACCTTATGCTGCAATACCGTTATTACATAGTAAGTGCAGTTGATTTAAAGATAAATCATTGCATAGCAGGAGTTGAGGGAGCGGAGCTTTCTGATGTTAAGGAGGTATATTCAAAAGACCAAGCATTGGCACAATGCTCTAAATTTATAGATGAGCATAAACTTTCAGCTATGCTTTATGCAAGTACATCAGCCGCTGCCAAAATGGTTGCCGAAAAAGGCGATAAGAGCCTCTCAGCAGTTTGTTCAGCATATGCCGCGAAGGAATATGGCTTAAAGGTATTTGCAGAGGGCATACAAAATGACGAAAATAACTGCACACGCTTTATAATAATATCCAAGAATCCTATAATTTCCGATGATGCGGATAGAATAAGCCTTTGTTTTTCTGTTTCCCATGTCAAAGGTTCGCTTTGCAGTGTACTTTCACGCTTTTCCTCACATGGTTTAAATCTTACTAAGATAGAATCCCGCCCTATGGTAGGTAAAAGCTTTGAATATCTTTTCTATCTCGATTTTACAGGAAATGCACAAAGCGAGCATATTAAAAATCTTCTCTGTTCGCTTTCAGAGGAACTTCCGGAATTTTCATTCTTAGGCAACTATAAAGAGCTTCGCTTTTGATTAGCTGACAGACTTCTCAAAATGCTTTATGTTCTACAATATGCAGAGAGATCATAGAAAAATAAATGTTGTTTAAAATTCTAAGTTTGATAGTTTTTTAAAGCTATAAAATGTTTACTTAATTTAGCCTAAAATAAAAAGTGTCGTTCAGTCGGCACTTTTTTTATTTTTCCTATTTAAATTTCATATAAATTATGATACAATAAAATAAGTCTAAGGTTTTTTTAGAATAATAAAATTTTAGAAATGTGAAATAAAAAGAGGTACTAATTATGAAGCGGGAATATGATGTTATTGTTGTTGGAGCAGGTGCTGCTGGACTTTACGGAGCATTGCAGTTTCCTGAGAATGTAAGTGTTTTGCTTATTTCCAAAAGAGAACTTCCACTTTCCAATTCCTCATTGGCACAGGGCGGTGTTGCGGCTGTTCTTGATAAGAGCCATGATAATTTTAAGCTACATATCGCTGATACACTTATTGCGGGTAAGTATAAAAATAATTTAGCTGCAATCGAGGTGCTTGTTTCCGAAGGACCTCAAGATGTTCTCAAGCTTAAAGAGATGGGCGTTGCATTTGACCTTGACGCATCAGGCAAGATGATGATGACCCTTGAGGCGGGACATTCAAGACATAGAATAGTTCACCATAAGGATTCAACAGGCAGAGCTATTGTTGATGCACTTATTGAAAAGGTTAAGGAACATAAGAATGTTGATATTCTTGAGAATACACTTCTTTATTCTCTCGAAAAGGCAGATAATGGATTCTTTGCAGGCTTAATTCTCGATAATGGCGAACAAGCCTTTGTTGGTGCAAAATACTGCATTATGGCGTCTGGCGGTATCGGCAGAGTTTATCAGTATACTACAAACTCAGCTATCGCAACAGGTGACGGTATTACTCTTGCACATATGCTTGGTGCAAGAATTAAGCACCTTAGCTGGATTCAGTTCCACCCAACAGCTTTTGCCGCAGAAGCAGACAGAGAGCGTTTTCTTATCAGTGAGGCTGTTCGTGGTGAAGGAGCAGTTTTGCTCAACTGTGACGGCGAAAGATTTGCCTTTAATTATGATGAGCGTGGAGAGCTTGCTCCAAGAGATGTTGTTTCAAATGCCATAATTCTCGAATCACGCAAAAAGGGCAATGAGAATTTCTATCTTGATATTACCGATAAAGACCCAGAATTTGTAAAGAATCGTTTCCCAATGATTTATGAGCGTTGTCTTGAGGAAGGTATTGATATTACAAAGGATAGAATACCAGTATTCCCATGCCAGCATTACCTTATGGGCGGAATAGATGTTGACCTCAATGCAAGAACTACTGTTGATAGACTTTATGCCGCAGGAGAATGCTCACATACAGGCGTTCATGGTGCAAACCGTCTTGCAAGTAACTCTTTGCTTGAGGCTTTGGTATTCTCACGCCGTGCCGCACAGGATATTACAGAAAAGCTTAAAAATGATAATGGAGCTTCTGTTGGTGAACTTCCACCTAAGGAATCTCTTGAGGGCAATGAACTTCCACACGGACTCAGAACCGAAATCAGAAAGATTATGCAGACAGCCCATTTTGTCATTCCAGACCCAAGTGCTGTTCCGGCAGGCTTAAAGCGAGCAAAGGAAATCAAAGATTTACTCCTTAACGGACACTACAAAATCGACCATAACTTTGTTGAGGCAAGAAGCCTTGCTTGCGTTGCTTGCATAATTCTTGAGGAGGTTAGCAATGATTCTGAATAAAATTTATGTTGATAATTTAATTAAAACGGCTCTTTTAGAGGACATCAATTATTGCGATGTTACAACAGATTACCTCATTCCTGCTGAACAGATGGGCAAGGGTAAGCTTGTTGCAAAGGCAGAAGGCATACTTTGTGGTGTAGAAGTTGCCGCAAGAGTTTTTGAACTTATAGATAGTGATATTAAAATCGAAATTCTCATCAAAGACGGTGAGAGCGTAAAATATGGCGATGAGCTTATGCGTCTTGAGGGCAGAACAGCGTCACTTTTAAAGGGTGAGAGAACTGCACTTAACCTCATTCAGCATATGAGCGGTATTGCTACGGCGGCTAATCAGGCAACAAAGCTTGTTGAGGGGACTAATGCAAGTATTGCTGATACAAGAAAGACACTTCCGGGTATGCGTCCACTTCAGAAGTACGCTGTTATGACAGGTGGTGCAAAGAATCACCGCTATAATCTTTCTGATGCTGCTATGCTCAAGGATAATCATATTGATGCAGCAGGCGGAATAACAGCAGCAGTTACCGCTTTGAGAAAGAAAATCGGTCATATGACAAAGATTGAGGTTGAAACAAGAAACCTCGACGAACTCAAAGAAGCTCTTGCAGTTGGAGCAGATATAATTATGCTCGATAATATGAGTCCCGAACTTATGAAAGAGGCAGTTGCAATTACTGACGGCAGAGCAGTGCTTGAGGCTTCAGGCGGTATCACTAATGAAACCTTGAGAGCGGTTGCTGAAAGTGGTGTTGATATTATTTCCATAGGAGCATTAACACACTCAGTAAAAGCTTTTGATATTTCTATGTATATAAAATAATCAAAGAAAAAGAGAGTCCGAAAGGGTTCTCTTTTTTAGTGTAATATTATCGTTCGTAATAATTCGTAATAAGAGAAAAAATGATATAATTTTGTTGATACAAATAAGTTATGTTTAAAAATTATAAATTCGGAGAACAAATATGAATATCAGACGAGCAAAAAAAGAAGATATACCACAGATAGAGGAATTGTTATATCAAGTTCATAAAGTACATTCAGATGGCAGACCGGACCTTTTCAAAGCAGGCGAGAAAAAGTATACAACAGAAGAACTTGAAACCTTAGTTAAAAATGATGAGAAACCAATATTTGTTGCAGAAGATGATATAATACTTGGTTATGCTTTTTGCGTATTTCAGTATCATGGAAACTCTATGTATAATAAGACTACTCTTTATATAGACGATTTATGCGTTTCCGAAAAATCAAGAGGTCATAAGGTCGGCACAAAGCTTTATGAATTTGTTTTAGATTTCGCTAAGAAAAGTAATTGTTATAATGTCACTCTTAATGTATGGGCTTGTAATGAATCTGCAAAAAGTTTTTATGAAAAGTGCGGATTAAGTATTCAGAAATATGGTATGGAAAAAATTCTGTAAAAATAATGGAATAAGTTTTTTATTGGTTATTTCTACTTGCCTATTGCAGTAATTTATATTAGGATATAATATTATAGCAATAAAAGATACTGCGGAGGGGATTATGCGAAAATCTAACGAAAAAGGTTTCAAGAAAACAGCAAAGCTTACAGGAGCTATTGTATTTATTGTTGTATTTACAGCATTGATGGCTTTATTAGGCTTTCACCTTGCGTCAAGATATAGAGCAACCATAATGGGCTTGTTTGATAATGTTACAGAAAAAATATCAGGCATAGAAAGTGATATACGAGAAGAAGCTGAAATTGTAGTTTCAATGCCAGAATCTAAAAAATGATAATCCTTTTAATAATATAAAGTAAGTGCTTTTTTGCTCGTTTGCTTTATCTTTATATTTAATATAAAATATGGGGAAATTAAGATGAAAAAAACTTTTTGGGGTGGCAGAAGATACTGCTCTATAGACTATATGCTTAAAGAAAGATATAGCGAAAAGCTTTATAAGCTATCTCTCAATGGTGGAATGACTTGTCCTAATCGTGATGGCAAAATTTCCGAGGGTGGTTGTATTTTTTGCAGTGCTGGAGGTTCGGGAGATTTCGCCGCAAATTTTAATCCTGATATTGCTAAGCAGATTGAGCAAGCAAAAACGCTTGTCAGTAAAAAATATCAGGGCGATAGATTTATAGCATATTTTCAAGCCTATACTAATACATATGCCCCTGTTGAATATCTTCGCAAGCTATTTATGGATACAATTATGCGAGATGATATAGCTATACTTTCGATTGCCACAAGACCCGATTGTCTTGGTGATGATGTTATTGAATTGCTTGCTGAGCTTAATCGTATAAAACCAGTTTGGGTAGAATTAGGCTTACAAACAATAAATGAATCAACAGCAAGGCTTATAAATCGTGGCTATGAACTTTCGTGTTATGATGAGGCGGTCAGAAGGCTTAGAAATATCGGTGTCGAAATTATAACTCATATGATTATCGGCTTGCCTTATGAAACAAAAGAAGATATTCTCTCTACAGCAGAATATATCGGAAAAACAGCTAACGGCATTAAATTGCAGCTTATGCACATTTTAAAGAATACAAAACTTCTTGAAATGTATGAAAAAGGCGAATTTAAAGCACTTACTGAGGAAGAATATATAGAAATAGTTTGTGAGATTATTTCTATTTTGCCAAGGGAAATGGTTATACACAGATTAACAGGAGATGGAAATCCTGACGAGCTTATAGCTCCGCTTTGGAGCTTGAGAAAGCTGCAAGTGCTTAATGAAATAAATCATAGACTAAAAGAGTTAGATATTATACAAGGAATAAAATCTTAAATATCAAAAAATTCTTTTTGCAATTTTTGTTAAAACTATTTTGTTGCTTTATTCTACAATTTGTTAGTGAATTTTGTTGAAATAGTAGGAATTTTGCGGTTTTTATGCGTTGCTACTATATTTTTTTCGTTTGTTGTGTTAAAATACAATTTGGTATCATTGTTTTTAGTGTGAATCTTTTGGCGAATAAATCATAAGGGTTGATTGGATAATGAAGCATATCACATTCAAAAAAAAACTTATAGCTATACTTTCGGCGATGGTTCTTGCAGTTTCTTGTCCGATAATCGCTATGGCTGAAGATGATTATAGCAGTGCAAGCACAATTAAAACTGAAGCTTCTAAAGAAACCTCAAGAATGACTTCTTCCGACTGGGCAGAGCTTCAAAGTCAGGCGGAAGCAGAGCTTAGCTCACAGAATGCAGAGCGTAGCAGTAAATCACCAAGTAATGAAAATTCTAAGGGCGGAAGCTTTAAAGATTTTAAAGATGGCAAATATGTCGGAAACGGCGAATGGCTTTTGGTTATAGGCATAATCTTAATAGTACTTGGAATTGCAGGAATTGGCTTTGTAGTATTTATGATGTTGAGAAGAAAGAAAATGTCACAGAAGGCTAACAGTAGAACAGCTAATAACCCAAGACGCCAAGCTAATGGAGGCAATGGTTCTTCTGGCAGAAGAATTGCACCAAAAAAATAACAGTGATAATAATTACGCAATGGATTTCGCATAAAGCGAAAGTCTAAATATATTTCTTATTCATTTTACGGGAGGAATATGATCCATGGACAAAAGAGAAAAAGCAGAGCTGAAAATTACTGCTAACAAAGTACGACAGCTTATAATTGAGGGAGTTTTTAATGCTAAATCGGGTCATCCGGGCGGTTCACTTTCTGCCGCAGACATTTTTACATACCTCTATTTTAAGGAGCTTAATGTAGACCCGAAGAATCCTAAGTGGGCAGACAGGGATAGATTTGTACTTTCTAAGGGTCATTGCTGCCCTGGTCTTTATGCAGCACTTGCAATTAAAGGCTACTTCCCTGAGGAAGAGATAAAATCTCTCCGCCATATAGGTGCAATGCTTCAGGGTCACCCTGATATGAAAGGAACTCCTGGTGTTGATATGAGTTCAGGCTCACTCGGACAAGGCGTTTCTGCTGCTTGTGGTATGGCTCTTGCAGCTAAGATGGATAATGCCTCCTATCGTGTATATGCAATGCTCGGTGACGGTGAGTGTGAAGAAGGACAGGTTTGGGAGTCTGCAATGTTTGCAGCACATCACAACCTCGATAATCTCTGCTATATCGTAGATTATAACGGCTTGCAGATTGATGGTAAGGTCAGCGAAGTTGCTGGTCTTGAGCCTCTTGATAAGAAGTTTGAGAGCTTTGGCTTTGAGGTTATAAAGATTTGCGGTCACTGCTTCAACCAGATTGAGGAAGCTTTTGAAAAGGCTAAATCCGTAAAGGGTAAGCCAACTGTTATCATTGCAGAAACAGTTAAGGGCAAGGGCGTTTCTTATATGGAAGACCAGGTGGGCTGGCACGGAAAAGCTCCTAACCAAGAGCAGTATGAGCTTGCACTTAACGAACTCAGAGAACAGCAAAAGGTTCTTGAAGCACAGCTTGCAGAAATTAAAGATTAATTTTAAATAAAACCCTTTATTATTGAAAGGAATGGTTATAAATGGCAGAGAGTGTTAAAATAGCAACCAGAGAGAGCTTCGGAAAGGCTCTTTGTGAACTTGCAAAGACACATTCAGATATAGTCGTTCTTGATGCAGACCTTTCCGCTGCAACAAAAACAGACATCTTCGCAAAAGAATATCCAGATAAGTTTATCGACTGCGGTATCGCAGAATGTAATATGATAGGCGTTGCAGCAGGTCTTGCAGCAGCAGGCAAAGTCCCATTTGCTGCATCATTTGCAATGTTTGCAACAGGTCGTGCATACGAGCAAATCAGAAATACAGTAGCTTATCCTGCACTTAATGTTAAGATTGCAGGTTCACACGCAGGTATTTCTGTTGGTGAAGATGGTGCAACTCACCAGTGTCTTGAGGATATTGCTCTTATGAGAACTATTCCAGGAATGGTTATCCTCAATCCTGCTGACCACTATGAGATGGTAGCAGCTACAAAGGCGGCATATGAGCATAATGGCCCAGTTTATATCAGACTTGGCAGACTTGCTATTGATAGCTTTAACGACCCTGATAACTATAAGTTTGAAATTGGTAAGGGTATTACTCTCCACGAAGGCAACGATGTTACTGTTATTGCAACTGGTCTTGTTGTTTATGAATCACTCAAGGCAGTTAAGGCACTTGAGGCAGAGGGTATTAATGTAAGACTTATCAATATGCACACAATCAAGCCTATTGATAAGGATATTATAATTAAGGCAGCAAAGGAAACAGGAAGAATTATCACTGTCGAGGAGCATAATGTCATTGGTGGCCTTGGCGAGGCTGTTACATCTGCTGTATGCGAAGAATATCCAGTACCAGTTACAAGAATTGGTATCAACGATACATACGGTCATTCAGGTCCAGCAGTTGGACTTATTGCTGAATACGGTCTTGATTCTGTTTCTCTTGCAAAGAGATTTAAGGAAATCATCGGCAAATAATAGCTTTCAATTTATTAAATAACACGAGTTCGACAGAAATTAAAAGTTTCGCTCAAGCCTTTTTAAAGGCTTGCAGGGTCAAGGGACGGAGTCCCTTGTGGGTTTTAAGGGCAAAGCCCTTAACATTCTTTACCTAACGGGCGAACGCAGTTCGCCTCTACTTTTATAAATTATTATTAACTAAGGAAATTCATCGAACTTACATTAAATAATTTTAAAAGAACGGTTCTATCAAGAGCCGTTCTTTTTTGTTGATTTTTTATTGATACCTCTTGACACGATATACTATGTATGATATAGTATACCACATAAGGCAGTATATTTCAGAAAGGAGCTTAACATTTGGATTCACAGCTAAAAAAAGGTATGCTTGAAGTTTGTGTGCTAAAGGTTTTGACTAAGGGAGAAAGCTATGGCTATAAAATCATTAGTGACTTATCGCCAAATATTGAAATCTCCGAATCAACGCTTTATCCGATTTTAAAGCGTTTGCAGTCATCAGGTTGTTTGACAGTAGATTCAAGAGAGCATAATGGTAGATTGAGAAAATATTATAGAATAACAGAACTTGGCTTTGAGCGTATCAATGAATTTTTGAAGGATTGGGAACAAATCGACAAAATCTATAAATTTATTGCGGAGGTAAATTATGAATCAATATGAATATCTTAAAGAACTAAGACTCTATCTTTCGCCGCTTGGCAGAACAGAAGAAGATAGAGTAATCGAATATTATGCCGAACTTATTGGCGATAAAGTAGAATTAGGAATACCAGAAGAGGAGGTACTTTCACAGCTTGGAACACCTCGTGAACTTGCAGATAAAATTCTTGCAGAAACACAGGAATATGGAGAAGAACCAAAGCATATTAAAGAGCCTGAAAAATTAAGCGTAGGTCGTATAGTCGGATTTTCGATTTTAATTCCATTTGTGATTACTGCCTTAGCAATTTTATATTCAGTAGCAGTTTCATTTGTGGCAGCATCTGTTGGAATGCAGTTAGGCGGAGTCCTTACAATAATAGGTTCGTTTATTGTTATGTTTACATCTATTGGAGCAGGTATATGCCAGCTTGGAGTAGCAATATTTGTTTCAGCTTTGGGACTTTTTGCAGCCTATGGTTCGTGGAAATTTATACTTCTCTGCATAAAAATCACACAAAAAATATTTAAGGCATATGTAAGAACATACACAAAGGAGGCTTAAAAATGACAAAGAAATTTTTAGCTATTACAGGAATTGTCTGTGCAGTCGGTTTAATCATAGCTTTAATAGGTTTTGCTATGGTTGGTTTTGATTTTGTTAAATTAGATTTAGATGAAGACTATACAGAAAAAGTTTTTACTGTCAGTGACAGTGAAATTTCATCTGTTAAGGTAGATATAGACTTAATGAAAGTAAAAGTTTGCTATCGTCAAGATGATAAAAATGAAATTCGCATAACCTATTACGAAAATAATAAGCATAAGCCCACTGTTGCCACTGAGGACGGACAAGTCACTTTAAAAGATAAAACTGATTTTTTCAGCAATCTTTTCAATACTGGAATGGTTAACATAAAGCGTGGTAAGCTTGAAACAATAGTAGAAATTCCTAAAAACAATAAAACTCTTAAAATAAATATTGAAACAAGCAATGCAAAAATTACTGTCAATAACCTTAATGCAGATAGTCTTTATCTTGAAACATCAAATGCAGATATAGATATTAGTGGAGAATTTACAGATGATGTTTACTGCAAGACATCTAATGCAAGCATTAACGGAGAAAATATAAAGGCTCATACTGTCAACTTTGATACAAGCAATGGTTCTTGTAATGCGGAAACTGTTGTAAGCCATAGTCTTGAATTTGTTACTTCCAACGCAAGTATCAATATCAGTAGTATAAATTCCGATTCTGTAAGACTTGATACTTCAAATAATTCAATAAATCTTGGTGATACTATTGCTAATGATTCTTTCTATGCACAAACAAGCAATGGAAACATCAATACAAAAGGCATTGATTCCGATAAAATTGAGCTTGATACCAGCAATGGCAGTATTATTGCAACTATTATCGGAAAAGAAAAAGATTTCAGAATAGAGAGCGGAACATCTAATGGCAACGATAATATTTCAGGCCGTGGCAATGATTCCGCAAGTAAAAGTCTTTCAGCGTATACTTCAAATGGCAATATAAATATTGATTTTGATGATGAATATACCGTTGCCAAGGGTTTGCAAGAAATGCTTGATTAGATTTTAGAAGTTTATGATAAAAGTGGGTTCCGAAAGGATTCCCACTTTATTTTTATGCACTTGCAAAACATAAAAAAAGGTTATATACTATTATACGCACGGTAAATGTGCTTATGGAGGTTATAATGGACTATTCTCAATCAATTCAAAAGGTAAACTCTTTGCTTAAATTTGGTATAAAACCAGGTCTTGAGCGAATTGGCGAACTTCTTAATCGCCTTGGCAATCCACAGGATAAGCTAAAATTTGTCCATGTTGCAGGAACAAACGGCAAAGGTACAGCTTGTACATTGATTTCAAATGTTCTTACTGCGGCTGGTTATAAGACTGGGCTTTATACTTCACCGTATATAATGGATTTTCGTGAACGCTTTCGTATAAATGGAGAAATGATTCCAAAGGACGAACTTTCTAAGCTCACAGAAAGAGTTTCAAAAATTGTTGACGAGATGAAACAGGAAGATTTAATCATAACGGAATTTGAATTTATTACAGCTTTAGCTTTTTTGTGGTATTTTGAGCAGAAATGTGATATAGTGGTATTAGAGGTTGGTTTAGGCGGTCGCTTTGATGCTACCAATATAATAAATACCTCGATTGTGTCAGTTATTATGTCAATTTCACTCGACCACACAGCCATTCTTGGCGATACAGTCGAAAAGATAGCTTATGAAAAGTGTGGAATAATAAAGCCTTGCGGTCAGGCAGTAGTCTACGCTAACCAGCCGGACGGAGTTATACCTGTTGTTGAAAACTCTGTCAAAGATAATAAAGCAAGCTTGACTATTGCAGATGATTCCGCAGTAAAGCTGATTAAAACTGATATAAAGGGCTCAGAATTTATATATTCCGCAAAGGGTAGATTCGGCATTGATAGCAAGATGAAGTTGTTTATCCCATTTATCGGAGAACATCAACTGCGAAATGCCTCAACTGCTCTTGAAGCCTTAAATATTCTTTATAAACAAGGATATAAGATTACAGCAGAAGCTATTGAAAAGGGTTTCCGCACAGCTTCATTCTTTGCACGACTTGAGCTTATCGGCGAAAATCCTATTGTATTGCTTGATGGAGCTCATAACCCAGGTGGTGCAAAGGCTCTCGCAAATGCGATTAAAGCATATCTTTCTGGCAAGAAAAAAATACTTATTATGGGAATGTTGGCTGATAAAGATGTAGAAACAGCGGTTTCATATATTGCACCGAATTTCGATAAAGCATATACTCTTTCACCTGATAATCCAAGAGCTATGTCATCAGAAGAGCTTGCAAAAGTTGTCAGCAAATATTGCCAAGATGTTACACCTCTTGAGGATTATCGCAAAGCCTATGAGCTTGCTATATCAGATGCAGAAGCCGATGGTGCGGTAGTTATCTGTGGTTCTTTATATCTTGCAGGAAAGATGCGACACATTATTTTTGAAAATTAATTTTTTAATATATTTTATCAAGGGAGATTTTATAAATGGAGAAGCTTGGAAGAAATGAACCGTGTTGGTGCGGAAGTGGCAAGAAATATAAAAAATGCCACGAAGAATTTGATAACAAGATAGAAGAATTTGAAGTTATGGGACACGAAGTTCCAGACCATAGCATTATTAAAACACCAGCACAGATTGAAGCTATAAAGGAAAGCTGTAAGATAAATATAGCTGTTCTTGATGAGGTTGCTGCAAAGATTCACGCAGGAATGACAACTCAGGAAATTGATGATATTGTCTATAAAAAGACAACAGAAATGGGCGGTATACCTGCAACATTGAACTATGAAGGCTATCCTAAGAGTGTTTGCACATCAATAAATGAGGTCGTTTGCCACGGTATTCCGTCAGATGATGTTGTGCTTAAAGATGGCGATATTGTAAATGTTGATTGCTCAACTATACTAAATGGATATTTTTCAGATTCCTCAAGAATGTTCTGCATAGGTGATGTCAGCGAAGAAAAACGCAAGCTTGTTGAGGTTACAAAGGAAGCTGTTGAGTTAGGGCTTAAAGAAGTAAAGCCTTGGGGATTTCTTGGAGATATGGGCGAAGCTGTACATGAACACGCTGTCAAAAATGGTTATTCAGTTGTAAGGCAAATAGGCGGTCATGGTGTTGGTTTGGAATTTCACGAAGACCCATGGGTAGGATATTGCTCAAAGAGGGGAGAAGATATGCTTCTTGTTCCTGGAATGATATTCACAATAGAACCTATGATAAATATGGGTACAGATAAGATTTTCCAAGATGAAAATGACGGTTGGACTATTTATACAGCCGATAAGAAACCATCTGCACAGTGGGAAATTATGGTTCTCGTCACTGAAGACGGTGCAGAGGTTCTCTCCTACTAATTTTTAGATATTTTAAAGCGTTGGCAAGAAATTTTGCCAACGCTTTTTGCTACTCTATCCTTAGTTTCTGAACAGAAAATCTCTTATCATTTCGCCTTGTTATGTATAACAATAAAATATATCCAATGCACGAAAGTAAAATTTTTATGATTAAGCCTAGTATGCTATTTTGCTTGAACGGTAACATTATAATCAATAAACAAGGTAAGGCAACACAAAGCAAAGGACGAATTATCCACTCAAATATTTTAAGTCTTAATTGCACAACTTTAAGAAATCTCCAGATACTAAGGCTTGTATTAAGTGATTCGCTGACAAATATTACTATGATAAAACCTTTAATTCCCATAATTGGTAGTAGGAAATATGTCAATATAACTCTTATTACAGAATCTATGAAATTAAATATCAAATAGCTTACTTGTTCGTTAAGTCCTTTTAGTATGCCGTCAACTACACTGTCGAGATACATAAGCGGGATTACTGGTGAAAGAATTGCTATATATATGCCTACATCGCTTGAATTGTAAATTACTATTCCTAATTCATTTGATAAAAATATCATTATTGCCATAACCGGAATGGAGTATAAAAGTCCGATTCTGAAAAGCCGTTCGGATATTCGTCTGACGGAGTTTTCTTTATTTTGTGCTTTGGCTTGGGATATTTCTGGAATAATCAGCGTTGAAAGTGGCATTATAAAAATCGCTGGGAAGGTTATTATCGGCATAACCATTCCGCTTATTGTTCCATAGGTTGAAAGTGCATTTGTATAGTTTGAACCATTCTTGCGAAGTCCTGTAGGAATAAGCGAATTTTCGATAGCTGATAATCCCGAACGCAGACAAGAACTTCCTGTAACGGGTAGGGCTATTGAGGTGAATTTGCTTAGAAAATGTGGAACTCTTTTTGCTTTGCCTTTGATTTTTGAAATGCTTATTCTGTAAAGTATATAGGAATATATGCACGAAATTATTTCTGCACCTGTTGTGCCAATTACGATTGAACAGCAGGCATATTCAAGCCCCATAGGAGCAAGCTTGCCAACAAGAATTGCAAAAACGGCTATTTCTGCAAGCTGTTCTAAAAGCTGTTCAAAGGAGGTTGTTATTACACTTCTTCTTGCAAGAAAGTATCCCCTTAAACAAGCTGAAACAGCCATAAAAGGCAGACTTGGTGCAAGAATTTTAATTGATAAAACCGTTCTTGAATCGCCTAAAAAAACGCTTCCCAGTTCATTGGAAAATGCAAACATCATAATTCCAAACGCTGTACTTATGCCTACCGAAATTATCAGACAAAGGGTTACACAGCGTTTAGCAATACCATTTTCACCTCTTGCAAGATAATCTGTTACTAACCTTGTTACAAATAGGCTTATTCCTGCGGTTGTTACCGAGGCAAAGAACATATAAACTGTTAAAATAAGCTGATAAAGTCCGATTCCCTCTGCACCTATCGTATTTGACATATATACACGAAATGCAAGTCCCATACTTCTTATTATTAAGGCTGTTGCTATAAGAAGTATTGAATTTACGAGAAATTTTTTCTTATTCATATCAGTCCGCCTTTCGCAAAAGCTATGATATACATTTATATGCGGACAAGATTGAATTTAAGAATAAATTATGGATTAGATAAAAATTAAAAGTTTCGCTCGAGCCTTTTCTACACCAGCTTTGCTGGTGAAAGCTGCTCGCAGGGTCGAGGGACGGAGTCCCTCGTATCAGCCTTGCGGTCAACAGGTGTTTCAGATTTATTTATAAGCACAAGGTATTTTCCATTGAAATACTGAATTAAACCAGCCGCAGGATAAACATTAAGCGAAGTTCCGCCAATGATAAGCATATCACAATTAGCAATAAGCTTTACAGATTCATTTATGGTACGGTCGTTAAGACCTTCTTCATATAAAACAACATCGGGCTTAATTATACCACCACAAGTACAGTGTGGAACACCAGTGCTTTCAGCAATATATTCTGCTGGATAAAATTTATGGCACTTCATACAGTAGTTTCTTAAAACAGAACCATGGAGTTCATATACATTTTTAGAGCCTGCCGCCTGATGAAGTCCATCTATATTTTGAGTAACTATGCCTTTTAACTTGCTTTCTTTTTCAAGCTTTGTAAGGGCAAGATGTGCTTTGTTTGGTTTGACATCAAGACAGAGCATTTTTTCTCTATAAAAATCATAGAAATCCTTAGTATTACGCATAAAGAAAGTATGGCTTAGAATTATTTCGGGTGGAAATTTATATTTTTGGTTATAGAGTCCGTCAACACTTCTGAAATCGGGAATACCGCTCTCAGTAGAAACTCCGGCTCCACCAAAGAAAACTATACTTTTGCTTTCATCTATGGCTTTTTTCAATTCATCATACATTTGATTCGCCCCTTAGTTTTAACATGAGTTCGATTATAGATATTATTTCATAATAATTTCTAAAAAATTATCAAGTTCAAGGTTTTAGTCAGAATTTGTCTTTTAGGGCCCCCCTGCGAGGGTTCCCTACGAAAAACATTCCACTGGAATGTTTTTCTACCCTCCTGCGCTTTGTGAGGCATAAAGTGTTTCGCTCTCTGCGGAGAGCGACCAAAGGCTCTGCCTTTGGAAACTGCAAGCTTTTGAAAAAGCTTGAGCAAAAGCTTTATCAATAAGCTTTCCGCAGTTTTCTGTGATTTTTTCTGCGGTCATTCTGTAAAAGTATTTGAGGTCATTTGTGCCAAGCATAATTATGAGTAAATCTATCGGTGAATTACTGCGAATAGAATTTTCTATGCTTTTTAGTCCGTTTCTGCCTACAAACATAGGGTCATCAAGTGCAAGAGTTCTTCCACACACGCCGTCCTCGATTATTGTAAAATCATCTCCAAGCGATTTTGAAAGTAAGCCTGTCCAGCGAATGTTTTCATTGAATTGCCCTGAACGGTCGGGTTTATACCCATATGTATTTGAATCGCCAAAGCAAAGTATACGTTTCATCAGCCGTCAGTCCTCTCTTTTACATCTCTTGCCCTTGAGAGAAGTTCTGCAACTGCATCATTATTACCCTCTGCAACAGCGTTTCTTATGCTTGTCATATTTTCAATAAATTCATCAAGCTCACTTACAAGAGAATTTTTGTTTTCGGAGAAAAGTTCTGTCCAGAGTGGAACATTTATTCTTGCTACTCTTGATACATCACGATAGCTTCCCGCAGAAAAGCCTTTATGGTTTGCACAGCTTTCATTCAGAACATAGGCACAGGCAATAACATGAGGAAGCTGTGAAGTATAAGCTATCATTCGGTCATGTTCTTCAGGAGTTGCAACTTTTATTATTCCAAAACCGATTTTTTTCATAAGTGTAGAAATAAAGCTTATGTCCTTTTCATCAGCACCACAAGGAACTATTATATAGCTGGCATTTTGGAACAAATCAGCGTCAGAGGAGGCAAATCCGTTTGTTTCTTTACCCGCCATTGGGTGACCGCCGATAAATTTAAAGCCGTATTCTTTTGAAAGCTGAACAAGTTCGGGGCATATCTGACCTTTAATTCCTGATGTATCGGTGACTATACAGGATTTCGGGATAATATCGGCATTATCACGCACGAACTTTACAGCAGCTTCTGGGAAAGTTCCGAGTATAATCATATCAGCAGCTTTGATGGATTCTCTTGTGCCAATTTCGTGTATTGCACCGCAGGCAAGAGCATCTTGCAGAGGTTTTTCGCTTCGATTTATGCCGATTATATGGTGGTCTGTATATTTTGCCAAAGCCTTAGCAAAAGAACCGCCTATTATTCCAAGTCCTGATATGATGATATTCATAAGATAGTCACTCCAAATAAAGATTTATTTTTGATAAAATACAAGCGTTAGTTTATCGTTTATTATCTTAGTTTCTCCTGTAGTTCGATAACCCATTTTTCCATATAAGTAGCAGTTGCGTTTTTTCTGCATAATTGTGGCAAGCTCCCAATTTTTACTGCCATGGATTTTCTCGGCAAGTATAATTGCTTTTTGAGCAATACCCATATTGCGAAATTTAGGTAATATAAATATAGGACTTATTCTCTTTCGGTTATTATTTCCTGAATCAACCACACGCACTGCACCAACAGTTTGTTTATCAAGCTGTATCATATAAAAGTATGTTTCCGGCTGTTTTAATCTGAATATTGTCTTTTCAAGCGGTTCTACCGCAGGACTTGTTTCAAAATCCTGATATTTTTCAAAAAGCTCTGCAAAGGCTTCTTTTTGCATATTCCAGATTTTCTTGGCGTCAGCAAGTGAAGCCCTCACTAAGCATATATCAAAATTATTCAATAGTCATAGCCTCATCGTAAGCTTTTTTCATAGCGAATACACGCTTTGCGACTAAATCGAACTGCTCAGGTGTAAGTGATTGAGCGCCATCAGAAAGTGCGTGAGGTGGGTCATTGTGTACTTCAATCATTAGGCCGTCTACACCTGCTGCAACTGCTGCCATAGCAAGTGGTTCTACGAGCCAAGATTTGCCTGAAGCGTGGCTTGGGTCTACGATAATCGGAAGATGTGTGAGCTTTCTCAAGACAGGAACAGCGGAAATATCGAGTGTGTTTCTTGTTGCGGTTTCGTATGTGCGGATACCTCTTTCGCAGAGAATAACCTTATCGTTGCCGCCAGCCATAATATATTCGGCACTCATAAGAAATTCTTCGATTGTTGCTGCAAGTCCTCTTTTAAGAAGTATAGGCTTATCAATCTTGCCAAGCTCTTTAAGAAGCTCGAAATTCTGCATATTTCTCGCACCAACTTGAATTACATCGACATTCTCAAACATATCAATATGAGAAACTCGCATAATTTCTGTTACAATCGGTAAACCTGTTACTCGTCTTGCCTCTTTGAGGAGGTCAAGACCTTCTGCTTTTAAGCCCTGGAAAGCATATGGAGAAGTTCTTGGTTTGAATGCTCCACCACGCAAGAAGGTAGCACCTGACTTTTTGACCTTTTCTGCGATACCGTTAAGCTGTTCTTCGCTCTCAACTGAGCAAGGACCTGCCATAATGCAAAGACTGCCATCACCGATTTTTTGTCCGCCATCGAATGAAATTACTGTATTATCCGGGTGGAATTTTCTATTAGCTTTTTTGTATGGCTCTTGAACACGCTTTACACTTTCGACTATATCTTGTGCAGAAATGTAGTCGATGTCGATTTTAGTTGTGTCACCAATTAAGCCGAGAACAGTAGATTCAACACCTGTCCATTCGTTTACTTTAACGCCGTATTCCTGCTCAAGCTTATTTTTGAACAAAAGGGAATCTTCCTTTGTAGCTGTGCTTTTAAGTACTATAATCATTATAATCTTTCCTTTCAAAAATTCAATTTATATTTTGTGATTTAAGAATATTTTCTTCATTTTTAATTACATTTGGCTTGAAAATTATATTATCTCTGTCTTTCAAGAATTGTTCAAAAGCTATTTTTAAGCCATCTATAAATGGAGTTTCCTGAGAATAAATCTCGTTAATCTTGTTTACATCAAGAACATTATTATAATCGAAAAATGGGAAGAAATCACGAGCTGAATAAGAATTAGCCTCATAATCAAAGCAAATAATTTTTGCTTTTTTACCTATTGCATTGGCACAAGCCATTATCCACGCATTTATAGTGATAGGCTTTTTATTACCTACATTGAAAATGTTTGTACCAGATAAGTTCGATTGAATAAGTGTTTTGATTATATTTGCAAGGTCACCCGAATAGATAAACTGCAACTTAGTTTCTCCATTATTCGGGACAATAATAGGTTTATCTTTTAGAAGATGTTCAAAGATAAATGATTCTCGTTGTGCATAATTGTTTTCGCCGTAGACATATGGTGGTCTTAATATAAACAGATTTGTGTCGGCTTTATCAAAATTTTTAATTAGATAGTTTTCGGCTTCAATTTTATTTGTGCCGTAGTCTGTCCAATATTTATTTTCCGCAAGGAAATCATTTTCGCTGAAAGGAATATTCAAATGCTCAACATCGTAAACCGCACTTGAGCTTATAAATACAAATGATTTTACGCTTTCAAGGTTAAGGTTTTCACAAAGAATTTTGCTTTGCTCTGCATTTGTACCGCTGACATCAATTACAAAGTCGAAATGTTTTTCTGAGAGAGCAATTTTCATAGCTTGGGAATCGTTTCTATCACAGATTATCGTTTCGACATTTTCGCTTTTGGGTTTTGTACCACGATTAAGAACGGTCACAGAATATTCTTTTGAGAGAACATCTGCAATTTTCTTTCCAATGAAATAGCTTCCACCCATAATTAAAACTTTTTGATTCATAGGAACTTTCCTTTCTTTTTTAATATTTTGGTGAATTTTGTCTTTAGTATAAGCCGGCAATAATACTTCAAAAACAAAAAGGACAAAGCCCGAAAGAGCTTTGTCCTGAAAATTCACCTTATAATTGAGAAAACATAGAGTTTAAGGCTTTTAGACAACACTTTTCGGTACAGCAAAATAAACCGTCTTAAAGTAACGGTGATAATAATAGCTGTTAAATCGCATTGTGTAAGCCGAGAATGTCATTCAGACTTTCCTCCTTTTTCCTCTATAAATTAACAATAACATATTTGTTTTTTATTGTCAAGCTGTAAATTAATAACTGACTTAATTAATTTTATCACTTAAAATTGTTTTTTACTACGAATTAGCTAAAGTAAGAGCGATTTGTTCTGTAAGCGGAATTAAATAGAAGGTCATAAGAATTAACCAACAGATATGGAATATATTGATTATGGCATATATTCCGATGGTGCAATCTAAGATATATTTTATAGGTTTAATTTGTCGTTCAGCTGCATTTCGGAATCTATGACGAATATATAGTAATAGTATGAATGGAACGATACATTTTAAAATAAAGCCACTAAAGTTATTTATAGGCATTGAAAGAATGGGATTGATTTCTTGAAATATTCCGCTTTGAATTAATATCAAAGTAAAAATATAGTCGCTGACATTCAGGGCATAGATTATTATAATTCTGCTATCAAATATAGTCCATACTGCAAATTTTTGTAAAATATCTTTCAAAAATATCACCTCGAAAAGAGCATTGACTACTTTTCGGGGTGATATTCATATATTGGATATTTTTGTTTAATGCGATTTATGAAAGCTTTATCTGCTGACCTGGATAAATAACATTTGGTGTTGTTATTTTATTGAGGTTTATAAGTTCACTTACTGTTGTATCGAATCTTTTTGCAATAGAATAAAGTGTATCACCAGGTTTTACTGTATAAATATTTGGTAATGATTGTACCTTAATAGGTATACGCAAAACCTGATTTATAGCTATTGTTTCAGGGTCTTCAAGCTCATTTGCATTGGCAAGTTCACCAACCGTTGTGCCAAAATATTCTGCAAGAGAATATAGAGTATCTCCCGGCTGAACTGTATATGTTATAAAATTTGGTTCCTCAAAAACGGGTATTCTTAAACTTTGGTCTGGATAAATTTTGAATGGTGCTACTATGCCATTGGCACGGGCAATAGCATTAACAGATGAGCCGAATTTTTCGGCAATATTATGAAGTGTATCTCCCTTATTTACAGTATATACTATTATAGCCAATTGAAATCCTCCTTGAAATGTTTTCCTCATACATTATATGTTTAGGACTTGAATAATGTTCTTATTTGATGGCAAATATCCTTATATATCACTACTCTGAAAGAGAATTATTGTATAAGTATAAAAATTCATTTTTGAATTATTTCTATTCCTTGCGGATAGTGTCGAAATGTGCTATTATAATGACTAATGAATGACTTAGTAGATTAATGCGTTTTTGATATAAAGGAATGATTAAAATAATGAGAAAATCTAAACGAATTTTTTCGTTTGCAGTAGCCTTTTCATTGGTTGCTTCATTGGCAGTATATGCTCCGACAGTATTTTCAGATAGCTCAAGCAGTAATGAGGCTTTTGAGTATGAGATTAATGAGGACGGCGAGAGCATAACTATAACTTCTTATCGAGGACTTGGTGGAAGCGTAAAGATTCCGTCAGATATAGATGGTAAGGAAGTTACAGGCGTAGGCAAGGCGGCTTTTGCTTCTTGCTCACAGATTGAAGTACTTTCTATACCAGTAAGTGTTGATAAAATTGACGAACTTGCTTTTTCAGGCTGTTCTAAGATAAAGGAAATTTCTATACCAGATGAGGTAATAGAAATCGGCAAAATGGCTTTTGCAAACTGTACAAGTCTTGAGATTGTTAATTTGGGAGATAAGCTGCAAAAGGTTGGAGATTATGCTTTTATGGGCTGTACCTCACTTAACAAGATGACTTTGCCAGATAATACCGAAAGCATAGGTCAATATGCTTTTTATAATTGCAAATCTCTCGAAAAGCTTGGTGAACTTCCAAATATTAAAAATATCGGAGGTCACGCTTTTGAAAATACAGCGTGGATAAATAATTATAAAGATGATTATATTATACTTGGCGATGGAATGCTTATAAGCTATTGTGGTAAGGCCGAAAACCTTACCTTACAAGAAAATATAAAGACAGTTGGTGCAAGTGCTTTTCTTGATAATAAAACTGTTAAAAATCTTAAAACCACAAAAAATACAAAGTCTATTCAAGAGGGAGCATTTGAAAGTTCCGCAATAGAAACCGCCGACCTTTCAGCTTCAGGAGTAAGCATTGCTGACAAAGCTTTTTCAGATTGTATTAAGCTTAAAGAAGTGAAATTCTCAGATAGTATATCTAAGATAGGCAAAAATGCCTTTAAAAACTGCAATTTATTGAAAAGTATAAGCTTGCCAAAGGCTTTGAAAACTGTTGAAAGTAATACTTTTAATTTATGTTCATCGCTTAAAAATGTAAATCTTGGAGTTGGTGTTACAGTAATTGAAGAAAATGCATTTGATAGTTGTATATCATTGGGCATGATTGAAATTCCTGAAAATGTCAGCAAGATTGAAGATGATGCTTTTGATAATTGCATAAGTCTTACAAGGGTAGTTGTAAAGGGAGGCCCTAAGATAGGCTCAGCTTTTAAAAATTGTGAAAACCTTGAAGAAGTTGCATTTTATGCTGGAACAGTTTCTATAAATGACGACGCTTTCAAAGATTCAAAAAACCTTACTATTTATTCAAGTAGTGAAAGCAGTGCTGAAAAATTCGCCAATGAAAAGCATTTTGAATTTAAATTGCTCTCAGATTTTGAAAAGAAATCATATGTATATAAGGGTATGTTAGATGTTGAAGAGGAGGAAAATTTCTCTGGTGGATATACATTTATCGTAATTTTAATAATTGTTGTTGATTGTATTGTTGCCTTTTCAGTTAGTGCTTATGTACTTTTGAAAGGACCTGGAAAAAAGAGTATGCGTCATGTTAAAAAATCAGATAGCAGACATTCATTAAAATAATTTTTCAATTACAATATTGTAATTGAAATATATGTCGAGGTTTGTTGACAATTATATGGAATAAGTTTAACATAATAAGAGGTTTGTGAGATATTGCGATGGTAGCTTTACATAGTTTTTGTGGTATTAACAAGCCTTTTAATTTTGGAGGTAAAGTATGAAACGTATAGGAATTTTATTTATAATAACCGCTTTGGCAACAACTATTATTTTTAGTGGCTGTGGAGAAAATAATTCAGATAAATCTGAAAGTTCTACTGTTGAAAGTTCAAAGGCTGAAATTTCACAACCAGTATCTAAAGACAATGTATCTTCTAAAGATAATGAATCTTCTAAAAACGATGAGTCTTCTAAAGATGCATCAAAAGCTTCAGAAAAATCTACCGAATCTAAAACTGAGGTAGAATCAAGCTGGTTTGATGATGCAGTGTTTGTGGGGGATAGTGTAACACTTAAATTATCATATTATGCAGATAATGGCTCTCTTGGAAAGGCAGAATTTCTCTGTGCTGGAAGCTTGGGCTATGGTGCGGCATTGCAGGATATAGACGCTGATGGAAATGTTCACCCTACATATGAGGGCGAAAAATATACTGTTGATGACGGTGTTCAAATGCTTGGTTCAAAAAAGGTCTTTATTATGTTTGGTATGAATGATATAGGTCTTTATGGCATAGATGATACTATTGAAAATATGAAAACTCTGACTTCAAGGATTAAAGAAAAAAGTCCTGATGTTGAGATTTATATTCAGTCTGTAACACCTATGCTTGAGAATATGCAGTTAAAGGATTTGAACAATAAATCTATTGATGAGTTTAATATTAAGCTTAAAGCAGAGGCGGAAAAGCTTGGATATAAATATCTTGATGTTGCCTCTGTTATGAAAGATGAAAAGGGAAATTTAATTCCAGAATATTGCAGTGACCCTGAGGCTATGGGAATACATTTCTCTGATGATGGCTGTAAGGTATGGGTTGAATATCTGAAACAGAACGTTGAGTAATTTATGAAAAAGAGAGGATTTTGAAAATGAAAAAGGTTTTTGCAATAATTTTATCAGCTATGATAGTTATGTCATTTGCTGCTTGTGGAAATTCAAATAGCGGAACAGATTCAAAGACAGAAGGTACATCTTCTGTGGCAAGCACAGAAAGCTCTAAAGTTGAATCAAGTCAAAGCAAATCTAAAAATGAAAGCTCAAATACTTCAAACACTGAAAGCTCTGTGTTGTCTACTGCTCTTGAAAAGGTAAAGGCAGAAGTAGAGCTTCCAAGCGATATGGCTGATTTTGATGAGAGAAGATTAAAGCGTGTTTTCGGGATAACTGATGAACAGGCAGAGGATTTTTCTGGTGCAATATGCACTGATGGTCTTAGACAAGATGAATTTATATATGTTAAGGCCAAAGATGAGGCTGCTGCAAAGGAGGTTGCTGATAAGCTTCAAAATGATTGGCAGTCAAAGTATAATGTTATAAAGAACTATGACCCAGACCAAGTTAAAATTATTGAGAGTGCAAAGGTTGAAACAAATGGTCTTTATGTTTCTCTTGTAATATCCGAAAAGGCAGACCAGATTAAGCAAATTTATAATGATGCCATTGGCGCTTGATTTTGAGTATTAGAGAAATGCGGTGATGGTTCGATTTGGTTTTTTCAAGCTTAATATTTTTATTTGTGTTCTTGCCATTTGTATTGGCACTTTATTATATCACTCCAAGAAGATTTAGAAATCTTACGCTTTTCATAGTCGATTTAGTCTTTTATGCGTGGGGTGAGCCTTGGCTTGTTATACTTATGCTGTTTTCAATATTACTGAATTATACATCTGGTATATTGATAGGCATAAATAGAGAGAAAAAAGGTTTAGCAAGATTTATTTTTATACTATCTGTAATATTGAATCTCGGGTTACTTGGTTTCTTTAAGTATGCAGGCTTTATAGGAGAAACGCTTAATATGGTTATGCCGTTTCTTAATATTCCGATTTTGGAGATTGCCTTGCCTATCGGAATTTCGTTCTATACATTTCAGACTATGTCATATACGATTGATGTATATAAAAACACTGTAAAGGTACAAAAGAATATTATTACCTTTGGTACATATGTATCGCTTTTTCCGCAGCTTATTGCTGGCCCGATAGTAAGATATGAAGATGTTGCCGAACAGCTTATGCACCGAAAGGAAACTTTACAAGGATTTACTGATGGTGTTAAGCTATTTTTAATTGGTTTATCTAAAAAGGTTTTACTTGCAAATGAAATGGGCAATCTTTGGGACGCTGTTCGTGAGAGCGGTACGCAAAGTGGTGCTTTAGGTTCTTGGGTTGGAATAATCGCATATACATTTCAGATATACTTTGATTTCTGTGGATATTCAGAGATGGCAATGGGACTTGGCAAGATGTTCGGTTTTGACTTCTTGAAAAACTTTGATTATCCGTATATTTCAAAGAGTATTACAGAGTTCTGGAGAAGATGGCATATTTCACTCGGAACTTGGTTCAGAGAATATGTTTATATTCCGCTTGGCGGCAACAGAAAAGGACTTTATCGACAGATTATAAATATAGCTGTGGTGTGGTTTTTAACTGGCTTATGGCATGGTGCAAGCTGGAATTTTATCTTATGGGGACTTTATTTTGGTGTATTGCTGATGATAGAAAAGCTCTTTATGTTGAAAGTTCTGAAAAAAGCTCCTGCTATTATTTCACATATCTATTCGATAATAATAATACTATTCGGTTGGGTACTTTTCTACTTTGAAAATCTTAACGAGATGGGAATATTCCTCGCAAGAATGTTTGGTTCTGATGGCTTTATGATGTCGGGCGATATTTCTGTAAAGATTATTTCGTATATTCCGTTACTTATAGTTTCTGCTATAACTTCTACTCCGCTTATAAGTAAGCTTTATCATAAGATTAAGAGCAAACCTATTCTTTATGTTATTGATAATGCTGGCTGTGTGCTTGCTTTATTATTATGCACAGCAGCTCTTGTAAGCAGTGATTATAATCCATTCTTATACTATAAATTCTAAAGTGATGTGTTATGAAAATAAAAAACATTATTAAATATTTGCCAGCAGTGATTTTCTGTGGATTTATCTTTGCATTTGCGTTATTTTATTTTGTATCGCCAAAATCGGATTATTCTGCTCGGGAAAAAAGAAAACTTTCGGATTTTCCAGAGTTTACATTAGAAAAACTTGCTGACGGAACTTTTCAGAGTGGAATAGACGATTACCTCTCTGACCATATAACTGCAAGAAACTTCTTTGTTGGTTTTAGTGCAGAGTATGAACTTCTCACAGGCAGAAACGGTTCTAAGGGAATCTACCTTGGCAGTGACAGTTATTTATTTCCTAAGCCAACAAAAGACAGCGAGATACTTTCTCAAAATGCCGAATATATAAATGAATATGCTGAGTATTCAAGCATACCTGTATATATGACAGTTATTCCATCAACGGGATATATAAACAGCGATAAATTGCCATTTAATCACGAGGAATATAAGGATAATGAGCTGATTTCTTCATTTAAGAACAAGCTAAGTGAGAATATTAAGTTTATTGATGTAACAGAGGCTTTTAAGGAAAAAGCTAAATCTGAACAGCTTTATTACAAAACAGACCACCACTGGACAAGTAAGGGTGCATTTGAATGTTATAAGCTTTTAGGTAATGCTATGGGCTATGAGCCTGTTGATGAAAGTGAATTTTCTGTTGAAACGATTGATGGCTTTTATGGAACTTCATATTCCAAAAGTGCTTTATGGACTCTTCCGCCTGATAAAATAGAGCTTTGGAGCAGAAAAAATCAGCCAGAGGATTCCGTTAGCGTTGAAATCTCAGACGGCGGAGAAGCTATAAGCTCTGATAGCTATTTCTTTCGTGAACAGCTTAAGAATGATGACAAATACCCTGTTTTCCTTGATGGAAACCATAGCTTAGTTAGAATTAAAAACAGCAATGCAAAAGGTGGAAGGCTGATTGTTGTTAAGGATTCATATGCACACGCAGCAGTACCTTTTTTATCGCAGAATTATAGCGAGATAATTATGGTAGACCTGCGTTATTATAAAAAAGATGTTTCAGCACTTGTTGAGGACGAAAAAGCAGATGCAATTTTGTTGCTTTATTCAATAGATAATCTTGCAACAGATAAAAATCTTGCATACTTATACTAAGAGGTTTTAAATATGAAAACAAGCGATTTTTATTATGACTTGCCAGAAGAATTGATTGCACAAACTCCATTAGAGCCAAGAGATAGTTCTCGACTTATGGTTTTGCATAAAAAAACAGGCGAGATTGAGCATAGGCATTTTTATGATATTCTTGATTATCTGAATGAGGGCGATTGCCTTATTATGAATGATTCAAGAGTTTTGCCAGCGAGAATTTATGGCGTTAAGGACGAAACTAATGCAAATGTTGAATTTTTGCTTTTAAACTGTATTGAGGGCAAAAAGTGGGAGGCTCTTGCAAAGCCCGGAAAGCGTGCTAAAATAGGTACAAGCTTTAGTTTTGGCGATGGTCTTATGCATTGTAAGGTTATTGATATACTTGATGACGGTAATAGGATACTTGAATTTGAGTGTGAGGGCAATTTTTACGAAAATCTTGATAAGCTTGGTCAGATGCCTTTGCCACCATATATCCACGAAAAGTTGAAAGATAAAGAACGCTATCAAACTGTTTATAGCCGAGAAATAGGTTCTGCGGCTGCACCAACAGCAGGTTTGCACTTTACAAAAGAACTTATGAAAAAAGCACAAGAAAAGGGTGTTAAGATTGGTTTTGTTACACTCCATGTAGGTTTGGGAACATTCCGCCCAGTAAAGGTTGACGATGTAACAAAGCACAAGATGCACTCAGAGCATTATGATATGAGTGAAGAAACAGCTAATCTTATTAACGAAACCCATAAGAATGGTGGCAGAGTTTTTTGTGTTGGTACTACAAGCTGCAGAACTGTTGAATCTGTTGCAAAGCGTGAGGGCGAAATTAAGGCAAGTGACGGTATGACGGATATTTTTATTTATCCTGGCTTTGAATTTAAGGCTATGGATTGCCTCATTACTAATTTCCATTTGCCTGAAAGCACCTTGATTATGCTTGTTTCAGCTTTTGCAGGCTATGACAATATTATGAATGCGTATAATACCGCTGTTGCTGAAAAATACAGATTTTTCAGCTTTGGCGATGCTATGCTTATTGTTGATTGATTGCAGAGGTGATATAATGGTATTTCTTTATGCATCAACAACGATTGTTTATTATTTGTTATTGGTTCTAACAGCTACAGCCTTGGCTTTTAGTGTAACTACTAATGAAAGCTATATTTTTCTTATTTCTATTGGAGTAGTGGCTATAGCAATTTTGGGACTTGTAATAACAAATAAATTTGCACATAATAAATATAAAAAATCACTCGCTAAGCTTAATTATGATGTGCATAGTTATCTTGATGAACAGTATAAATTTCTTAATAAACTACTTATAGGTAAAAATGTCCGCAATACAATAAATTTTAATATTGCAAGTGGTTATATAAATAATGAGCAATATAATGATGCACTGGATATTTTTTCTCAGTTTGCGGCTAACGGCTATCAGGGCTTAAGCCTTGATATGAGATTTTTAATTTTTCTGAAGCAAGCAGAATGTTATATGAATTTAAATAGATTCGATATGGTATCTTCATATATTAGCAATAGTGAAATGATACTTCGCACAGCAAGATTTCCTGTAAATATATACTATGAATTGAAACTATTGCTTGAATATACTGTTGCAGAATATAATTTTAGATTAAATTCTAATCAGCAAAATGTACAGGAGCTTATAAATCGAACAAATGCTGTTTTAAACAATAATTTAACAAAAAATAGGTTTAAATCTATTTTTGTAAGATACCAGCTTGGTGCTTTATATATGCTTATTGGTGACACAAATAGTGCAGATAATGAGTTTTATAATATCTTACAGACTGGCTCTATGCTTCCTTGTGTCAATAGAATTAAAGCATATAATCAAACTGGTGATATGAGTGTACTGAAAATATAATTATAAAAAATTAAAAGTTTCGCTCAAGCCTTTTCAAAGGCTTGTAGGTCAAGGGCAACGCCCTTGTCGCCGTCCACAGACGGCGAAATACTTCATACTTCCTAAAGCGCAGGAGGGTTCCCTGAAAGACAAATGTTAATTAAAACTTTCTGATAGATTTTAAAAGTTATTATCAAAGCAAAATGCAGACTGTCGAATCCAGTCTGCATTTTTGTGTATTTTTATTTTATTAGAGTAAAGAATGGATTTTATTTGTTCGTTATTATATACGAACAAATAAAATCCACACAAAAATAAAATCTTTTGAAAATTATTTTTTAATACTAAGTCCTGAGCCAAGCTCAAAATGATAAGTTACTATGCCAAGGTCAATTTTTGTTAGTGTACCTTTTAAGGCTTGAAGTTTAAGAGCCTTACCATCAAAGGTGAAAAGAAATTTTTGTTGATTCATTGCTGTTGGTGCGAGCATTGCACAGTGCATACCCTTTTCAAACCATTTTGGAGCATTGCCTTCTATTTTGCAAAGTTCTTCCATAGGCTTACTTTTGTGAGGTATGCCTTGGTCTTCGCCATAGCCTATGGCAATAACACAGACAAGCTTTTCTCCGCTATTTATTTTGCAAGCACATTTCCTTCTTTTATATGTTCCTGCTACCCAACAGGTATTAAGCCCCATTTGCTGAGCCTTTAGAACAAGTCTTTCACCATAATAGCCGATATGTTCCTCTAAATTGGCGGTTTTAGGGCCTACAAGGGCTATGTAGTTCTTTACATTATTAAATTTACCATAGTGTGCCATAAAGCCTGTAAACGCCTTTGGCTCGTTCAGAATGAGTTGAATATTAAGATTGCCAAGCTTGTTGCATTTTTCTATTTCTTGGTTAAGTTCTTCAACCTTTTCAGGCTCAATTTCTTTATCTTTATAGCTTCTTACTGCGTGACGCTCTTCTATTGCTTGTATAATATCCATTTTCAGATACTCCTTAATTACAAATTAACAAAAACGACTGCCACAGTTTTCCGCAGCAGTCGTAAATTTGCTTTTTCAGATTAAGAATTAGCTTCGATATATTTTACGAGATCGCCAACAGTCTTAATGTTCTCGATTTCTTCATCAGGAACTTCGATTTCGAACTCGTCTTCGATAGACATAAGAAGGTCAACGACATCAAGTGAATCTGCACCTAAATCATCAGCGATTGTTGTTTCAGGTGTAATCTTATCCTCCTCATAATCAAACTGCTCTGCAAGGATAGCCTTTACTTTTTCGAGTACCATTTGAACTCCTCCTAATAAAAATATGATTTCAAGAAATTGCGGTATTATATCGTTTAGTTGTAGACAACCACGAATTTCGTGGTATAATAACAATTAAGAAAAACACCGACTTAAAAATCTTTCTTACACAAATAATATTATTGGTAAATCTGCACTTTGTCAATAGTTAATTTGCTTTTTTTTAATTATTTCAAAATTATCCGTAAATTTTGTTTAATTTTATGGATTTAGTGTAAGCTTTTACTAAGAAAAAGGAGTTGTTATTATGAACGAAAGAAAATTTGCAGTTATAGGACACCCGATAGGACACACAATGTCACCATTTATACATAAAAGACTTTTTGAACTATCGGGAATGGGTGGAGATTATTCTGTCTATGATATAGCACCCGAAGAATTAGCTTCTAAATATTCTGAACTAAGAACTTTAGATGGATATAATATTACTATTCCGCATAAGCAGGCTATTATTCCGTTGATTGATAAGCTTGATAATAAAGCACAGCTTTATGGCTCTGTAAATACTGTTAAGAACGGCGAAATTGCGGAAGGCTATACAACAGACCCAGATGGTTTTCTTATGGCTTTAAAGGCTGCAAAAATACCATTAGAGAAAAGCGTAGTAATTCTCGGCTGTGGTGGTGTTGCAAGAACCTTTGCATATGAGGCTGCTCTTGCAGGTTGTAATACAGTTATTGCAGTGCGTCCTGATGACCTTCCTGTTGCCGCATCGCTTGCTGGTGAGCTTAAAACAAAGATTTATAAGGCATATGTAAGTACAAGCCTTATAAGCCGTTTAAAGGGCGATTTCGACCTACTTATAAATGCTACACCTCTTGGTATGTATCCTAATGTTGATAATATGGCACCTACCCCTGAACTTCTTGCAAGATGTGCAAATGTTTTTGATGCAGTTTATAATCCACTTGAAACAAAGCTAATAAAGATGGCTCGTGCTAATGGTTCAAAAACCCTCGGCGGTATGTCTATGCTTGTATGGCAGGCAGTAAGGTCTCACGAAATCTGGGATAATGTAAGCTATAAAGAAGACGATATAGCACAACTCGTTGAAGATAGTGCAAAGGAAGTTACTAAGCTTTTTAGCTGATATAACAAAAAGGACTGGTAATGATGAACTGTAATATAATTTTATGCGGATTTATGGGAAGCGGAAAAAGTACTGTAGGACTTTTGCTTGCTAAAAAGCTTGGAATGTCATTTATAGACCTTGATACTTATATAGAGAAAAAAGAGGGAATGACAGTTTCTAAGATTTTTGAGAAGTATGGAGAGCCGTATTTTCGTAAGGTTGAAAAGGAATCTGCAAAAGAGCTTGCTGAAAAAAATGGTTTAGTTATTGCAGCAGGTGGCGGAACTCTTGTTGATAAAGAAAATGCAGATACATTCAGAACAAGTGGCAAGATTGTTTTGCTTGATTTGCCCGTAGAGGTCATTGCAGAGCGTTTAAAGGGAGATAATTCTCGCCCACTATTACAACGCCCAGACAAAGACAAGGCTATGCGTGAGCTTTATGAGAAGCGTATGCCACTTTATAAATCTGCGGCTGATATAACAGTCGATGCCGCTGCTGCACCACTAATCGTTTGTGGAAGAATTATAGATGCTATTAGCTGATTTTAATTGAATAAGAAAATAATTACTTGATGAAAATTGATATATTATCAAGTAAGTGGGCTTGTTTTGAGATTTATATGCTGTTATGGGCGAACGAAATTCGCCCATAATTTTATGTTTAATTAAGAGGTATTTAATATGAACAGAATTGAAAAAGCTAAGGAAAATCATAAAAATGGTTATAATTGCAGTCAGGCAGTTGCTTGTGCATTTTGTGATGAGGTTGGCATAGATGAAAAAACAATGTTTGCACTTACAGAGGGCTTTGGATTAGGTCTTGGCGATATGCAGGGAACTTGTGGAGCTATTTCTGGTGCGGCTATAATACTCAGTATGAAAAATAGCTGTGCTAATCCACAAGAGCCTACAAGCAAGGCTGCAACATATAAGATTATGCGAAAGCTGACTTCAAGGTTTAGAGAGAAGAATGGCTCAGAGCTATGTCACGAATTAAAGGGTTCTAATAATAATGGCGTTCCCCTTCGTGAATGTCGTGGCTGTGTTGAAGATGCAGCTACTATTCTTGAGGAAATTCTTGCAGAATAATATAATTATAGGGACGAACTGTATTTGTCCTTTGGGTAATTACTTCGATTGTGTAAACAAATTGCTTTTATAGATGTTGAATTTTATTTGTAAAAATCAGTCCATTAGCTAAATATTAGGGTGAACACAGTTCGCCCCCTGCATTTTGTTTTGAAATAATTTGTAGGACATTGATAGTCACTTCAACCGCTGTAATAAACCTTCTTTATTAAGAGTGGAACTTGTAGAGTAATTTTGCTTTTTGTGAGCAGTGATTTGCCACAATAAAAGGGAACGATTCAATCACGAATCGTTCCCTTTTCATTTTATATAAGCTTTTAATCAGGTCGCCTTAATGTTGCTTTTGGGAAGAGCATATTTATTTTCATATTCCTGAAAATACTTTACAAAATTTGAATTAGAGCCTGTCTTGATTTCATGTAGATACTCATGTGTATCAAATGCAGTCTTATCAATTTCAATAACACAAACTGCTATATTAGAGCAATGGTCTGAAATTCTCTCATAGTTTGTGATAAGGTCTTGAAGAATAAAGCCAAGCTCAATAGTACAGCGACCTTCACGAAGTCGTCTGATATGGCGTATTTTAAGCTCCGCTTTAAGCTCGTCAATAACTTCTTCAAGAGGTTCTACCATATGTGCAGTTGTCACATCTGAGTTTTCAAAGGAATTCATAGTCTTTGTAACTATTTCCTTTATCGCATCTGAAAGAATACCTATTTCTTCCTGAGCTTTGTCCGAGAAAGAAAGTTTCTTGTCATCCATTTCTTTGGCAACACCTAAGATATTTACTGCATGGTCACCTATTCTTTCGATATCACCGATTGCATGAAGTATCTTAGAAATTTCGTTGCTGTCTTTAATAGTAAGGCTCTTACTGCTTAGCTTTACGAGATATGTTCCGAGAACATCTTCATACATATCAATTTTATTCTCATTTTCGGTGATTTCGTTATCATCTTTTTGAGAGTAATTACCGATTTGTGACATAGCAAGGAAGAGATTTTTCTTTGAAAGCTCTGCCATCTTATTTGTCATATTTTTGCATTGCTCAACAGCGAATGACGGTGCATTGAGGAAACGCTCATCAATAAATGGCATATCATCATCATCGCCCTTATCAGGGATTGTGAGTGTAGCAAGTTTGCCGAGCTGTTTTGCGAAAGGCAAGAGCAGAGCAGTAGATGCAAGGTTAAAGATTGAGTGTATAAGAGCAATATCTGCAGGGGTTGTAGTCTGATTGATAAATCCAAAATGGAATATTGCATTTGCAATATAGAAAACAGAAAGCCATACGATTGTACCTATAATATTAAAGTATAGGTGAACAAAGGCTGTGCGTTTTGCGTTCTTATTTGCACCTATGCAAGAGATAAGAGCTGTTGCACAAGTACCAATGTTTTGTCCCATTATAATAGGTATAGCTGAGGCAAAGGATATTGCACCAGTTACAGTAAGGGCTTGCAGAATACCGACAGAAGCCGATGAGCTTTGAATAATAGCTGTCAACAAAGCACCTGCAATAACGCCAAAGAATGGGTTTTCAAACATTGTGAGGAAGCTTGCAAACTCAGGAATTTCAGCGAGTGGCTTAACAGCGTCACTCATAGTTTCCATACCAAACATAAGAATGGCAAAACCTACGAGAATGTTACCCACATCACGCTTTTTTCCTTCCTTACATAGCATAATAAGGATAATACCTATAACAGCTATGACAGGCGAAAAGCTTTCAGGCTTAAGTAGTTTCATTAAAAGACTGTCACCCTGTATGCCTGTGAGGCTTAGAATCCACGCTGTAATGGTTGTACCAACATTTGCACCCATAATTATTCCGATAGCTTGTGAAAGCTTCATAATTCCTGAGTTGACAAAGCCGACAGCCATAACCGTTGTTGCAGACGAGGATTGAATGATGCAGGTTACACCAGCACCGAGAAGAACTCCCTTGATGGTGTTATTGGTCAGTTTTTCAAGAATTCTTTCGAGCTTACCACCAGAGAGTTTCTCTAAGTTGTCGCCCATAAAATTCATTCCAAAAAGGAAAAACGCCAGTCCGCCGAACAAAGTAAAAATTGACAGAATGTCCATGATACCTCTCCTAATTTTCAGTTTTAACGAGGGAATTTTACACTTTTATTATATAGGTCATAGGTCTTAATTGAGAATTACCTAAAAAATAAAAGTAAAAATCAGATAAAAAATGCTACAACATATTCATTATTACATAAATTTCTTGAAATGTAAATTGCTTAAAATTCTAAATAATTGATTTTTATCAAATTATTTTAATTAAATCTAACAAACAGAATGGTTGAAAACTTTTTATACTTGCTGTAAATGTCAATTTTATAAATTCTATGTAAAATCTATGTAAAAAGATAATTTAAAACATATCAGCAAGATATGCTAAGATTAATAGATTTAACAATGATTTTTAGAATATTTCTTTTATGAAAATTGGAATCGTATTTTACATATCTTTTACTGTCATTTGCTTTTTAATTTTACGAGCATAGCATAGAATATTCTTGTACCTAGAAAAGAAAAAATTGTTTAGAGTAAAAAAGGAGATTGTTTGGAAATGAAAGTAAAATCAACAAAGAAGATTTTGGCAGTATTGGCAGCTTCAGTATTGGCGGTTTCAGCATTCACAGCTTGTAACAGTAACTCAGGAAATGGCACAGCAGGTTCAACAGATACATCTTCATTTGATAAGACAAAGCAAGTTACAGTAATTACTCGTGAGAATGGTTCAGGCACAAGAGATGCTTTCATAGAGCTTACAGGACTTCTTGAAAAGGGCAGTGATGGCTCTAAGAAGGATAACACAACAGCTTCTGCATCTACACTTAATAATACACAGGCTGTTATGAGTGGCGTCGCTGGTAATCAGTATGCAATCGGTTATATTTCACTCGGTTCTTTGAATGATACAGTTAAAGCCTTCAAAGTAGACGGCGTTGAAGCAACAGCAGAGAATGTCAAGAATGGCACATATAAGATTTCTCGTCCATTTAATATTGCAACAAAGGGTGAAGGAGATGAGCTTACAAAAGATTTCATCTCTTATATTCTCAGCAAGGACGGTCAAGATGTTATCACAAAGGAAGGTTATGTCAGCGTAGTAGATGATGCAAAGGCTTATGCAGGTTCTAAGCCAGCAGGTAAGATTGTTATAGCTGGTTCATCATCTGTTTCTCCTGTAATGGAAAAGCTTGTTGAAGCATATAAGCAAATAAATACAGGTGCGGAGATTGAACTCCAAACACAGGATTCTTCTTCAGGCATCAAGGCAGCTATAAGCGGAACTTGTCAGATTGCAATGTCTTCTCGTGACCTAAAGGACGATGAAAAGGAAAGTCTTACACCACAAAAAATCGCTCTTGATGGTATCGCAGTTGTTGGAAGCACTTCAAACCCGACAGATAACCTTACACTTGACCAAATCAAGGGACTTTATGACGGTTCAATCACAACTTGGGAATTGAAGTAATCAAAGATAAATAAAGCTATTTAGGTGGGAACGGCAACAGAAATTGCCGTTCCATACCTATGTAAAAATGATTTTGAAACATACAGGAATGATTCACAGTATCAAAGAGAGCGACTGTGTATCACGCTAAACGGCATAAACGCCGTCCTTAACAACAAGGTGGTTATAAAATGGTAAAATATAAAGAACAAATTATGAAAGTGGTGTTCTTCATAGCGGCACTTGTGTCGATTGCGGCGGTTGCCCTGATTTGCATATTTCTCTTTGCAAATGGTGTTCCTGCAATGGCTAAAATTGGAATATTTAATTTTATCGGTGGTTCTACTTGGACACCATCAAATGAACCAGCAGAATATGGTATCTTCCCAATGATTCTTGGCTCTATATATGTAACAGCAGGTGCTTTGGTAGTAGGTGTGCCAATTGGACTTCTTACAGCGGTTTATCTTGCAAAGTTCTGCCCTAAACATATATATAAAGTATTAAAGCCAGCAGTTGAGCTTCTTGCAGGTATTCCATCAGTTGTTTATGGTTTCTTTGGCTTGGTTGTTCTTGTACCGTTTATTCGTGATAATATTGGCGGAAATGGAACAGGTAGTATACTTACCGCCTCTATTCTTCTCGGAATTATGATTCTCCCTACTATTATTACTGTTTCTGAAAGTGCTATAAGAGCTGTTCCTGATAGCTATTATGAGGGTTCACTTGGTTTGGGTGCAACTCACGAAAGAACAGTTTTCAGAGTAATATTACCTGCTGCAAAATCAGGTATCCTCGCAGGTATCGTTCTTGGAATAGGCAGAGCAATAGGTGAAACAATGGCTGTTATCCTTGTTGCAGGTAATCAAGCAATTATTCCTGATAGTGTTTTGAGTGGCGTAAGAACTCTTACAACAAATATTGTTATGGAAATGGGTTACGCATCAGGTTTACATCGTGAAGCACTTATTGCAACAGGTGTTGTGCTATTTGTACTTATTCTTCTTATAAACGCTCTTCTCTCAGTAGTAAAAAGGAGGTCTGAATGATGGCTGAAAATGTTATTGAAACTAACAAAAGCAATGATATTGATGTAGATAAGATTCAGGCAAGAAATGTTCAGACTTTTGCTCAGAAGCTTAAGCAATATAAAAATCACCCTACTTCACTCATACTTTATCTTCTTGTGTGGCTTGCGGCTATTGCAACTATGGCAACAGTTATCTTTCTTATAGGATATATTCTTGTAATGGGTATTCCTTATATAAATGCGGATATATTCTCGCTGAAGTATACTTCTGATAACTGTTCACTTGTTCCAGCACTTGTAAATACCATTCTTATGACCTTGCTTTCACTTATAGTTGCTGTTCCGCTTGGAATTTTTTCGGCAATATATCTTGTAGAATATGCAAAGCGTGGTAATAAGCTTGTTTCGATTGTTCGTACAGCAGCTGAAACACTTCAAGGTATACCGTCTATTGTATATGGTTTGTTTGGTATGCTTTTCTTTGTAGAAGCATTGCATTGGGGTTATTCACTTCTCGCAGGTTCTTTTACAGTTGCGATTATGATTCTTCCACTTATTATGAGAACAACAGAAGAAGCATTGCTCTCTGTGCCTGACTCATATCGTGAGGGTAGCTTTGGACTTGGTGCCGGTAAGCTTAGAACAGTTTTTAAGATTGTTTTGCCGTCGGCTGTTCCTGGTATTCTTGCAGGTGTTATCCTTGCTATTGGTCGTGTTGTCGGTGAAACTGCGGCTCTTATCTATACAGCCGGTGCAGTCGCAGATTATCCGAAGAACCTTATGTCCTCGACAAGAACGCTTGCAGTTCATATGTATAACCTCTCTAATGAGGGCTTGCATACTAATCAGGCATATGCAACAGCAGTTGTACTTCTTGTACTTGTACTTTTAATTAACTGGCTCTCAAGTGTAGTAGCTAAGAAAATTACCAAGAAATAATTGGAAAGGCGTGGCGTTATGTCAAATAAAAAGGATAAAATTGTTGTTGAGGGCGTTGATTTATATTATAGTAAGTTTCACGCTTTGAAAAATATTAATTTAAAGATGAAAGAAAAAGAAATTACCGCATTTATAGGACCTTCTGGCTGTGGTAAATCAACTTTGCTTAAATCCTTAAACAGAATGAATGACCTTGTTGAGGGCTGTAAGATTACAGGCGATATTCTTCTTGACGGAGAAGATATTTTCGGCGATATGGATGTTAATATCCTTAGAAAAAGAGTAGGAATGGTTTTCCAAAAGCCTAATCCTTTTCCTATGAGCATTTATGATAATATAGCTTACGGACCTCGTACACATGGTATTCGCTCTAAGGCACAGCTTGATGAGATTGTTGAAACTTCACTTAAAAATGCGGCTATCTGGGACGAACTCAAGGACAGGCTCAAGAAAAGTGCTTTGGGACTTTCTGGTGGTCAGCAACAAAGACTTTGTATAGCAAGAGCTTTAGCTGTTAAACCCGATGTTTTGCTTATGGACGAGCCAACGAGTGCCTTAGACCCGATTTCGACTTCAAAGATAGAAGACCTTGCAATGGAGTTGAAAAACGAGTATACTATCATTATGGTTACGCATAATATGCAACAAGCCGCCCGTATCTCCGATAAAACAGCCTTTTTCCTTCTTGGTGAGGTTGTTGAGTATGACGAAACAGAGAAATTATTTTCTACTCCGCAAGACAAAAGAACAGAGGATTATATTACGGGGAGGTTCGGATAATGAGAAACAGTTTCGATATGCAGCTTAGAAAGCTTAATAATGAGCTTATAGAAATGGGTTCTCTTATTGAAACGGCTATTGCAAGAGCGTATAAGGGACTTATCAATCAAAATATCGAAATCGCAAAGGAGAATGTAGAGTTCGATAGAGAGATTGACCAAAAAGAAAAGGAAGTCGAAAATATTTGTCTTAAGCTTTTACTTCAGCAGCAGCCTGTTGCGTCTGACCTAAGACTTATTTCCTCTGCAATCAAAATGATTACTGATATGGAGCGTATAGGTGACCAGGCGGCAGATATTTCTGAGCTGACAATTCTTATGTCTAAAACACAGTATATCAAGCGACTTGACCATATCGAACAGATGGCTAAGGCTACTATCGAAATGGTTACAACAAGTGTAGATGCCTTTGTTAAGAGAGATTTGGAGCTTGCTCGTTCAGTTTTTGCAAGAGATGATATTGTAGACAACCTTTTCGTAACAATAAAAAATGACCTTATTGAGCTTATAAGAGAAGATGTAAATAACGGCGAACAGGCAATAGACCTTATTATGGTGGCTAAATATTTTGAGAGAATAGGCGACCATGCAGTTAATCTTGCAGACTGGGTTATTTTCTCAATAGTAGGTCATCACGAGGAGCATGACAGTAATTGATTATTTATGTTGTTGAGGACGATACAGATATAAGAGAGCTTGAAAGCTATGCTCTCAAAAATAGCGGTTATGATATAGTGCAATTTGATTCGGGAAAAGGAGTTTTTGAAAGCTGTCTTGAAAAACAGCCTTCTATGCTAATTCTTGATATTATGTTGCCTGATGAGGATGGGCTCTCTATCCTTAAAAAGCTTCGTGCTGATGATAAGACAAAGAATATTCCTGTTATATTGGTAACGGCTAAATCAACTGAGCTTGATACCGTTAAGGGACTTGATATGGGTGCAGATGACTATATAGCAAAGCCTTTTGGCGTTATGGAGTTAGTTTCTCGTGTTAAGGCTCTTTTACGCCGAACAGAAAAGCAACAGCAGTCTGGCGGAATAAGCTATCAGAATATCAATATTGATGATGAAAAGCATATTGTTACAGTTGATGGAGAGCATAGAGAACTAACCTTTAAGGAATATGAGCTTTTGAAATTTCTTATAATGAATAAAGGTATTGTCCTTACAAGAGAAAAAATAATGAATAAGGTTTGGGGCTTTGAATATGAAGGCGAAAGCCGAACTGTTGATATGCATATAAAAACTTTAAGACAAAAGCTGGGAGAAAGTGGTTCTGTCATTAAAACCATTAGAAATGTTGGATATAAGCTTGGTGAATAATTAGCTTTATTCATATAATTGAATGATAATTAGAAACGGCTAACGGGAAATCCTTGCTTTGAGGGTTTCCCGTTATATTTAGAAAGATAAAAATTAGTAGGTGGTGATTTTATGGAAGGAAAAATAAATACTCACCTTTTTATAATGGGACTTGTTACAGCTATTTTGGTTTCGCTTATTACATGGTTAGTATTTTTTAATGCTTTTCAGAATCAGGTTAATGCTGACCTAAAGACTGATGCACAGCTTATTGCGACAAGCTATGATTATATTACAGATGATAATAATCTGAAAGACTTTGCAAAAGGTCAAACAAGAATTACTCTTATAAAGGCTGACGGAAATGTTATTTTCGATAGCGAAAAGAAAAGTGATGAAAATCATCTTGAACGCTCGGAGATTAAAGATGCCTTGCAAGATGGCGAAGGCTATTCCTCAAGATATTCGGAAACCACTCGCACAAATACATATTATTACGCAATGAAGCTTTCTAATGGAAATATACTTAGAGTTGCAAAAGACGCTGATGCACTGAATAGCGTATTTACGAGTATACTTCCATATATGATTCTGATATTTATAATGCTTTTGATTATGTCGCTGGCAATAGGTTTCTTTCTTACAAAGAAAATTATCAATCCTATTACAAAGCTTTCAGAAAGCGTTGACGATATTGGAACGGACATTGACGCAGACGATATTTACCCTGAATTATCTCCATTTATTACTGAAATCATTGCACAAAAACGAGAAATTCGTTATCAGCTTGGCAAGGTTGAAAGAGAAAAAAACAAGGTTGCAGCTATTATTCAAAATATGTCAGAGGGAATGATTTTACTTGACCTCGATAAAAATATCCTCCTTATGAATGAAGCTACAAAAAGAATATTTAATGTTGGTGATGTAACTCTTAAACACGACAGCCTGCTTTATATTTCAAGGGATAAAGATGTAAATGATTGCGTTGATAAAGCTCTTGATGGCGAAAATAGTTCTCTTGAGCTTATGCTTAACGGAAGAATATATCAAATGATTGCGAATCCGGTTGCATCTCAGGGAGAACAGATTGGTGTTATCTGCCTTATTATAGATATTACCGAAAAGAAAGAAATGGAAAGTATGAGGCAGGAATTTACAGCTAATGTTTCTCATGAGCTTAAAACTCCACTTACATCTATTTCTGGTTATGCGGAAATGATAGAGGCAGGAATTGTAAAAGAGGAAGATATAAAGAATTTTGCTGGTAGAATCCGCAAGGAATCTGCAAGGCTTTTATCACTTATCAGTGATATTATTCTTCTCTCAAGGCTTGATAATAGCCAAAAAGCTGAGGCTATACGAAAGGAAACAGTCAATCTGCTTACTATCGCTCAGAAATGTGCTGATGATATTGCAGTTCAGGCAGAAAGACAGGGTGTAGTGGTTAGAGTAAGTGGTGAAGAATATATTATGCGAGGAAACATAACCTTGCTTACAGAGCTTGTTCAGAATCTCTGTGATAATGCCGTAAGGTATAATCGTGATAAAGACGGTAAGGTAGATATTACAGTTGGCGATGGATTTATTGATGTTAAGGATACGGGAATAGGTATTCCGCCCGAACATAGAGCAAGGATTTTTGAAAGATTTTATCGTGTCGATAAAAGTCGTTCTAAAGAAAGGGGAGGAACGGGCTTAGGTTTAGCGATAGTTAAGCATATATGTGAGCTTTATGACGCTAAAATAGAACTGAAAAGCTCTGAAGGCTTTGGTACAGAAATAAAGATAACATTTTAAATCAGAAAACCTCCGCAACTCAAAGCACGAGTTACGGAGGTTTTAATTTATATACTTTTATTAAAGCTTTGAGTTAAAATAATCCAGGATATTCATCGAGTGGATTATAGCGTTGAGAATGGTCCCATATGGTTGAATATTTTGTTTCAAAATGTAGATGTGGTCCTGTTGAATAGCCTGTCGAACCTACACGACCGATAAGTTGACCTGCACTTACATAGTCGCCATAGTTTACATAAACCGCTGATAAATGACCATATAAGCTTGTTTTACCATCACTGTGCTCTATTACTACATAGTTGCCATAACCGCCTCCACAACCACAGGAGGAGCTTTTACCATAATCGTGGGTACAGCCACTGAATGATGAAACGACTGTACCTTCTCTTGCAGCTATAACCTGAGCACCGTAAATTCCGCCACCAGCTATATCTAATGCACCGTGATTACTTGAACCTCGATTTTCATCAAATGTAGATATTAGATAATAGAATCCTGGGCATGGCCATACATATTCGCCAGAACTCGGTGTAGTTGTTGGATTATTATTATTGCTGTTATCATCAGGCTTAGTATTATTTGTATTGTTATTGCTACTACTGTTATTATTAGAAGCGTTATTCTTATTGCTGTTTGTAGATGGTTTAGCATTATTGGAGTTTTGCTTTTTGGCATTTTCCTCGGCTTGTTTTTTCTGTTGCTCGAAATACTCTTTAAGCTCTTTTTCGAGTGCAGCTTGGCTTTCTTTATTTTCTCCGATTGAATCAAGAGTTGCACTTTCTACGCCTTGAAGTTCAGCAATAATAGTGCTATTTTCTTCAGAAAGCTTATTGATTTCGCTTTTTTGGTTTTCAAGAGATTTCTTTTCCTTTTCAACAGATTTTTTTTCTGCTCTTAAGGATTTTTGCTGTCCGCTTATTGTTGACATCTCTGATTTAAGCTCATTGATTAAATTGCTGTCATAAGAGGAAATACTTTCAACAAGCTCAGCCTTGTCTATAAAATCTGAGAAATCCTTTGCTCCAAGAATTATTTCCAAAGATGAAGTATCTCCAGCTATATAAATCGCACGAAGTCTTGCACGAAGCTGAGTCATTTTGCTTTCAATTTTAGAGAGTTTCTTATCAATTTCATTTTGCTTTTCTTTAATACTTTTGTTAAGTGCATCAATTTTTTCATTGCTGAGCTTTATTTGTTTGCTAAGGGTTTCGATTTTTCCTTGAAGAGCTTTTGCATATGCTTGCTTTTCGGAAATATCATTGCGAGTTTTTTTGAGTGTTCTTTCATATTGTTCTGCTTGCTTTTGTAAGGCAGCCTGTTCATTTTTGTTAGATTCAGCATCAAACGCAAATGTAGATTGTGAAAGAATAAGAGTCATAGTTAGTATTGAAGCAGTAATTGATAAGATTTTTTTAAATTTTTTACCAGCCAAGAATCTCTCCTCCTTCCTTTTTGAGGTATTTTGAAACGGATATAAAGCTTCCCAAAGCACCTATAAGAACAGCAGAGCCTAAGAATGCAAGAACAATATATATCCAAATATCAGATATAGGAATACTTGCTTTATAAACAACAGATGCAATACTACGAATAGCCTCTAATATTGGGTTATATAGAGCAATCATAACAATAGATGAGATAATTCCTGAAATAAGCCCTATAACCATACCTTCAACTAAGAATGGTATTCGTACAAATGAATTTGTTGCACCAACAGATTTCATTATGCTAATCTCAAAGCGTCTTGAATACATTGTCATTCTAACCGTATTTGAGATGATGAAAAGTGTAACTAAGCCCAAAACTATTACGGCGGCTATGCCTATGTATGTTACAAGTGTATTTAGCTTAGTAAGCTTTCTTGCAATATCACTACGATTGCTTATTTGATATACACCATCAATTTTTTTAAGCTCTTTAACAGTTTCTTCGTATTTTGAGAAATCTTCTAAACTCACTTTATATGCGTGTGGCAAGGGATTATCTTCGCCTTGCATATTTGCATAAATATCATCGCCAAGCATTTGGTGATAATCTTCAATAGCTTTTGATTTTGAATAAAATTCGCTTGATTTAACATTATCAAGTAAATCGAATTTAGCTCCGAGCTTAAGAGCGTCAACATCAGAAATCTGTGGGTCGAGATATACAGTAATCATATTGGTATCACCAATAGATGATATAAGGCTTGATGCGTTCATAGATGTAACAACAGCCGCACCAGTAATCAAAAGGCAAGAAATAAGAACACCTATACTTGCAAGCGACATCATTCGGTTATTCCAGATGCTTTTTATGCCTTCCTTTATGAGATAGCCTGAACTTTTGAATTTCATTGCTCCACCTCCCGAATATAATCCCCAACGATTTTTCCACCATTGATTTTAATAATTCTTCCGCCGAATTCATTTACGAGGTTATGTTCATGTGTGACAATTAAAACCGTTGTGCCACGCTTATTTATCTCAACAAGAAGCTCCATAATTTCATATGAAAGCTCAGGGTCGATATTTCCAGTAGGCTCGTCCGCAATTATAAGTTCGGGATTATTTACCAATGCTCTTGCAAGGCTGACACGCTGTTGCTCGCCGCCTGAAAGCTCACTTGGCTTGCTACCAGCTTTTTCTGAAAGTCCGACAAGACCAAGAATATATTCTACACGCTTACGCACAGATTTTTCTGAAATGCCGATTACTCTCATAGCAAAGGCAACATTATCGAAAACAGAGATTTTTTCTATAAGCCTGAAATCCTGAAAAACTATTCCCATAGTTCTGCGAAGATATGGAATCTTGCGTTTTTTGATTTTGACAAGATTATAGCCGTTGACAGAAATTTCACCCTCTGTGGTGGCTTCTTCACGCATAATGAGCTTTAAAAATGTACTTTTTCCTGCTCCTGATGGTCCAACTATAAAGACGAACTCGCCCTTATTTATATCTAAGCTTACATTGTCGAGTGCTTTTGTGCCTGTTGAATATACCTTAGATACATTTTTAAAATGAATCATAGACAAGACCTTTCTTTTAGTAAATGATAAGAAAATTTAATATTGAAATATTACTTATACAATATCAATGTAATATATTATTATATTTTTTGATATTTGTATAGTATCAATAAAAATTCAACCCCTATATAAACCAAGAAGTCGCCTTATAGAGGCAGAAAACTGCCAGCTACAAGACAACTTTATTCTTGAGTTTGTAATGTTTATGAATTAGTATTTGATTGGATTAGATGAAAGATATTTCTTAACCATAAGTGCTACTTTAAATACGATAGCATCTTCAAATTCTCTGAGGTCAAGACCGGTAAGCTTTTTAATTTTCTCAAGACGATAAACAAGAGTATTTCTGTGAACAAAAAGCTTTCTTGATGTTTCAGAAACATTGAGGTTATTCTCGAAGAAACGCTGAATTGTAAATAGAGTTTCTTGGTCGAGAGATTCAATAGAGCCACGCTTGAAAACTTCTTTAAGGAACATATCGCAGAGTGTAGTTGGAAGCTGATAGACAAGACGAGCGATACCGAGATTATCATAGCTTACAATAGTCTTTTCTGTATCGAATACCTTACCAACCTCAAGAGCGATTTGTGCCTCTTTATAGGAACGAGCAAGGTCCTTAATGCCCTCAACAGGAGTTCCTATACCGATAACACAATGTGTGTAAAATTCGCCAGAAAGAGTATCTACAATAGAGCTTGCGAGCTTCTCAAGGTCTTTAGAATCTGTTTCTGACTTAATTTCTTTGACAAGTGCTATATCAGATTCGTTGATATTGATAACGAAATCTTTGCTTTTATCAGGGAAGAGGTTTTGAATGACATCGTAAGCAGAAATATCGTTCTTAGAGATAATCTTGATGCCGAAGCATACACGAGTAACTTCGGAATTGAAACGAAGTTCTTTTGCCTTTAAATATATATCACCAGGCAGAATATTGTCAAGTATGACATTCTTAATAAAATTGCCACGGTCATATTTTTCATCATAGTATTGCTTTATGCTTCCAAGAGATATAGCGAGAAGCATTGCATATTTTTGTGCAAGGTCATCATTGCCTGCTACAAAAACAGCATATTCACATCTTGGCTTACTGCCGAAAGGCTTATAAGTATAGCCATTAAGTACGAAAGGTGTAGCGGAGGAGAGCATATCTGTTGTGATATTTTCGTTTACTTCGCCGATTTTACCAAGCTCGCTACAAGCGATAACGACAGATGTTTCATCAATAACTCCTATGGCACGGTCGATGGTGTCTCTCATTTGGTGGATAACGCCTTGAAAAAGTCTGTTAGACATATTTATACCTCACTTTGTGTTTAATTAGTTCGTATGAATTATCGCCCGATAATATAAAATCTCTCTATACATTTTACACAAAAATAAGAAAAAAATCAACCTTTTAAAAGAATTTTCATAGAAAATTTTGTGTAAGGTAATGAATAGCGTATATATTAGCTTGATTTTGAACATTTTAAGCGATATTTTTTTAAAGAAAAAAGCCTCCCATTTACTTGAGAGGCTTTTAAGTATTTTAGTTTAAGTACTGCTCTTACATCTTATACGATTGAGTCTGCAATATCTCTTAATATAAGCGTTCTCCGAAGAACAATAAACAACAAGAGCACGACAACCGAGAAATGCGTTCTCTTCGATTTCTGTAATAGTATCAGGAAGTGTGAGTGATTTAAGTCCAGTACACTTACTGAATGCACCATAACCAATTTTTGTAACTCTTGATGGAATATCAAGAGTTTTAAGCTTTTCACAACCTGTGAATGAGCCAGGAGCAATTTCTGTGATAGCCTCAGGAAGATTGATTGTTGTGAGAGATTCACACCAGCTAAAGCAGTTCTTATGTATCTGAGATACGCTATCAGGAACTTTTATTGTCTGAAGTGACTTACAACCGCTGAAAATATTTTCGGCAAGACCATGAATTCCATCAGGAATTTCAATATCAACAATACTTGCACAATTCATAAATGAATGTCTGCTTATATGACTTACTGATGATGGTATCTTGAAATCTTTAAGTTTTTCGCAGCCAGCAAAGCATTCTGCATTGATTCTTGTTATGCTATCAGGAAGTTTAATAGATGTAATTGAGGAACAACCTTTAAATGCACATTTTCCGATATCGGTTACATTTTCAGGAATATTGATTGTAAGAAGCTTACTACAACACTCAAATGCACTATCTCCGATTTCTTTAAGAGATGTTGGAAGTACAACAGCTTCAATCTTTTGGTTATCTTTAAAGGCTTCATTATCAATACGGATAACACCTTCAGGAATCTGAACATGATTGAGAGTGAACTTCTTAGCATCTTCTTTTGTGAATACTTCATTAATGCTGCTTGAAGTTTCAGGAACACTTGTCTCTGGAATATTTACTGCAACCTCTTCTGCTGCAGAATTCTCAGCTGGAGAAGCATTTGCCTCAGGCTGAGGAATTTCAACAACAGGTGTATTTTCCATTGATGGCTTAGAAATAGGCTCATCAGATGGGGTTATATTCAATGAAGAAAAATCAACTTTATGAATAGGTTCATGACTTTCTGCTGGTGTCTGAGCTGATTGTTCGGAAGAAATTGGAGCGTCTTGCTGTAATGCTTCATTTGAAACGCTAAAACCGTTTGTACGGTCTGTTGTGCCTGTTGAATTTGCTGGAATATCAATAGGCTTAACATCAGTTTCTCTATTATTTTCTCTATTATGTACAGCCCAAGGAGCATCCATATATTGGTCTATATCAATATCATTTTTCTTAGTTGCTGATTCTGGCTGTGGAATGAATGGAGCTTCTGGTTCTTGCGTTGTTTCAACAGCTGGCTCAGCCTCTTTTTCGACTGTTGGTGGTTCAGGTTCTTTTTCAACCTTATGATTTGCTTCTTCAGTAGATTGATGAGCATTAGGCTGAGGCGAAACACCCCAAGGATTATAAGGTGGTTGTTGACCATCAGTACCTTGTTGAGGTGGCATACCCCAAGGACCATAGACCCAAGGATTATAAGGAGGTTGCTGACCCTCAGCACCTTGTTGAGGTGGCATACCATAAGGACCATAAGCCCAAGGGTTATAAGGAGGTTGCTGACCCTCAGCACCTTGTTGAGGTGGCATACCATAAGGACCATAAGCCCAAGGATTATAAGGAAGTTGCTGACCCTCAGCACCTTGTTGAGGTGGCATACCATAAGGACCATAAGCCCAAGGATTATAAGGTGGTTGTTGACCCTCAGCACCTTGTTGAGGTGGCATACCCCATGGATTATTATACTGATGCTCAGGTGCTTGACCAAATGGTGGCTGTTGAGGAGCATTATTTTGCTGATTTTCTTCATTTACTTGTTCAGCAACAGAAGTTTTGTCATCTACAGGTTCGATAACTGGTTCTTGAACTTCTTCTGTAGGAGGCTCGAAGACAGGAGATTCGATAACTGGTTCTTGAACTTCTTCTGTAGGAGGCTCGATAACAGGAGATTCGATAACTGGTTCTTGAGCTTCTTCTGTAGGAGGCTCGAAGACGGGAGATTCGATAACTGGTTCTTGAGCTTCTTCTGTAGGAGGCTCGATAACAGGAGATTCGATAACTGGTTCTTGAGCTTCTTCTGTAGGAGGCTCGAAGACAGGAGATTCGATAACTGGTTCTTGAGTCTTGCTTTTGACTATCCCAAGCGTCACCATTGCTTTCAACAGGATTAACCCAAACTTGGTTCGGTTGAACCCAAACTTCATTTGGATTTTCTTGATTCCAAGGGTGACTTACTGTTTCAGGAATTTGATACATATGAATATTTGGAGTGATTCCAAACATAGGGACACTCCATCCGAGAGCGTATACGATAGTTTCTACGGCATAGCATGCCCATTTTTCAGCCATGCAGGCATCTTGTGTCAAGATTTTGATTGACTGGAGAATTGCAATGCACTTATCAATTTCACTTTGGTCTGTCACATCATATAATGTAGTGCAGACTCCTTCGTTCATTGCTTCGACAATTACTTTTCTTTCCTGCTTGAGCTTAGGCATAAACTTGTTGAGAAGCTTTGTAAATTGTTCATTATCAACAATTACATCACTGCCGAAATTATCGACAATATAGCGAACGCCTTCCTTAGCGTTAGTAAATGTGATTGGTCGTGGAGCTTCTTTTTCAAGGCTTGCACCGCAGAAAGGGCAACGCTGTATGAGATCTATGCGATTGCTTGCTTTCCACTCGCTACCGCATTCAGGACACTGCATAAAATATCACCGCTTTCAAATTTACTCATCTATTTAACTATACTAAATTTTTTCGGAACTTTCAATAGATATTACAAAATTTTATAAAATTTTTATAAATAATAATCAAAACACCAAAATTATGATACATTTAAATATAATATTCAGTACAAATTAAAGTTAATTTTACATATATTTAAAAAACAAAATATCCGATTTTAGTTTTTGCTTATTTTTTTCATTTCAATACTTACATTTTCAATATTTTGTTTAGAATTTTTATCCCTTTTCTTTAACCAGAATGGCATTTGAAATATTCCTACAACGGTTCCAAGTCCATAGGCTATATGAAGCATAGGAAAAATAAATGGCAAAATTAATTCGCTAAGATGTTTCTTTGCTGAAATAACAGCGGTAATAGTCATAACAAGGTCGGCTAAGAGATAGGCTATTCCAAGAATATATAAAGGCAGTTTTAAAATTCCAAATCCACATACTGTACCTATTATATTTAATGCTACACAACCTATTATTGCTAATACAAAACAAAATGGCACAAAATGAAAAACAGAAAGACATTTTGGACAAACTCCAAGAGTTAAGCCTATCCATCTGCCGTTTCCGAATTTCTGTGCCAGCATTTTTTTAAGTGTTGTTCTTGTGTGCTGATATGAGATTATATCAGGAGAAAGACAAAATTTATATCCAGCCTGACGCATACGGTAATGCAGTTCGTTGTCTTCTGTTCTGCCAAGAGTTTCATCAAAACCGCCAACATTTTCAAAGACTTCTCTCCTATATGCGGCATGAAACATAGAATCTACATATTGTTTTTTGTTGCTTTCTCTGCGATATGAAGCTATTGAGCTGCCAAACATAGAGCTTTCTGCGAGAAGCAAGGTTTCTTTCATTGGCGTAGGGTCTATTATAATATTAGGTCTTGAACCCCCACTTATATTTTCGCCACTTTCAATAACATTTATATTTTTTTCAATAAAATCTTTTGGAATAGATGCGTGAGCGTCTACTCTGATTATAACATCACCAATAGCTTTTTTAAGAGCAGTGTTCCAGCCTGATGCCTGTGAACGCTTATTGTTTTCAAGAATATCTATGCTTATATAATTTTTGCTGTTTGAATTGGCAAACTGCTCCATTATTTTCTGGGTGTTATCCTCTGAGCGTGAATTAACAAGAACTACTTGAGTAAGCTTATGAGGATATGTCTGATAGAGAATATCCGAAAGTATACCAGAAATTGTATTTTCTTCATTATACGCAATTACACAGATTGAAACCGTAAGACTCATTGTTTTTCTCCTGATTTATCCCAAAGATAGGGAGGATATTTTTATTATTCAGTTAGCGTAAGTTTAGATAAAAAGTTAAAGGTTTTATTCAAAGTGGAGTGCCTCCGCTGTCAAGACGCGTTCTACTTTTTTGTTAAATTGTAGTTTGCTATTCGCGTCTAAGTTTTTTAAGTTAAAGGTTTTATTCAAAGTGGAGTGCCTCCGCTGTCAAGACGCGTTCTACTTTTTTGTTATATTCTGGAAGATATTTTTTGTCTTTATTAAGATATATCAATGGTGTTTTCTAAAAGCAAAGTATTAAGTTTTCGTTAAGAATCAGTACAAAAAGCTATATAGCTTATAACTTCAATATATTTTTGATTTTACTTTTATTTATAAAATCAGCCTAATTTAATTGATATTGTTTGAATTATACTATTATTTATAATTGCTTGTCAAATGATGAAGAAAAAATCTTGCAGTAATAAAATTGATATGTTAAAATCTATCAGAAAGGGGATTTTGTATGGCTCTTTTAAGAATAGATAAAATTCTGTCATCACAAGAGATTGCAAGTCGAAAAGAAATAAAAATGCTTATAAAGCAAGGAAGAATAAAGGTTGATGGGAAAATTGTTGCAAGGTCTGAAGATAAATTTGACCCAGAAAATTGCGAAATTACTCTTGATGATGAACCAATTCTATATAAGCGCTACATATATATAATGTTAAATAAGCCAAAAGGAGTTGTTTCGGCAAGCAGAGATAGTAGAGAAAAGACTGTGCTTGACCTGCTTCCACCTGAACTCAGACGCAAAGATTTATTTCCTGCGGGTAGGCTTGACAGAAACACAGAGGGTTTGCTGATAATTACAGATGACGGCGAATTTTCGCATAAGCTGCTTGCACCGAAAAGCCATGTCAATAAGCTATATGAAGCGGTTGTTGACAGAAAGCTTGCAGAGAATGATGTTGAAAAATTTAGGGCAGGTATAAGCGAGGGCGGAGATGATTTTCTGCCGGCAGATATGAAGATTATTGGTAAAAATACTGCTCTTGTAGAAATTTGTGAGGGCAAGTTTCATCAGATTAAGAGAATGTTTCATGCAGTTGGGACTGAGGTTTTAGAGCTTAAAAGACTTAGAATTGGTGGTCTTTTGCTTGATGATAAGCTTTCGTCTGGAGAAGCAAGAGAACTTTCTTCAGAAGAAATTAATCAAGCTTTGAGCAGAGAAAAGATTCTTTAGGATATTTTAATTTTAAGTCATTAGAATATAAAAAATGGTTCTAAAAATAATATTATACAAATTGTACAAAAGCAACTATGCAGTTAGTACAAAAAGACAGCCTTTTTTTTGTTTTTGGGCAATATACATAAACTGAACATCTTAGATTTAGTAAAAAAATGAATACCATTCTTTTTGCAAATCTGTTATTATATTATTATTGAATTAAATCGGGTTACCCACAGGAGGAAGCAAATTATGGCAAGTTTATCACTAAGAAATGTATATAAGGTTTATGACGGTAATGTTGTAGCTGTTAGCGACTTCAACCTCGAAATCGAAGATAAAGAATTTATTATCTTTGTTGGACCTTCAGGCTGTGGTAAGTCAACTACTCTCCGTATGATTGCAGGTCTTGAAGAAATCAGTAAGGGCGAGCTTTATATCGGTGATGTCCTTTCTAATGACATCTCACCTAAGGACAGAGATATTGCAATGGTTTTCCAGAACTACGCTCTTTATCCTCATATGACTGTTTTTGATAACATGGCTTTCGGTCTTAAGCTCAGAAAGACTCCAAAGGAAGAAATGAGAAGAAGAGTTGAAGAGGCTGCTCGTATTCTTGATATCTCTCACCTTCTCGAAAGAAAGCCGAAGGCTCTTTCAGGTGGTCAGAGACAGCGTGTTGCTCTTGGTCGTGCTATCGTTCGTGACCCTAAGGTCTTCCTCCTTGATGAACCGCTTTCAAACCTCGATGCTAAGCTCCGTACTCAGATGAGAACAGAGATTTCTAAGCTTCATAAGAGACTTGGCACAACATTTATCTATGTTACACATGACCAGACAGAGGCTATGACAATGGGTGATAGAATCGTTGTTATGAAGGACGGCTTCATTCAGCAGGTTGATACACCACAAAACCTCTATGAGAAGCCATGCAACCTCTTCGTTGCAGGATTTATGGGTGCTCCTCAAATGAACTTCATCAATGCTACTATCGTAAGAGCAGGTGAAGATTACGGTATTTCTTTTGGTAAGTATACTATTACTCTTCCAGAGTCTAAGAATAAGAACAACATTCTTTCTAAGTTTGTTGGCAGAGATGTTATTCTCGGTATCCGTCCAGAAGATGTTCACGATGACCCAGAGTTCCTCGAGAAAGCAACTGACATCATCGAGGCACAGGTTGAAGTTACAGAACTTATGGGTGCTGAAATCTATGTTTATATGACAATCGAGGGCGAATCTGCTATTGCTCGTGTTGACCCATCATCTACTGCTGAAGCAGGCGAGCCAATCGAAATCGCATTCGATGTTGAGAAAATCCATATCTTCGATAAGGAAACAGAGAGAACTATCACAAACTGATAATTATTTTCTGAATATTATAAAAGGCAGAGGCTTAGGCTTCTGCCTTTTTTGTATTGAAAAATTTTTTCTTGACATAGTGTGCGATATACAGTATAATAATTACACACAATAAGGTGTGAGGTGAAGCATATGAATCATGATGAAATAGTTTCAGGTCTTATTTTGGAATTAAGGCGAGGAACATTGATACTTTTAGTTCTTAGTCAGCTAAAAGAACCAATGTATGGATATAACCTTGTTAAAAAACTTCAGGATAATGGTATACCTATTGAAGCAAATACACTTTATCCTTTAATGAGGCGTCTTGAATCTCAAGGTCTGCTAAAAAGTGAGTGGGAAACAAGTGAAGCAAAGCCAAGAAAATACTATAAGATAACTGATGATGGTTTGATTGTACTTGAGAGAGTAGTTAATCATTGGAATAACTTTTCACAAAATGTTAATAGATTATTGGAGGATAATAATGAAAAATGATTTGATTGAAAGATATATCTATGCGGTTACTAAAAGACTGCCACAAAAGGTTCAAAAAGATATTTCTGACGAACTTAGAACACTGATTGACGATATGCTTGCAGAACGCTGTGGAGAGCTTGTTCCAGAAGAAAAGGATATAAGAGTTGTTCTTACAGAGCTTGGAACACCCGAAGAACTCTATGAAAAATATAATCCTGACAATAAAAAATGTCTGATAGGCTCTCCGTATTACTCTACTTATAAATATGTACTTAAAATCGTTATGATTTGTACAATTTTTGGAATAATTCTTGCTAATATAATTTCAGGAATTTTTGATTTTTCAAAAAGTAATAGTATAGAAAATGTAGTATCATCAACTGCAACTTTTATTGCATCTTTAATTACAAATTTAATTATCAGTGTTGGAGTAGCATTTGGTTTTGTAACAGCACTTTTCGCATTTTTCTACCATAAGGATATTAAAATTGATACAACAAGCAATTTGGATAGCTTACCTTCTGTCCCTAAGAAAAATGAAAAAATATCAAAAGTAGATTCAATTATTAGTATTGGAATATCAGTGATATTCTTAGTTGTATTTCTGACTGCACCACAGATTTTCTGCATTGTTATGTATAATGAATTTATTCCGATTTTTAATCTTGAAACAATTAGGCAAACTTGGTATATAATTGTTATGTTTAGTGTTGTCGGAATTATAAGAGATGTAGTTAGGCTGATAGAAGGAAGATACAGTAAAAAGGTTATGATAATAACCATAATAGCAAATGTTAGTTCGGCATTATTAGCAATTTGGTGGCTTGCAGATGATAAGATTATAAATCCGAATCTTTCTAAAAGTATGACAAGTCTTTTTGATAAGAATGGTCAATTTATAAGTAATATTTTCTCGAACTTTCAAGACTTCTTCTTAACAATTATAATTTTTGCGTTTATGCTGGATATGTTGGTTACAGTTTTTAAGTGTTTGAAAAGTAAGGAGAAATAATATGGCAACAGTTTATTTTGTAAGGCACGCACAGCCAGAATTTTCTTGGGCAGATGACAAGACCAGACCACTTACGAATGAGGGAATTGCCGACAGTGAAAAAGTTTGTGAGGCTTTAAAAGATGTTAAATTGACCTATGCAATATCAAGCCCTTATAAAAGGAGTATTGATACAATTAAGTACTGTGCGGAAAGCCATAGATTGAGTATTGATGCGGACGAACGCTTTAGAGAGCGTGAAAAAGGCTTTAATGGCAATAATCTTGGAATGTTCCGAAAGAGATGGGAGGATTTTGACTACCACGAAGAAGGTGGAGAATCGCTTAGAAGTGTTCAGGAAAGAAACATTTCAGCTTTATTTGAGCTTTTAGACAGTCACCCAAACGATACAATAATTCTTGGTACACATGGGACAGCTTTAAGTACAATTTTGAATTATTTTGACCATAGCTATAATTGTGATAGTTTTTTAAGAATGATTGACTTTATGCCGTATGTTATAAGATTAGATTTTGATGGCAGAGAATGTGTTAAAAAAGAAGAAATTCTTATTGTTGAAAAAGAATTTAAAGGAAATAAGAAATAATAAAAAGCACTTTGAACTAATTTTTTAGCTCAAAGTGCTTTAACATTGTTTTTTCAAAGATTTAGTTACGCACCAAAAAGATTCTTAAATAAAGCGATTCCTGCATCTGTTGCAGTAATGACTATCCAGACAATGATTATAAACAAGACTATTGAGGCTAACCTTACCCAAAAACGCTTTCTTGGGCTCATATCTTGGTCTAAATCATCAATTTTTATGTCTTCAGGAACAGTTAGTGTATTATCCTCAGGCTTCATTGCACCTATTCCTATCAGAACATCGCAAGCGTGGTTATATGCGGCAAGAGGCACAATAATATTATTTTCGCCAAGGTCACCCTCGTTAAGAATTTTCATATTAACATTGCCCTCGGTTTCTTTAATTACACAAGGGATACCCTCACTTTCTAAAGCGGATTTTATACGCTCAAGCTCAAAACCGCCCGTTGTTATTATGCAGACGGGTGATTCTCCGGCGGGCTTTTCAATAAGATTTTTGCCACATTTCTGGCACTTATCGTTTTCAGTGTCAAATATTTTTTTACAGCGTGAACAATATTTTATCATAAATTTCAGGACTTAGTTGTCCTAAACCACCTTTCAATATTATTAAAGCTAATAAAAAATATTATAATCTATTACACTATACTTGTCAAATTAACTCGAATATGTCTTAAAATACTATGAAGTTGCACAAACTAAGGTGTGTAACTTTGGTAAAAATAACACAAAAATTTGATTTTGGGTAAAAACTTAGGAAAAATTATTGCAAAGTTGTAAGAATTGTGGTATATTTAACCTAAATTGAAATTGTGCTTATAACTTGATAGGTATAATTTCAATAATACAAAAAATTTCTAATATTTTAATTAGGAGGAAATTACAATGAAAATGAATAAGAAAGCATTAAGCATTCTTCTTGCAGGTGCAACAGTAGCTTCTGTAGTTGTTGCTTCAACAGCTTCAGCATCAGCTGTTTATGAAGATTTTGAGACAGAGGGTGCTACATACGGCGTTATCGGCGATTTCAATACCTGGGAAGGCGATGTAGCTCTTACAGATGAAGATGGCGACGGTCTTTACACAGCAACCGTATCAGTTCCTGTTCCTGAAGAGGGTGCAAGTTCTACTTATAAGGTTCGTGCAAACGGCGGTTGGGATTATAGCTGGGGTGCAGCTAATGCAGATGGTGTTACAGCTAATAGCCAGGACAACTGCTCTTTCACAGAAGACCAATATGGTAAGGATGTAACAGTTTACTTTGATACTCGTACAGGTAAGGGCGGTGTTGACACATGGTATGTTGGCACAGAAGAGCCAGAAGCTCCAGCTCCTATACCTTCAGAGCCTTCAGAGTCTTCAGAGGAGCCTTCAGTTCCAGAAGTTCCAGCTGGTAAGTATGCAGAAGCATATAAGAAAGCAGCTGAGCAGCTCGGCGAAGAAAACCTCCCTAAGTATTATTTCTTCGATAATAGCGAATCAAAGTGGACTAAAGTTGGTGCTTACTGGTGGACTCCTGAAGAGAACGCAACATGGCCAGGACAGGAAGCTATCCAGATTGAAGGTACAGATGTTTGGGCTGTCGAGTATAATGCCGAAACAACAAAGATTATCTTCAATAACCTCGTTCCTGATAAGGATGCAGAAGGAAATGTAGCTTATTCTCCAGAGAATCCAAAGGCTCAGACAACTGACGTTAAGGTTGATGCAACAGCAAACGCTGGCAACATCTATATTCCAAATATAGAATCTGCAGAGGCTAAGGAAGATGGTGCTGCTATTACATATAAGGAAGGTAACTGGGTAGTATTCGATGCTTCTGGTGAGGCTTCAGTTGTACCAGAGCCAAGCGAAGAACCAAGCAAGCCTGCTCCAGCAGAGTCTAAGCAGCCTGCAACTCCTTCAAACGATGGTAAGGACGGTAAGAATGGCGTAGAGACAGGCGATTCTGCAACACCTATTGCTCTTGCAGCAGTATTTGCAGCAGCAGCTCTTACAGCAGTTGTTCTTACAAAGAAGAAGGTTTCTTCTAAGTAATTTATAAATCAAATATAATTTGAGCCTCCGCCATAAAAAGCGGAGGCTTTTATTTTTATGTAAGGGACGGATTTATTCCGCCCTCTTTGATTTATGAGGTTTTATATTCCGTATTCGGAACATGCACCAAGTTTTTGCTCAATTCGTAAAAGTCTGTTATATTTTGCAACTCGCTCACTGCGACAAGGAGCGCCTGTTTTAATCTGACCGGCGTTTACGGCAACTGCTAAGTCTGCAATAGTATAATCTTCTGTTTCACCTGAACGGTGGGAAATTACAGTAGTATAACCAGCTTTTTTAGCAGTTTCTATGGCATCAAGAGTTTCGGTAAGAGTACCAATCTGATTCATCTTGATAAGAATTGAATTTCCTGCATCAAGCTCTATGCCGGTTTTTAAACGCTCTGTATTTGTTACGAAAAGGTCATCACCGACAAGTTGAATTTTATTTCCAAGCTGTTTCGTAATATGAGTCCAGCCTTTCCAATCGTGTTCACTTAGAGGGTCTTCGATAGAGATTATAGGATATTTTTCAGATAGCTCTCCGAAATATTCTGAAACATTTTCACTTGAAAGTATAGTGCCACGCTTTGGAAGTCTGTAACTGCCCTCGGCATACCATTCGCTTGCGGCAGCATCAAGTGCAATTTTTACAGTATCAGTTGAATATCCTGCCTCTTGGATAGCCTCACATATGAGTTTGAGAGCCTCTTCATCGCTTTCAAGGTTTGGTGCATAACCACCCTCGTCACCAACACCAGTTGAGCCTCCACGTTCTTTGATTACTTTGCCAAGAGTATGATAAATTTCACAGCATATTCTAAGGCCATGAGAAAAACAGTCCGCTCCAACAGGCATAATCATAAATTCTTGAATATCTATATTATTAGACGCATGAGCACCACCATTCAAAATATTCATCATAGGAACAGGTAATTTATAACTATTTACACCGCCTATATAGCGGAAAAGTGGAATATCAATGAAATTTGCGGCAGCTTTAGCTGTTGCAAGAGAAACTGCAAGAATTGCATTAGCACCAAGATGGCTTTTGTTTTCTGTACCATCTTCAGCATTAAGAACTTTGTCGATTGCTCTTTGATTAAGTGCATTCATTCCAATAATAGATTTTGAGATAAGAGTGTTAATATTCTCAACGGCAGTTAGAACACCCTTTCCGCCATATCTCATTTTATCATTATCACGAAGTTCGTGTGCCTCATAAACTCCAGTAGAAGCACCGCTTGGAACAGCAGCTCTGCCATATGAACCATCTATAAGAGTAACTTCTGCCTCAACTGTTGGGTTTCCTCGTGAATCAATAATCTCTCTGCCACGAACATTTGAAATTGTAATTTCCATAATAATTCTCCCTTGTGTTTTTTAGATTATTTTGAGTAAATTCGGGAAAAATATTCATAAGCAGAGAAAATTAAAATAAAAATCCTTTTTGTTTTTCTTGTCTTGCAATAGCTTGCATTTCTGAAAAGCTTCTTGCGTCCTCAATTTCTATTTTTTGTTTTATATTTTCTGGCAATGAACAAAAATATTCATAGCTTGAAAGGTCAGAGTCAAGTAAATCACTAAGACAAAGATATTCAGTCAAGAAATTCACCTCCTGAAATTATTATTAGCTTTTTATCTTAATATAAGTAGAGGTAATAGCTACCGTAAATTAAGGAGATTATTTAAAATTGAGCTTTGAATAATTTTTTGTATAAAGCTAGATGTTTTGGTTAAGATAATTGAGGACGACAAAAGCTGACCGAAAAAATCGGTTCGGGCAGTCGTTTGAAATTATAATTTGAGGAGAATAAAAAATGGATTGTAATTGTCAGCCAAACAGATGTATTGAATGTACGGTAACACAATGTTCAAATCACTGCGAATCAGCTAATTATTGTTCTCTTGATACCATTAAGGTAGGTACTCACGAGAATAACCCAACAGTTAAGCAATGTACAGATTGTCTTTCTTTTGAGCCAAAGCATATGTAATCTAAGCTAAAAGCAAAACGCAGTAAAGCCAAACGAAAATTGACTTTACTGCGTTTTTTATTGATTTAAAAAGTGTCACTCTTTGTGGAGAGTAACAAGGAATATTGCCCTTGTACTACGAGTCTTTGAAAAAGCTTGAGCGAAACTTTTAATTGTCTTAATTACACTTCGACCATTCCAATATCGGTTATTCTTATTTCAGGAATTACTGGTAGTGCCATAAATGAAAGTGTTATAAATGGGTCGATATTTTTGTTTACACCTAAATTTCTTGCAGCAGATATTGTTTTATCAAGCTGTGAAATAAATTCATCTGTTGGAAGTACGCTCATCAATCCGCCGAAAATAAGTGGTAGTGATTCGATAACCTTTCCATTGCTTATAACGGTATATCCGCCTTTAATACGCTTTAGTTCTTCTACTGCAAGAAGCATATCGCTGTCATTATCTCCAACAACAATTATGTTGTGTGAATCATGTCCAACGGTTGTGGCAACTGCACCATTTTTTAGGCCATAGCCTTTGATAAGACCTATTCCCATATTACCCGTTGCGTGATGACGCTCTATTACTGCGATTTTCAGAAGCTCTCCATTTGCAAGCGCTTTTTGTGCATCAGTATATGTGTATTCAAGCTTTTTAGTGATAATCTGATTGTCGATAATTCCTATTACAGAATATTTATCACTTTTAGGAAGTTCAAGATTTGAAACTTTAATAGGTGCATAGTTTACTGAATTTAGCAGATACTCAGGGCAATTCAACTTTTGCTCAAAGTTCAATCTTTCAAACGGAATACCGTCTTTATAAACTTCTGTTATGCTGACATTTTCAATATCATCAAGTATAACTAAATCTGCCTTATATGCTGGTGCAACTGCACCGATATGCTTTAAGCCATAGATTTTTGCGGCATTTATAGTTGCCATTTTGTATGCAATGATAGGGGAAAGTCCAAGTGCAATAGCTTTTTTTATATTACAGCGGATAGTACCTTCCTTGCAAACATCGCTTAGGTGTTTATCATCTGTACAGAAAGCCATATTATTAGTATCTATTGAATTATCAACAACACCACGAATTATATCTTCAAGATTTTTTGCAGCTGAACCTTCTCTTACAAGAACGGAAAGCCCAAGCTTAAGCTTTTCTATTGCTTCATTAAATGAGGCTGATTCGTGGTCGGTCATAATTCCTGCGGCTTTATATGCTGAAAGGGAGTTTCCTGAAAGCATAGGCGAATGTCCATCTATTATGTAATTATCAAAGGCATCAAGCTTGTTCATAACATCTTCAGAACAGCCAAGTACACCTGGAACATTCATCATTTCACCAAGACCAAGAACACGAGGATTATTTTTAAGCTTGATAAGCTCATCAGCAGTTAAAACTGCACCGGCGTGTTCAAATGGTGTTGATGGCACACAGCTTGGCAACATAACAAAATAATTTATAGGTAGGTTTTCGGTCATTTGAAGTATGCTTTCAAGAGCAGGCATACCGCCAACATTTCCTATTTCGTGAGGGTCGGTGATTATAGTTGTTGTGCCAAAACGAACCTCCTCACGAGCATAGGTGTTTGGCAGAACCATAGAAGATTCAACATGAACATGAGCATTTATAAATCCAGCGGAAACATATTTTCCGTCAAGATTTACTATTTCAAAGTTTTCTGAGCTTGGATATATCTCTGAATAATCTCCGATAGCGGCGATATAGCCATCTTTAATGAGAATATCTCCTGAATTTATCTTGCCTGTAAAAACATTTATAATTTTTCCGCCACGAAGTATGAGGTCTGGCTTGAGTTTTCCAGTAGCGGTTTTGATGAGTGCTTGTCTTATTTGTGAAAATATTTTTTCCGTCATTACTGACACTTCCTTTTTATAAAATACCTTTAAATTATTATACTATATAGTAACTTATGGCTTCAAGTGTAAAAATAATATGTAAAATTCACCGAAGGTAATTGCATTATTATGAATATATTACTGTACGAATATGACATTTATAGATAAATAATAAAATGTTTAACAAAAATAAAAAAACGGCTTGAAATCTTGATTTAATATGATAGAATTATATGGTATGGCAAAAGTTCAGGCTTTAAAAAATGATTTTAGGAAGAGTTGTAGAAAGAAATGTAGCTTGTCCAGATTTCATATATTTGCACGCTTTTTTTGTTATATTGGGGGGTTTTAGCTTGGCAAAGTTAAAAAGGCTTTTATCAGCTATGTTATCAGCAACAATTTTATTAGGAGGTATAGCAATGACTGTTCCAAATACGGCATATGCTGCCGAAAAAAAATACTCTCACGAGCTTGATAAACAAGCTTATGACGGAAATGACCTCGGTGCTAACTATACCAAAGAAAAAACTACTTTCAAGGTATGGGCACCAAGTGCAGAAAAGGTATACCTTAAGCGTTATACAACAGGAAGTGACATCGAACAGGGTGCAAGAGTCATTTCTAATCTGAAAATGCTTAAAGGTGATAATGGTATTTGGTATTATACAGTTTTTGGAGATGTTAAGAATACCTACTACACATATATTGTAACAACTGATGGCAAGGCTCAAGAAACCTGTGATATTTATGCCAAAGCTGTTGGCGTAAATGGTAATAGAGCTATGGTTGTTGACCTCGATTCGACAGACCCTGACGGCTGGGATAAGGACAAGCATATAACCTATGATTCTCCGACAGATACGGTTGTTTGGGAAGTTCATGTTCGTGATTTCTCTATAAGCCCTGATTCAGGTGTTACAGACGCTAATAAGGGTAAATATCTTGCATTTACAGAAAAAGGCACAACTCTTAATAGTCAAGGCGTTATTTCAACAGGTATAGATTACCTCAAAGAGCTTGGGGTAACTCATGTTCAGCTTTTGCCTGTTTTTGACTATGCAACTATTGACGAAACTCAGGACGGTGCTTTTAACTGGGGCTATGACCCAAAGAACTATAATGTTCCGGAAGGCTCATATTCTTCTGACCCTTATGACGGAAATGTTAGAATTAACGAGTTCAAGCAAATGATTAAGGCACTTCATGATGCTGGTATCGGTGTTATTATGGATGTCGTTTACAATCATACTTACACTGCAAAGGATAGCTCGTTCCAAAAGACAGTTCCTAATTACTATTATCGTATGAACAAAGACGGAACATTCAGTGATGCTTCAGGCTGTGGAAATGAAACCGCAAGTGAACACGCTATGTTCAGAAAATATATGATAGATTCTATTCTCTATTGGATTCAGGAATATCATATAGATGGTTTCCGCTTTGACCTTATGGGTGTACACGATGTAACAACAATGAATAAGATTCGTGAGGCTGTTGATAAGCTTGATGGTGGAAAGAAAATTATTCTCTATGGTGAGCCTTGGACAGGTGGCACTATTGGAACAAGTCAAGCTACTGCTGTTCAGAGTAATATAAATAAGCTTGATAACAGAATTGGTGCATTTAATGACAAAATTCGTGATGCAATTAAGGGCGATGTCTTTATTGCGGCTAATACTGGTTTTGTACAGCAGGGTACTAATGACAGTGATGTTATAGACAGCATACAGGCAAATAACACAAAGACTACTACTGGTGGTTGGGCAAATCAGCCTTCACAGTGTGTAAGCTATGTTTCAGCACATGATAATTATACTCTATATGATAAGCTTGTACTATCTGCAAGAACCGACCAAAACTTTACAGATAGAGATGATGAGCTTGTAGATATGAATAAGCTTACTGGTGCTATGTATATTACTTCACAGGGCTTGACATTTATGCAGGCTGGTGAAGAATTTGCAAGAACTAAAAAAGGTGATGAAAATAGCTATAAATCGTCTACAAGCATAAATATGCTTAGTTGGTCTAATGTTGAAAAATATCGTGATTTGGTATCTTATTACAGCGGACTTATCGAAATCAAAAAGGCTTTCTCACCATTCAGAGATGCTACAACAGGCGCGTGTGAAAGAATGGTATTTGCTGAGAATAATAGCGATGGTTTAGTTGCATATACTCTCACAAATACAGAAAAGAAACTTAAATCTGAGTGGTCACAGGTCGCTCTTATATTCAATTCCTCAACTGAGGAAAAGGAAGTAACTCTCAAGGGTGATAAGCTTCCAAGCGAATGGATTATTATTGCAAATAAGACTTCAGCAGGTGTTAAGAGCCTTGGAACAGTAAAGGGCAATACAGTTAAGGTTGACGCAGGTTCAGCTTTGATTCTTGTTGATAAATCAAGCTTTGAGAAAATCAATCTCACAAGCAATAAGTGCAAGGTTACTATCGAATATAAAGATAAGGCAACAGATGAGATTATAAGTTCTCAGGTTATCACTGGCAAAGAGGGAGGTAAGTTCACAACTTCAAAGGACGAATCCTTGAACCTTAGATATGATTTTGATAGCGTAAGAGGTAACGAGAGCGGAACATTTACAAAGGCTGACCAGACTGTAACTTATTACTATAATAAATTTGATGGTGCAGTTGGCAAGGTTACTGTCAAGTATATGCGAGCAGGTGATGAAGCCTTTGGTATGGCTGCACAGGAAATAGCAAGCTCAGTTACTATTGAGGGCAGAGAAGGCACAGCTTATACAACAACAGTAAAGACTATTGATGGCTTTGAGCTTGACCTTGAAAAGCTTCCTGATAATACCGCAGGAACATTTACTGGTGAAGAGCTTGAAGTAGTTTATTACTATAAGACCAAAGAGGCTGACAAGCTTGTTATAAATTACTATAATAAAAATGGCTGGGAAAAAGTCGGTGCATATGTATTTACGCTTGATGACGATGATAAGCGTAATGTAATATCCGCAAAAAGTCCTGGTACAGAAATGAAAAAGAGCAGTGAAGATGGCTGGTATACTCTTACTATTGATGCAAGTGAAGCATACTGTATCTTCACAAATATGAAAGACCCTAAAAAAGGTATTAAAACTGATAAGAGTTCAACAGGCAAGGGCTATTCACTTCGTGGCACTTGCTGGGTTGATGGAGATGGTGTAATATATTCAGGAAAGGTTACTGCGGTTTATATTGGTGATGATGGAAAGGTATTAGATAAAAAGGTGATGACAGGCAAGGCTGACGGCACATCAAGCTACACAACAGAGGCCATGAAGTTTGATGACTATGAGCTTGTCAAAACACCAGCCAATGCTAACGGTGTCTATACTGAGAATGATATTTATGTAATTTATAATTATTCAGAAAAGTATAAGGTTCCGGGATTTGCAATGCCACTTGTTATTGGTTTGTCATCTGCGGCAGTAGTTTCCTTTGCGGGTGCTGTTATAGCTCTTATTTCTACAAGAAAACGCAAGGCAAAAAGAGGTTCTTAATTTTTTTAAATAAAATAGGTCATCGGAGGACTAACAATCGGAATTGTAAAGTCGATAAGATGTCGAGTGCGCTCGGTTATTGAAAAATAATCGAGCGTATTTTTTTATGGGAGGAAAAAATTTATGAAAATACAGCTTTCAGAGCATTTTACACTTAAAAAACTGTTGAAATTCGTATTTCCGTCAATAGTTATGATGATTTTTACATCAGTATATGGAGTTGTGGACGGAATATTCGTTTCAAATTTTGTAGGAAAGATACCTTTTGCGGCGGTCAACTTAATTATGCCATTTTTGATGATTCTCGGTGCATTAGGATTTATGATTGGTACAGGAGGAAGTGCCATAATTTCTAAAACTCTTGGTGAGGGTGATAAAGAAAAGGCAAATCAATATTTCTCTATGCTGATTTATGTAATTATAGTTTTGGGAGCGGTTTTGACAGCTTTAGGCTTAATTTTTATGCGACCTATCTCAATACTTCTTGGAGCAAATGGCGAAATGCTCGAAAATTGTGTTCTATATGGCAATTTGATTATAACTGCCTTAATTCCTTATATGCTTCTTAACTCATTTCAAAGTTTTTTTGTTGCGGCAGGAAAGCCACAGCTTGGACTTGGTGCAACTGTTGCCGCAGGCGTTACTAATATGGTTCTTGATTTCGTTTTTATAGTATTGTTCCAATGGGGTATAGCAGGTGCGGCAATAGCAACAGCTATAAGTCAGATTGTAGGTGGAGTAATTCCTCTATTTTACTTTTCGAGCAAGAATAGCAGTTCCTTGCATTTAGGCAAGACAAAAATGTATTGGAAGATTTTGTTGAAAACTTGTGCGAATGGCTCATCAGAGCTTATGACAAATCTTTCTATGTCAATAGTGAATATGCTCTATAACTATAAGCTTATGGAATATATAGGCGAGGACGGAGTTGCCGCATATGGAGTAATAATGTATGTAAACTTCATTTTTGTTTCCATTTTCCTTGGATATTCAATCGGAAGTGCTCCAATTGTCAGTTACCATTACGGTGCAAAAAATAATAGCGAATTGAAAAATCTTTTCCATAAGAGCTTGGGCTTTGTAAGTGTTGTGGGTGTTGTTTTGACGGTGCTTTCAATAAGTCTTTCAGGAGTTCTATCAAGCATATTTGTTGGCTATGACGCAAAACTTTTTGAAATTACACAGCATGGACTTATCATTTTCTCAATTTCTTATCTGATATGTGGTTTCAATATTTATGGCTCAGCATTTTTCACAGCCTTGAACAATGGTGCTATTTCTGCGGCAATATCCTTTTTAAGAACGCTTTTGTTCCAGATAGCATCAGTTATGATTTTACCTTTGATACTCGGTCTTGACGGAATATGGCTTTCAATCACCTGTGCAGAGTTTTGTGCTTTAGTGATTACAGTTATATTCCTTATAACAAATAGAAAGAAATATAATTATTAAGCATTTTTAGGACAATATAATTTTATGGGCTTTGGTTTGTGTTTAAGTCTATCTCTTTTACTACTTTTTTACTTAATATATGGCTGTTCTATTGTTAGTCTTTACAATTTTTTGGCGAAGATACTCCAAAACTTGATTTTTTTCGCAGTTAGTATTACAATATTAATTGGAAACGCCCCGCTTTGGGCGAAGTCTGTTTTTAAACAGATATTAAAAACTTCATAGAAAATTTAGGGGGATTATCAGTAATGAATTTTCATGGTAAGGACATCAAGATTTTCACTTGTAACTCTAACATTCCTGTCGCACAGCAGATAGCTGCTTGTCTTGGAATTCCTGTCGGCAAGTCCGATGTTTCAAGCTTCAGCGACGGCGAAATCGCTGTTTCACTTCATGAATCAGTAAGAGGTTCAGACTGCTTTATTGTTCAGTCAACATGTGCTCCTGTTAATGATAATATTATGGAGCTTCTTATTATGATTGACGCTATGCGTCGTGCTTCCGCAGCAAGAATTACAGCCGTTGTACCATATTTCGGCTATGCTCGTCAGGACAGAAAGTCTAAGCCTCGTGACCCAATCTCAGCAAAGCTTGTTGCTGACCTTATCACAACAGCGGGTGCTGACAGACTTCTTACTATGGACCTTCACGCTGCACAGATTCAAGGCTTCTTCAATATTCCTGTTGACCACCTCCTCGGTGCTCCTCTTCTTGCTAACTACTTCAAGAAGATGATTGGCGACAACCCAGATGATTATGTTGTTGTATCCCCCGACCTTGGTTCTGTTACAAGAGCAAGAAACTTTGCTACACGCCTTGGTTGCCCGATTGCTATTATTGATAAGCGTCGTCCAAGAGCAAATGTATGTGAAGTTATGAACATTATCGGTGATGTTAAGGGCAAGAAGGTTATTCTTGTTGATGATATGATTGATACAGCAGGTACACTCTGCAACGCTGCTAAGGCTACAATCGAGCTTGGCGGAGCTATTGAGGTTTATGCTGGTGCGACACACGGTGTTCTTTCTGGTCCTGCTATTGATAGAATTAAGGAAAGCCCAATCAAGGAGCTTATTCTTCTTGATACAATTCCTGTACCACAGGATAAGATGCTTGATAAGTTCACAATGCTCCCAGTTGCTCCTGTATTTGCAGAGGCTATCGAGAGAATTTATGAGGATAAGCCGGTTTCCTCTATCTCACTTTAATTTCTAAAGCTGCATAACATAAAACAAACTTTAGGGAATCCTTCTTTAGGGTTCCCTAAGTTTATAATTAGAGATAAATTTCTTGATTATTGATTAGCGAAAGTCAGGTGATATAAATGAAAGTTGTTGATATAAGAAATGTTTTTGAGAAAAGACGGATTCAGCTTTTTTATGTTGACGATGATTTTATATATTACGCAGAAGAAAAGCTTCAGGGCGAGCTTAGTAATCTCTATATACTCGAATATAATCGTGATACTCGCAGAGAAAGGCTGGTTACAAACTATACCCTTGAGGATTCATCTTTTGTACAGCATATTTTTGCATTTGAAGAAACAATACTTCTTGTGCTTGAAAACGGTTCAAGCAGTATATGGGTAGTTGAGCTTGATAGACGCAGTGGAATGGAACTTAGTCGCAGAAAGCTGAATTTTACGGGAAGATTTTACGAATGTAAGGCTATTGATGCAAACAATATTATCTTTACAGCTGCACCTGATGAAAAAAGCAAAGGTTTCTTTAAGCAGTATAAGGCTTTGACAAAATGTGATACACTTGCTTATATCTACGATATAGAACAGGATAAGAAATCATTTATACGCTGTCCTCTGATTTCAAAAGTTGGTTGCGATAGCTTATTTACAGTTAAGACCACTGAGGGCAATAAGCTAATTATTCTCGACCCTTGGGGTGATGAAGAAACAAAGCTATATTATTTCAGGGAACAAAGATGGATTAGTGCGGATATTCGTGATAACATATGGATTTGCGATTTGGATTCTGCTTTGCTTGAACTTAAAAATGGCAAGGAAAACCTGACGGTTCACTGTGTTGCAAGTGCTGATATTAAAGGCATGGTGCGTTATGCCGCAATAACTGATAAAAAGCTATATATGAAGGCTACACACTTTAAATCGGGTGTTGAAAAAATATGCTCATATGATTTTGAAAGCAAAAAAATAGAGGCTCTCGCAGAGCTTCTGCCATGTGAAGATAATGAAACATACTATGTTGAAAATCGTACAGGTCAAACATACAAACTCACCATTGATGAGGATAAAACTCTTGTTGAAAGTATGATGAGTGACTTTAAGGGGAAGTATAAAACAGCCTTCGGAAAGTTTGTTGCTTGTATAGAAAACCGCTTTATCATTACAAATAGTGATAATAAAGCTATTTATATTATAGATACAAAATCAGGCACAGAGAATAAATATGACTGCAAATGCGAAATCTATGGCAGCACTTTAGTTTTATATTGAAATAAGGATTATATAGGAGTGTGAATTATGGCTAATATTGAAACATATTATTTGGTTGATTTTGAAAATGTTAATGAAAAAGGCTTAGAATCTTCTGATGAGTTAGGAGAGCATGACCACATATATATTTTTTATACTAAAAATACCCCTAAAATCAGTATGGAAGTACTTTCTAAAATTAATAAGGCAAAGTTACATTTTTGTAATATTCCCGTAGGAAAGCAATCATTAGACATGAGCCTTGTTACTGTTCTTGGCTATTTGATTGGAAAGAATGGTAGTAATTGCAGATATGTAATTGTAAGCAAGGATAATGACTATAAACAAAGCATTCTTTTGCTAAAAAAATTAAGTTCTAAGGATATTAAGCAGCAAGTTAGTATAAATTCAACATCAAAAAATAATTCGACACAAAAATCTGTTAAAGAGGTTAAAAAAATCGATACCTTGTCAAAGAGTAATTCAACCAAGGAATCAGTATCAAGTACTATTGAAAAACATAAAAGCACAGATAATTCACAAAAGAGAGTACAGCTTAATCTTGAGGTACAGAAAGCAATAAAAGATGCTCATTATCCTCTAGATTATCCTCTAATTATAAACGAAGTGGCATCAATAGTTGTAAAGCACTATGGTGAAAGGCTTTTTGCAGATAATGTATATCAAGAACTCAAAGAAACTTATGCTTATAATTATTTAGGAATATATAATATTGTTAAACCAATAATCAAAAAGTTTTCAAAAAAATAACTTTAAATCAATAAAATTTATGTTATATTATGTTTGCTTTTGAAAAAGTAATTAGAAATCAATATTTAATTCGCATAAAACCCTTGCATATATCGAAATTATATGTTAAAATTATTAACAAGAATAGGAATTGTAAAAGAGTGGGGCGACCCGCTCTTTTATCGTGTTTAAGGACTTTTACTTAGAGGAGGAGCGTATGGCAGAGAAAAAACAGGGAAATACAGTTTCAGTCGTCTGGGATTTGGCAAAGCCTATCGCCGAAAAACTTGGTCTTAGCCTTTGGGATGTTCGTTTTCAAAAGGAAGGTGCTGTCTGGTATCTTAGAATCTTTATCGACAAGCCAAGCGGTGTTACCATAGATGATTGCGAGGCTATGAGCCGAGCAATAGACGAACCGCTCGATAAGCTCGACCCGATAGAGCAGAATTACTGTCTTGAGGTTTCTTCACCAGGAATAGAGCGTGACCTTATTCGTGATGAGCATTTTGAAGAATTTCTCGGTGCTCCGATAATGATTAAGCTTATTCGTCCAAACGAAAATGGTGTTCGTGAGCTTAAAGGCACACTTATAGCACACGATAAGGATAGCGTAACTCTTATGCTTGACGGTAATGAAAAGACAACTATTCAAAAGAAAAATACGGTCTATATAAAGTTAGATGACTTTTTAATATAATTGGAGGTTATTGGAAAATGAATACAGAGCTTTTTGAAGCATTGAAGCTTCTCGAAAAGGAAAAGGGAATACCTGTTGAATATATGCTTTCTCAGATTGAGAAATCTATACTTGTTGCCTGTAAGAGTGCTTACGGCGGAAACAACGATGCAAGAGTCGAGATGGACCCAGAAAAGGGCAAATTCGATGTTTACTTAAATAAGGAAGTTGTTGAAGAAGTTTTCGACCCCGATTATGAGATTTCACTCCAAGATGCTCGTGCTATTAACGCAAAGGCTCAGCTTGAAGATAAAATTGGTGTGAAGCTTGACCCTAAGCAATTTGGCAGAATAGCTGTTCAGGTTGCAAGAAACACAATTCGTCAAGGTATTCGTGACGGTGAGAAGAGCCAAGTTCTTGTTGAGTTCCAGAGCAAGGTTCAGGAAATCGTTTCTGCACAGGTTGAAAGAGTTGACCCTAAAACAGGCAATGCTACAATCCGTATAGGAAAGGCAGAGGCTGTTCTTCCAAGAGGCGAGCAGGTTGCCGGTGAGGTTATTCACGAAGGCGATACAATCAAGGTTTATGTTGCAGATGTTAAGAACACAGAAAAAGGACCTCGTGTTATCATTTCAAGAACTCACCCTGACTTTGTTAAGCGTCTTTTTGAGAAAGAAGTTCCTGAAATTTATGATGGTATCGTTGAGATTAAATCTGTTTCAAGAGAGGCTGGCTCAAGAACAAAGATTGCTGTATTCAGCCGTGATGAGAATGTTGACCCAAGAGGAGCTTGTATCGGACCTCGTGGCGTAAGAGTAGGGGCAATCGTAAATGAGCTTGCCGGCGAAAAGATAGATGTTGTTGAATATAGCGAAGACCCTGTTAAGTTTATTGCTGCTGCATTGTCACCTGCTGAAGTTGTTAAGGTAGAGGTTGACCCTAATGGCGAAAAGGTATGCAAGGCAACTGTTCCTGATAGTCAGCTTTCACTTGCAATTGGTAATAAGGGACAGAATGCAAGACTTGCAGCAAAGCTTACAGGCTGGAAGATTGATATTCGCCCAGAAAGCGGTTTCTTTGGTGAGGACGAGGAAGATACTTCCGACAAAAAGGAAGAGTATATCGGTGACGGTTTAGAATAATTATTAAAAGCATAAAGCTCCTATAAGGGGTTTGAAAAATTGAATGGCAATGTTCCCAAAATAAAGGATAGAAAGGCGGCGAAGAAAAGAAAAATGCGACAAAAGAAAGTACCTTTAAGAAAATGCATAGGCTGTGGAGAAATGAAGGAAAAGAAAGAGCTTGTGCGAATTGTAAAAGCTCCTGATTTAAAGGACGAAAATGGCGAGGTTATTCAAGCAGGTGAGATTTCAGTAGATTTTATTGGAAAAAAGCCTGGTCGAGGTGCATATATTTGCCGCAGCAACGCCTGCCTTGCCTCCGCGAAAAAAGCAAGACGGCTTGAAAGAGCTTTCTCATGCAAGATTTCGGAAGAAATATATAACAAGCTCGAGGAGGAATTTTCTGGTGAATGAAAAAATTCTATCGTTTCTTGGTTTGGCGAGGCGAGCAGGTCGACTTTCACTTGGTTTCGACCCTGCGGTTGATGCTATGATTCACGGAAGGTCAAGACTGCTGCTCTTGTGCAATGATTTATCAGAACGCTCAAGAAGTAAAATTCTGAAAATCGTAGAACGCACAAAAACTGAGACTATCTCGTTAAATATATCTATGAATGAGGTCGGAATGGCGATAGGAAAGACCTCGGGCATTATTTCAGTAGATGATGAGGGCTTTGCAAAAAAGCTCGTTATGCTTTGCAATGATATGACAGGAGGAAATTGATTATATGATTAAATATAAGGTAAGTGAAGTAGCTAAGGACCTTAATGTTCCAAGCAAAGCCGTTATAGAGGCTATCAAGGAATGCTGTGGTGTAACAAAGAAGAGCGGAAATGTTCTTACAGACCAAGAGCTTAATGTAGTTTTTGAGTATTTCACCCAGAAAAATCAGGTCGAAAACTTTGATAAATATTATGCTTCAAGAGATTCTGAACCTGAAAAGGCAGAAAAAGCTGATAAGCCTGCAAAGGCTAAAGATGAAAAGTCTAAGGGCGACCAAAAGCAAGGACAAAAGAAAAATAATCAGCAGAATAATTCTCAGAAAAAGCAAGATAAGCCACAGGATAAAAAGCCTGCACAAAAAGCACAGGCAAAGAAAGAAGAGCCAGTCATTGAGCAGGAGCAATCTCGTGGCAGAGTTATAAATACAAGAGCAGCTCAGGTTGATATTGAGCGTTATAATGAGAAGTATGACCGTATGGCAAGTGAGAAGCTTGGTGGCGGAAAGAAGAGCGAAAGCAAGACTACTACTCAGAAGCAGAAATTCACTCAGCGTTCACAGCAGCGTGGAAAATCCAGAAGTGCAAAGCGTGAAACAGAAAAGGAACGCTTAGAGAGAATTGCAGCAGAGAGAAAGGCAAAGCCTATCACTGTTTCTATTCCTGATGAAATTACTGTTGGAGAACTTGCTCTCAGACTTAAAGCAACAGCAGCGGAAGTTATTAAAAAGCTCTTTATGATGGGTACTATGGTAACGGTTAATGATGTTATCGACTTTGATACGGCATCACTTGCAGCTATGGAATTCCATGCAAAGGTTGAAAAGGAAGTTGTTGTTACTATCGAAGAAAGAATTATTGACGATAGCGAAGACGATGACGACAATCTCGTAACTCGTGCTCCAGTTGTAGTTGTTATGGGACACGTTGACCATGGTAAGACTTCTATTCTTGATGCTATTCGTCACGCTAATGTTACATCAACAGAGGCAGGCGGTATCACACAGCATATCGGTGCTTATAGAGTTAATGTCAATGGAAATGACATTACTTTCCTTGATACCCCAGGACACGAAGCTTTCACAACTATGAGAGCAAGAGGTGCTCAGGTTACTGATATAGCTATACTTGTTGTTGCTGCTGATGACGGTATTATGCCACAGACAGTTGAGGCTATTAACCACGCAAAGGCTGCGGGTGTTTCTATTATAGTTGCTATAAATAAGATGGATAAGATTAGTGCTGACCCTGAAAGAGTTAAGCAGCAGCTTACAGAATATGGACTTGTCCCTGAAGAATGGGGTGGTGATGTTCCGGTTATTCCAGTTTCAGCACACACAAAGGAAGGTCTTGATGACCTCCTTGAAATGGTAACACTTGTCGCTGAAATCAAAGAGCTTAAAGCTAACCCTGACCGTCCTGCAAAGGGTACTGTTATCGAGGCTCGTCTTGATAAGGGCAGAGGTCCTATTGCGTCTGTTCTTGTTCAGAATGGTACTCTCAGAGTTGGAGATATTATCGTTGCTGGCACAGCCGTAGGTCGTGTAAGAGCAATGACAAACGAAAAGGGTGAAAAGGTTAAGGAAGCAGGTCCATCATTCCCTGTTGAGATTACAGGTCTTGACGATGTCCCATCAGGTGGCGATATATTCAATGCAGTTTCTGACGAAAGACTTGCTCGTGAGCTTGTTGAACAGCGTAAGGAAAAGCAGAAGGAAGAACAGTGGGGCAATCAGACAAAGGTTACTCTTGATAATCTCTTTGACCAGATGCAGCTTGGCGAAGTTAAAGAGCTTAAAGTTATCGTTAAGGCTGATGTTCAGGGTTCTGTTGAAGCTGTCAGACAATCACTCGAAAAGCTCTCTAATGACGAGGTTAGAGTTAATGTTATTCATGGTGGCGTAGGTGCTATCAGAGAATCTGATGTTATGCTTGCATCTGCATCTAATGCAATTATTGTTGGCTTTAATGTCCGTCCGGACCCGGTTGCTGCTGAAAATGCAGAGCGTGATGGCGTTGATATGCGTCTTTATAGAGTTATCTATGACTGCATAGAGGAAATCCAGTCCGCTATGAAGGGTATGCTTGCACCAAAGGTAAGAGAAGTTGAGCTTGGCAGAGTAGAGTGCCGTACAACCTACAAGATTACAAATGTTGGTATCGTTGCGGGTTCTTATGTACTCTCAGGCAAGGCAGTAAGAGGTGCAGATGTCCGAGTAGTAAGAGATGGTATTGTCATAGCTGATGATAAGATTGCATCATTGCAGAGATTTAAAGATTCTGTCAAGGAGGTTGCTGCTGGCTTTGAGTGCGGTATTACACTTGAGCGTTTCAGCGATTTGAAGGACGGCGATATTTTCGAGGTTTACGAGATGCAGGAATATACTGAATAACTGTATACTTGTTAGATAATTATTACACTAAATAATAACGGCGAATCGTTGTGAAAAAAGCGGTAGCAATAGCTGCCGCTTTCGTGTAATAAAGATAATTTAACATAAGTTCGACAGAAATTAAAAGTTTCGCTCAAGCCTTTTCTACACCAGCTTTGCTGGTGAAAGCTGCTTGCAGGGTCAAGGAACGGAATCTCTTGTGGGTTTTAAGGGCAAAGCCCTTAACATTCAACGCAGTTCGCCCCTACTTTTATAAATTATTAACTAAGAATATTTATCGAACTTATGTTAATTTAAAATAGAAAAATAATAATTTAGTTTTAATTCGATGATTATTTCGTATAATAGAAATATGTAAGGAGGCTAAAATAATGAAAAGCTTTAAATCGGTAAGAAATTCTGAAGATATTATGCGTGAACTTACTGCCATATTGAGAGAAATGAAAGACCCAAGACTTCATAATTCTCTTATAAGCATAGTAAGAGTTGATGTTTCGAGTGATGTTTCATACTGTAAGGTTTATATAAGCTCTATGAGTGGTATGGAGTCCGCAAAAGAGGCTGTAAAGGCTCTTAAAAATGCTGCTGGCTATGTAAGAAGTGAACTTGGTTCAAGACTTACTCTCCGCCATGTTCCGGCATTGACTTTTATTGCAACAGATTCTATTGAATATAGTGCAAATATTAACAGAATCCTGAACGATGTAAAGGAAGATAAACATGATGATGCTTGAATCTGCTGCTAAAACGCTTTTATCTAAAGATAAAATTCTTATATTGACACACCGTTCCCCTGATGGCGATACTATCGGTTCGGGATATGCTCTTGCTATGGCATTGCGTAAGCTTGGTAAGAATGTTAAGGTCGATTGCACAGACCCATTCCCTGAGAAGTATTCATATTTTATTGATAAACTCGAAAAACTCGAATTTGATGAGGAATTTGTTGTCAGCGTTGATATCGCAGATACAAAACTTCTTGGTGAAAAGCTTTCAGACTATGCTGATAAGATAGACCTTTGCATAGACCATCATGGCTCGAATACTAAATATGCAAAAGAATATTATGTTGAAGCCAGTGCCGCAGCCGCAGCACAGGTTATTGCAAAGCTTATCAGACTTATGAATGTTGAGTTTGACAAAGATATAGCTAATGCTATTTATACAGGAATTACGACAGATACAGGTTGTTTCAGATATACAAATGTTACAGCAGAAACTCATAGAATTGCCGCTGATATGATAGATTGCGGTGCGGAGTCTGGGATGATTAACCGCCTTATGTTTGAAACAAAGTCACGCTCAAGGCTTGAAATCGAACGCAGAGTAATGGATTCTATACAGTTTTATCTTGACGGCAGATGTGCAATAGCCTATGCAACTATTGATATGATGAAAGAATCTGGTGCTGTCGATAATGATATGGAGGGAGTATCCTCCTTGCCAAGACAGATAGAGGGGGTTATGGCTGGCATAACACTTCGTGAAAAGAATAATGGCAAGTTTAAGGTTTCTGTAAGAACAACAGACGAGCTTGATGCATCAGCTATTTGTGCAAATTTTGGCGGTGGCGGTCATAAGGCTGCTGCTGGCTGTATGATAACAGGTACTCTTAATGAAGCCATAGAACAGATTATAGAAGTTGTTAGACAAGCATTAGAGGGTAAGTAATGAACGGTATTATAGTTATAGATAAGGAAAATGGCTATACTTCCTTTGATGTTGTTGCTAAGATGAGAAGAATTTGTGGTGAAAAGAAAATCGGTCATACAGGAACGCTTGACCCTATGGCAACAGGCGTTCTGCCTATTCTTATCGGGAATGCAACAAAAGCACAATCACTTTTGCCAGAAAGCGATAAGGAATACGAGGCAACATTCAGCTTTGGAATTACTACTGACACACTTGATATTACGGGCAAAGTTCTTTCACAGACAGAATCTAATGTTAAATCAGAAGACTTAGAGACTGTTTTGCCACAATTTCGTGGAGATATAATGCAGCTTCCGCCAATGTATTCGGCAGTTTCTAAGGACGGTGTACGCCTTTATGAGCTTGCAAGAAAAGGCTTAGTTACAGAAAGAGAGGCTCGACCTATAACGGTTTATAAGCTCGATTTGTTGAATTTTGATGAGCAGCTTCAATCAGCACAAATTCTTGTAAAATGCTCTAAAGGTACATATATAAGAAGTATCTGCGATGATATAGGACAAGCTCTTGGCTGTGGTGCGGTTATGACCTCACTAAGACGAGTTACAGCTTGTGGCTATACTCTTGATGATGCAATCACGCTTGAGAAAGCAAAGGAACTTTCAGAGAATGGTATGCTTGAAGAATATCTTAGACCGACAGAGAGCGTTTTTGCGTGTTATCCGTCAGTTAAAGTTACAGAGGCTCAAGCCGTAAGGTTTAAAAACGGCGGTGGGCTTATGCTTTCAAGAACAGATGTAGATGATAATTCTGAGAATGGAGCGTATTATAGAGTTTATAATTCGAGTGATGTTTTTCTTGGCTTAGGATATGTAAATAAAGAAAAGGAAGAATTGAGCGTAAAAAAGCAATTTTGATATACGGGTGTTTTGATGAAGATAGTTTATGATATAATTCCGTCTGAGAATGAAAGCTTTACAGCACTTGGTTTTTTTGATGGAGTACATCTTGGACATAAAGATGTTATATGTACAGCAGTAGAAAATGCAAAGGCTCTCGGAGTGAAGTCTTGCGTTCTGACATTTTCACGCAGACCTAAGAGTATTCTCACAGGTGAATCAGATATGTTTCTTACAACAGAATCAGAAAAAATTCGTCTTATTGAGAGCTTAGGAGTTGATTTGCTTTACATAGTTGATTTTAAAGAAATGATGAGCCTTAGTGGTGAAGAATTTGTCAAAATAATTCTTGTTGATAATTTGAAGTGCAAGGGAGTTGTTTGTGGCTTTAATTATCATTTCGGAAAGGGCGGTAAATGCGATAGTAATGCTCTTGCAAAAATTTGCGAGAAGTATAATTGCAAAACCGTTTCCAGAGAACCTATTCTTTATGACGGTGAGTGTATAAGTTCAAGTCGAATAAGAAATTTACTGCAAAATGGTAATGTTTTGTCAGCAAATAAAATGCTTGGACATAAATTCGGCTATTGCCTTGAAGTAGTTCATGGCAGACAGCTTGGCAGAACTATTGGCATACCAACTATCAATCAAACATTCCCAGAAAATTTTTGCTTGCCTAAGTTTGGAGTTTATTCGTCACTTGTTACAATAGACGGCAAAGAATATCGTGGTGTTACTAATATCGGAGTTAAGCCAACAGTTGGCAGTGATAAACCTGTTTCAGAAACTTGGATACTCGATTATTCAGGCAATCTTTATTGCAAGAAAGTAGATATAAGATTGCTTGATTTCGTTCGTGCAGAGCAGAAATTTGCATCAATATCAGAATTAAAGAATCAGATATTAAAGGATAGTGAAGTTGTTAAGAGAATTCCGAAAGATTTTTAAGAAATAGCGTGGATTTTTAAAAGCTCATTCGTATATATTAGTGAATGAACAAGCTTACAACTTTCTCCTAAAAAATATATAAATAAAAATGCAGACCGAGTTGCTGACGGTCTGCGTTTTTGTTTTTGAAGATAAAATATATTAATTAAGAAAGTTATCGTTAAGGCTTTCAGATACTATAACAGAGCGATTATATTTTTCAATTTGAGTTAAACGAAGTCGTAAGTCAGCAGAGGAATGTATATAGTTATTATGCTCATAAAGCTGAGTTTGTATCTTAAATGGCAGGGAAAGAAAATATTTTCTTGTTCCTGAGCTTGACGATATTAATTCGTGTAAATTGTCATATTGCAAAGAAACCACCTCAGACATATTATTTGCATAGTAACTTCAACTATACAATATGCTTAGGTGGTTCAATTTGTGAATTTATGCAAAAATTCGTTGTTCGGCTCTTTTAAGCTTACTTCCGATGGGCTTATACATAAGCATAAGAAATATAACATTAGATACCGCATAAATCGCAGTATGGGGCAGAGAAGAAAGGAGAAAGGCAAGGTATAAATTTATGTCAAAGCTGTTGCTGTACCAAAGGACATTCCAAAGCTCAAGTATTACAGAATAAAGTATACCTGCAAAGACACCATACAGTGAAAGAGTAATTCTGTTTTTCAGTTTATTGCGTAGTATTCCAGCAAGAAAGCCTATAATTCCCCAAGCAAGCATCTGGAAAGGTGTCCAAGGACCTTGACCGAAATAGAAATTTGAAATTAAGGCACTGAAAGAACCGGTTAAAAATCCCGCCGAACTGCCAAGATATACAGCAGTAAGTACAACAATAGCAGTAACAGGCTTGAAAGCCGGAATTGGTGCAAAGATAAATCTTCCGATAACTGCAATAGCTGTCATCACAGAAACAATGATAAGTCGGCGAGTTTTGCCTTTCCTTTCATACGCAAAGTAGAAAAGTAAGCAAGAAAATATCGCAACTGCCATCGAAACAAAGGAATAAGACTTCTCACTAAAAATACATGCCCCAAGAATAACTGTTATCGGAATAAGCACAAGAGGGATTATATATTTTAAAGCAGTTTTCATTTTTCCCTCCATATAAGTGACGATATAGCTTCATCTACGGTGATTATATTTTTATCAAAGTTACGCATAATTTTATTAGTAGCGGTTGTATAAAAGCTGTTTTGTGAGAAAAATTCGTGAGGTTCGCCCTCAGAAATGATTTCTCCGCCGAAAAGCATAGCACATCTATCCGCACAGCTTGACGCAAATTCTATATCGTGACTTACAACGATTATAGAAATTCCGCTTGATTTTAATTTTAAAAGAATATTGGCTACTTGTTGTTTTAGAATTGAGTCAGCACCCTTTGTAGGTTCATCAAGCAAAAGAACTTTAGGCTTACTTGCAAGAACTTTAATCAAGGCACAAAGCTGTTGTTCACCACCACTTAAATCGTAAGGGTGCTTTTTGAGTAGATGTGTAATATTAAAGCCATAATCAGTAGGATTTGCACCAGTTTCAGCTAATTCCTCTCTGACAGTATCTTTTGCGAAAACAGCTTTTACATCTTGTGGCAAAAGTGCAAGATTATTTTTATATAATGTTTTATCTTTATAAGAACTTATTTTTTTTTCAAAAAGTTTTATACTGCCTGTCCTGTATTTTAGAAGCCCTGTAACAATATTCAGAAAGGTGGTTTTACCTGCACCATTTCCACCAAGAACGAAAAGTATTTCATCTTCAAAAAGCTCAAGTGATAAATCATGCAAAATATCAGAGCTATCTTTGCTATATCGGAATGAAACATCTTTAAGCTTTAAAATTGCGTTTTCAGAATGATTTTTTTTAGGAATAGAAAACGGCTTTACATTTAAATTCTTTGCTATATACTGTATAGCACCCTTTGTTGTCAAGGGGCAAGGCTCATTTGGTTTTAAAAATGGTGCAGAAATTCTTACTGCTGATGGCATAGCCTTAAAGAGATAGGAATTTGTTTCAGCAATTTTATAAATTTTTTCGGGTGAGTCATTATAGATTATTTTTTCGTTTTCGAGGACAAGAAGTTGGTCACTTATCGGAAGAATATCCTCAAGAGTATGTTCTGTGATTATAATGGTTATGGATAAATCACGATTAAGCTTTTTAAGGGTGTTAAAAAAATTTTCTCTTGCGATAGGGTCAAGCTGTGCCGTTGGTTCGTCAAGAATCATAAGCTCAGGGTTCATTGCTGTTATAGAAGCAAGGTTTAAAAGCTGTTTCTGACCACCCGAAAGCTCATGAATATTTTTATAAAATAAATCTTCAATTCCGAAATAACAGGCAGTTTCAGCTATTTTTCGTTTTATAACGGAATTTTCAAGACCAAGACTTTCAAGTCCGAAAGCAAGTTCATGATAAACCTTATCAGTTATTATTTGGCTATCAGGATTTTGCATTACAAAACCGATTTTGCAGACAGAATCTTTCTCATCAAGATTTTCAAGCGGAATATTATTATAAAGTATTTTACCACTAAGTTTGCCTTTTGGCTGAAGTTCTTTTTTTAAAAGTCGTAAAAGTGTAGTTTTGCCACAACCAGTTTTTCCGCAAAGAGTAACAAATTCGCCTTTTGAGATGTTAAAAGATATATTATCAAGAATTTTTTTGTCAGAGTAAGAAAATGAAAGATTTTGAACGCTTAATTGCTTCATATAAACCACCCTTAGGAATCCGATATATCTTATTATTATAACCTCTTAATAAACTTTTGACAAGTGACTACTCGTGTGATAAGATATTCTTAACCCTCAAAGGAGGCTGATATTTATGGATTATGTATCGTGGATTTTAAGGCTTATTATGCCATTTATTGCACTTGCAATAGTTATCCGTACTTTTGTTTCGTTAAGATATAATCGCAGAAATGAGGGGGCTTTGATAGTTCTTGAGGACGAAGATTCTCAAAAAGTTTATCCAGTAAAATATTGGGAAACTTCTATCGGACGAAGTCGAGGAAGCGATGTTCGTCTGACAAATCCTATGGTATCTCGTGACCACGCTGTATTATTAAGGCGTGAAGCTGGCTGGTTTGTAACGGATACGGGTTCTAAGGCTGGTGTTACTGTCAATGATAAACCCATAACAGGCAGAACAGCTGTTTATATCGGAGATAGAATAAATATTGGTGGAACAGTTCTTGTTGTACGAAGGGCAGATGACTATGGTGATAATTCTCAGGAAGAACACTGTACCAAAAAATCCAAACCGCCTAAAAGAACAATAGCACCATCTTTTTTGTTGTTTTTAGTTACACTATTTACGATTATGTTTGCGGCAGAAATCTGCATAAATCTTGAAAATCTTGATGTTGCACCAATAGCCGCAGTTTATATTGTATTTATGTGGGTATTTTTTATTGTCACAAGGCTTTGCATAAAGCGAGTGACTTTTGAGCTTGAATCTCTTGCATTATTTTTATCTTCAATAGGAATAATGCTTGCGGCATCACATAGCACCAAGACAGGCTGGGTACAGCTTGCAAGTGCGATTATTGGTGTTATTGGCTTTTGTTTGCTATTGAAATTTATTGAAATTCCCGACAGAGTTATGAAATGGAGATTAATTATAACAATAGCTGCTGTTGTAGTTCTTGGTTTAAACCTTGCACTTGGCAAGGTTTCAAATGGTGCAGCAAACTGGATTGTAATAGGTCCGGTTTCTATTCAGCCATCAGAATTTGTAAAGATAGCATATATATTTGTTGGTGCTTCAACTCTTGATAGCTTGCTCACTAAAAAGAACCTTACCGAATTTATTATATTTACTGCGATATGTATAGGTGCTTTATTTATAATGAGTGACCTCGGAACGGCGGTTATATTCTTCGTAACCTTCCTTGTAATAGCTTTTATGCGTTCAGGTGATATTAAGACGGTAATTCTTGCAATATCTGCCGCAGTTTTCGGTGCAATGCTCGTATTGACGGCTCGTCCGTATATCGCAAACAGATTTGCAATATGGGGAAATGTTTGGCTTGACCCTGACGATAAAGGTTATCAACAGGTAAGAACGCTGATATATTCAGCGAGCGGAGGTCTTTTTGGTACTGGTGCCGGAACAGGCGGTTTGCAAAATATTTTCGCTTCGGAAAGTGACCTCGTTTTTGGTCTTGTATGTGAGGAGATGGGCTTTATAATAGCACTCCTTATTGCGGTATCTCTTGCAGGACTTGTTCTATATGCGAGAGCGGTTACAACAAGAAGCCGTTCTTCATTTTATTCAATAGCTGCGTGTTCAGCAGCAGCTTTGCTTGTATTTCAGGCATCACTTAATATATTTGGTTCAACAGATATACTTCCGCTGACAGGTGTTACATTGCCATTTATAAGTGCAGGTGGTTCAAGTATGATGAGCTGTTGGTGCTTATTAGCATTTATTAAGGCGGCTGACGAAAGAACCTATGCTATGAAACGAAAGAGCCTTAAAAAAGCTACTATGCCAAATGGCGATGATGTAATAGAAATTTGATGTAAGTTAACCGTCCTTTGTGGCGGTTAATTTTTTTAAAAAATTTTAGAAAGTTTTGGGACATTTTAGACTTTAAAAAGATATAACTTATGAAAGCGGCTTTCAAAGACTTGCTAAGGAAGTGAATGTATTGAACGATGAAGAATTTACAAGAATAGCTCTGAAATATTCAGATAGCATTTTTAGAATAGCATTTAATTATAGTCGCAACAGGTCTGATTCAGATGATATAGTGCAAAATGTATTGCTGAAATATTATAAATGCAATAAGGAATTTGAAAATGAGGAGCATATTCGTAATTGGCTTCTAAGAGTAGCTGTCAATGAAAGTAAGAAATTATTGATTTCACCTTTTAAGAAAAAAGTTATTCCACTTGATGAGGTTGGAGAGGAACTGATATTCGAGCATAAGGAGGAGAGCGATTTATATTATGCGGTTATGGAGCTTCCTTCAAAATACAGAATAAGCGTATATATGTATTATTACGAAGATTATTCGGTAGATGAAATTGCGGATATTCTCAAGGTGAATCCATCGACAATACGAACACAACTTATGAGAGCAAGAGAAAAGTTAAGGTCTAAACTTCAGGGGGTATGGACTGATGAATAACAAAGAACTTTATAAGAGCACATTTTCCCAAATTCATGCTTCAAACGAGAAAGTAACGGAGGTAATTAAAATGAGTGAAACAAAGAAGAAAAGAAAATTAGTATCAAAGAAACTTATAGCAATAGCTGCTTGTGTGGCTTGTGTTGCATCAGCAGGTATCGTTGCAAATGCTGCAACAGATGGTGAGCTTGGAAAGACTGTTATGGGTTGGTTTATCAATGATAATGGCAAGCAGACAGCTATTGAGGGTGATGTAAGTTATGATGAGAATGGTAATAAGACAACTACTGCAACACTCGAAAATGGCAATAAACTTACACTAAAAGAAGATTCTGAAACAGGCGATGAGTATTATGAATATAGTGTAAGTGACGAGGAAGCTAATAATAAGAGATTTATGATTTCTGTTGATGACAGTGGCAAGGCTACTGTTGAATACGATGATAAGTATTCGGAAGAGGCAATTTTTGGCGAAAATGCCACAAGTGACTCTATTGATAAAACAGAATCAAAAAATCCTTCAGATATTGTAAAGTAAATTATATTTTTAGATATTATAAAACCGAGAGTTATTTGAACTCTCGGTTTTACTTTTATGATTTAGTTAATAATGCGATAGTTTTTATATATCTTGAAGCTTTATTTCGCACACAATTTGGTGCCTTTATTATTTTCACACCCTTGTATGCCAACTACAAAAGCTGCATCATTTTGGCGAACTTAGATCATTATAAAATTCATTGTACCCTTTCCAAAGTCACTTTTAATATCTAATTGTAATAATTAGAATTTTCTTCTTTTTTTATCATTCTTTCTATGAATTCACGATATGTACTGCTTTTTACTGGACACCTCTCACCTTTACAATTAGTTGGAGTAATTCCAACAACCAATCCATCGTAATAATCTATATGGCATTTAATTGTACACAATATCGTTCTCTCATGATTTTTTATATTAAATCTTAAAAAGAAACGGCAATTAGGATTAATAGTATATTTGTTTTCAATGAACTGAATCAATTCGTCTACTGTATAATCTTTCAATTCATAGGTTTTGGTATTTTCCCAGCTTTGCCACATAACAAATCTCCTATATTATATATAATAAAATTATCACATATTTTATTTCAAAAAACGCTAACTCGCATAAATTCAAGGTTTCTTTGATAGCAGACAAACCGTTTCTATATGGCTTGTGTGTGGAAACATATCGACTGGCTGAATTTTTTTAACCTTATAGGTGCTATTCTGAGTGAGGTAATATAAATCTCTTGCCATAGTTTCAGGATTGCAAGAAATATATACTACCGTTTTTGGTGACATTTTAATAAGGGAAGAAAGAAATTTTTTATCACTGCCCGCTCTCGGAGGGTCCATAAAAACTACATCAGGCTTTTCATCTTCTTCCGAGGCGGCTTCCATAAATTCGCCTGCATCACCTTGATAAAATCTGATATTCTTGAGGTCATTTGCTCTTGCGTTTTGTACAGCATCTTTGACAGCGTCTTTATTAAGCTCTACTCCGATTACTGAACCTGCACCATTCTTTGCGGCAATAATACCTATTGTACCAATGCCACAATAGGTATCGAGTACAGTTTCGTTGCCCTTTAACTTAGCAAATTCTATTGCCTTGCCATAAAGCACCTCAGTTTGTATAGGGTTTATCTGATAGAAGCTTTTTGGTGAGATTCGGAATTTACAGCCACACAAAATATCCTCTATATATCCCTTGCCATAAAGAATTTTTTGTACATCACCAAGCACGAGATTTGTTCTATATGGATTGATATTCTGTACAACAGTTTTTATTTCGGGAAATTCCTTAGTTATAGCTTTGACAAAATTATTTTTAGACGGGAAAACTGGTGTACCTGTTACAAGAACAAGCATAACTTCATTTGTTGCAAAACCTCGTTTGACAAGAATATGCCTTAAAAATCCTCTTTGAGCATCTTCATCATAGGTTGTAAGCTTGAAGGATTTAAGCATTTTACGAACAGTAACAATTATTTTATCAGCTATAGCATCTTCAATCATACATTCATCAATACCAACTATGCGGTGAGTTCCTGATTGATAAACACCCGAAATTATTCTGCCATTTCGGTCGGTTCTGAATGCGGCTTGAACCTTGTTGCGATAATGAAAAGGATTTTCCATTCCTATTATTGGCTGAACCTTGCAAAATTGCGAAAGAAATTTTGAAACTTTTTTCTGCTTAAAGGCAAGCTGTTCCTGATATGTAAGGTTCTGAAGCTGACAGCCACCGCATTTTTTATAGACAGGACAGCTTCCTCTTTTTATATTATCTTTTGTATTGCTCATAATATTTCCTCTTTTATTTTTAAAAAATTTCTTATTACTTTAGTTATATAAATTTAAAATAAAAATAAAAGCCGAAATCCTTTGCTTTCGTAGGAATTTCGGCTTTGGCGTTCCCGAGGTGATTCGAACACCCGACCTATCGCTTAGGAGTTCATTCCGAAGCGTTATTTCCAAGATAAACAAACCTCAACTTTTCCCATCCTAATGCGGTTTTCAGCAGGAAACGTGGTTGCCTTTTACCACCTAAAATGTGCTAACACAAACGAGTTGTGTGTATTCCTGTTAGCAAGGTGTTAGCACGCCCTCTAAAAAAGTTGTCGCATAAGGTGGTAGTTTTGGGATGTACTTCTTAAGCAATTATTATGCAATAGTAGTATAACACAAATATAAAACATAGGCAAGGCTGAAAATTCAACAACTAACCTTGTCAGCAAGTACAGTCAGTCATACGGCAGTGACAGCTCTATGGGGCAATATATGCCGATAGTGTGGATAGGCTTTGCAATATTCATGTTGCTTTGCGAAGGCTTTACAACACAGCTTGTATCAATATGGTTCGTTCTCGGCTCGGTTTGTGCCGCCATAACAACTATATTTACAAGCGACATAACAATCCAGTCGGTTGTGTTCCTTGCAGTGTCACTTGTTTCGCTGATTGTGACACGACCACTTGTAAAACGCTTTAAAAAGCGTAACAAGACAACGGGAACAAACGCAGACCGCCACATCGGTTAAGTCGGGTTTATGCTCACAGATTTAACCGACATTGACGAAACAGCACAGGCAAAGGTTTATCGACAAGATTTCAAAGAAAGTATCATTAAAAAAGCAGGTAATTGATTTTCCACCGCAGCATGGAGTGAATAAAACGATACCTTCTTGTAAATCTTAAAAAGTAAGGAAATATCGCAGAATTAGAAATAATCAATAACAATTACTTATTTAATATTTTTAACATCTGAGCCATTGGGCTCTTTTTTTATGCCTAAAATTCTTGTAAACTTGTTTTTTCGTGTTACAAGAATGACTGATGAGGACGGTAGAATAGAGAGGGTGAGAGATGTTGAGAATATAGTAAAGATCCACCGGCTTAGCCGGTGGATTTTTACTTTGCAAAAATGCATATGAGATTCTTTAAAAATGTTAATTATAAATAAGAGGCAGATTCATTTTTATATTTCTGACTAATCGCCGACTCAAATCACGCCAAATGTGCTATATTAGATTCTTCAAAAGTAGTCAAGTAGTAGTCGGTTAAGAGGGCAGACTACTTTCAAAATCAACCGTATAACGATAATTTTATTATAGCATATAATCGTTTAATAACGACGATAATTATAATTTTTTAGGTTTTGCACATGAGTTGCGAACTTTTATTGGACAAGGCAGATAGACACGCATAGGAGAATAATAATCGGTGCTTTTAGATTTCATCATATTCAAAATAAATCTAATGCCGTAAATACCCATTGCATATACAGGTGCGTTTACCGTAGTGAGCGGAGGGTTTGTATATTCCGAAAGCTCCGTGTTATCAAATCCCATAACAGAAATATCCTCAGGAATTTTGTAACCGTTTTCTTGCAGAGCTCTCATTGCACCGATTGCAATATGATCGCTTGCCGCAAAAATAGCTGTGGGGAGATTTCCTTTGCTGATCATTTCTGACATCATTTTATAACCGGATGATGTTGAAAATTTGTCCTGCATAATAAACCCATCATATTTAATGTTTAGTGCATCGCAAATGTCTGTGAAAGTGTTGAGTCGTTTATCAGGAAATATCGTTCCGTCCTCAAGCTGTTCAATGCCTCCGATAAAGCCAACTGTTCTATGGCCTAAATCATATAGATATTTAATTGCATCGGACACTGCCTGACGAAAGTCGAGCGATACGGATGTGATTTCAATATTCTCAACGGTCATATCAAGAAAAACAATTTTATTATTCAATGAATGCAGTAATTTTATTTCTTGTTTACTAAACTTCCCGAGGCAGATTATGCCATCAACATCGCAGAGTACATTCTGATAGTCATTGTCTGTTTTAAATGTTCGTACAATACTTATATTATTTTTTGAACAGTAGTCCTCGATACCCTGTCTCATCAAAAAGTAATAATTATCTTCAATTTCCTGTTTGGAAGAGAACCATTGTAGAATTCCAATGCGACATGAAGGTGCTGATGTAACCCTTTTTTTCTTTACATAATTAAGTTCTTTAGCTGCTGCAAATATTTTTTGCTTCGTTTCAAGCGAGGTGCTTAGGGTAGTGTCGTTATTAAGCACTCTTGAAACAGTAGCTACTGATACATTTGCCTTTTTGGCAACATCTCTGATTGTAGCCAATTGAATCACCTCACTACCATTATAGTGAAATATTACTAAAAAATCAAGTATTGTTTAGTAAAAAACGGAGAAAGCAAAAATGTTTACCAAAAACTATTGACAGTTTACGAAACAAAACGTATAATTTAGTTAACATAAAAACAAAAGAAACATTATTATTAAATAATGACGAAATCTTTTGTGCAGGTTGTCACGGCGTTTCATTTAAAATTAAAAGGAGGAAAAATTATGAAACAGACATCATCACAACCAAGACTTGATGGCAAAATCCCAGGTAGAATCAAATACACCTTTGCTTTAGGTGCCCTCGGCAAAGATATGATTTATGGTATGATTGCCACATTTTCAATGATTTATTTCACAGACATCATCAAGGTCAACCCGGTATTTATCGGCATAATGTTCTTTGTTGCAAAGTTATGGGATGCCTTTAATGATTTGTTTATGGGTATGATTGTTGATAACACACGCAGCAGATGGGGTAAATTTATTCCATGGCTTGTAATAGGTACGCTGGTTAATTCAATTGTATTTGTTGTTTTATTCACAGACTTCCACCTCGATGGCGTTGGACTTTGCGTATTTGCAACAGCAGCTTACATACTCTGGGGTATGACTTACACAATTATGGATATTCCTTATTGGTCAATTATTCCTAACCTTACTTCAAATCCTGAGGAGAGAGAAAAAGTTTCGGTACTTCCGAGAATCTTTGCAAGTATCGGTCAGTCACTTGTTATTGCAGGCTTTGGTGTTCAAATTATTGAGGCTCTCAGCGGCGGCACAACGAATCAGGCAGGTTATCACAGATTTGCAATCATAATTGCAATTGTATTTATTCTTACAATCGGTATTACAGTAATCAATCTTCCGAAAAAGAGAGATGATTCTGTTCCGGAAAAGAAAGTTAAGTTTAAAGATATTTTCTCAATCATCGGCAAGAATGATCAACTTCGTTGGGCGGTAACTCTTATCTTCCTTTACAACATCGGCATTCAGTGCATTATGGGTGTTGCTACATATTATTTCAAATATGTTTGCGGCAACGCAGGAATGATGTCATCATTTATGATCAGCGCATCAATCGCAGAGGTTGTAGGTCTTATCGTATTCCCTAAGGTTGCAAAATTTCTTTCAAGAAAAACTTCGTTCCTTCTTGCGTGTATTTTACCTGCATTTGGTCTTGTAATGCTTTTGCTCGTAGGTATTTTTGCTCCGCACAATGTTGTGCTCACATCAATTTCAGGTGTTATTGTAAAACTTGGTACAGGTCTTGAACTTGGTTGTGCAACAGTATTCCTTGCAGATGTTGTTGATTACGGTGAATTTAAGCTTGGAACAAGAAATGAAGGCGTTGTATTCTCACTCCAGACGCTTATCGTAAAATTCACAGCAGCTCTTACAGCACTCGGTATTGGCGCGGCACTTGGAAGCACACAGTATATTCCGGGACAGGAACAGTCATTTGCAACAGTAGCATCAATCAGTACACTTATGTGCATTGTTCCTGCGGTTTGTATGCTTATTGCTTATGTTGTTTACAGAAAGAAATATAAACTCAATGACGGTATGATGAAGAAGGTTATAAACACAATCAGTGCAAGAAGAGAAGGCAAGATTGATATGACACAACAGCTTGATGAAAGCGGTAACACAGAGCCTTCTATGTTTCTTCCTACAGTTGCGGAAAAGGCAGGTAAATAAAATGATTGATACTAAAATAGCAATTGAAAAAATTAAAAACGGCGAATTTGATAATCTTTTCACTGATATATATATAGATTCATCAATGATTGATTATCAGAAAAAAAGATATGTTCATGCAATTGAGCAGTATGAAACAATTTTTTGCCCTGATAAAGTAGCAATATTCAGTGCTCCCGGCAGAAGTGAGGTTTGCGGTAATCATACAGATCACCAGCATGGAATGGTGCTTGCAACATCCATTAATCTTGATACTATTGCTGTGTCGGCCAAGAATAACAATGATGTTGTAAGATTTGTTTCTGACGGTTATGATATGATTACTCTCAATATAAATGACCTCGAAGTTAATAATGATGAGGCAGGCACAACGGTCAGCCTCATCAGAGGTGTTCTTCGTGGACTTAAGGATCATGGATACAAAATTGGTGGATTCAATGCTTATGCAACAAGTGATGTACTTGTTGGTGCAGGACTTTCATCGTCAGCAGCTTTTGAGGTAGTTGTCGGAACTATTATTTCTGGCTTATATAATGATATGAAAATAAATTCAGTTGAGATTGCTCAGATTTCTCAGTATGCTGAAAATGTATTTTTCAAAAAGCCGTGCGGACTTATGGATCAAATGGCTTGTTCAGTCGGAGGAATGGTTAACATTGATTTTAAAGATCCGACAAAGCCAATTGTTAAGAAAGTACCTACCGAATTTGAAAAATATGATTACAGTCTTTGTATTGTTGACACAAAGGGCGATCATGTTGATCTTACAGATGATTATGCTATGATTCCCTCGGAAATGAAAAAGGTTGCAAATTTTCTCGGAGAAGATTATCTGAGAGATTGTGATTCAAACGAATTTTATATTCGCCTTGACGAAATTCGTGAGGCTGTTGGCGACAGACCGGTACTTCGTGCAATTCATTTCTTTAATGAGGAGCATAATGTTAAAAATGCCGTTTCGTCACTTGAAAACGGTAAGTTTGATGAATTCCTTGACGCAATCAGAAAATCCGGTAATTCATCGTTTAAGTATCTTCAGAATGTATATACAACAAGAGATATTCAACATCAGAACATCTCGGTAGCCCTTGCACTCAGCGAAAGCCTTCTTCGCAATTACGGCGTGTGCCGTGTTCACGGCGGTGGATTTGCAGGTACAATTCAGGCGTTTGTCAAAAATGATTTTGTAAGTAATTACAAAGAATTTATAAATAAAATTTTCGGAGAAAACTCATGCCATGTTCTCAAAGTGAGAAAATACGGCGGAATAAAAGTAATGTAATTATGTAGTTTTTGTTTTTATTAAGGAGGACAAAATGAAAATTCTTGTTTTAGGCGGTGCCGGATATATCGGTTCGCATACAGTTTACAGACTTATTGAAAGCGGTAATGAGGTTGTTGTATTCGATAACCTTGAAACAGGTCATATCGAGGCGGTTCATCCCAAAGCAAAATTTTATAAAGGTGATCTCAGAAACAGAAGTGAAATTGACAGCGTTTTTGATAAAGAAAAAGGTATTGATGCTGTAATTCATTTTGCAGCCAATTCACTTGTCGGTGAAAGTATGACCAACCCTCTCAAATATTATGATAATAACCTCAACGGCACAAAGGTTTTGCTTCAGTCAATGGTTGCTCACGGAATTGATAAGATTGTATTTTCATCAACAGCGGCAACATACGGTGAGCCTGAGAGAACTCCTATTCTTGAAACCGATCCGACAAATCCGACAAACTGCTACGGAGAAACAAAAAAATCCATGGAGAGAATGTTCTATTGGGTTGAAAAAGCACATGGTTTAAGATATGTTTCTCTCAGATATTTCAATGCATGCGGAGCACATATCAGCGGAAAAATCGGTGAGGCACATAATCCTGAAACCCACCTTATTCCGATTATTCTTCAAGCGGCACAGGGTACCCGTGACCACATAAGTATTTTTGGTACTGATTATCCCACTTCTGACGGAACTTGTATTCGTGATTATATCCATGTCACTGACCTTGCACAGGCTCATATTCTTGCAGTTGAATATCTTATGAAGGGCGGTAAAAGTGATATATTCAATCTTGGCAACGGTGTAGGTTTTTCTGTCCGTGAGGTAATTGAAAAAGCAAAGGAGGTTACACAGAAAGATATTAAGGTTGTTGAAGAAAGCAGAAGAAGCGGCGATCCTGCTGTATTGATTGCATCAAGCGATAAGGCGAAAACTGTACTTGGCTGGAAACCTGAGTATGATGATTTGGGAACAATTATTAAAACAGCGTGGAAATGGCATTCAACACATCCCAACGGCTATAGTAAGTGAGGCGGTATTTATGAAGAACAGCGTTTACGGCTTAATATTAAGACTTGTTTCATACGGAATCAATACAGGGCTTATTGAAAAAGAGGATATAATCTACACGCAAAATAGGCTTTTGTCGTTGTTCCATATGGATGAACCCGATGACAGTTGTACTTGCCTTACAGCAGATAACGAGGATACTCTTGAAGAAATTTTGTCGGGACTTCTTGATTATGCATACGAAAAAGGAATCATTCCCGAAAATACAGTAACATATCGCGACTTATTTGATGTGAAACTTATGGCTTCACTTGTTAAGCGACCGTCAGAAGTAATAAGAGAATTTTGGCAGAATTATAGCTTTTCTCCTAAACTTGCAACCGATAGCTACTATAAATTCAGCTGCGATACCGATTATATAAGAAGATATCGTATTAAAAAAGACTTAAAGTGGAAAACATCAACCGAATACGGTGATATTGATATCACGGTAAATCTTTCAAAGCCTGAAAAGGATCCGAAAGCTATTGCAGTGGCAAAACTTCAAAAACAGTCGGGCTATCCGAAATGTTTGCTTTGTAAGGAAAATGAAGGATATGCCGGAAGAGTAAATCATCCTGCAAGAGATAATCACAGAATTATTCCGCTCACCATTGACGGAGATAACTGGTTTATGCAATATTCTCCGTATGTTTATTACAATGAACATTGTATTGTGTTTAACGGTAAGCATACACCAATGGTAATCAATGATTCTACATTCAGAAAACTGTTTGATTTTATTTCACAGTTTCCGCATTATATAATCGGTTCGAATGCTGATTTGCCGATTGTAGGCGGTTCAATACTTACACATGAACATTTTCAGGGTGGCAGATACAGCTTTGCACTTAATAGGGCAGAGGTTGAAAGAAAGTTTATTGTTAACGGCTTTGATGATGTGGAGTGCGGAATTGTAAAGTGGCCTATGTCAGTTGTAAGATTGACAGGTAAAAATAAGGACAGCATTATTTCATTATCTTCTTATATTCTAAAGAGTTGGAGAGCGTACACGGACGCAGATGTTGGCATTTTTGCCGAAACAGATGGTGAAATTCACAACACTATCACTCCGATTGCTTTTACAAAGGATGGAAAATTTGTTATTGACCTCGTTCTCAGAAATAATATTACAAGTGAAGAGCATCCTCTGGGAGTATTTCATCCTCATGCGAATTTGCATCATATTAAAAAAGAAAATATCGGCCTTATTGAAGTTATGGGACTGGCAGTATTGCCCTCAAGGCTTAAAGATGAAATGGCTATTTTAAAGGATGCTATTCTTAATCACAAGGATGTAAGTGAAATTCCGAAAATCAGCAAACATTCCGAATGGGTAAATGAATTTGTTTCGCAGTATGATGAAATCAATGAAAATAATATTGATTCAATAATTCAAAATGAGATAGGAAAGGTGTTTCTTAATGTTCTTTTGGATGCAGGTGTATTCAAAAGAACTCCTGAAGGACAAAAAGCTTTTGATAAATTTATAAATACGCTGTAGTAAAGGAAGTGCTAAAATGTCAAAGTTAAGGGTAGTGAATTTTGAACCTACATCCAAAGGTGAAAACACTCATCTTTATATAATAGAAAATAACAGCGGAGCAAGCGTGACATTATGTGATTTAGGCGCAAGTGTCGTTTCGATAAAAGTTCCCGACAAAAACGGTAGTATTAGAGATGTAGTTCTCGGCTATGAGCACATTGACGGTTATGAATTTGACGGAACATACTTCGGTGCTACTGTCGGAAGATGTTGCGGAAGAATTGCTTACGGCAAATTTACTCTTAACGGAGAAGATTATCAGCTCTCTGTAAACAATGGGAGTAACCATCTACACGGCGGATTTAACAACTTTAGCCGCAAAGTGTGGCTTGCGGTAGTTGATGATAAAGTTCCAAATACAGTTCTATTTATGCTTGATAGTCCCGACGGTGATGAGGGCTATCCCGGAAATATGAAGGTCTTTGTACGCTACACCTTTGATGATGAAAATGTACTTACGATAAAATGGTCGGCAGTTTCTGACAAAGACACAATATGCAATCTGACCAATCATTCATATTTTAATCTTAACGGACATAAAAGCGGTAAAGTTACAGAAAATCACAAGCTGAAAATAAATGCAAATTTCTTCATACCGATAAATTCAAACCTCAATCCCACAGGAGAGATAACTCCCGTTAAGAATACATCGTTTGATTTTACCGAACCCAAGTTAATTGGAAATGGTATTGACAGAAAAAACGAGCAGATTGGTTTTGCAAACGGTATTGATCATATGTTTGAGCTGAATCATTCTGATGAAGAATTTGTGCTTGCAGCCGAAGCTGAGGGCATTGATAGCGGAATCACATTAAAATGCTATACTTCTCAAAAAGGTGTTCATGTATATACAGCAAATTATGTCGATGTTTTGTCCAATATGGGAAAGGATTCAGCGACATACGGAGAAAATTCAGCGTTTTGTCTTGAAACCCAGGGCTTTCCCGATGCTGTAAATCACAAGACTTTTCCTACAACAATATTAAAAGCAAACGAAAACTATACACAAACTACAAAATATATTTTTGGTATAAACAAATAAAATGAGCTGATTTCTAACTCCTTTAAAAATAAAATCTCTCTAAAATCAAGGACCACCTATTTTTCTTGGGTGGTCCTTGATTTTTAATCTATGAGGATGTTTCATGTTTTACAGTATTACACCGTCTTAAAAATATTCTGTTTTAGCGGTTATGTGCCGAGCTGTGGAATAAAAGCAGTGCGGATAAGCTGTGAAAGTGTGTCAGAAATATTATCATAAAGAATACTGAGTGCGTCATAATTTCCGCATTTTACAAGACTTCGTGCACCGCCAAATCACTCATGTGGTTTTGCGGTAAATTTTGTAACTGTACAATTCTGACTGAAAATCGACCTGTTCTGTTTGCACCGTAAAGCCGGGATATTCCCCTTGTACGGCTGTTTTTACAAACTACATTTTTCATTGCCGTATATTTCTTAGCGCTGTTTTTGCTTTTATATTAAAATACGCTTAGGATAGATTTCTTTACCTTCCGCATCAAATTCATAATTTTCATTACCCCACTTTTTAAAAAATAATCACTTTTCCCTAATATAATATTTTATAATCTTTCAAGGATTAGTGTGTCTTTGTATCTGTCATCATTAAACACCTTTGGGAATGGCCGCCCCTTTGTGGTATCTTTATATGCGTTTACCCACGCATACTTAACGACCTCATTAACGCTTTGATTGATTGCTTCAAAGTGTTTTTTAGCACACTTTATTTTAATACGTTCATCATCATTAAGCCCCTCAGCTTCCTTATCCCATTTTGTTTCTGCGATAAAATACATAGCAAAGTTCTCGTTTAATAAGATTTTCAGGGAGAAGAATAGCAGCTCCAAGTGTGTTCGCCTGCCATTCCTCCCAGTCGGATATAGGCTTGTTTCTTTTGGAATTTGCCTTGTAATAATGTACTCCGGCGGATTTCTGTGTTATTCCGTAATCATTTGGGAACAACATCTTAAAAATCTGATGACTGCCCTCGTGCATAAGGGTAAAGTTCTTTCTGCCCTTCAGCTTGCTGTCATAGTTCAATTCCTTCTCAACAAGAACGGTTTTACCGTCCAAAAAGAAAAAAGCTTCGCTGTCGTTATCTTCAAATACTTGAACACCCAGTTCCGTAAAAGAGGTCATTCCAAGAATACTTCCGTCATAGGACAGGTGCTGTATTCAACATTTAAACCGAGAACCTTCTCCAAGAGAAGTTCCGGGTCAATTCTGTAAATTTGTGTGTTACGGACATCGGGGAGAGCCATATATGCCTGAACATATTTTCCGGCGATGGCTTTGATGTCATATCTCGATAAATGCTTCAAGTTACAAAACCTTCTACCATTAGGATTTTGCTTCTACAAACCATTTTCCATTTTCTTCGTCGAACAGAAATGTGGGCTTGCCGCAAATCTGCACCGTGTAACGGATACCGGTTCCTCCAACTTTGGTGGAAGCAGCACGGCATTTCTGCATAACACGGTCTATCTCATATTTCTCGTCATTTTCAAACTTGATGAAGTTCGGGCGAGCCGTTCCATCAGGTCTGTGCGTTACATTAACTTCTACATATACTTTTATTCTTTCGGATTCCATTTCTATACCTCGTAATTTCGTAAAGTCAAAACCAATCTTCCAAAATGCTCATAACCGTCAATGTCCTTGTCCGACACTTTGTACTTGGGTCGGTCATCGCCGGTAGTATTGGTGTAACAGGAAAGTCTGCCTTTCTTGAAGTTCTTTTTCCTATCAAAGATAAGGAACATTCCCTCATATATCCCGTAGTCGGTAAAATGGTTTCCGCCGTCCGCACGGAAGATAACTATATCTTCGCTGCACCCCTGCATAAAGCAGTCGGGTATTGTAACGTAAGCCGTAACCTCTTTTTCGTTAATCACATTAAGCCCTCCTTAGCCGACCATTCCTGTCGGCATCGTGATTTCAGCTTTTTACGGTGGTAGCCGCAGGTTCTGACACAGAACCCCATTCCTTATGCTGTCCTTTCCGAAACGCCGTCTGATTTCTTCAACACACTTTTCCATTCGCTCCAGCTTGTCCTGTTTTGCGGCATCCATAAACAAATCCAACTGACGGGGCGTGTCTTGCGGAACAAGATTTATGGCTTGTAGCGTTACAGAACGAATAGGGTTATACCATCCATACCTTTGTTCAAACAATTGAAAAGCGGTCTTGGCAATCATCATCGAAGACTGTGTAGGAAGTGCAATCTTCGTCTGCCATTGTCTTGTATTGAGTGTATTGTCTCTGATATGTATTGCGACACCCTCTGCACTAAGTCCGTGAACACGGAGCTTGTGTCCGATGTCTTGGGTCAATTCGAGAAACACGGGCCACACCTGCTCCGGGTTCTCTAAGTCCTCAACTGTTGTTATTCCGTGTCCTACGCTTTTAATTGGAGAAACAAAGTCTTTCTTTGCAACAACAGAAATGTCGTTGCCATTGGCATAGTTCCATAAGACTACTCCGTTCTTTCCTAATGTTCTGCGTAAGAACTCAGGGTCAGTATTTGCTAAATCCCCGATAGTACGGATACAATAGCTGTCGAGCGTGCGCTGTGTTGCCCGTCCTACACCGAGCAGGTCAGTGGCAGGAAGCCCCCAAATCTTCTCCTTGAATGTATCCTTTGGTATTACGGTTACTGCGTCCGGTTTCTTCATATCCGAACCGAGCTTCGCAAATATCTTATTAAAGGAAACACCTACGGAAATTGTCAAGCCGAGTTCAAACTTCATCGTTTCACGAATTTCATTTGCCACCTTTTCCGGCGAACCGAAAAGGCTCTCCGTTCCGCTAATATCCAGCCAACATTCGTCCATACCATAAGGTTCAACTTGGTCGGTGTATCGCTCATACACACTTCTTGCGAGCTTTGAGTATTTGATATACTCCTCATAATGGGGTGGAACAACAACCAAATCCTTGCACTTCTGTTTAGCCTGCCATACTGCGTCTCCGGTTTTTACATCAAAAGCCTTTGCTTTGTAGTTCTTCGCAAGCACGATACCGTGTCGTTCCTCCACAGAGCCGCAGACAGCAATCGGATATTTCTTCAATGCGGGGTCGATCATACATTCGACGCTGGCATAGAAATTGTTCATATCGCAATGAAGTATGCTTCTCAACATTTTTTTGAACCCCCTTGACTTTTATAGAAGTTTAATGTAAACTATATGTAGTTCAACTTCCTGTTTCTTATTATACGCAGTTTAAGTACAGATGTCAATAGCAAGCAAGAAGTTTAACTACAATAATTCGGTAAGGAGTGAAATCTAAGATGACATTCGGTGAGAAAGTCAAAGCAGAGAGAACCAAACTTGGTATTACTCAGGAAGAACTGGCTGCAAAAATCGGAGTAACAGTTCGAGTAATTTGTTCTTATGAAAATGATAAATCAAGACCGAGAGGAACGGAAAGATACAAAAAGTTAGCAGAAGCATTAGATGTAAATGTTAATTATCTGCTGTCCGAGGACGACGCATTCATCGCAGAGGTAGAAGATGAATACGGTTGCAGAGGTGCAAGGCAGGCTCAGGAATTGCTTGCGGAAGTAACCGGGCTTTTTGCCGGCGGCGAGATGGCTGACGAGGATATGCGTGAAATGGTTGACGCTATTCAGGAAGCTTATCTTATCGCAAAGAAAAACAATAAAAAATACACTCCGAAGAAATATCGAAAAGACGAATAATCTCCGAAGCGAGCTGAGTCCGTATTTTGGGACATCTATTAGTTTATTATTTATTATAGGGTAAATATCAGTTATAATTATCCTGCAAGGAGGTGAACCGTCTTGGAGTATTGTACTACGGCTGAAATTGTAAAAGCCGCAAACAAGCTGATTGAACGCTGCGGAACTCGTGACCCATACAAGGTTGCACGGGAACTCGGCATAAATATCATTTACCGGGATTTTGCCCAGCAGCGTGGAGCATACAAAGTAATATTAAAGAACCGCTTTATTTTTCTGAAAAAAGGAATGACACCGGTTGAAGAACAGATGGTGTGTTGGCACGAAATCGGACACGATATTCTCCATAGAAAAGAAGCCATTGCAGTCGGTGGTTTCAAAGAATTTGTTTTGTTCGATATGCGTGAAAACCGTATGGAATATGAAGCCAACATTTTTGCTTCACAAGCTTCGCTCCCGGACGATACCATTTTAGAGTATATTGAGAACGGCTATGACATTCAACAAATAGCACGGGCAATGAGTTCTGACATAAACCTAATTGCTCTGAAAGTAGATACGCTGATTGCACAAGGCTATCAACTTTGCAAACAGGAACACCAAAACGATTTTCTTAAATACAGTAAAAAAATATAGACCGTCAAGTCTCGAATGAGATCTGACGGTCTTTGCATTAGATAATATAATTTTCTGCACCATCAATGTATCTTTCATAATCAATACGAAGCACATTTTCTTTGTTGTAGTGGTAACACATTCGCCCTGCCCACCCCAAGAAGCAAATTGTCCCATTTGGTTGCAAAGCCATAATATCGTCCACCTTTCGTTCAGTTGGCTTTACATTGTCTCCGTATGTAATGCCTTCTCTTTCGGCGTCGCTCATAAAACGATATTGTATAGCTCTGTTTTTGAGAAAGATATACACCTTCTTTTCCGTGTTAATGAGTTTTTTGATTGTTCGCATAAAAAACGCTCCTTTCATTTATTACTAAAAAGAGCGGCAAAAAACAATCCTATCGTCACGATAGGATTGCAAAAATTATCATTACCTATCGTTCAAGCATTAGCACCTTGCCGTTTGGTAGGTTGCTGCGTGGTCATAGGGCTTGTCCCTCACACACTCTTAATAGATACAAAAAATATTAAATTTACTAAATTATACACCAAACTTGAACTAAAGTCAATTGTGAGAAATGTATGATGTAATCGGAAAGATTAGTTTTTATTATATCCAAATTGTTTTGTGCAAAGGGTATCTTTCCACCATTTTTCACGACCTAATATATAGTTGTCGTCCATTCGTGCATTATAGTTTTTTAAAACCGAATACTGGAAATTTTCTTTGACATAATCAAAGCCCTTAGTGTCAACTATATGTTTTAATTCGACATTCCCACCGTGTCCATTGTCTATATAGTTAGTCCACCTTTGAAGCAATATTCCATACTGAGCAGTCGCAGACCCAACATACAATTTTCCGTTACTAGTGTCGGTTATCAGTTACACAGCTTTTTGATTTCTTAGAGCATCAAGCCAACCGCTTCGCTTTTTGCGAATAATCGTTTCAAGCTGGGTAAATGATAGTCTGACATTCTCATATCCGGGAAAATTGTCTCCATCATAGGCAGTAGAAAGAATTTCAATTACCTCCAATTCGTCCATCATAGACTCATAAGTTCTTCCCATACGACGCTTAGTATTATGATACTTTAATACCAATCTACCATAATACTTACGATATTCTTCAATCTCCTCAGCTGCAAAACCCACATCATCAATGACATCTAATTCTTTGGTTATCCTTTTTATCGTGGTCAATAACCATTTGTCATCATAGAGATAAAGCAAGCAAATGGCAATTTGTCCGGTATGAAAATACCTTCTTTGGTTGTGCCATAAGAACCATTCAATATTTATTTTATCGGGGTCTCTCTTATATTCTTCCAAAGGGTCTGTGTTTCCGTTGAAAACATTTAGTTTTAATCTTGTGTTGTCAATATCAGAATCAGGGATATTGAGCAAATCGTTTATTAAAATTTTATCCACTTGCCAGCCTCCTTCCTATGTATTATTTATGCTATCGTTGCAATGTAGAGATTATCTTTATCTACTAATAGCTGAACCGGTTTGTTATACAACTCGTTTACTGTATCAATGTTTTCAATAAAAGGTCTGATAGAATTACTTTGATGTTCGATTAAGGAACTCATCTGCTTTCTCAGTTTGCTGGCATTTAATTCGTCTAATTTGTCGCCTGCCGCAATCAATGCTTCATCCGCCTGTCCCTTGCTAATAACTGGAATTTTCTCTACGAACTTGCCAACAGATGTACTTGCCTTTGCAATGCCTTTCAGCATTGATGACTGCACGGAGGTTGACGAATAACTTTCTATTTCATCGTAGCACTTAGTATATAGCTCTCTGTAATTCAGAGAATAGTTCACCAACTTATCTGAAATTCCCGACAAATAATCTGCGTTAAAGTTTCCTAAGAGCATTACTTCTAAGAATGACGAAAAGCCGAGTAAGTATAATGCAAGCTGATAATCCTTGAATTGGTTTTGAACCGCCTGTAATTGCTTATTTACCGTTTGGGCGCTATGAATGAAGGACTTCTTGTTGACCTTTGCGATTATCTGCTCACAGTAGAAAGCAATTTTTTTCTGCTTCCTGCCTTATATCAAGAACTTTTATATGGTTACTGTTCTTATACATTTCATTGTTCCAGTTGTATTTGTAATTGTTAAATACATCAAACAGGAAATTCAAATTTCCCTTTAAGTCGGCTTTCTCTTTCTGAACGAGAAAGTCCATCATTTCTTTCTGCATATCTTGAATAGCGTTGAGCTTCTTATCAATATTTGCTAACGCTGCTGCCATAAATAGCATAGTCGGGTCGCAAGCAAGAGGTGTCATTTGTGCCTGACCACCACCAACCATTTTAAGCCCATTAGAGATAGTCCATATTCCAGCAGCTGTAGTAGGAGCATCATCTGCTATGCCTACACCAAATGTTGCAACGTCCTCTACATAAGTCCATACAACCAATGCTGTTCCACCTACAATTAGTACCGTTCCACCAATTTTTGCTGCAACCCAACCCCAGCTCCAGTCAGATGCTGTTTCTTTAGGAGTGTACTTCTCTTTGTTTCTATCAGTCGCCGGCTCATTTGAAGGGACATAGACAGGAACCTCGTCCGGTTCAGGAGCTTTACGCTGAAAATTATATACTATTAATCCCGAACCAGTGTTATTGTATCTGACATTATAATCGCCTGCAGTAATAGTTCTTCCTATTATACGGTTTCCGCCTTTTTCTAATGACAAAGGAGTATTTTGTATCTTGCCCAATTCAATGTAGTTTTCGGCTTTGGCGTTCCCGAGGTGATTCGAACACCCGACCTATCGCTTAGGAGGCGATTGCTCTATCCAGCTGAGCTACGGAAACAACTGTATCAATAATTTTATCACTATGCTATCACTTTGTCAATATTTTGTGTGGTAATAAAATTTTGAAATATAGAAAACCACCAACTGAATTTTAATAATTCAATTGGTGGATAGTATGTTTAATTATTTAACTTTGATTTCTCTTATCCAGCCCTCTGGAGCTTCAATTTTACCTTGCTGGATACCTGTAAGTGTTTCATAGAGCTTTTTGGTAATAGGTCCCATTTCTTCCATACCGCTTGGCAAGCAAATTTCTTTGCCGTGGTCAACGATTTTACCGATAGGGGAGATAACTGCTGCTGTACCACAAAGTCCTGCCTCTGCGAAGTCTTTAACCTCTGCAAACTCAACCTCTCTATGCTCAACCTTGAGTCCGAGATAATGTTCAGCAACATACATAATTGAGCGTCTTGTGATTGATGGGAGGATACTGTCTGATTTTGGTGTAACAACTGTATTATCCTTTGTTATGAATATAAAGTTAGCACCGCCTGTTTCCTCAACCTTTGTACGGGTTGCTGGGTCGAGGTACATATTTTCGTCAAAGCCTTCTGCGTGAGCTGTAACAATTGCGTGAAGGCTCATTGCATAGTTAAGACCAGCCTTAATATGACCTGTTCCGTGTGGAGCGGCTCTATCAAAATCGCTGACCTTAATTGTAACTGGTTTTGCACCTTCCTTGAAGTATGGACCAACAGGAGTTGCGAAAACTCTGAACTGATATTCAGTTGCAGGCTTAACACCAATAACAGGATTTGTACCAAACATATATGGTCTTAAATATAGTGTAGCACCTGAACCATATGGAGGAACATATTCGTTATTTGCAGCTACAACCTCATCAATAGCTTCAAGGAAGCGTTCCTTAGGGAGAACAGGCATTTCAAGTCTTTTTGCAGAATCCATCATTCTCTCTGCGTTTAGGTCAGGACGGAATGTAACAATTCTGCCATCTACTGTTGTATACGCCTTTAAGCCTTCGAAAGCTGTCTGTGCATATTGAAGAACACCAGCACATTCGCTGAGAACAATATTAGGGTCTTCTATAAGACCTCCTTTATCCCATTCACCATTTTTAAAATTAGTAACATATCTTTTTTCTGTTTGGATATAACCGAAACCGATATTAGCCCAATCAATATCTTTCTTTGCCATTTTAGTATCACCTTGTTTTATTTTATTTTAACAAATTTCTTTGTCTTTTGGAAATTTACCAGTTATTATTATATCACTGATAGCTTAATAATACAACTTTTTCTTGAAAAATTTTATAATAAAAGCTAAAAAATATTATTTTTGGGTATAAATTGAAGCAAATATGAAGCTTTTAATTTGTAATTATTCATAAAAGAAAAAATAAATGAATAGTATTAAATATAATTTTATAATGTTAATTAATACTCTACTCTCGAAGTTTGATAAATTATGATATAGATTATATCTATAATTTTAATATTTTTACTCTTTTATATATACAATAGTGAATTTAATAGTAAATATTTGTATAAAATGCGAATAGATTTTTTAATCTTGATATTATATAATTTAATCATTACAATATTACACTTTCATTTAGAAAGTTTTTAGGAGGAATTATTATGAATCAACAGTCAGCAGGTAAAATGTTAAAGGTTACAGGTATTCTTTCAATTATTTTTGGAGCTATTTCAATCGTAGCTTCATTGATACTTCTTTTTGGCTCTGTTTTGTTAGCAACAGCTGCAAATGCTATCGCAGATAGTGCAACTGCTTCAGCTGTTAGTGGACTTCTTACTCTTGCAGTTATTATAGCTATAATAGCAAGCGTTGCAGAGTTTGTTGCTGGTATTCTTGGTGTTGTTAATGCTAATAAGCCGGAAAAGGCAAATGTATGCTTTATTTTTGGTATCATCAATATTGTTATCGGTATCGCAAGCATTATCCTTAATATCTCATCAGGCGAGTTCAATATCATATCTATTGTTTCTGCTCTTGCACTTCCTGTTCTTTATACTATCGCAGCATATTTCTTAAAGAATGGTGCAAACAACAATGTAATGTAATTTAAACATATACATAATAGTTGAAAAACTCTCGCATTATTAAACAAGTCCAGTAAAGACATACAATGAAAGAACACCCCCTTACGGTAGAAATGTAAGTAAACATTTAACCGTAAGGGGGAATTTTTATGTTAAGAGAGTAGTAATATTTGAAAGTATATGAGAAAGAAATTTTGATTTTAAGGGGATAGGAGATTAATAAAACGAGAAATATCAGTAAAAAGGAGCGGACATTGCCCGCTCCTTAAGAGGTAAGAAAAGCTGTTAATTGTTTTATAAAAATGGTTAGTTGAACGGAAATGGCAATATCTCATCAAAGCCAATTAATTTATATTCATTTAAAGATTTTGCTAAGATTATTACAAAATCTTTATCACAAAATTCACTTAAAAACTGTCGACACATTCCGCAAGGCGGACAATAATCCAAATTTGAATTATCCACAAAGCCACCAACTATTGTAATAGCCTTAAAATTATGCTTACCCGATGAAATTGCCTTAGAAATAGCTGTTCTCTCGGCACATATTCCAACAGGATATGATGAATTTTCAATATTACAGCCACCATAGATTTCGCCGTCATCACAAAGTAATGCTGAACCAACTGCAAATTTTGAATAAGGAGAATAACTTAATTTCCTTATAGAAAAGGCTGTATGAATCAAGTCTGAAATTTCTTTATTAGTCAGCCTATACATCAGTCATTCACAAACTTCCACTTAACACCTTGAGGTGTATCTTCAAGAACGATATGTCTTGCTTTAAGCTCGTCACGAATCTTATCTGCTGTTGCCCAGTCCTTGTTTTTACGAGCTTCATTTCTTTGTGCGATAAGTGCTTCAATCTCATCATCGAGAGAAGTTTTTTCGTCTACATAAAGCAAACCAAGAACATTTGCAAGTTCCATAAAGATTTTGAGTGATTCCTCAGCAAGCTTCTTTGAAGGTGCGTTAGTGATATTTGTATTTATATCCTTTGCAAGCTCGAACATAACAGTTATAGCATCTGCTGTGTTGAGGTCATCGTCCATAGCAGATATGAATTTCTGGCGGTGCTTATCGTAAGCCTCGATAAGTGCATTATCGCCGTCATTTTCAGCAACAGCTGCATTTTCGATAGCAAATTCAAGATTATTTTTGCAGTTATAAAGGCGCTCAAGAGATGCCTTGCACTGCTCAATAATTTCAACAGAGTAGTTAATTGGCATACGATAATGTGAAGAAACCATCAGATAACGAATAGGCTCATAGCCGTATTTCTCAGCAACATCTCTTACTGTAAAGAAGTTTCCGAGCGATTTAGACATCTTTTTATTATCAACATTGATGTAGCCATTGTGCATCCAGTAATGTGCAAAAGGAACGCCGTTGCAGCATTCACTTTGAGCAATTTCGTTTTCGTGGTGTGGGAAAATCAAGTCCTGACCACCGCAATGAATATCAATAGTTTCGCCAAGGTATCTTCTTGCCATTGAAGAACACTCAATGTGCCAACCTGGTCTACCATTTCCCCAAGGAGTTTCCCAAGATGGTTCGCCTGGCTTTGCACCTTTCCAAAGAGCGAAATCCATAGGATTTTCTTTTCTTTCGCCGATATTTATTCTTGCACCTGCCTCCAAATCTTCCAGAGGCTGATGTGAAAGCTTACCATATTCATTAAATTTTGCTGGTCTGAAATAGACATCTCCATTATCAACAGCGTAGGCATAGCCCTTGTCAATAAGAGTTTTAATCATATCAATGATTTCATTCATATTTTCAGTAGCTCTTGGGTGAACGCTTGCCTCACGAATATTCAAGCCCTTAGCATCAATTTTATATTCCTTGATAAATTTTTCTGAAACAGAAATATAATCCGAGCCAGTTTCATTAGCCTTGTTGATAATTTTATCGTCAATATCTGTAAAATTCTGAACGAAAGTAACCTTAAAACCTCTGTATTCGAGGTAGCGTCTTAGAATATCAAAAACGCAGATAGGTCTTGCATTACCGATATGAATATAGTTATAAACTGTTGGTCCGCAGGCATAAATCTTAGCTTCGCCATCTTTGATAGGGATAAATTCTTCCTTTGTTCTTGTCAAGGTATTAAAAATCTTCATAAAAACACTCCTTTTTATAATATAAAAAAATCCCGCTCCTGAAAAAGTTCAGGGGCGAGATTATCGCTGTTCCACCCTAATTTAACAGAAAAACTCTGTCCTCATTAAAATCCTTAACGCAGACAATACGCACAGTCATTTCCTACTGTGTGCTGACGGGTGCATTTCATAATATCGCATATAGAGGTCTTTCAGCTATGACCTCCTCTCTGTGATAGGCGAATATTACTACTTCTCCCATTAAACGCATTTTATATATTAATTGTTGAAGTAATGAGTTCAAAAGCTTTGATAGCACGAATTCTATTTTCAGTGGAATAATTTTGCTTAAACGAAAGCACAAGGCTATTTTCGATATGGCTTGTGTTTGAGTTATTTGTGTTTCAAATTATATACCGACTAATCATAAAAGTCAAGCAAGTGAATGATTGTAAAACTTTATTTTATGTTTAATTACTCATCATTTCTGAGATAAGCAGCAGAATCCTTGCCAAATTTTCTGAAACGATTATATCTGTTATCGAGTAACACATCTACTGGCTGTTCAAGTTTTTTGCTGACAGTCTGTTCGATAATGTGCTTTAAACCGTCAAAAAGCTTGCTGTCGAGGTCTTTTGGCTCTCTGATAATTCTTTCTATAACGCCCATAGAGAAAAGGTCTTGAGAGGTTATTTTCAAGCATTCAGATGCTTCAGCAGTTTTGCTCGAATCTTTCCAAAGAATACTTGCACAGCCCTCAGGAGAGATAACGGAATAAATAGCATTCTCAAGCATCCATACCTCATCTGCAACTGCGAGTGCCAATGCACCACCGCTTCCGCCTTCACCGATGAGAATAGTAAGAATAGGTGTTTTGAGAGTCATCATTTCCATAAGATTTTCGGCGATTGCCTGACCTTGACCACGCTCCTCAGCACCAATACCACAATATGCACCTGATGTATCGACGAAACAGATGACAGGCCGTCTGAACTTTTCAGCCTGTTTCATAAGTCTTAGAGCTTTGCGGTAGCCCTCAGGGTGAGCAGAACCGAAATTTCTTTCCATTCTTTCCTTGAGGTTTCTGCCTTTTTCTATGCCAATGACTGTTACAGGCATGTCATTAAGCTTTGCTATACCGCCGACAATAGCCTTATCATCGCCGAACTTTCTGTCGCCATGAAGCTCTATAAAGGAATCTCCGAATATTTTATTTATATAGTCGATTGAAGTAGGTCTGTTATTTGCTCTTGCAGCATTAACTTTATCTATCGCACTCATCTTAGATTCCCTCCTTAGAATGAAGCTTCAAAAGCTTTGAAAGTGTCTTTTTCATATCCTTGCGGTTGACAACAGCATCAACAAAGCCTTTTTCAAGGAGAAATTCAGCTGTCTGAAAGTCCTTAGGAAGTTTTTGACGAATAGTTTGTTCTATAACTCTTGGTCCGGCAAAACCGATAAGGGCTTTTGGCTCAGCAAGAATAATATCGCCCTCCATAGCAAAGCTTGCAGTAACACCGCCAGTTGTAGGGTCTGTAAGTACTGTTATATAGAGCAAGCCTTTGTCGCTGTGACGCTTAACAGCACCGCTTGTCTTAGCCATCTGCATAAGAGAGAGGATACCCTCCTGCATTCTTGCACCACCAGAAACAGTAAAAACGACAACAGGTAGGTTATTTTCCGTTGCATATTCAAATGCACGAGTTATTTTTTCGCCTGTGACAGTTCCCATAGAGCCCATCATAAAAGATGAATCCATCACGCAAAGCACAGTCTTAGAACCCTCAATTTCTGCTGTACCGCAGATAACAGATTCATTCTCTCCGCTTGACATCTTTGATGTTTTAAGCTTGCGGGTATATTCAGGAAAATCAAGAATATTTTCAGAAACGAGGTCAGCGTCCATTTCCTTAAAGCTGTCCTCATCAACGGTTATATTTATGCGGTAGCGAGCATTTGTGCGAAAGTGATGACCGCACTTGCTACAAACCTTTAGGTTATCCTCAAGGTCAGAGGTAAGAATCATATTTTTGCAAGCAGGGCATTTAACCCAAAGCTCATCTGGAATAAATGGACGGGTTTCTGCCCATTCGCCCTGATTTTCAAGCTCATTTTTTGGCTTCATAAAATTAAAAATATCAGAATTAAACATTAAAGCTTTTTCCTTTCCGCTCAAAGTACCCAAAGGCTTGTAGATATATTATAGTTAGCTTTGAGCAAATTACTCATCCTTTTGTTTGTTACGGCGTTTATCAAAATCTTCCATAAAGCCTGTTGTATAAGTGCCGTCAACAAATTCCTTATCAGATAGTATATCTAAATGAAGATTTCTGTTATGAGTAATGCCCTGAATAATAAGCTCACTGAGAGCCATTTTCATTTTTCTTATAGCAAGCTCACGAGAACGAGCCTGAACAATAAGCTTTCCTATCATAGAGTCATAATATGGCGGTACAGTATAGTCTTGATATATAGCAGTATCAAAACGAACATTAGGACCACCAGGAATATGTAAAAGATTGATAGTACCACAGCTTGGACGGTAATTATTATCAGGGTCTTCTGAATTGATACGGCATTCTATGGCACTTCCGTGAATAAAAATCTTATCCTGCGTCATAGAAAGCTTTGCACCTGCGGCAATTCTGATTTGCCATTGAACAAGGTCGATACCTACGACCATTTCTGTAACAGGGTGCTCAACCTGAAGTCTTGTATTCATTTCCATAAAGTAGAAATTCTTGTCTTTATCGAGCAAGAATTCTACTGTACCAGCATTTTCATAGCCAACAGCGAGAGCAGCCTTTTTAGCAGCTTCCATCATATTTGCACGAATTTCAGGAGTGATGGCAGGGGAGGGGCTTTCCTCTATAAGCTTCTGATTTTTACGCTGAACAGAGCATTCACGCTCACCAAGGCAAACTACATTGCCAAACTTATCACAAAGTAACTGCATTTCAATATGCTTAACAGGCTTGAGGTACTTTTCAATATAAACAGCACCATCACCAAAAGCACTTTGAGCCTCTGCTGATGCCGAGTGGAAAGCGTTTTCAAATTCGTCCTCGTTATGTACAAGACGAATACCACGACCGCCACCGCCAGAACGAGCTTTTATAAGGATAGGATATCCGATTTCTGCAGCTTTTTCCTTAGCAATATTTACATCTTCTATTATATCAGTACCAGGAGTTACAGGAACGCCTGCATTTCTCATAGTTCTGCGAGCCTCGTCCTTGTCGCCAAGCTTAGAAATCATTTCGCTTGAAGGACCTATAAACTCAATATTACACTTTTCACAAAGTGAAACGAATTTTGCATTTTCAGAAAGAAGTCCGTATCCTGGGTGAATAGCCTGAGCGCCAGAAATAACAGCAACTGTAAGTATAGCAGCCATATTAAGATAGCTGTCGCCAACCTGAGGACCACCAATGCAGTAGCTTTCATCAGCTATGCTGACATGAAGAGCGTCCTTATCAGCCTGAGAATAAACAGCAACAGTAGAAATGCCCATCTCTCGGCAGGCACGAATAATTCTTACAGCAATTTCGCCTCTGTTTGCAATCAATATTTTAGAAAACAATGTCTTTACTCCCTTTCAATAAGAGCAAAAGAGAAATTGGCACTAACACAGAGTTTACCGTTTACAGTACCCTTGCCCTCGATAAAATAGAACATACCACGATTTTTTGTAAGCTTGCATTCAATCTCAAATGTATCGCCAGGGCGAACCATTTCTTTAAAGCGAGCCTTTTCAATGCTTGTGAAGTATGGGGTGCTTACTGCGGATTTTTCAGCAATAATAACAGCACTTGTCTGAGCCATCATTTCGCAGAGTATAACTCCCGGAACAATAGGGTTGCCCGGAAAATGACCATCAAGAAACCATTCATCACCGACAATAGTTTTCTTGCCGACAGAAGTATCTTCTGAAATTTTTGTAGCCTCATCAATGAGGAGCATAGAATTTCTGTGAGGGATAATAGCTTTAAGTTCTTCCTTATTCACTGTTTTTCAATTCCTTTCACAAACAAAACAAAGCTTGAAAGAATCACGACCTAAAGAAGTCGAAATTCTTTCAAACTCCGAATTGATATTTTATTTTACCATAAATAAAGCCTGACCGTATTCTACAACCTGACCGTTTTCAGCACAAATGCTTACGATTTCGCCGTCTTTTTCAGCAGTAACCTCGTTCATAAGCTTCATAGCCTCAATCAGACAAAGAACATCACCCTTATGTACCTTAGAACCTACCTTAACATAAGGCTCAGCGTCAGGTGAAGATGCCGCATAGAAAACACCTACCATAGGAGATGGAATAGGAGTGCCTTCCTGAACAGCTTCTTCCTTTGTGCAAGTAGACGGTGCATCGTTAGAAACTGCCTGTGGAATAGTAGTTGTAACAGTAGTAGGCTGTTGCGCTATTATAGGCTGTTCATTAGCAACAATAACAGGAGCGGCTGTTGTTTGCTTGAATATCAATCTTTCGCCGTCCATTCCTCTTACTTCAAGCTCAGTTGCTTTTGAGCCATCGAATGCGTTCAAAAGCTCCTTGATTTCGTCAATATCAAAAATTGGCATTTGATTCATTCCTTTCAGCGGCTTTTTACCGCTCCTTTTTGTTTAAAGGCAAAGCCATTTAATAAGCTATTTAAAAGGCTTTTATAGATTTATTAAAAATTTTCTTATTCGCTTACTTTCTTCAAAGCGATACAAGCGTTGTGACCGCCGAAACCAAATGTAGTTGATGCAGCAGCAGTAAGTGGTGCTGCAACAGCCTTGTTAGGAACATAGTTGAGGTCACATTCTGGGTCTGGCTCTTCAAGTCCGATAGTAGGAGGAACGATTCCGTTCTTAACAGCAAGAGCAGCAACAATAGCTTCAACTGCACCTGTTGCACCTAGCATATGTCCTGTCATAGACTTTGTTGAGCTGATATATGCGTCATAAGCCTTTTCGCCGAGAGCTCTCTTGAAAGCGGCTGTTTCTGTCTTATCATTTGCAGGTGTGCTTGTGCCGTGAGCATTGATATAGAGAGTATCGTCATCTGTGATACCAGCCTCTTTTAATGCGATTTCTACGCAACGAGCTGCACCAGCTGCCTCTGGGTCTGGAGCTGTAACATGGTGTGCATCGCAGGTATTGCCATATCCTGCAACCTCTGCATAAATCTTAGCACCACGAGCAACAGCGTGTTCGTATTCTTCAAGAACGAGTATACCAGCACCCTCACCCATAACAAAGCCATCACGGCGTTTGTCAAATGGGATAGATGAGCTATTAGGGTCATTTCTTGTAGAAAGAGCCATACAGCTTGAGAAACCTGCTATTGCAAGAGGTGTAATAGCGGCCTCAGCACCACCAGTGATGATAGCGTCTGCATAGCCGTTCTTAATTGCGTGGAAAGCCTCACCGACAGCGTGTGTTGATGTAGCACAAGCTGTGACAACAGGGAGGCAAGGACCTTTTGCACTAAAACGGATAGCAATAAGACCAGCAGCCATATTACCTATCATCATAGGAATAAAGAATGGAGAAATCTTTTTCTCGGCAATCATATTTTCACATTGAGTGAAAAATGTGTGCATACCGCCTGTACCAGAACCAACATAAACACCAAGCTTTTCGTCTTCAATAGTACCGATAATGCCACTATCCTCGACTGCCTGACAAGCTGCTGCAATAGCATACTGACAGAAAAGGTCAGTCTTTCTGAGTTCCTTTTTCTCGATATATTTTGTTGGGTCGAAGTCCTTAACTTCAGCAGCAACCTTAACCTTGAGCTTTTCTGTATCAAAGCTCTTTATATAGTCGATACCATTTTTACCATTTACAAGTGAATCCCACATTGTTTCTATATCGTTTCCGACAGGTGTTACAGCACCGATACCGGTTATAACAACTCTTCTCATTTAAAACAATTCCTTTCTCATAACTCAGACAAATTCCGAGTATTCAAACAATTATACTCCTAATATATCAAGCGAAAGGCAAATTACATCGCCATACCGCCATCAACCTTAATAACTTCACCTGTGATATATGCAGCTTCATCACTTGCAAGGAATGCAACAGTGTTAGCTATATCATCAGGAGTACCCATTTTCTTTGCAGGGATAGATGCCATTATAGCTTCCTTGTTTTTGTCGCTGAGAGCGGCAGTCATATCTGTTCCAATAAAACCAGGAGCAATAGCATTAACAGTTACACCACGAGCAGCAAGCTCTTTAGCAACTGATTTTGTCATACCAATAATACCAGCCTTAGCAGCAGCATAATTAGCCTGACCAGCGTTGCCATTAAGACCAACAACAGATGAAAGGTTGATAATTCTGCCACGACGCTTTTTCATCATATGCTGATATACATTCTTAATCATATTGAATGTACCCTTGAGGTTTACATCAATAACTCTGTCAAAGTCCTCTTCTTTCATTGAGAGAACCAAGCAGTCTTTAACGATACCAGCATTATTTACAAGAATATCAACACCGCCGAATTCCTCGATTACAGAAGCGATAAGTTCTTTTGCAGAATCAAAGCTTGAAATATCACAGCAGTATGCCTTAGCTTTTACACCAAGAGACTCAATTTCTGCAACAGTTTCGTTAGCTTTTTCAGCATTTCCTGCATATACAACAGCTACATTTGCACCGAGAGCAGCAAGCTTTAAAGCAACAGCCTTGCCGATACCTCTTGAAGCACCAGTAACGATTGCGTTTTTATTAGTTAATTCAAACATTTATACTCATTCCTTTCAAGGTTAAACCCTTTAAAGCTGAAGGCTCGTTTTATTTCTTAGCTTTAACCAAGAACAACAGCCTTAGCCTCATCTAAGGTAGCCTTGTTTTCAACATTAACAGCAGTAACTTCCTTGCTTGTTTTTTTAACAAGGCCAACAAGAGTTTTGCCTACACCAACTTCAATAAAGGTATCTGCACCCTCTGCGATAAGGTTTTCAACAGTAGTCTGCCATTTTACAGGGTTCATAACTTGCTTTGCAAGAAGTTCCTTAGCGTCTGATAATGTATAAGGCTTTGCAGTGAGATTAGCATAAACAGGGATAGTTGGTTCACTAAGAGTAATACCATCAAGGTATTCAGCAAGTCCCTTAGATGCACTTTCCATAAATGGAGAATGGAAAGCACCGCTTACAGCGAGTTTAACAGCCTTGCCCTTTTCAGCCTTTACATCTTCGCAGAGAGCGTCAATTTCATCCTCAGAGGCAGCAACAACTGTTTGTCCAGGGCAGTTATAGTTTACAGGCCAAGCCTTATTATATTTTTTGCAGATTTCTTCTACTTTATCTGTTGTGAGCTTAAGGATAGCTGCCATAGCACCCTTATTTTCGGCTGCAGCTTTATCCATAAGCTCTGCTCGTCTGCATACAAGTTTAAAAGCTTCTTCGTATGATAAGATTCCTGCGAAAGCTACAGCAGCAATTTCGCCAAGAGAGAAGCCAGCTATGTAATCGGGGTTAATGCCCGCCTCTTTAACTGCGGCTGCAGCTGCAAGGTCAACTGCAAACATACAAGGTTGAGTATTGATAGTTATACTAAGTTCTTCTTTAGTCCCCTCGAAGCATTGTTTAATAGTTCCGGGACGAATTGTCTCAGCCATATCGAAAACAGCCTTTGCGGCAGGTGAGTTTTCATATAGTTCTTTACCCATTGATGGATATTGAGCACCTTGTCCTGAAAAAACAAAAACAGTTTTTGCCATAAGACTTTTAACCTCCGTTAAATTTATCGTATTTTAAGCATTATTTTAGATATGATTCCGAAAAAAGCAGATTTCATACCGAAAATAAATTATTTACACCAACGAATAATACAGCTTCCTGTTGTAAGACCTCCGCCGAAAGCACAAAGAGCAATTATATCACCCTTCTTGAGAAGTCCAGCCTGACTTGCTTCGTGGAGAGCAATAGGAACACTTCCTGAAGAAGTATTGCCATAGTGATTGATATTGCAGAAAAATCTTTCTCTTGGAATATCAAGCTTTGCTGCGGCTGTATTAATAATTCTGATATTAGCCTGATGAGGAATAACCCAATTAACATCACTCTGTTGAAGACCAGCTTCTTCAACGACTGTTCTTATACCCTCAGGCATAGCAGTTACAGCAAACTTATAAACATCATTACCCATCATCTGAAGAAGTGCAGGTTCAGGCTTATGTTCATAGAACGGAGAAGAGTTTTCACCGTGAGGAATACGAAGAACCTCGTCATTTCCTGCGGCAGTAAGATGAATTGCAAGGAGGTCATCACCCTCGCCAAGAACAGCGGCAGCACCGCCATCACCGAAAAGAACACAGGTTGAACGGTCTTTCCAGTTTGTTATGTTAGAGAGGTTATCCATAGAAACGACAAGAACATACTTTACCTTTTTTCTTACAAAATAGCCATCTGCAACATCAAGAGCATAGATAAAGCCTGAGCAAGCGGCATTAAGGTCGAAAGCAGGGCATTTTGCACCAATTTCCTTTTGAATCATACAGCCCTGAGAAGGTGTAAGATTTTCGCCACGCATAGTGGAGCAAATAATGAGGTCAAGCTGTTCAGCAGTGATACCTGCATCATCAAGTGCCTCTTTAGCTGCTTTTACGCAAAGCTCAGTAATAGTTTCGTCCTTACAGATTCTTCTTTCCTCGATACCTGTTCTAGTACGAATCCATTCATCGTTTGTCTCAACGATAGTTGCAAGCTCATCATTTGTAAGGATATAATCAGGCACAGCCTTGCCTGTTCCGAGAATGCTGAAACTCATAAAAACTTTTCCTCCGTTTTTGAAATAAATATCTGATGTACGCAATAATTCGACCGAATAAGTCGAATTTTCAAGGAAAATTAAACATAGTAGTATTGTATAAAAATAATTTTCTTTGGCATATTATGCACATTTTATTTTAATATATAATACAGCCTTTGTCAAGTTATTATGCGACATAGGTGTTGGGTTGCTGCTCCTAAAACGGTGCGTGACCGCACAGGACAAGCCGCAAAATCGCTCGACAAGTCTTGCTCGTAATGTATTAGAGAAGATTGTTGCTGCGAATGATAAAACTACCAATTAGCTAATTAACTTATCTAAGACAGATAAAAGTTTTGCTCAAGGCGGCGTGCCGCCGCTGTCAAGCCGCGGAATCGCTCGACAAGTCTCGCTCGTGATAAGCGTGAGAAATTTTTCACGCGGAGGACTAAACTACCAATTAGCTAATTGACTTATCTAAGACAGATAAAAATTTTGCTCAAGCTTTTTCAAAAGCTTGCAGGGTCGAGGGACAGAGCCTCTCGTGGGTTTTAAGGACAAAGCCCTTAACATATCGTTCTTCTCAAGCGGTGGACGAAGTCCCACTCTCAAATTTCTTTTGTTAGTAACGATAGTTCCGCAAGGTTTTCACTTAAAGCACTTAAAAATCTTGCTCAATCCTTTTCAAAATTGTTATTAACTGCAAAAATCCTCCAAAAGACGATTAAGCTCTTTCTTAGATTCGGCTTTGATACCATCTTTTAGAGCCTCTTGGTCGCTTTTTGGAAGTTTAGCAGTAGATGCATTTGTTATTTCTATCGGCTTGTCCGAATTTGATGAGTAAACAGCAATTTTCCCATTATATTCCTTTAAAATGTAAAATTCTTCAGATTTAGATAAAGCTTCAGAGCTTTCTTCAATATAGCTTGTCTGTGTAGTTGGAGGAGTGTTTTCAGCATTTACACTTGGCAAAGAGGGAATCAGTATACCATTTATAACAAGGCAGAATATCACAAAGCAACCTGTAACAGCAATCATTTTTTTCATTATAATTACTCTCCTTTTATGAAATATTTGGATTTTTCAAGCTTAATTTTGCCAGAAATATGGCGATTTATTCGTCAAATGCTATAAAATTTCTTTAAAATTTAGGTAAATCGCAAATATATTTTGAATTTTTTAATTTTTCATTCCATTTTTTTGATTTTATGGTATAATACTAAGGATAACATTCAATTCTTATATGTAAGATAAGCAAGCTATGATTATTTTTGATTTTTTAGAACGAATTATTTTTCGGGAAAGGCGGGTTGTCGTGAATGAAAAATACTGATATAAGTAATTATTCTGACGAAGGTGGTGTGATGATTTTAACAGAGAACCACCCAGCTTTATCCAGAGTTTGGGGTATTGTTAAGAGAATACTTCTTACTGTCTTGCTGGTTGGAGCTATTACTGGTGTAGTAGTTATAATTTCTATTGTGGCTTATATAATTGATGTAGCAAACGAGCCATTCAGTCTGGACCTCAGAAATGCAAAGAAAAATATAACCAGTAGTATTTATGTCACGAATGATGACGGAACAGTAACGCTCGACCAAAACCTTTATAACACAGCAAACCGTGTTTGGGTTGATTATAATAATATTCCAAAGGCGATGACAGATGCAGTTGTTTCTATTGAGGACAAGCGTTTCTATGACCATAAGGGTGTTGACTGGATTCGTACAAGTGGTGCTGTATTAAGCCTTATTACAGGAAGTGCTGATTACGGTGGCTCTACAATAACACAACAGCTTGTTAAGAATGTTACAGAGAATGATGATGTCAGCCTTAATCGTAAGATTACAGAAATATTTCACGCACTGGACCTCGAAAAGCAATACACTAAAGAGGAAATTCTTGAAGCTTACCTTAATATAGTAAACTTCGGAAGTGGTTGCAGTGGTGTTCAGGCTGCTGCAAATCTTTATTTTGATAAAGATATAAATGAGTGTTCTATTGCAGAGTGTGCGGCTATTGCAGGTATTACACAGAATCCTGCGGTTTATAATCCTCTTGCTTATCCTGAGAATAATAAAAAGCGTCGTGAAGTTGTTATCGGCGAGATGTATTCACAGGGCAGAATTACTCAGTCTGAGTATGAAGCGGCTATGAAAGAATCGGCAACAATGACCTTTGTTGGATATAGCTATAATGATGACGAGGACGAAGATACCACTCAAAGCTGGTATAATGATATGCTCTTTAGAGAAGTTTCTGAGGCCTTGCAAAAAAATCTTAATATAAGTGAAAGCGAAGCTGAAAGAAAGCTTTATACAGAAGGACTTAAAATATATTCAGCAATGGACCCAACAGCACAGAGCATAGCACAGAAAAAGGTTCTTCAGTGGAAAACTCCTAAGGATAAAAAGCTTGAATGTGGTTATATTATGATGGGACTTGACGGCAGGGTGCTTGCAACCATAGGTAGCCGTAAAGAAAAGGATGGATTATTCCTCTTTGATAGAGCAAATGGTGCATACCTACAGCCAGGTTCAACAATTAAGCCTATTGCGGTTTATGCTCCAGCTATTGAAGATAAGATAGTTAATTTCTCATCATTGATTTCAGATACAGCTATTCAGGATTGGGCTTATGATGCAAATGGAAATACCGTAGCAGGCCCTAATAACTGGTACGAAGGCTATCGTGGCAATATTACAGTTATGACAGCCCTTGAAATTTCATCAAACGCAGCAACGGTTAATCTTCTAAATCAAATAGGTATGAGTGAAAGCTATAACTATGCTACAAATAAGTTTAAGCTTGCACATCTTGACCCCGACCAAGACTCAAAAAATATAGTTGCTATGTCTATGGGTGGTGTTCACGGAGGAACAACTGTCCGTGAAATGACAGCTTCATATATTCCATTCTGTAATGGTGGAACATACTATGAGCCATATACCTACTATTATGTGACTGACCAAGATAACAATATTATTCTTGACCAAAGAGATAAGAGAGTTTCCTCTCGTGCTATAAGTGAAGAAACAGCTGCAATCATGAATAGATTGCTCCATCAGGTTGTTAGTGATAAAGAGGGCATTGGCTATCGTGCAGCAGTTACTGGCTGGGATATTATAGGCAAGACAGGTACTACTGATAATACCTATGACAACTGGTTTGTAGGTGCTTCTCCTTATGCTGTTGCAGGCATTTGGCAAGGACACGATATTCCTGCCTCAATAAATCAAGAAGAAGAGGGTAAGAATCATATTCTTTGGTCTGAGATTATGACAGAATATCTCAAAACTAAGGAACATAAAGATTTCAACATACCAGATACAGTTATTCCTCAGAAGTTCTGTCGAGAAACTGGTTTGCTTGCAAATTCACTTTGCCCAGATACAGTAACGGGCTATTATACATCGGATAATATGCCTGGAACTTGTATTTCTACCCACGGAAAAGTTATTACACCTCCGGAATCAAGCAATACAGAATATAGCCGGTCTGATGAATCATCTACTTCTGATACGAGCGATGAAAGCTCAACAGAAAGTATCGAAAGTACAGAGAATGGAGAAAGCTCAACAGAGAGTACAGAAAGTATTGAGAGTGTGGAAAGCTCAACAGAGAGCGTAGAATCAGTTATAGAAACATCTGAACCAGAGCAGATAAGCTCAACAGAAACAAGATAAAATTATTTAATATAAAATGTAAGGGAGATATAAAAATGGTACAAGTAGCGGTTATGGGACATGGTGTAGTCGGTTCAGGCGTTGTAGAAGTTTTAACAAGCCACGCCGAAAGCATTGCAAAAAGAGCAAAGGAAGAAATCAATATCAAGTATATTCTTGATATAAGAGAATTTCCTGATAGTCCTCTTGCGGATAGATTTACAAAGAATTTTGAGGATATTTTAAACGATGAAGAAGTTAAAGTTGTTGCCGAGGTTATGGGTGGAGTCAATCCTGCTTATGATTTCGTTAAGCGTTGCTTACAGGCAGGAAAAAGCGTTGTAACTTCAAATAAAGAGCTTGTTGCTAAAAAAGGTGCAGAGCTTCTTGCAATCGCACAGGAAAAGAATGCAAACTTCCTCTTTGAGGCAAGCGTAGGTGGTGGCATTCCAATTATCCGTCCAATGAGCCAGTGCCTTGCAGCAAATGATGTTATAGAGATTGCTGGTATACTCAATGGTACAACAAACTTTATTCTTACAAAGATGATTCGTGAGCAAATGCCTTTTGCAGATGCACTCAAAATGGCTCAGGAGCTTGGCTATGCCGAGAGAAATCCTAAGGCTGATATTGAGGGCGATGATGCTTGCAGAAAGATTTGTATTCTTGCCTCTCTTGCATATGGCAAGCATATTTATCCGGATTATGTTAATACAAAGGGTATAACAGAAATCACTCTTGACGATGTTCTTTATGCAGATGCATGGGGCGGAGTAGTAAAGCTTATCGGTCAGGTTAAGAAGCTTGCGGACGGTAAGGTCGATATTACAGTTGAGCCTATGTTCATTGAGCGTAGCAGTCAGCTTGCTGGTATTGATGATGTATTCAACGGTATTCTTGTTCGTGGCGATGCAACAGGAGATGTTGTATTTTATGGTAAGGGTGCTGGTAAGCTTCCTACCGCAAGTGCTGTTGTTGCTGATATTATCGATTGCGTTAAGCATCTTTCTGCAAGAAAGTATCTTGGTTGGGCAGATGGTTCAGAGAGCGATGTAGAACCTTATGCAAATACAATTATGAGCGTTTATGTAAGAGCAGAGTCTAACAATACGAAGTTAGCTTTTGAAAAAGCTACTGAGCTTTTTATAGGTGTTAAGTCTCTTACAAGAAATGGTGCTAAGGAAAATGAATTTGCTTTCACAACAGGCGATATGAAAGAATCTGATATAGAGAAAGCTATTAAGGCTCTTGAAGATAATGGCATAAAGGTTCTTTCAAAAATCAGAATTTCAGACCTTTAATTTTTAAAGATAATCTGATATAATAATCTTGTTTATTGCGTTGCTTGGCTTAACTCATATGAGCTGAACCAAAATAAGCGTATATATAAAATAAAAAGAGGGAGAAATTGCAGATGAGTTTAATAGTTCAGAAATTCGGCGGAAGCTCTGTGGCAAATGCTGAAAGAGTAATGAATGTCGCTAAAATAGTTACAGATACATATAAAAAGGGCAACAGTGTTGTTGTTGTTGTATCTGCACAGGGCGATACAACTGATGACCTTATCGAAAAAGCAAACGAAATCAACCCTAATGCTTCCAAGCGTGAGAGAGATATGCTTCTTGCAGCAGGCGAGCAGATGTCAATAGCACTTCTTGCTATGGCTATCGAAAAGCTTGGCTATCCAGTTGTTTCACTTCTTGGCTGGCAGGCAGGCTTTGAAACAAGCTCCGCTTATACAAGTGCAAGAATTAAGCGAGTAAACACAGACCGTATTATGAAAGAGCTTGATAAGAACAATATAGTTGTTGTTGCAGGTTTCCAAGGACTTAATCGTTATAATGATGTTACAACACTTGGTCGTGGTGGTTCTGATACAAGTGCAGTTGCTATTGCAGCAGCAGCACACGCAGACCTTTGCCAGATATTCACAGATGTTGAGGGCGTTTATACAGCCGACCCAAGAAAGGTCAAAAACGCAAAGAAGCTCAATACAATTTCTTATGATGAAATGCTTGAGCTTGCAACTCTCGGCGCACAGGTTTTGAATAACAGAAGCGTAGAAATGGCTAAAAAATATAACATAGAGCTTGAGGTGCTTTCAAGTATGACAAATGCACCAGGCACAATCGTTAAGGAGGCAGTTAAAATGGAAAAAATGTTGGTCAGCGGTGTAGCTAAGGATACAAATGTTGCTCGTGTTTCAGTTGTTGGTGTTCCGGATGTTCCGGGTCTTGCGTTTAAGCTTTTCTCCAAGCTTGCTTCTAAGGGCATAAATGTTGATATTATTCTTCAGTCCATCGGTCGTGACGGCACAAAGGATATTGCTTTCACAGTAGCTAAGGAAAACGGCAAAGAAGCAGTTGCTATTATGGAAGACTTTATCTCTGTTGTTGGCGGTAAGTCTGTAACTCTCTCAGAAGATGTTGCAAAGATTTCTATTGTTGGTGCAGGTATGGAAAGCCATGCAGGCGTTGCTACAAAGATGTTTGAGGCACTCTTTGATGCACAAATCAACATTCAGATGATTTCTACAAGTGAAATCAAGGTTTCAGTTCTTATCAATGCAGATGATGCAGATAAGGCGGTTTCAGCTATCCACTCAAAGTTCTTTGACTAATATTTTATATTAAGCTAAGATATAAAAATAAGTAGGTTCACAACAGATTCGTTGTGAACCTATTTTTTATAGAAATTAAAAATTTTGCTCTGACTTTGTTAGTCCTCGGCTGAGAAAAATATTTTATGCTTAACAAAGCGTTTTGTTGAAATATAATTATGTGTTAAAAATTTGGATTCGATAGTTTTAAAAAAATTTTTAGTTTTTTAAGAAATTTTCATATGAAAGTGTATTTGCTAATTTTCTATAATAACTAAAAACTTCATATTTCAAAATGCTTAGAAAGCGGAAAAATCCCTTTATAAAGGGATTTCTGAGAACCAAATGTATGTAATATTAGCTATCAAATAAGCAGCAAATTATAACTTAAAAATTTTTTTAAAAAGTTTAGAAAAAGTGTTGACAAAATGAATTGCATATAGTATAATAATGAAGCTGTGAGAAAACGAGGTGTAACTCAGTTTGGTAGAGTGCTTGGTTTGGGACCAAGATGCCGCAGGTTCAAGTCCTGTCACCTCGACCACAAAATTATTCAAAGGCAATAGGTGTATACCTGTTGCCTTTGAGCAGTATCATCAAGTTATAATGGTATTGCTCAAAGGCAACCTTGAAATAAGATTACCTTAAAAGAGAGAAGAACAAAGGCTAAGAAAAAATCTTTGCCCTTGAATAAAGATATACAGCGTGTATCCTTATTCAAAGGCAATCCCCTAGTGAGTAAATAAAATGTGGGGGAGAGCCTCTAAAACAGAAGCATAACTATCTTAACCTATCAAAAGGTTCACGCTACAGTCAGCTCACGCAATTCAGCGGTTTATGAGTTTTGCATTTCAGCATATCTCCCGACATTCTTCATTTAACGGTACCGTTACTTTGATTGATGTATTGAACAGGACTAAGTCCTTACCCGGTGTACGGAGGTAGCAATAGGGAGAGTAGTTCACTTCCACATTGGCTCGCTCGGCATTAGAAATGCGTTGTGGCATAACTGTTACCGTACAACCTTTGTATTTTCGTTATGTTCTGTGTATTTTGTTTTATTAAGAGCAAATTATCGTAAGTAGTTTGCTCTTATCAAGTTCCATAATAATATATCTATGAAACTTGATAAGGGCAAATTTTAAGAGTAAAATAAAAAAGCCAAGTTTTATACCCTGTGATTGCAATCGTAAAGGCATAAGACTTGACAAATATATCCAAAATAGGTTATAATGAAACCTAAGAATGGCGTCTATAAGTCGTTAGGTAAGTTGAGTTACCTTTACGGCGTATGCCCATTGGTTGCTGGTAACAACTGATGGGCTATAGATGTTTTTTATTATCTACAACATTATTATACCTCGTTTGGATATATTTGTCAACAAAAATTTATAATTAATTATTCATTTATTTTTACGAACAAAATTATAACTGGGACTTGAAGTCCCAGTTATGCAAAAAAAGCCGTAGCCCTGCAAGTATTTATTTGCAAGACTACGGCTTTTTAAATTATTTAGCAATAAAATTTTTATAATAGTATTTAAGGAGGTTAATTATGGAGGAAGATTTTAGAGAAGCTAATAAAGATGAAATTAAAAGATTTAAAAAAGATTACTGTAAAAATGCAGAAAATCGTTCTAAAATTTTTGATGATTTTAAAGTATCAGTAAATATTTTTTCAGAATCACTTCCAGATAAAACATATTGTAGCTATGCTACTGGTGAGAAAGAAATTACTGGAGCTTACATTATATTCGAAGTTCAAGATTTAACCAAAAAAATAGTTTATTATCCGATATTTTCTGAAGCTGTTGGAAGGCAGATGTTGAAATCTCAAGAACAAATTTCTATTCCTAAAAAAACAAGTATATTTTTAGAAGAAACAATAAGTAAAAACTCTAATTTATCTACTTCATCATATAAAAATGGTGTTAAATCTGCAAAAGTTAATTCTGATGCAAGTAAAACTATAACTTTGATATTATTCATATATCAACTAATGGGTTTTCATATAGAACATCCAAAAAAAATCTATGGAATATTAAAAGAGTTGCTTGATAAATTTTTGGAACATCCTAATTTTAAACCTTTTCCAGAAGAATTATGTAAAATAAATAATACACTCGAAAAATTTTTAGCTAAGGAAATTAATACTAAAAATGAAGATTTTAAGAGCTTACAAGATTTTATAGACTTTATAAAGAAAAAATATCCTGAATGTTGTAATCGCATGAAAAATACGGATTTTAGTTCATTAAGAGATATACTTACTAAAAGGTATGGTTCAACATTTAATATATATTTTTAATCGTTAAAGTTGAGATTGTATTCACGAATGTACTTAGTGCATGGATATCCAAGTATATGATTATTAACATACATTTTTGAATGTTGACTTTCAGCAGAGATAAGGGAGAATGATAAAAATTTATCATGTATATCTTTGGTAAGAATACATATTTCTTCATTCTCATCCAAAACATATTCTTCGGGTCGTTCAAATCTACGTATTTTTATGTAGTGGTTATAAGTATCTTCTGATGAATCAATAATTCTTGAAATAGAGTTTTTAAGAGTATCACACGAAATTCCGTTTTCCCAAATACCGTTATTGTCAACATCCCACGAATCACCACCGTCTATCGTTAGGTATTTATATTGATTGGTAAATAATATTAAACGCTGATCGATATATAAAAAATCATATGGTTCGTCAGGTTCAGTATACATATAGCTTTCTATTGATAAGGAAATCCAGCGTACACTTTTTCCATACTTGGGATTGAAGAGTATATAGAACGGATTATTTTTTTCATAATCTTCCTGCGTTATATAAAAAACGAGCAGGGGATATTTTCTGTTTTCTTTTATCTCTTCAATCATCTCATTAAGTGCTTTTTGATATTTTTTAATAGTTTTCATAATAAAATTCCTTTCTGTCTTTAAGTAATAAATTCTAATATTATAAAAATAACTGGGACTTCAAGTCCCAGTTATTTTATAAGCTATGGCCTTGTATGGAAATAAATACTTGCAAGGTTATGGCTTTTGTAATTTAAGGTTTAATTAAATAGCCTGGTTTTAAAAAGATAAGCAGTTTATATTATTTGATTTTTTATATGATAATTGGAATTTGAAATTACAAGCAAATAGATTAAAATTTCCAAATAATTTTAATAAAAAAGAGTATGAAAAGCTGTGGGGAGAGGTGTCAAAAGTACTGCGGGAACTTACAAAACTGGTGGAAAAGTAAAAAATAGGCGGCAGGCTCCTGTTGTGGAACTTGCCGTCCATTCTGTTTTACTTCGAGTCATTATGGCCCAAAGTGGTACTAATAATAAATATTATAATATAATTATATCTCCGTTATTTATTGATGTACAAAGTTTTTCAATACAGGAAATTATATCGTTAGCTTGTTTTTTTCCTACATTAACATTATTGTGTACGATATTATTACGTATTAGCATATAACCTCTTACTTTAGATAGAGTTTCGCTATCTTCATCATTATTCGTGTTTAATAAATTTAAACTTCCAATTAGAGAGGCATTTTCCAACTTGAACTTTTTTGATAGTGTTATTTCTAAAAACCTAAATACGGCAATAACGGCAGCATTATATTCACCCTTATCAAACAACCTTAAATAATTCTTTGCACTTTGGGAGTCGTTTTTCTTGCCTTTATCGTATTCTTGTAAAGAAATATTTAATGAGTCTAGGAAATGTTTGTTATCACCATACAAACTATATTTGAAAAGAGGTATTCCTTGTAAATCAAACGGCAAATCATCTGATTGATTTTCATCAGCAATCAATATAGATAGTTTATTCTTGCTCATTATGTTTCCTAATTCCCACATAGTATTTGCATTGTTACCAGAAAGATCAACGATAGCCATAGAAGATTTTGAAATCAAAGCATCAATCTTTCGAGTTATAATCTCACCTGGCATTATGGTTTCGTCCAGCGATATGTGAGAAATATTGTGATTGTGTAATATAGGATATAGCAAATCTTTAAGAAAAGATAACCTTTGATATGGTGCTGAAATAAAACAAAGTCGGTTATCTGTTTCTGGCATTTTTAGTTCTTCGGAAGCTTTCTCATTCGTAAACACCATCTGTTCGGGCATCTTGTCATCAATGACTTGCTTGATTTCTATAAAAAACTCATTCAAAATATCTGGATAGTCTGCCTTATTACCTGGAAGATTGATGACTTTAATATTTCTTCTTTCAAAACGTACTATTTCTATGGGACTGGCATCTACTAAAACTACATAAGCAGGTGTGCTTAATTTGCCGAGGCGAGAACCAATAATTTGCCATAGTGTTCTAATATCACTGTCATCGAAACTATAGCCTATAAGCAATAGCGTTTTGGTAATGAAAAGATTAGAAATATAAGTTGATAAAATTTTGTTTTTTTCAACATATGTATCGTAATCAAATTCAGTTATTACCATTCTTTCAGGATGATTAAAATCCCCATGTAGTTTAATAAGCTTAGTTTTTTCATGTGTGCTTATTGGAAGTCGTTCCTCTGAAACTACCATTGAAAAAGGAATATGTTTTTCATTTAGTGTCTGTTCAATAAGGAAATCAAAATTTGTTGTGCAAATAGTATCAAAGTAAAGATTGCAAAATGTTCTATGTGTTTTTCCTGGCTTTAATTGATTAACATAGAGTTCTCTCGCCAAAAGCTCTATAAGCTTAGTTCTTGAAAACTCACTTTCAAATAATGATAGTGCATCGATGGCATTTGTATAAGTGTAATTGGAAATATATGCTGACACTTTTTTTCCGAGCCCTTCCCAATCTAAAATACTTGCCCCCTCTGGGGCGATAGCATTTTTGGAAAATCCTGCCCCAACAAATGGAATGACCCTATTATCAATAAAATCTTCTTGTAATGTTTTTGGAATGTATTTCAAATATTTTTCACTCATTGATATTCCTCCGTTGCTTTGCTTTTTAATAATTTTAGCTCTTATGCATCTGTTCGTCAATCAAAGATTATATATATCAAAGTATTTGAAATTTGTGATGTATTGATGATTCTCTTTGTTCTGTCGCTGATCCTGTTTACTGCTATGATGAAATTTCTTTTTTCAGTTGGCTCATGTCTGTTGACGGCTGCCTCTGTGGTACTTGCCATGCTTGGGATTGCCTTATTCTTTACGCCGAACTCCATTGGGCTGAGCTGTGCTTTTTGTTCCTCACCTTTCTGCTTCTTCATTTGGACTGCAAGCCATTGCAGATTTTTTGATTGGGGTACTGGACGAAGGCAAAAATACTCTGTGCAGATTTCTGTCAGGTTGAATACTTCGAGCCAGCCTAACCCGAAGTGACAGCGGCTCTGCATGGGTCGCTTTCTCTTTTGAAAAGGAGGTATGATTTTTGGCAACTACCAGCTTAAAGAGCTACGATTTTCTTTATAATTTATGTTTTAAATTTTCATGAGAGTTTTGGCTAAGTATTTGATTAACCTTATCATTATATTTTTTCTCCTTATATATTATCATAAAATCTTTATTTTCAAATAAATCTTGATATTGTTTTGCCGCTAATAATATTATTTTTAAAGTTTCTTCATGTGAGTAATTTTTCATTTTCTACATTCCCTAATTAAAAACTAAAAGCGAGATTGTACATAAGCACAATCCCGCTTTGAAATATCAAATTAACTGATTTTTCTGTTGTCTGCCAACCTGCTAGCCTACATATCTAGCACATATCTGAAGTTTTTCTGTTGCTTCCCAACCTGCTGACATACATATTCAGCACATATCTCAGATTTTAGGTGTCAGTTACACCGAAATTGGATATTCCTTTCTCTATAAATAATATATCCAATTTTTAAAAATTTTTATCTGTAGAATAAGTGGGACTTCAAGTTCCACTTATTCACTATCTTTTAGGCTTATTTTGTTTATTTAATGTAGTATTTAATATATGCTTTACTATTTCTGAATTTGACCTATTAAAAACTATCGTAAAATTATCCTCTGCTACCTTCTTGCATTTAAATGGAATATTTGATTTATAAAGTAATGCTACTTGTTCTAATGATAAGTTGGATTTTTTAACAAGTTCGCTTTGAGTAGACAAATTATTTAGCATAAAAAGCAATTTATCCGAATGTTTTATATATTCAGATAAATCATCTGCATTTCTGCTTTGTTTTAACTCTCTTATACTTTGTATAATTTCTAATAAATTTTCTTTTTCAGAATTAGACCATTTTCCTAAAATAATATTTTTCTCAATTTCTGATGGTTTTTGGCTAGATAAGTCAGATGAATAAATGCAGCCTTTACTTCTTGTAAACATTTTAATGCAATCAAAAATATTGCTGTTATATATTGTATCTAAATTATTTGCAATCCTATTAACAACTAAATCGTGATGTTCCTTGCTTGTAGCTCTTGGGATTTCACCAAAAAGCAAAGCGTTTTCATATCTTAAAATTGTGCTTTCAAATGATATTTCAGGTTTAACAGCCATTACGCATAATTCTACTCGGTAGACTTTATGTTTTAATTTTTGTGCCGTTTTTATAGGAATTTCTGCTGTTCTTAAAGTACCTTCTATCAGTAAATTATACTTGTTGTCACTTAAATCATCAATCAGTTTCTCTGTAACTTTATTTATGAATGATTGTGTATATTTAGGCGAATCATCGCCATATATTGATTGAATTTCGTAGAAGTGTGGATGATATTGTCTATAGGCATCTGCATTAACAATAAATATGTTGCTATCACCTTTTGCAAGAATTTTTTGAATTGTTGTCTTTCCTGCACCCGGTTGACCTCCCAGTATGTAAGCTGTTGGTTGAGAAACGGGCGATAATGGTTTTGTTGCTTTTTCTATAATAAAATTATATTTAATAAGAAATTCATCTTCTGAATATTTTTCAATATTATTCATACTGCCATATCCTTTGAAGATAATATTGATATATTATCAATTATATTTTCATATATAGTAAGATTTTGTTTAACATTTTCTATATCTTCTATGGTATCACATAAAATAATTTTTCTTGCAAAATCGGCTAAGTTATCTTCAATTTTTTTAATACATTCAGGAATATCATTTTCGTTACTTAAATTTGAGTATTTTGCTAATATTCCATATGCCTTTTCGTATAAAACTTCTGCTTGTGCTGTAACCAAATAATTACTCATAAAAATCTTCCTTTCTTAAATCATTTTATTTCTATTGGGACAATCGATAATGTGTATCCCAAAGGAGCAAGAAGTCTAAATAATGTGTCGATTTGAGGTGTAGAACGCATATTTTCCAATCTTGCAATAGCAGGTTGTTTAATTCCACTTATTTCAGCAAGTTCACGCTGTGAGAGTCCTTTTGATTCTCTTGCTTCTATTAGTTTGCTAATCAACTTAGTCTCAAATTCGTTTTGATATTTTTTAGTAGTAGCGTTATTCATTTTATCACTTCCTTAATATATTTATACGATAACATATTAGTTATCGTATGTCAAGAGTAATAAATGGGACTTCAAGTCCCACTTATTTTACAGATATATTCCACTTATTTTCTTGCTCATATTTATTAACAAGCTTATAAAAAGTTGTTCTTTTCAGATTTAAGATTTCCATAGCTGTATTAGCTCTGATTTCTTTCTTTTTCCATCTGATGTAAACCTCAAACCAATTAGGGGGGAAGTCTATTTCTTGTCTGCCAAGATGTTGTCCACGCTTTCTTGCTGCGGCGATTCCTTCGGCTTGTCGTTTTCTTGTTTCCTGACGCTCTTGCTCTGCAACAGCAGATAGAACCTCAATAATGATATTATTAACCATTTCAATAATCCATTCTTGTCCTTCAAGGTCAATCATAGTTGTAGGCATATCTATGACTTTTACACGAATACCGTTTTGTTTGTAATACTCAAGCTCAGATTTTATGTCAAGCTTATTTCTGCTCAGGCGGTCGAGAGATTTTATAACAAGGGTGTCACGGTTATGCTCTGTCACTATCTTTCAAGTTTTGAAAGATATGGCAAGTGTTTTCTCTGCTGTTATTAGAGTTGTAAAATACGAATATATTCTGAGATAGGCGAATTAACTGCTACCCTATATAAATCATTCATTTTATTACTGGATAATTTTCCTTGTTCAACTCTTGAAAACCAATAGATTAAGGGATGACTTTTTTGGAGCAATTTTGTGTTGTTTGGGAGAATAAACGATAAAATATTACTGGAAGTATCAACCTCTGTATTTTTAAGAAGTGACATACTTGCTTTTTTATCTGATATTATTTTACTACAATCTGTTGTAGTGCTGTAATAACCATACTTACGACATATAATAGGACGTACTTCATATATTTCACAAGCATTTGAATGTTCATTCAAAAAAATACATCTTGAAAAAGCAATTGTCTTTTCATTTGATAAAATACTAGAAATTTTTACCTTTGATAATTTACATATGTTTTCGATTTGTTGGTTATTACAATGTATTTGCAGATAATTCAGAATTGTAAAAAATTCTGTTACTGAAACTTCAAAGTCATCTGTACAACAATCACTGCAACCTTTTTGACATATAGTATAAGGGCAGTTTTTAATTTCTTCATCCAATAAATGCATTATCCTATATTGGTGTGCAACAAGACTGTTGGGATTTATATCACTGTGACAATTTTTATATTTTTTTCCGCTTCCGCAAAAGCATAAATCATTCCTTGAATATTTCATACAAAAATCCTCTATATAAAGCTTTTTAAACATAATTCCTTTGAATTTATTCATATTTTCCGCATCAGAAAATATGATGTATTGCCATTGGGATAAATCATTATTATCAGAAACAAAACTATTTTGTAATTGTGCTTGTCTCATTCCGCTTATTTTTGAAATCATAATATATCTCCTATTCTATATAAATAAAGTTTGTCAAATTCGAATTTCTAAGTTACTTCTATTCGCAAAAGTATACCTTTGCGGATACCTAAATTTTATGTAAAAAAGGCACTTTTTAGCTATTTTACGAACACTTTTTCCGAAAAATCTTGCAGACACCTTTACGAACACTTTTAGTATGTAGGAAAGGAATTATCGAAAGAAAAAGAAAAAATGTTTGCAAAACGATTGTGCCTGGCATTGCAAGGCTACCGAGCTAAGCTTGCTATCCTTTTAGGACTGTTTATGTATTTATCCTAAGTAAATATTATACTCTTAGTATATAATAAAATATTTCTTTTCTTTTTTGATAAAGAAATGGGTATATACTATACATACTCCGTTTTAGGGGACTACCCCACTAAAAAAGTCAAGCAAGCTATTGAACTTCACTTGACATATAGCCACACAACGCCTATAATTAGAACTGTAATTGCTTTTATTGAAAGTTCTGAACGGTGTAGTGGCTTGTTTGGGGCTTTCTTCTTTTTTTATCAGCTGTTCAGGTTCAGATTCAGAGATTGAATAGTGATTATCAGAATAACTGCCATCACTTTTTAGAATCTTAAGCTTACGAATAAATCCCAGTTGCACAAGCTCATTTATAGTTGATATTACTTTACTTCTGCCAATCTGCAAGGCACGAGCAATGTCATTAAAGCTATTCCACATATCATTTCTCTTAGTAAGACAGCGACAAATAAAAAGGTACATTCTTAGCTGAACATTACTCAGCTTTCCAAGAATGTACCTTTTAACTTTAAAGTAGCCTTTTGAGGGAATCGTTTTTAATCTATAAATATATGTTCCAAGCAAGCCATTAGCTTTCTGACGGCGGCTAACGCTTTGTATGATGCCTTTCCTCTGTAAAGAGCAGATAATATTTGCAACCGTTTCCAGCTTCTTTATACCGCATTTTTCTGCGATTGTTTTTTGCTTGATTTTGACTATGTAACAGCTTTTGAAAACGCAGCTATACAAGCACATAGCCACTTTAAGCTCGTTTGGTGTAAGTCCACAATCAAGTATATCATTTCTAAGTTTAAAATATGCTTGCATAGCTTTTACTCCTTTCAAATTTTTTATCTTACTCGTCCCTTATTTCTCATAATTAAATCTTCATTTATATCCTTACCATTGCTAAATACAGCCTTAACAATATATCCCATTTTTTCATATTTAGCTTTATAGTCCTTTACAGCTTTTTTTCCGGCTTCATCATTATCCAATCTGAAATTTAATGTTTTGACTTCTGGGTGTTTTGCAAGAAAAGCTTCCAAAGCCACATCAGATGTACCACAAAGAGCAATTCTTGTTTGCTGTTTATATGTACCAGTACCAAATTGTTTATCCGTTAATGCACAGTGACTCATAAGGTCGATAGGTGCTTCAAATATGTATAATTTTGTTGTATCTGTTCCAACCTGCTTAAAAGCATACCTTTTATCAGAATTTTTACAGTCACCACGATATTTCTTTTCTGTCAGAGTACCTCGAACAGAGCCAAATTTAGCAATGCCTTTTTCATCATACCCTACAAATACACAATTTCCTTTTTTATCCTGATAGAGCTGCTTAGACTTCATAAAATCGGCAACAACTTCTGGAGTTATACCTCTTGTTTGAGATAGATATGCAAAAACTCTGCTGTATTTTCCCTCAGCTCGTTCAGGCAAAACTAATTTTCCTATATGAGCCATTGGTTCATATTGAGGAGCCGCCCTGTATTCTGCAGCTCGCTCGCCTATAATTGCTTCAACAGCCTTTGGAAAGCTTAATCCATCAACTCTGCATAGAAAATCAATAGCACCTCCACCGCCAATTTTTTGACTATTCCAAACAAATCCTTTTCTATTACCATATACCATAAGGCTATCGTGTTGTTTGCACTGATAATAATTACCTTTCTTCACAAAATCGTATCCCTTATACATTTGCAAAAATTCAATTATATCAGCGTTATAAGCTTTTTCAAGCTGTTCTGGTGTGAATTTTTCATTCATAATATATCTTCCTTTCCTAATTTTGAGCATAAAAAAAGAATGTGCATTTAAACACATTCTTCTTTTAGATTATTCAGTTTTACTGTATTAGTTTTTCTTTTTCTTAGAAAATTCAAATTCGATTTTTCCGGTTGCCCTATCAAGTTTTAGAGCTGCATCAAATTCTTTTCCAGCTTTTGACTTAAAGCCTTTAATAACTGTTGTCTTGCCCTTTTCAATAAGCTTTAATGCCTGTGTATCCGATATTTTCTTACCACATATTTCAGCAGGAATTGAAAAATTACAGCCCTTTTCTTTCTTTGATGAACAGAAATATCCAAATTTACCCTTTATCACCTTTGCTCCACAAAGAGGGCAGGAAAGTTGGTCTGCTTTAGAAGTATATGTATTTGAATTTGAATGTGCTATCTTTTCATACCAGCTACGAACATTTTGTTCTATATCTTGTATGAATTTTTGATATTCCTCTTTACCGTCCGATATATTGTGTAAACGCTTTTCCCATTCACCCGTAAGCTCTGCATTTTTAAGTTCTGCAACCGGCAGATTATCAATGAGAAAGATTCCCTTTTCAGTTGGATATATAGTTTTGCCTTTTTTAGCAATATATTCTCTTGCAAAGAGGGCATTTATAATGGAAGCTCTTGTAGCAGCAGTTCCAAGACCTTTGTTTTCAAGCTTCATAAGTGTTCGGGCTTCTTCATCTTCAAGATTCTTTCCTGCGGTTTCCATTGCTGTTATGAGGTCAGGCTCAGTATAACGCTTCGGTGGTTCTGTAAAACCTTGTTTAAGTTCATATTCGCCTGGATAACTTTCGCCCTCGTTTATTTGTGGCAATACAGCTTTCTTTTCCGGTATAGCGTCAACAGCATACCATCCATTATCAGTTATGATACTGCCAGTTGCTTTAAAATTATTGCCATTTACATCAATAATAACTGTTGTGTCTTCAAGCTGTGCTTTTGGATATACCACTCTGATGAGCGATTTAACAAGCAAATCGTATAACAATTTTTCATCTTCAGAAAGCTCTGATAGGGAGGAGGGAACATTCATAGTTGGAATAATAGCCGGGTGGCTATCAACTTTGCTATCATCGAAGTGTCTTTTACTATATGCCTGCCATTGTTCTTCAGGAATTGCATATTGGCTATATTCAGGAAGTTGAAATAGCTTTTTAAGTGTTGTTGTAACTTCTGGCTGCATAGCTACCGTCAAATGCTCTGAGCTTGTACGAGGATATGACATAAACTTATGTTCATAAAGTTCCTGCATAATCTTAACAGTCTTTTTCAAATCCCAGCCAAGCTTTTTGCCTGCTGTTGCTTGAAGTTGCGTAGCATTAAAAAGCAAAGGTTGACTTACACTTTTCTTTTTAATCGTTTTAGATTTTACTATACCATTTCCAGTGCAGCTTGCAAGTATTTGTTTTGCCTCTGATTCATTATCAAATTGACCTTTTTCATATTCTGCGATAAATTCACCTGTCGGAGCTGTAAACTTTGCAAATAGTTTCCAGAAAGGTGTTTTTATATGATTTAAAATCTTTTTCTCACGCTCTACAACCATAGCAAGCACAGGTGTCTGTACTCTGCCTATTGACAGCATATCCTTTGATGATGATAGTTTTTTAGTTGCTGCGATAGTAAGATTTATTCCGCAAATCCAGTCTGCTATTCCTCTTGCTCGACCAGCTTTTTGTATATTTATAACTTCACCACTTTCTTTGAGATGAGCAAAAGCGTATTGGATTTTTTGAGGAGTTAAGTCCTCAATCCATACTCTTTTCCAAGTTTTTGAGCAGTTCATAGCTTCATAGATATACGCAAATATCAATTCACCCTCTCTGTCCGGGTCTGTTGCATTGATAAGCCAATCAGCTTTATCAAAAAAGCCTTTCACATACTCAAAGCAAGTTTTTGTCTTATCTTTTACTGATATTTCATATTCTTGTGGAATACAAGGATATACATTCAAATCCCACTTTGCATATCGTTCGCCGTAGCTTTTAGCGTTTGCAAGCTCACATAAATGTCCGACACCATGACAGATAATAGCTTTTTCACCTTTGAATATAAATTCATAGTGTCCGATGGTCGGTTCTTTAGGGTGAGCTATTCTTTTCCCTGCGTGTAGTGCAGAAGCAATTTCTTTTGCAAGACTTGCTTTTTCTGCATAGATTACTACCATTTTTATCACTCCATACTATCTTGAATATTTTTATATTTGTAAATCAGATAATCGTAAAGAAAGTCTTTATCATACATTTTGAAAATCTCCTTTAGGTTCTATTAAAATCCTACAATATCCCTAAATAAGTTCTTAAAGAATTTTCCTACACGACTTGGTTTTACTTCTGCACCGTCACGACGAGCAATTTCTTTTCTAAGCTTTTTTATTACAAGTCCCTCAATAAAATCAAGGAGCAGGAGCATTAAAATAATAATCCACTCCATATTACCATCTCCTCTTTTTAGATTTTCCGATACTTGTATATCGGCTCAAAATATCTGCATATACATCTCTGTTCCAATCACAAGGACTTGTATAATTTGGACTGGTACGCAGCCTGCAAGCTTTACAATGACCTTGTATCATAGATTTATTATACTTGAGAAAGTCTTTTTGAGAGATTGGATAGAAACAATAGTTTATCTCTTTAAGATAGGGCAGACCTGAATTAAGATATTCCTGAAGCACAGCTATATCCCATTCAGTACCTCTGCACATTTGTAATTTGATTTCGGCTTTTTCAAAGATTTTTCTTTCCCTATCAGTCATATTGCCATTGTTTGTTAGGTCTATAACATCAAAGTGGCTGCGGTGTTTACGCTTTTCGTAAAGAGAAAGCGGATAAATTGGAAGCTTATTAAGAGTAAAGCCTCCGTCAGCATTTTCAATGTTATGAAATGCCAAGAAACGTTTGTATGTTTCATCACGAAGAAAAAGAGAAACTGTTTCTTTTGCTTGAAGTAAAACTATTGAAAGCTCCATTGCAGTCAGAACCACACCAGCACTATTTACTATTACTGAAGATACAGCAACGGTAATATTGCCTGCTCCAATATATTCTTGTGGCAAGTCAACCTGTTCAATATCATTATGATAAGCCTCATTCAGTGCAATTTTGCTTAAATCTACAGGTGTATTATCATCAATATAATTATGAACTCTTTCTACCTCAATAGGCTTTGTCATAGTTTCGTATTGCTGGATTGATTTTTCTAAATCTTCTGCACTCATACCTTTATCAAGAACAGACAATAAATTATCTTTGAATTTTATGTCACCTAAGCTTGTCAATAAAATGTCATATATACCAAGTGCTGTTAGTTTTTCTTTTGTATCTTCAAAATCAACATCGGGCTTGCCATAAACATATATAATACGCAAATGCGGAAGGAGCTTAAGCATACGCTCAAGCTCCCCGAAAATGACATTATCTTTATCACTAATGCCGTTAAATATGACCAAAATATGTGGAAGATTATTTTCAATTCTATCTGCAAAGTTGCTACCAATCTCATTTATGTACGCTAAAACATTATGATTATGTTCTTTAAATTTAAATCCAGAAACCTGTTTCTGAATTCTCTTGTCACAGGCTATGACCAAGTTCATTTAATTCACCCCGTTATATTAGATATTGCATTCTTTATTAACACAGGTATGTTAATCAAATCTGGAATAGAAAATCCCTCAAAGCGAGTGCTTGACATAATAACAAGATATTCTTTGTTATCAGCACGATATTTTGAAATATATCTTGCACGATACAAAGGTGCATCATCAAATCCGGTAGCTTTACGCATTACAGTTGGAGATTTAAGCGACAGATAATTTTCTATGCTTAATCTTGATATTTCAATACCATATATTCGCTTAGGCTTAATGAAATCTTGCTGATAATCATAAGAGTAAACTGATAAAGCTGATATATCATAAAGCTTCATAAGCAGCTTATCGAGCTGCTTATAGCTTTTTATATCATGGCTATTATCCTTATTTTCCGTTTCTTTTTCTGTATATGTAAGCTTTTGCTCAGTTTTACTTTGAGGTTTAGTTTCTGTTTTTTCTTCAGGAAGTTGGTTAATTTTAATCTTTCTTTCGCCAAAACCAAACATAATAACCTCCTATCGAATATCATCGAATTTTGTTGTGCATATTTTGTACATCAAGCTATCTTCTGGAATTATCTTTTCGAACGGAATAATCTTTCTACCGCAAACAATTATACCTGTACCTATTTTGCCGGATTTCAATGGCAGCTGTTGATATGGAGATAGAGCAAATAACTTTGAAACGGCGTCCAAATCTTCTTTTTTCTGTTGAAGCAATGTGACAAATTCCGAGTTAGCAAGCATTGTTCGAGCTTGAGAAGATTCAAGGACTTCCGTTATATTCTGTGTCATAGCTGTTGGAACACCGCCGTATTTTCTGATACGCTTATAAACCTTTGAGAAAAATTCTCCTGATTTATGCGTTGTTCTTCCTGCACCGTCGTTAAACATAATACTAAATTCATCAATCCATACCCAAGTACGAACTCCACGCCTTTTGTTTGCAACAACTCTCTGCCATACATATTCAAGTATAACCTGTAAGCCTACAGCACGAATTTGTTCACCCATCTGGGCAATATCAAATACCATAAAACGCTTATTTGTATCAATATTTGTTTTGCCGGAAAAGATATTGAATGAACCTTTAACATAAATCTCAAGTGTAACAGCAAGTGAGCGTGCTTCAGGCTCTGGTGCAGATAATAGAAGATTATAAAAATCCTCAAAGGTTGGAAGAAGTCGCTCATCTCCATTTGTCTGAATATACTTTTGATAAGCAAGTTTTACACAGCGGTCGATAATTGTTATCTCGTTACTTGTAAGTTCCTGACCCTTTGCTGTTTCAACGATAGTCATAATTGTTTCTGACTTCATTGCTATTGCTGATGTACCTTCCTCGGATACCGTCAAATCTATATCAAAAATATTTAGTTTTGTTGGTGATGACGGGGAAAGTTTAAGAATTGAACCATCAAAGTACTTAACAAGTGGTTTATATTCGTTGTCCGGGTCAATAACAATAATCTCATCGTTGGGATATTTTAGCAAAACATCAAACATTTCAGCCTTTGAGAACATAGATTTACCCGAACCCGAACAGCCAAGTATATAACCATTGGCATTCATTTCTTGAGTTCTATCAAGAGTTATAATTGACTTTGTTATTTGATTTTCTCCATAAAAAATACCGCCCTCTGCAAAATGGTCAACATGAGAGAACGGTATCATAACTCCGGCGGCATCGC